>Ga0310696_10000394_pt1 | contig 71458 bp, 60 predicted proteins | sample AusTroGonzalo_MG_4_FD_203885 | JGI IMG/M metagenome (GOLD analysis project Ga0310696, IMG submission 203885) | Bovine rumen microbial communities from tropical cattle in Woodstock, Queensland, Australia - Gonzalo_02 (v2) (version 2) | ecosystem: Host-associated > Mammals > Digestive system >...
CAACGGCGGCAATTCAGGCAACGACAACCCGAACTGCGGCAACGGCATAGTCGATCACGGCGAACAGTGCGACGACGGCAACAGAACGGACGGTGACGGCTGCTCCGAATACTGTATGTTCGAAGACGATGATCCAGGCTCTTCGAAAAAACTCAAATCGTCGGGCTGCTCCGCGACACTTCTTTAATTTGCCATTTGTTTTCTAAATAATTCACCATATTGACTGCGAGGTAAAAAATGAAGTCCACTAAAATCCTTTTTACCGTTTTCATGCTCGTGCTTGCCATGGCAGCATGTTCCGGAAGCGGGAAGAACAATGAAGACTCAGAAAACCTGGACGATTCTGTCTCCGACGGCGATGTTTCCGACGACAGCACTCTTTCTGACGAAGAGAACAACGACTCCGAAAATTCCGACGACAATGTGGAAAACATCGACGGAGACGAAGATCTGAACGATGCGGAAAACGACGGCGACACTCAGGACGAATTTGCAAAAAGCCCCGATTTCGAGGATCTTGAATGCGGCACAGCTTTCGGCGACATCGCCTGCGACTTCACCCTGCCGCTTGAATCGGGCAAGTGGAATTTTGCCGAAAACTACTCGAAGAACGACAACTATCTTTTTGTTTTTTATCGTGCTAAAATTTCGTCAAGCAGGCAGATCTGGACAAGCGAACTTTACAATCTTTTCGACCGGACACCGGAAAACATCACTTATTTTTTCCTTGTTGACACAAAAGACGGCAATGATGCAAAGGAAAAAATCCAGACGATCAGGGATTCGATTGCGGAAGCGATTGATTTTAATGGCGATTCCTCGGTTGTAAAACAGATCCACCTTATTGAAAAACCGCTATCGGAAATAGATTCCTGGATAAACAAATGGCTGAATGACAACCAATCCGAATTTTTCTTCGGCATTGACCGCGAACGCAGAATAAGGCAGGGCGGATCGTTTTCAAGCTGGAATTCCAACACGCTTCCTGTCGAATTCAAAAATCTCTACAAAGAGGCGGAACTTTACGATTACGAAAAGAAGATATCCGACTTTATCAAAGAAACTTCCGGAAGTTCAACAGTTTTCAAAGGCTTGCAAAATGTTCCATTCGAAGAGGAAGGATGGACGAAAGAGATCTTTTTCGATGTCGATTTCAAAGGGCTGAGCGGGACAGGCGAACTTTACATCCTGCTTGAACAGATCTGCGACGATCCGAAAAAATGCGAATGGGATCGCCTTGAAAGGCTTTTTCTCTGCGACGAAAAAGGGGAAAACTGCGACACCGAAACCGGCCGCTGGATCACGACTTACGGAAGAAGCGGCAAATGGCTGACCGATATCACTCCGCTGAAACCTCTGTTCGAGAAAGACGGAAAATACAAATTCAGATTCACGGTCGACGGCGACTACTATGTCAACAACCTCGATTTCATTTTTGTAAAAAAAGAGGCCGAACAACCCATAAAACTGATTCCTCTCTTCAACCAGAGGGAACAGTTCGACGAAAACTACAATTCGCACTTCGAACCGCAGATCCTGAATGAGGAAAACGTCAAAAAAGCTGAGATCTACGCTTTTATAACCGGCCACGGAAACGGTTCGGAAGAAGCCAACTGCGCCGAATTCTGCAGGTTTGAATCGGTTTTCACAGTCAACGGCAACGATTTTGAAATCGATTTCAACAAAGCCGGGACCCGTGCAGGCTGTTTTGATGCCGTTATTGACGGCGTCGTACCGAATCAGTACGGCTCATGGCCTTTCGGACGCGCCGGATGGTGTCCAGGACAGGATGTCAAACTCATAAAATTTGATGTTACTGATGCACTTGTCAGCGGCGAAAACACTTTCTCCTACGCAGGCTACCTTGACGGAGAAGTTTACACGCCTGTCGTCACCGACGAAAACGGCTACCGCGCAGAAGTCTATCTTTCGAGCTATCTTGTGATCTATTAGAAAAGATCCGAAACGAATTTGTAAATATTTGAAATTATCGAACCAAGCTGAAGAACAGCGTCCGTGTCGACCGAAGTGACCGTGCAGCCGGACTCCTTCACGCTGTCGCTCGCCTCGACCGCATCTACGCCGTTGCAGACATAGTAGCTGTTTGAAATTTCGGCTTCATCAAGAATTCCGTTGCCGTCGGCATCTGCGCCGCTCATGAATTTTTTGCCGCCGTTCGGGCAGTTTTCACCGGCCACTTCATCAACGACACTCATCAGCATGTCGCGTCCGTCGGAACCTGCTGCTCCAGGCTCGCCTGATTCACCCGGATCACCGGCTTCGCCCTGCTCGCCGCGTTCGCCTTTTTCTCCGTTTTCGCCGTCTTGGCCGACGATTTTGGATTCTCCGTCTTTGCCAGGTTCGCCATCTTTACCGTTCAAAGTGACACCTGCACATACATAGGAAACCGAAACCGTCTCGAATGTGCCGTCTCCGTCGGAATCGGAACGGGTTTCGACCTTTTTGCCGCCGACTTCGCAGTTTTTTCCGGCAGGTTCATCCGTTATGATGATTTCAGGTACCTTTCCGTCTGCGCCGTCTGCGCCGTCTGTGCCGTTTCCGTCGACAGAGATAGTGATCGTGCCGTCCGTTCCCTTTACGCCGCATACCGGTGTCTCAGTCACCGTCTGATCGGCATCTATCGAATTGTCGCCGTCACATGAGAGTCCGCTTTTTATCGTCACGCAGCCGGCAGCCGGCGTGTTCATCATGGGAACAGCCACACCTTTACATCCATCCTCGCCGTTTTCGACGTCGCAGATATAAACTGACGCTTCATAATCCTGATTATCCGTATCGGAGAAAGTAACAAGTGTTCCGCCGTCCGGACATTTGTCATTATCGCCGGGTTTCAAATGGGTCGCATCGATCACCCATTCTGCACAAAGCTGTCCGCAGACAAAAACGGAAAGCAATAAAATTAGTTTTTTCATAAAGCCTCCTAATTGCGGACTTTTTTAAACCCGAAAAACGCGCAGACAGCAACGAAAAGAGCGAAAAGCGCCGGGATCAAACTTCCGTTATCATCGACAGCGTCCAAAGAACAGCCGGTCGATGAAGAAGTAAGTCCTGATTCTTCCGCATCGCTTCCGTTGCATACATAATAAGTATTGTTTTCGCCGATTTCCTCTTCGTCAAGGATCCCGTTTCTGTTGGAATCAAGTCCGACAGAAATTTTTTTGCCGCCTGAAACGCAGTTTTCGCCTTTCGGCTCGTCAACTACCGAAACCAGCGATGAAGCTCCGTCCTTGCCGTCAGGACCGGTGGCACCTGTGCTGCCAGCTTCGCCAGTATTGCCGGCTTCGCCTTTGTCACCCTGCTCGCCGCGCTCGCCGTTGCAGACATATTTCGTATTTGCCGCGATGACCTCGTCGTCGTCAAGAACGAGGTTGCGGTTATTGTCGGTTCCGACCTCGATCTTGATTCCGCCGTTTTTGCAGTTCTCGCCGGCAGGCTCTTCGGAAGTTCTCGAAAACGCATCCTTGCCGGGTTCGCCTTTATCTCCGTCGTCGCCCTGATACTTGCCCGGTTTGCCGCCGCAGACATACCTTGTCTGTTTTTCATCTGTATCAAGAACTCCGTTGTTGTTCGAATCGACTCCGTACTCTATTTTCACGCCGGGATTGTCGGGACAGTTCGTGCCTTTCGGCTCGTCATAAACATTTATGATCGAGCTGCTGCCGTTGCTGCCGTCACTGCCGTTGCAGACATATTTCGTATTTGCCGTGATGACCTCGTCGTCGTCAAGGATACCGTTGACAGTCAGATTGTCGAGCCCTGCCTCGATCTTGATTCCGCCGTTCTCACAGTCGCCGGCTTTACCTTCAAAAGTTGAAGTCCTTACAAGTGCGTCGGAACCGTCAGCTCCGTTGCAGACAGGGACCTCGCTGCCGCCGACGTTGACCGTAATGCCGCCGAGAGAGCCGCAGAGTGCAGCGCCTTCCGTAACGGTGATCGTTGTCGATGCGCCGTCAGCACCGTCCTGACCATTGCAGACGAACTGAGTCTTTGTATTGTCGACTTCGCCTTCATCAAGAACTCCGCTTTCATTGTCATCCGTACCGACCTCGATTTTGATTCCGCCGTTGTCACACCCTTCGCCGGCATCGACAGCCGTAACCTTGACAAGCATGCCTGCCGCACAAACCGCGGAAAAACTCAAAACCACAGAAAAAATGGCAAAAATTTTTTTCATAATTAAACCTCTTAAAAAAATAAGAACAAAAAAGCTGGCGGCATTTTCTTTTAAAATCAACTAAATTTCAAGTTTTGAAGTGCTTTTTCGGCACAAAAATCGAATACGAAGATTTTTTGTACGATTTTTGTTGAAAAAAAACTTTTTTGAGTTAAAATCCCTACCGCGTTTCAGTTGACTTTGACAATGAAGAGATAATTTTGGAGGTTTGAGATGAAAAAAATGTTTTATGTTTTGACAGCTGTTGTTTTCCTGTTCGTCGCATGCGGAGAAGATCCGACAACAATCAAACCGCAACAGAACGATAACGATTCCGTTGCAGATGAAGATACCGTTGATGATGAAGATGTATTTCAGGATAACGACACAGCTGAAGCTCAGGATGCGGATGCCGACGAAGCCGACACCGAAAATCTCGACAAAATCTGCCAGACAGACAAAGAATGCGGAACAGGCAACATCTGTGTAAACCAGAAATGCCAGAAAGGCTGCACAAGCGACAGCGAATGTCCGACCGACCTTCAGTGCAACCAGGCACTCGGCCGCTGCCTTCTTATTTATGTTTCCGAGAGAGTCTGCCATCCGAACAACTGCCCGGCAGGCGGATGCTGCTATGCTGACAAAGGTCTTACCGGTCTTAAATGCGAGCGCGAGAATCCGTCGATCAACGTCTGCGGCGTATGCCCGCAGGGTCAGATCTACGACGGCAGCAACTGCATTGATGCACTCTGCTCGACAACGACAGACAACTGCCCGTCACTCAATTCAAGTTCCACCAACCCGCCGTCAAAATGCTTCAAATGCGAAAGCGACCACATCTGCAAAGCAAACACCACATCGTCGGGTTGCTCGGCAGGCGTAGTCATCAACGCAGCAAAGTGTGTTCCGGCAGGTCAGCAGTGTGTTGAAGGCGTAAGCGAATGCTGCTCCGGTATGCCTTGCGTCCAGGGTTACTGCTACTAATCCGATCATCGGATCCTTTTTTAAACCCGGCCTCGTGCCGGGTTTTTTGTTTTATGGAAATCAAAAAATTAAAATAAAAGAATCAAAGCGGAACTTTCGTATTATCAAGAATAGAAGCGATCACGCTTTCTTTCGAAGTACCTGAAACGAACGACGGATTATCGAGAATTATTCTGTGCGCCATTACATTGACGGCATTTGACACAATATCGTCAGGGATCACAAAAGCGCGTCCGTCAAATGCTGCGGCAGCCTGAGCCGCCTTCATCAGCGCGAGAGCCGCTCTCGGGCTTGCCCCAAGCTTTACATTCGGTGCGCTGCGCGTCGAATCCACCAGTTTGATTATAAAATATTTGAGTTCATCGCTAACTTTGATCGTCTCGACGGCGCGGATAGCTTCGCATGCTTTTTCAAAAGAGACCGCCGGTCCGAGATTTTCAAGCTCACCGGAAAAACCGCGGCCGTTCAGGATCTCCATCTCAGCTTCGGCTGAAACATAACCCAGCGAAAGTTTCATGGCAAAACGGTCCATCTGCGATTCCGGAAGCGTGTAAGTTCCCTTCGATTCAATATTGTTCTGCGTCGCAATGACAAAAAACGGTTTTTCAAGAACAAACTGCCCCGCATCGGTGCTCACCTGCCCTTCGCCCATCGCTTCAAGAAGAGCCGACTGTGTCCTCGGAGAAGCGCGGTTGATTTCGTCAGCAAGAATTATGTTGGCAAAAACAGGGCCCTTCTTAAACTCGAAAGCGGAAGTTTTCGGATTGAAAATCGAAACTCCGGTAATGTCGGCCGGCATCAGGTCGGGCGTGAACTGGATGCGGTTGAACTTCATGCCTAGCGACTTTGCAAGAGCCTTCGCCAGTGTCGTTTTCCCTGTTCCGGGCACATCTTCGAGAAGCAGATGCCCGCCGGAAAAAAAGGCGCCCACCGTTTTTGTTATGACATTATCATGCCCCTTGACCAAGCGGGCGATATTGTTTTTTACATCGTTCAAAATCTGCCGAAGTTCCGCGCTTTCCATACTCCCTCCATTCATAAGACTGAAGATTTTAGCAGAATCGGAAAAAGTGTAAAGGAGGCGCAAAATAGATTTTTTCAAAAAATTGAGTATAATATTGCAGTTTTGACCTCACCCCTAACCCCTCTCCATTGTGGAGATGGGAACAAAAAGTGAGATCTTATTAAAGAGGTTGATATGAAAAGATTTTTTGTTTTAACGGCAATTTTGGTTGTGTTTTCAATGCTGGTTTCGTGCGGAGGAAGCGGCAAATCCGAGAACGACAGCGATAGCGAAACGAATGACAGCAGCGAAACCGACAGCGGTGAAACAACCGATGACGACACAGACTACGGAGAGGAAGGTGTTTCCGACACCGATCTGACAGGTTCCGTTTTCTCTATGCCGAAAATAAATCCGTCGGGCAATATTCCGCTCAGTGCCGAGATCCCGGTGAAAGCAGAAGGGATCGCGAAAGTAACGGTCAAAGTTGCCGACAAAGATGCAGACAAAAAACCGTTCTCCCGCGAATACACGGTTTCAGGAGATGCAGCCGAAACTCTGCTGATCCCTGTCCTGGGGCTGTTTCCGGCATACAAAAACAAGGTGACCGCGACTGCTTTGGATGCAGGCGGAAAAACAGTCGACGAGAGAAATTTCGAAATAACGACCTCGCCTCTTCCGAAAGATTTTCCGGCAATTGAACTGACAGGCACGATCGATTCAGGCTGGACGATGGTCAACTGGCTGCGTACTCCGCGTTCCAGAACCGAGATGAACGGCATCGCGCTTGACGAATACGGGCGTGTCCGCTGGTATACCGACCTGCCGTTTCCGATATGTTTTCCGATAGTCATAAAAGACGATACTTTCTACTGCGGAGGCGGAGAAGAAGGTTCGCATGTGACTAAATATGATTTTATGGGGCATGTTCTTGAAGATATCGATGTCACGCCGTTCGGTTACAAAAATGTGCACCACGAAATCTTCATCAAACCCGACGGCAACTACCTTGTCGCTGTTGACAAGGCTGACGACGACTATATCGAAGACAGGATGATCGAGATCGACCCGCGGAATCTTGACCGGCTCCGCGGCGCATGGGATCTCAACAAGACTTTCCCTGATGTCGCCGATCTGTTCATCGACATGCAGCCGACAAGCACCAAAATTCCCGGCCAGACAAACAATCCGATCCACCACAACGCAATTTTCTACGACGAATCCGACAACTCGATAATTGTCGGTTCTCAGACAGCCGGGATCGTGAAACTCAACCATGCAGGATACTTGAAATGGTATCTCGCGCCTCATCTTTTCGGACTTATCGACGATGCCGACGGTGACTTCAAAAGCGATTCTTTCACAGCCAACTACAATCCTGACGACCAGAAAACATGGGTAGGCAACTACTCACAGAAAGAGGGTGACAAATTAGTTGCAGGTGAAAAATATGTCGATGAACGAGTTCCTATAAAAGGAAAACCTTATGAAGTCTATTCCGATTTTGAATTCTCATACCCGGAATTCTTCCTGACACCTCTTGACAAAAACGGAAAGGAGATCGAAGACCTGTCAGTCAAACAGGGTTTTGAGTCGCACGAGGATTTCTCTTGGCCGTTCCGTGCTCACAATCCGACGATACTCAAAAACGGGAATCTGATGGTTTTTGACAACGGTCTGGCGAGAAATTTCAGTTTTATTCCGATTTCCCAGAAACATTTCAGCCGCGTAGTGGAATATAAAATAACTCCGGACAAGGATACTTACGGCGGAACGATCCAGCAGGTCTGGGAATATGTTCTGGAAGACGATCCTATGTGGTATTCGATGAGCATCATTGTAAGCGGTGCCAACGAACTTGAGAACGGCAACCGCCTCATAACTTCGGGCTCTCTCGGCTCTTCATTCATTCCCGAAATGTTCAGAAGTGCATACGGAGACGGTCCGATCGGAGCATTTATTATCGAAGTCGATCCGAAGGACAATTCCGAGAAAAACAGAATAACATTAGACAGATACATCGACGACGAATATCCGGTCAACGAATTTTCTGTTTTCCGCGCATACCGTTTTGAAATTTCGGCACAGCTGAGGAACAAATGAAAAAAAGCGTGATTTTTCTTTTTGTCATGGTTTTTGCATTTACTCTCCGTTCACAGGATGAGACACAGATCTTCGCAGTTAAACTCTACAATCAGGCGGCAGCACTTCTGAACAAAACAAAACCCGAATGTGCCGAACTTTCAAAAAACAACGGGGTTCTGGCCGACGCCGTTTCGGTTCTCTCCAAAAAAGCGGCGGAACACAAAAACTCGGCGGCAAATGTTTTCGCGAATGCCGAATACCTCCTTAAATTCCTGCAGGAAAGCATCAACAAAAGCTGCGGACTGGTGAATATGGCAAACGAGGAGTCCATCCGGCTTATTATTGCAGAAGAATTCGATCAGCTTTTAGCCAAGCACAAAGCTTCAGGCAGTTTTGAGGATTTCATCGACAAAATCTACGGTACTGAATACGGAAAACTGCTTTACCTTGTGACTTCTGTTTCCTCGCTTAATAAAATGTATACCAAGTGGGCGGTCAAAATGATTTCGGAAAAAAACGATCCCCAAAAAACGATTTCCAATATCGCCTCTGCCAACGCAGAACTGAGACAAGAACTCACAGAATTCACGAAAACATTCAAGCTTTATTATGAAAAATAGGAGGTTTGTCATGAAAAAATTTTTGAAAAAAATGATTTTCGTGATCGTCACTTTTGCGTTTGTTTCATGCGGCGGAGACGAAGATGTCAAATGCGAGGATGTCGGCGAATTTTGTCCTGATCTTATAATGTGTGCGAATGAAAGCAAAAAGACAGCATGGTTCGAGTATGAAGACAAAAAATACAAGTGCAAAGGCAGCGGGGAAAACATCGACTGCAACAAGGCTTTCGAGGAAGTTGTCAATGCCTGCGGCTTAACTCATTGCAAATACGAAAGCAGCAGTACATGCGACTACCAAGTCTGCACAGATGAAAACGGCGGCAGATGGTATGAATACAACGGTAAAAAATACGAATGTGAAGGTACCTGGGACGACATCGACTGCGACCAGGCGAATGATGAACTTACTAACGACTGCGAAGGCCACCAATAATTCGCATGAATCTTTTGCTTTGTCTCAATAATCACAACCGCATGATTTTATTTGATTTTTTCAGACAAACACCCTTAATGGAAACAAAATTATTGACTTTTTCATCTCAATCCATATAATTCCCGCGTTTTTTTTGACCCTTGTTATTGGAGGATTTAGGGTATGCTTGATAAAGAAAAAAAATCAGCTGTTATCGCTCAGTTCGCAACAAAAGAAGGCGACACGGGTTCGCCTGAGGTTCAGGTTGCGATTTTAACCGCAAGAATCAATGAACTTACAGAACATTTTAAAACACACCAGAAAGACAATCACTCAAGACTCGGACTTCTCAAGATGGTTGGCAGAAGACAGAAACTTCTCAACTACATCAAGGGGAACAGTTTTGACAGATATACGGCACTTATTAAAGAACTTGGTCTGCGTAAGTAATCATCAGTTTTCTTTCGCGTTTCCAGTTTTCGTTTTAAAATCTACATTTTTTAATTAAAGAGGCAAAATGAATCCAGTAAAAGAATCTATAGTTTTTAACGGCAAAGATTTATCACTCACAACAGGCCACTATGCAAAACAGGCTGACGGCGCGATATGGTGCAACTACGGCGGAACGGTCGTCCTTGCGACAGTCGTAGCGGCAAAAGGAGATCCTGTCGCTGACAGCGATTTCTTTCCGCTTACCGTCGACTACACCGAAAAATTCTACGCTGCCGGCAGATTCCCCGGCGGATTTCTGAAGAGAGAATCTCAGCCCAGCACGCAGGAAAAACTTACGTCACGTCTTATCGACAGACCGCTCAGACCGATGTTTGCAGACTGGTTCACCAACGAGACGCAGATCCTCGTCAACCTTCTCAGCTTCGATCCAAACTGCGATCCGAGAGTAATGTCGATCACGGCCGCTTCGGCTGCCCTTATGATCTCCGACATTCCTTTCAACGGTCCGGTCGCAGGATGCAGAGTTGTCAGAAAGAACGGCGAATTCATGATAAATCCGGCTGTCAGCGACGATGAAGACTACGACATCGATATCACGGTCGCAGGAAACTACGACTCAATCGTCATGGTCGAAGGCGAATCAAAAGAAGTAAGCGAAGAAGATATGACCCACGCGATAGAACTTGGTCACCAGGCAATACAACCGCTTCTTGAAATGCAGGACAAGCTTGCAAAACAGATCAACCCGACCAAAAGGGCTGAAGTTGCAAGAGTAAAAGACGAAAATCTTGAGAAATTCGTCCACGAAAACTGCGAGGAAATCGTTAAGGAAGCTCTTTCGACAACAGAAAAACTCAAAAGATACGCGCTTCTCGACGAAGCGAAAGCTGAACTTGTAGAAAGAGTTACCAAAAAAATCGAAGAAGGCGCGGAATTCATGAATATTGACGAGCCACAGACCGTCATCAACCGCGCAAAAACTTTCTTCGACGATTACCTCAAATATGCAATGAGACATCAGATCATCACCGAAAACAGAAGGATCGACGGCCGCGACCTCACTTCGATCAGACCGATCACTATTGACCTCGGCGTTCTTCCGATGACTCACGGCTCCGCTGTTTTCACTCGCGGCGAAACCCAGTCTCTCGGCGTTCTCACTCTCGGGATCGGCAAAGATGAGCAGAAAGTCGACACCGTTACCGAAGGTTCGAGCAAGCGCTTTATGCTCCACTACAATTTCCCGCCTTTCTCGGTCGGCGAAGTTGCAAGACTTAAATCTCCGGGAAGACGTGAACTCGGCCACGGAAACCTTGCTGAAAGGGCGCTTTCTGCAATAATCCCGCCGAAAGAAGAGTTCCCCTACACTGTCAGACTCGTTTCAGAGATCATGGAATCGAACGGTTCTTCCTCTCAGGCGACAGTCTGCTCGGGCTCGCTTGCACTTATGGATGCGGGTGTTCCCGTTAAAAAGCATGTTGCCGGGATCGCGATGGGACTTATTCAGGACGGAGACGATTTCTACATCCTTTCCGATATTCTGGGCGATGAAGACCACCTTGGCGACATGGATTTCAAAGTCGCTGGTTCGAAAGACGGTATCACGGCGATCCAGATGGATATCAAAATCAAAGGTCTGCCGAAAGAAGTTATGGAGCGCGCTATGCTTCAGGCTAAAGTCGGAAGAATGCACATCATCGGCGAAATGGAAAAGGCTATCGCAGCTCCGAGACCGGAACTCAGCCCGAACGCTCCGAAACTCTGCCAGCTCAAGATCGATGTCGACAAGATCAAAGACCTCATCGGAACAGGCGGCAAAAACATCAAATCGATCGTCGAAGAGACAGGTGCCGACGTTGAAGTCGAGCAGGACGGAACAGTTACGATCGCAGCAAAGAACCAGGAAGTTCTTAACGCAACGATCGCTCTCGTAAAATCGTTCACCGACGATGTCGAACTCGGCAAAGTTTATGAAGGCGAAGTTACAAGAATCGAGGAATACGGCGCATTCGTAGAGATCTGGAGAGGCACAACAGGTCTTCTCCACGTCAGCAAAATTTCCGATGAAAGAGTTGAAAACGTAAACGATTATCTGCACTTGGGTCAGAAAGTCAGAGTCATTGTCACCGAGATCGAACAAGGCGGCAAATTCAAACTCAGCATGAAGCCGGGCGATTTCGACAAAGACTGGACGAAAGAAAGACCTTCGAGACCTCCGAGACCGAGAGACGATTCCAGAAACGGAGACCGCAGAGGCGGAGACCGCGGTGGCAGAGACAACCACAAATAAAATTTCAATAAAATTCAAACTGGCTGAAGGCGCCCTCCTTCCCGAATACAAAACTTCGGGAGCTGCCGGCGCTGATGTCTGCTCAAACGAAGATTGTTCAATAAATCCGGTTAGTTGGAAAATGGTTTCGACCGGTCTTTTCCCTGAAATTCCCGAAAATTTCGAGATCCAGGTGAGAAGCCGCAGCGGACTTGCAGCAAAAAACGGCGTTTTCGTCCTCAATTCGCCTGGCACTGTCGACAGCGACTACCGCGGCGAAATCAAAGTAATTTTAGCCAATATGTCGGACAAAGTTTTTGAAATCAGAAAAGGCGACCGCATCGCCCAGCTTGTGGTTTCACCAGTGCAGCAGGCAGATTTCAAAATAGTTTCTGATATTTCTGAAACCGAAAGATCAGTCGGCGGCTTCGGCAGCACCGGAATAAGATAACCCCAGGGTCTCTTATCCGGAAATCAATTCAGTTTTTTGGGTACAAAATCGATAGAGTCGATCATAAAATAGTTGTATTTGCTGACAAGTCTGCGAGGTACAATTCTGAAATCGTGCATCCCTTTATCAAGGTGAGTTAGAAATATTATGCTTGTCATCTTCTTTTCGCCGGCATTGAAATCAAGTTCAGCAATTTTTTTACCGTCCATAAAAAAGTCAAAATTGCCCATCTCCTGCCCCTGCAGACCGTTGATTCTTATCTCGTATTCGCCGCCTTTGTTTACCTTTTGTTTAAAATCGTAATATTGTTCAAGACTTACGAACCGGCAAAACATGAGGAACTGATACTGGACAAGATGATCGTAAGGTGGATCCATCTCTAAATATTTATCAAGATACGATCTTTCCGGGAATGTATTGCAGTAATCGGGACTTCCGGTCAGAGGATAGAATTTATTTTCAAGCTCTATGTGAATTTCACCCGTGTCAACAGGCGGGAAAAGTTCAGTAATTACAGGAAGTTCATCGTTACTTTCAAATTTCTTGAAACTCGCCAGATAATACTTGCGGTCCGGATAAGCGAACATGATCCTGCGGTTTTGCTTTTCGCCGAGATCACGCACATAAACAATTTTGTTAGCCTCGAAATCTCCGAAATCCATATATGCGTAGCCTGATCCGTACATTGTAAAGGGCGCGACAAAAACGATACCTTCCTTGATCCCCGCAATATCAAGCGCGGTTTTGAGCTTCGCGTCGATGTTCCAGAAACCCTTACCGTAACTGTTTTTAAGTGCCGGAACAACATATAGCGTCTGATATAGAAGAGCCGCAAGAAGCAAGGAAAAAGTCAATATTTTAGCCAGTTTGACAGATCTTAGTCCCATAGGAAGCCCGTCAGCGACTCTGCAGAAAGCATATGCCAGGATTATAAGGAGAAAAAATGAAGTTTCATACAGATAGCGCGGTCCGAAAACATTTCCGTCAAAATAGAAAAAGAAATATCCCGCGAAATTTACAAGAAAAATGAAAAACAAAAAAAACAATCTATTAAAATCTTGCCGGCTTTTTGCAAAAATAAAAGCAAGCGGCATTAGCGCGAATGTCAACGGATGAAGAAAAAGGTTCATAACGAGAGGCGAAAGTCTCCGGTATGAAACAAGAAGAGCATGCGAAAAAGTCAGCCCTTCCAACGGCAGTTCGATCCAGTTCGAGCGCGGACATCCGGTTCCAAGACCGAACCTGTGACAGAAACTGCGGGGCTCGCTGTAGTTAAAAAACAGATCCTGTTTGAAAATCAGCGGGTTACCGGTATAAATCGAGTTGTAATAAAAAAGAAAAAGAAGAAACGGAGCGAAAAAAAGAAGCGAAAAAAGCCCCTTTTCAAGTGCTTCGACAAAAAAATGCCTGTCGCGCTTTTTCACAACAAAATAAAAATAATGCAGAATAAGGGCGAGCCCGGCAAAAAGAGTGTTCTGCGGACGCGTCAGTGCAAGCCAGCCCAAAGAAACACCTAATATTATTGGATACTTGACCGATTTTTCCTCATTCATGTGAATGTAGGCGTAAACGGCGCAAAGTGTCATTGCCAGACAGAAAGGATGCGCCATATAAGTTCCGCCCATCACTATGAAAAAAACTGAAAACAGCATGAAGACCATTGAAATTACGGCGATTTTCCTGTCAAACAGTTTTTCAGCGATCTTTCCTGTCAAAAAAACATTGAAAGCTGTAAGAAGCGGATTCGCGAGGATCGGGATCTTCAACCAGACAAAAGGAACTAGAAAGAACGAAAATCCCGGCAGAAAAACCGAATAGACCTTTTCGCCGTCGGGGATCATATAATCAAAACGAAAAAATTCGTAATGTTCCGGCATTTTGTCGTGCAGACGCCCCGCTGCAAAATTCTGAGCCATCACAAGGTAATTCACACTGTCCTGAATATGAGGGATCCCCTGAAAAAAAACAAGCGAAATTATCAGCGCAACAATAAATGCACAAATCGGAAGAATGAAAAACGGCGACTTTCCGAATTTGAGATCTTCAGTTGAAAAATCAGATTTTGCGAAAATCCTGTAGAACAAAAACAACGCAACAATGAGAAAAACATGGAATGTCGGGAAGAAAACCTTAAGCGGCAACAGAATACCGAAGTTTGTCGCCCACACAAAAAACATCAAAAAAATCACCAAAGATATCAGAATCTTATTGGTTTTATTCATTTTTCAGGAACTCGAATTTATCAATAATAAAATAGACTTTCTCCATCCCTTCGAAATCGGGTGTGATTTTAATAAAATTCATCCCCTTTTTGAAGAACAGATCAAGTTCAGCTGTTTCAAGCCGCGGATTCTGCGAACGGAAATCGACTTTTTTACCGGCATTTCCGCTTTCGACATAAAATTTTCCGCTTTCAGGCGCCGCAGCAAATGTGATCCGGACTTTGTAATTTCCTTCTTTCTCAAAATACTGCCCGAAAGTGTAAAACTGGTCTGATTTTGTAAAACGGCAAAAAAAGAAAACACGCCCGGCCAGCATATCTTCCGGCAAAGAAAAGCCAGAATATTTATTAACAAAATCAGGATATTGCGGGAATTTGTTGCAGTAATCGGGAGCACCGTCGAGCGGATAGCTTTTGTGCTCGGCCTCAGCGGTCAGCCACGATATCGACGGATCGCGGTTTATCTCCACGATTTCAGGTTTTTTATCCTCGTCCGCACTGAAAAACGCGACATAAAACTTTTTCCCTTTGTAATAATCCATAAGATTCTGGTTTGCCGCATACCCCAAATCGAGGGCGAAAATCAGCCTGTTTTCATCGATTTTGTGGAGATTCATAAGCACTGCACCGTTCGCATAGAAAAAATCAGGATTGATGAAAACGACTCCTTCTTTTATGTTTTTCTCCGCCAGGGCCTCAGCGAGCAGCGGATCCGCCCCCCATGAACCTTTCGAATAATATGAAACAGTTGACGGCAGGCTCCAGAAAATCTGGAAAATCAGAGCGGAAGCGAGAAACGCCGGAACAAAGAGAGCGTTTTTGAAAAACGGCTTCGAAAAAATACTCTCCGATTTTTCCACTGTCACCGTGATCCCTTTTGCAATCAGCGGAAAAAGGAAAAACGAACATTCGTAATAATAGCGCGCACCGTATCCGACATCGGCATAGTAATACAAAAAATAAGCAACAAAAAATACGAGATAACCACTTAGAAGTATTATTTTTTTCTTAAATTCGACCTTATCTTCGGCAAACAGGAAGGCAAATATCAGAAAAATGAGCACAAGCGGACTGAAAGCAAATTTGGAAACAAATGAATTAAGCCTTTCCCGCGTGATTTCGAATGCCAGAGAAGGAGTCAGACCGCCGTCAGGCATCTCGTAGTAAGTGCCGAAACGACATCCTTTTCCGAATCCCAAACCCATACAGTCGTCTTCAGGCTCCGCAATATTCCAATATTTTGCGTGCTTAAATTCTGTAATTTTTCCGCTTACCGCATAGTTGGAAGCAATCAGCAGAAGAAGAAAAACAGAAATGACTGCGCCCATAACGGGAACGATTTTAAAAAACGATTTTTTATCAATAAAAACAAATAGATATAAAAGGACAAACATCAACGCAAAAAGTGCGTTCTGCGGACGGGTGAACATGAGAAACGAAACAGAAAGCGCCGAAACTACGGCATAAACGAATCTTTTAGCGCCGCGGTTTTTAATAGAAAGCATCGCTGAATAAAGGGCTCCGAGCGTGCAGGCCGCACAAAACGAGTGCGCCATCAGGCTTCCCCCCAGAAGGATCACGAAAATCGAAAAAGAGGCAAGCGCCATTGTGACGAAAGCGACTGTTTTTCCGTAAAACTCTTCCGCGATCTTCCCGATAAGAAAAACCGACAAAGCGGTAAGAAGCGGATTGCACAAAAAAGGAATTTTAAGAAAAACGAATGGAGCCAGAAAAACAGAAAAACCGATCTGATAAATCGAGTAAGTCCCTGAAATTGTCGGATTTGTGTATAAAATATGAAAAAATTCGTAATGCGGATGGAGCGGAGTCGTTATCCTGCCGTCAAGAATCGCTTCAGCCAGATATTTGTAGTTCACCTCATCCGGAACATGCGGCAGGTCACTGAAAATGAAGTGCGATACGAGAAGCGAAAATAAAAAAGCGCAAAAAGGAAAGATGTAAAACCGATAAGGCTCTGTTTTTTTTATTATTGCGGTAAGTTTTTCAACCGGAACAAACGCGAAAACAACCGACGAAACAATAAAAAGCACCGCCATTACCGGCAGATGGAACAAAAAAAGTGTTCCGAAATTACCGGCAAAAGCCCAGACAAAAAAAATCATAAAAAGAAAAACAGCAATAAAAACAGATATTTTCTTCAAAATTGCCTCGTGATTAAAAATCTTCTTCTTTTGAAAGTTTGCGGTAAAGCGTGCGAAGAGAAATTCCGAGAAGTTTCGCCGCCAGATTTTTGTCCCCTTTCGTGAACTTCAAAGTGGCTTCTATCATTTCAGTTTCGATTGCATCCATCGTTTTTTCGCCGATCTTAAAGGAAAGCACCGCGGCATTGCCGGAATTAGCGCTGTTCTGAGCCGCATCGTCGTCATCTGCCGCGACCGCAGACCCCATCAGAATGAACCGCCTTACATAGTTTTCAAGCTCTCTGACATTGCCGTTCCAGTCTCTTTTTACAAGTTCTTTCACGCTTTCCTGATTCGGATAGACGGCCTCCTTCTTAAATTCACGCGATGCTTTTTCAACGAAATGATTGATGAGAAGCGGAATATCCTCACGGCGTTCCCTGAGAGACGGAATATGCAGAATGAAAGTGCTCAGACGGTAGTAAAGATCTTTTCTGAAATTCCCTTTTTCGGCCTCTTTTTCAAGGTTTTTGTTCGTCGCCGCGATTATTCTGACATTTGCGTGGAGCGGAGTCGAACGGCCGACCGGCGTGTATTCCCTTGATTCAAGGAAACGGAGCAGTTTTGTCTGCAAAGAAAGCGGCATGTCACCGATTTCGTCGATGAAAAGCGTGCCTCCTTCCGCAGCTCCGATGTATCCGGGCGAATTTTTGTCAGCGCCGGTGAAAGCACCTTTGATATAGCCGAAAAGCTCCGATTCCATCAGCGATTCGTTGACCGCAGCGGCATTAAAAGGGACAAACGGCGCACCGACGCGGTTGCTTTCACGCAGAATGTAGTGTGCGATGAACTCTTTTCCAGTTCCGCTCTCGCCCGTGATCAGCACCGTCGCATCGGTTTTCGCGATTTCAGAGGCCTTTTTCAGCAGTTTTTCCATCGCCTCGCTCTGGAAAACGATGCGGTATTTGTCCGCCGCTATATCAAGGTTTTCCTTTTTCAAGCGGACGTTTTCCTTCATGATGTCGCACAGTTCGACCGCTTTTTTCATCTGCTGGAGAAGGACTTTTGTGTCGATAGGCTTCGTCAGAAACGTGAAAGCGCCGATCTGCATCGCCTTTACGGCGTTTTCGATGTTGCCGTAAGCAGTGATCATGATTATCGGAATTTTTGTTTCCAGATCCTTGACCGCTTCGATTATGTCAAAACCGTCATAACCGCCGGGAAGCGAAAGATCTGTGACGATAACCGAAAGTTCATGCTCCAATTCCTTAATGATTTTAAGTGCTTCAGTTGCAGACTGCGCTGTCATTACAGTGTAGCCGGAATTGCCGAGAACAAATTTAAGCGAGTCTAAAATCGGTTTTTCGTCGTCGATTACAAGAGCGATCCGGTTCATAAACTTAAGCCTCTTTTATGTGCTTTTTGAAGAAAGGTCTCAAAATCATAAGTCCGAGCGGGGTGACAAGCGCCATTCCGCCGATGATGACCCAAACCATGTGGTGGTTAGGATATGTCGAAGCGATCTTACCTGCTTCGTCAAGCGGAACATATGTGCCTACGAGCCAGCCCGAAAGCGGAGCAACAAAGAACTTAGCGAAGAAGAAAGGAAGGACCGAAAGCGAAATGTAAGTCCCCTCTTTTCCTTTCGGCGCGATTTCCGCCGTGAACTGCATAAGTCTCGGTGACCAGATCGATTCGCCGATAGTAAAAATGATGAAGAAGAAAATCAGCGACCAGTACTGCATCGAAAGCGGATTCTGCGCGAAAAATTCCTGAAGTCCGTTCATATCCTTTGCGATCCCGAGCCATTTGATGAAGATGATCTCGCTCAGAACGGAATCGTTGAGGAAAGAAAACATCGTTCCCGGAAGGACTGCTATAAAGCAGCTTGCAGCCGAAACGAGCGAGCCGATGACAAGCATTTTGTATGATTTCGTCTTTTTGGTGAAGACGCCTACAAGCGGGGTGAGATAAATGATCAGAACGGGGTTGAGAACGCCGTAGATCGAACCGATTTTCGCACCTTCGCCGAGGACTCTGATCCCGTATTTCGGGAAAGTGTAGTGAAGATGGAAGAAAACGAAACGGACGAAAAGGGTGATCGTCAGGATGCCGATGAAAATCCAGAAGTAGTTTTCCTTGACCGCGTTTCCGATCTTCTGACCCATCGAAACCGCCGCGCCTTTGACAGCCTGAATGCCGCTTCCGTGATGCTCGACCGGCTTTTTGACGATTTTCGCAGCCGTTTTGCCCGATTCGTCGGCCTCTTCGACCACTTCGATCCCGTCACGGATGAAAACGATTACCGCAGCACCGATGACTGTAAGTGCGACAGCAATCATAAACAGCATCTGATAGCTTGAAAAATGGATCCCGAAAAGATCTATACCAGCGTTTTCATTGATGATTTTGCCGGCAGCATCTCTCTCGGCAAACGTATCGCGGACAAAGTCGATAAGCCATCCGCCGACAGCGTAGGCCGCGTTCATAATGACATAGAAAAGACTGAATCCGAGCGCCGCACCCTCTTTTGTCGTGTATCTTTTGATCGAAACCGAAATAACGGGCGAAACAAGGGCAAAACCGAGCGCGAACGGAACGAATCCGACGATGAAAACGACTACCGGATTGGTAATGAAAGTCATCGCAAGCCGTGAAATGAAGAGGAAAGAAACGCTGAGGAACATGACTTTCCTGACTCCGATCGTATCGACGAGCGCACCTGCGACCATGCCGATGCAGGAAAGCAGGATCGACCAGATCATAATGACGTTCCCGGCCATCTGGTCACTTAGACCGCAGTCAGCCGAAAGCCACAGAGTGAGTACCGGGTTCATCGCGGCATAGGCGATATACTGGATGACCATGTATCCGAAAAGGATCCACATGTCGCGCGGCGACTCGTGCAGGTCCTTGACATATTTCCAGACAATAAATCCGGCGATTATTACGCCTGCAGCCAGAAGAAGATAGGCTAAAACAGATGCCAGCATATAAAACCTCCAATCAGAATAAGTTAGTGGTGATGTCCGCAGCCGCAGTCACAGTCGTGATCGCCGCATTCGTGATCGTCACAGTCGCAGTCGTCGCCGCACTCTTCGCAGCCGCATCCGCAGTGATGATGAGGGATCTCGACGCCTGTCGCGACAAGTTCCATCTCGAAAGTAAGGGTTTTGCCCGCAAGAGGATGATTTGCGTCAAGATAAACCGTTTCGCCTTCGATCCTGTCGACGACAACGGGAATTATCTCTCCCTGGTCGCTCTGCATCTGGAAAATCGCTCCTTCGTGAATGTCGGCATCCTTAGGAAATTCGGACTTCTGGACATCGAAGACATAACGCTCGTCCCTTTCGCCGTAAGCCTGCTCCGGCGGGATGACTATCGTTTTCTTGTCGCCGATCTCCATTCCGATAACACCGTCTTCAAAGCCGGGGATGACCATTCCGCCGCCGACTTCGAATTTTATCGGTTCACCGTTTTCATAGGAATTGTCGAATTCCTTTCCGTTTTCCAAGCGGCCGATGTAGTGAATCGCCACTTTGTCGCCTTTCTGAACTGCCATTTTTTTCTCCTCCGAAGTATTTATAAAATCGAGATAAATCTCAAAATCGCGATATTTTAAGGATTTATGAAAAAAGTGCAAAGATTTTTTACATTATAGGCGTCAAATTTGCCACTTTTGTGATTTTGACTATAATAAACGGCTTTTTGTTTATTAAAGTTTTTAATATATGGAGACTGTAATGGCTGATTTTTTGAAACTTGTCGATTCGCCTGCCGGTTCACGGCTTATTGTACAGGGAAACAGCGCTTTCGCGCTCGGTGTCGTTCACGCCGGCTATCACGCGGCTGACGGTTATCCCGGCACTCCCAGTACCGAAGTCATCGATAAAAACTTGAAGTATGTTCAGGACAGAATGACTGTCGGTTGGAGCGTAAACGAGGCTAACGCTACCGCAGTAACAATCGGTCACGCAGTTGCAGGTATGGACAGCGTCGTCACGATGAAGATCCCCGGACTTTTCCAGGCTGCCGACACGATCACGACTTCGGCTTTCTACACCGGCCAGATGGGTGCTTTCGTAGTTTACGCAGCGACCGACTATGTTCCGTCAAGCACTCAGCACGTGATCGATGCGAGATATTTCCTGAGCGCGGCAAGGATTCCCGTTCTCGAGCCGAGAAATCATCAGGAACTTTACGACATGGCTTTCATCGCAGCAGATCTTTCGCGTATGTTCAAAACACAGGTATGCATTTTGGCTAGCGGTATTCTGGCACACAGCGAAGGTCTCGTCGTAACAAGAGAGCCGCGTAAGATCGAGCCGCTTCCAGTTCCATCAGACCTTTCGAAGTGGATGCTCATGCCCGGAATCGCAAGGAAAAACTACAACGAAGCGACGACTCACAGGATCCCTCAGGTCCTTGAATTTGTCGAAAACAACAAGGATTTCATAACCGAAACGAAGGGCACGGACGACTTCGGGATCGTCGTTGTCGGCGAAAGCGAGATCATCGTCAAAGAGGCTCTTCTCAATGCCGGCCTCAACCCGTCGATACTTTCGATGTCGATCGCAAACCCCGTTCCGGTAAAGAGGATCCGCGAATTCGCCTCAAAAATCAAAGGGAAACTTTTCGTTTTCGAAGACGGCGACAGATTTTTGCAGGAAAAAATCGAAGCGGCAGGGATCGCAGTCACCGGCAAACCCGAATATTCGGTCCTTACCGACTGGACTCCGCAGGATGTCATTGATTTCCTCAAAGATTTTGTCGAGATCAAAGCGCACAAGGAATCGACCGTTCCGGCGATCAAACCGCTCGTCAGACCGCCTTCGATCTGCCCCGGATGCCCGTTCCGCGGATACGCCCTTTCTGCTGAAAATCTCAGAAAGAAAGGCAAACTTTTCGCAGGTTTCGGCGAGATCGGCTGCTCGACCCTCCTTTTCATCAACAAAGGGATCGACACCGTCCTCTGCATGGGCGGAAGCGACGCGATGAGACAGGGTTTCTGCCTTAGCAGGCCTGAAATGGCGTCTAAAGTCGTCAGCGTGATCGGCGATTCGTGCGAATGCCACAGCGGTATCGACGCGACAAGAAACGGCGTTTTCAGAAACGTCCCCGGCGTCAAAGTCGTCCTTGACAACAGCGTAACAGCAATGACAGGCGGCCAGCCGGCGCCGACAAGCTACGCGAACCTCGCCGGAGTTCCCAACAAATTCAGGCTCAAAGAGGCGATAGCAGCTGAAAAATGCGATGTGGTCGCTGTCAACGCATACGATCTCGCAGGAATCGAAAAAGCTCTCGAAAAGGCTCTCGACGACGCTGAAGCAGGCAAATTCACAAACCTCGTCATCGAAGGGCCGTGCCAGCAGATCATGGATAAATCGAAAAAGAAAAGAACGATAAAAATCGATGCCGAAAAGTGCAAAAAGTGCGGAAGATGCAATGTCTGTCCCGGCATAAAATTCGACAAAGAGAACGGCCCCTCCTTCACGAATATGTGCATCGACTGCGGCGGAAACAAACAGATCTGCATGCAGAGATGCCCGTTCGGAGCGATCGTTCCGATAGAAGCAACGGAAAAGAAAGCCAAAGCTGAAAATCCTGTTGCGGTTCCGGCTGAAATTCCTGATGTAACCGTCGCAAAAGAGCTTCTCCCAGAGTCGATCCGCATCGCGATCCGCGGAATCGGCGGACAGGGCAACCTTTTCTTCGGCAAAGTGCTGAGCGAGATCGCGCTCCACACGCCATACGGCGAAACAGGCATCGTAAAAGGCGACACCCACGGCATGGCACAGCTTGGCGGCAGCGTAATTTCAACTTTCGCATGCGGCAAAGTCTATAGCCCTATCCTTTCGCCAAAAAGCGCGGATGTCCTTGTCGTAATGGAGACTTCCGAAGTTTTCTGCAACGGTTTTCTCGACCTTCTGAAACCGAACGGAACGATAATCCTGAACAGGTTCGAGTCGCTTCCGGCAAACATGAAAAAAGAGGATTACCCGAAAATCGAAGATATCAGAAAAGCTCTCGCAGGCTACAAAGTCATTGAGACCGATGTTCTTGAAACTGTTGCAAAAATCGGTGACAAATCAGGAAAAACCGCGAATATAGCGATGCTCGGACTTCTCTCTTCGATAGAACCTTTTTCGGCTATACCGAAGGAGATCTGGCTCAAGGCGCTCATGAAACTTTCGCCGACAGACGCTGCGAAAGCGGCCAACTACGCGGCATTCAACGCAGGAAGAGGGGAATAATTTGTCTCACTGCGCGAAATCAGAAAAAATCTTTTCCGTTATCGAAAAAATTTTTCTTTTTCTTTTTGCGCTTTCTGTTGTTTCGACTTTTGTTTTCTGGTGGACAGGGCTGAGCGAAAGGAACGCGCTTGATCCTGAAACAGATCATAAGTTTGCGGAAATATTGAATAAAAACTTCAGGCAAGGAGATCTTGTATTCACTGAAAACGACTGGGATCTCGATTTTTTGAAATATCTTGACGAAGGGATCCTGCCGGTTTTTCTAGACATCAAAAACGCGACGGAACAGTCGATCCTGGCTATAAAAAACAGTGACGAACGCGTTTTTCTGCTGTTGAAATCGGAAAAATCACGCGAAAAATATTTGAAAAAATTAAATTTGAAACTTCTTGAGACTTTCAAAGCAGGACAAGGCGAGGTCATCCTTGCAGAAACATTGGCAAAAACTGTTAAAAAAGCTCTCGTTTTTTCGCGCGACATCGGCAAGGCAAAGCATGTTTCCTTTTCGGACGGTGAAAAAACCAAGGAATGCCACAAAGTTTCCGAAACAAAGTGGCAGTGTTCAAACGAAAGCTGGAATTATGTCGGATCGACAACGCTTTCTTTCAACGGCGGAACAAGACAGGCTGTCTGGGCACATCCGGTTAGCGGCAAAACACTGGATATCGTTTTTGATATTCCGGAAAACAGCCGGAAACTTTATTTCGAGTCTGTTTTTGCAGACTCGGCATACCATTCCAAAAACCGTGCGCCTGTCAATGTCGAGATTCTGGCTGACGGAAAAACTTTGATCGAATATGCGAACCCGTTCACTTTCAGGCTGACTGAAAAAAATGTTAAATTGCCTGAAAACACTAAAGAAATTACAATAAAACTGACAACTGCCGACGACAGGCAGCGTCACTTTGTTTTTAACGGATTTATAACAGATGAATTTTAAAAACCGCTTTGAAAAAACAGATCTTCTTATTGCCGAACTAACCGCAATTTTCGTTTTTCTGATGATTTTTCTGACTTCAGACGCTATCGGTTTTGTCCGCGACGAAGGTTTTTACATGAAAGCGGCGAATAATATGGCGGACTGGTACGAATCGATCGGAAACAACATTTCGAACGGCGAATTCGCAAAAATTTTTTCAAAAAAAGAGATCGACAGATATTTCAACTACAATTCGGAGCATCCGCCGTTCATGAAAGAACTTTTCGGACTTTCGCAGTTTATTTTCACGCGGAAACTTGAAATTCTGTCAGCTCCGATGTCGGCGCGCCTCGTTGCGGCAGTTTTCGCGGCACTGACGGCACTTATGATCTACTTTTTCGGACTTTTTTTCTTCAGCAGGATCACCGCAGTAGCGGCTCCTCTCCTCTTTTTCACGATGCCGCACATCTTTTTTCACTCGCATCTTGCCTGCTTTGATATGCCGATACTTTTTTTCTGGAGCGCAACTTTCATCTTTTATGTTTTCTGCCTGAAAACTAAAAAAATTTCAGTCCATATCTTAACCGCCGCTTTCTTCGCCTTAGCGATGGCTACAAAGCACAATGTCCTTTTTATTCCTATACTCCTCTTTATTTCATGGCTGTGGTTTTACTTTTTTTCATACCGCAAAGAGGCCGGGAAAGGCGGTTTTACAGGATTTTTCAAGGCGATCCCTAAAGTTTTCTGGTTTATGGCAATAATTTCGCTGCCGCTTTACTTACTGATCTGGCCGAGAATGTGGTTCGACACGGCAGACAGGCTCATCGAATACGCCGAATTTCACGGAAAACATGTCAACTATCTCAACTACTACTTCGGAAAACCGCTCAAAAACGGACCGTTTCCTTTCAGTTTTCCGTGGGCGATGACATTTTTCACGACTCCGACACCGCAGCTTGTCTGCTTTTTCGCCGGGATCTTTTATTTCTGCCGTGATTTTTTCAAAAGCACTGATCCAACCGGAAAAGAAGCGGCTTTTGCAATGATCGCAGGCTCTCTTTTCCCGATTTTTCTCATCGCGTGGCCGAGCGTTCCCATTTTCGGAGGCATAAAACACTGGTTTACCGGTTATCCGCTGATGCTGACCGCCGGCGTTTTCGTTATCGAAGAAACAGCTAAAAAACTAATAAAAACAAGCGATTTAAAGAAAAACCTTGCAGTTGCCGCGCTTTTCATCATTACTTTAATTTCTCTGATTTCGCCGAATATAAAATTTGCAAAAAGAGGCGCTGCGTTCTATAACGAACTGATTGGCGGCGCGCAGGGAGCAGCTGAGGCAAGAATGCAAAGGAATTTCTGGGGTTACGACATAATTGATCTGGCGGGAACACTGAACAGGGAAGCCGCGCAGAACACAAGAATCTACATTATGAGCGGTTACGAAGGTTTGAACCAGAATTCTTTCAGATTCATGCAGCAGGCAGGGATCGTCAGAAGCGACATAAGAGCAACAAACAATCTGCACGAAGCAGACATGGCTCTGTTTTTTTACGAAAAGCAGAACGAGCATGTTATGAACAGCATCGCCTATGAGTTCGGAACGATCAGGCCGCTTGCTGTTTCGGAGACAGATTCCGTATTTTATTCGGCACTTTTCAGGAGGGAGAAATGACATATCTTTTTTCAAACCAGCAGGTAAAAAAATGGAAGACGCTTTTCACTCTTTCATTCTGCTTGAACCTTATTCTGGCCGGGATCATTGTTTTTGCGGTCAAAACCGGGGAAAAGACAGATGAAACAGCGGAAAAAATTGCCGAAAACACCGAAAAAACGGAAGAAAACGGCGATCCTGCAGCGGTTCAGGAAGCTGAAACACAGGAAACTGTTGCAGAGACAAAACCTGTCGCCAAGGTCGAACCGGGCGAGATCGTAGCCTCTTCGGCAGTGATCGAAGACAATTTCTATAACGCTTTCAACGCCAACGACGATCTTATACGCCTCACGAAAGCGACCGGAATAAACAATCTCGCCGACATTCTGAGCGCGCATATCGGAAGACTGCTGATTTGGGATATCGTCCTCAGAAACGATGTAAGAAAAGGGGACAAGATCGACTTCGTTTTCAGAATAATTCCCGACGACGAGAAGCGGACGCGCAATGATCTTCCTGACATTCTGGAAGTTCTCGCCGTCAAATATTATTCACATAAATTCAACAAGGAAATAAAAATATATAAGTATGCGGCGAAAGATTCTCCTGCAAAATATTATTATTCTGACGGAATAATGCTTGAAAAAATAATATCTCCGTTTCCGCCTATCAAAAACTATATTCAAATAACAAGCACCATCGGCGACAGAGCTCCGAAACACGAGGGAATCGACTTTAAGACAAATGTCGGAACACCGGTCTACGCCACTGTTGACGGCACTGTATCGCGTGTAAACTGGAAAACGCGCTATAACGGCTACTGCATAGAGATCGAAGCGAAAGGTTCGCCCTATGTCTTCAAGTACCTCCATCTGAGCGAAGTGAACGTCGAAGCAGGACAGAAAGTCACGACAGGCCAGCAGATCGCCGCTTCAGGCAATACCGGCAAATCGACGGCGCCGCATCTCCACTACCAGATCAATGTGGGGAACAAAGGAAAAGTAGTCGATCCGATGAAATACCACAAAACTGTCATAGAAAAACTGCCTGAATCCGAAAAAGAGAGTTTCAGAACCAAAATCGCGGAACTTGACGATTTAATGAAATAATGCGGCCAAAAAATTGCCGCAGCATCCCCAAAAAAATTGACTAAGATTTATTATAATATATCCTTTGTAGGTTTGTTTTGAGGTTTGTATGAACTTAATATTCACATAGTGGAGAGTCAAGTGAGAAGAATTGTTAATGTTTTTGGGTTCTTAATTGTCCTTATCTCTTTTTCGGTATTTGCCGAGGATTCGGTTTCCGTTGTTTCTACGCAGGCGAAAACCGCTTCTGAGAAGAAACTCGCGAAAGAAATTGACGACAATCTGTCTTTGTTGCTCTCAAGCATTAAAAACGCAAAGGTCACAGCTGCGAAATCACTCAAGACGGATCGCTGCAAAGAAGATCTGAAGTGCATCGCTCAGCTCGCAATGAAAGGCGGTTCTGTCGATTTCGTCGTCGTTCCGAAACTCAAAAAGAGTTCCGGCGATGTAAAGATTGTTGTTTCTATGTTCGACGAGAACGGCAAAAAGAAAGGCTCGAAGACAGTGACATCAGGCGCTGATGCAGACAGCGAGGACATGGCATCCGACGTGTTCAACGCGCTCCAGTCGCTTATAACTTCGTCCGCTTCGGCTGAAGAACCGGAAACCAAGAAAAAACCGGCTGCAGCAAACAGGACGGCTTCATATTCAGATGTCAAGGAAGAGATCAAAAAAGGTTTTGCCGCTTACGACAAAGGTGATCTTGACGGCGCAGCCGAGATTTTTGACCGTGCGGCGAACGAACTCAACTGCAAATGCCAGCAGAACGAAATCGCGAAACAGCTTCTTGACAATGTCAGAAAAATCCAGAAAGGTCTTGACAATGCGACAGATTCTCTCGACGACGGCGACCACAAAGGTGCTCTGAGAACTCTCGAGTCAGTCAGAAAGGCCGACGAGGAACTCCGCGAACAGGGCTACAAGGCGATGGTCTTCAAGAAAGACAAGAACATGCGCAAAAGATACGCCGAGCCGAATCCTCAGGATGCTCAGGCAGTAGAACAGATCCACAGGACTTTCAAATCAAAAATCGAGGAAGCAAGAAACTGGCGCGCAAAACAGCTTGCCGACATCGAAGACTGGCTTAACAACAACATTAAAGCCCGTGAAAAAGCGATCAACGACCTCAAAACCAAGGAAAAAGAACTTGCGAAACAGCGCAAGGATGCCGAAACCGCCCTCAAGAAAAAAATCCAGGACATGAAATATCAGTGGGAAAAGGACGATACAGACCTTGAGCAGGAAATCGTAAATCTTGAAAGTCAGATCACGCAGATCGAACAGCGTGAAAAAGGCGTCATTAAGGTTTCCAACAAAAAACGCGACGAGGCCAAGGAAAACGAGTTCAAGGCTCACGACAAGGCGTACAGCGACTGGAAAAAGAAACACCAGCAGGACAAGGACGCTTATTACGAAAAGCAGAAAAAACTTGAAACGACCGAAGGCGAAAAAGTCACCAAGAGAGTCGCAGAGCTTGAAAAGCGCAAACAGGCTCTCGAGGCAAAAAACAGGGAAACCGATTCCAAGATCCAGAAAATGGCTAACGACTTCGAGGCAGAGGAAAGCAAAATAACAAGAGCCAACGAAGCGACCAGAATGAAAAACGAGGATGAGGACAGAAAATATAATGTAGAAGTCGAAAGAGAATATCAGAAAAAATTCGACAGTCTGAACCAGAACCTTACAAAATACGATGACCAGGAATCGGCAAAAGAAAAAGAACTCCAGAAATACCAGCAGGAGATCGAGGAGTTCATGATGAAGAGCGCTACGACTCTCGGAACGATCCAGGACAACACCGAAAAGGAACGCGCAAAGGCAGAAGCAGACTACGCGAAAGAAAAGGAAACGGCACAGACCAAGCTTGAAAAGGATTATGAAGACACCCTTAACAAGCTTGCAGCTCAGAAAACCAAGCTCGAGGAAGACATCGCGAAACACACTGACGATACCGAGACGATGAAAGCCAAAAAAGAAGAGGCGATGATCGCAGAAAATGAAAAAACGATCGTCACTGCGGAACAGAAAATCGCCGCGAACGAAGAGAATATCGCGAAAACCGAGCAGGAATACGAAGAAAAAATCGCAAAACTTCAGGATATAGTCGCAAAAACTGTTGACGACGAGGAAAACGAGAAAGCCAACAGAGAGAACGCTATCCGCTCCGAAAACGAGAAACTTCTCAACGAAGCAGCGAATATCGACGAGCAGATCGCGGTCGAAACCGGCAAATTCGAGGATTTCAAAGGAAAACTTGATGACGATTATGCAACGAAATCGGCGAATATCGACGAAAAAATTATGATCGAGAAAAACAAACTCGCCGAAGCAAGCGAGAATTTCAAGGCAAACTGGGGCGATTATGTTGCAAAGGAAATCGACAAACTTGCCGAGAAAGACAATGCTTTGAGAACGCAGATCGACGAAGAAAAAGCAAAGATGGCCGAGATCGACAGCAAAATCGAGCAGCAGAAAGCTGATGAAGTCGCAAAGCTTGATGTCAAACTTGCTGCTGCGGAAGACGCTTTCGCGCAGAAAGCCGATAAAGTCGAGGAAGATGTAAACAAGGAAATCGAAAAAGCTAAAGCTGAAACTGCGGCACAGCTTGACAAGGCAGCCGCTGAAGATGCAAAAATCGCCGACGCGCATTCCAAAAAAATGGCTGATCTCGCGGCTGAAGAAGCAAAAATCGCAGATTCCTACGACACGAAGATCGCAAAATACGAAGAGCAGATCGCATCGATCGACAGAAAATACGAGCAGAAAATGGCTCCTTACAGCATCGAACCGATCAAGGACGAGATGAACCAGTCGATAGCTGACCTCGAAAACAAAAAGATCGAAACGACCAATAAGTTCCAGGAACTGCTTGACATGATGTCATCCGCGAAAGACAGCGAGATGCAGAGTTATGCTGACAAGAAAGAAGCAGCAAAAGACAACAAAGCAGAACTTGCAAAGATCGAGAGAGAACACGCCGCAGCAATAAGAAAGATAGACAACGACAAGGCTTCAGTCGAAAGAAAAATCAAATTTGAAGAGGAAAGTTCCGGCAGAAAGATCAATCTTGAAAAATCGAAATACGAAAGAAAGATCGCAGCCAACAAAAACGAGCTCGCGAAGATCGAGAAAGACAAAAATCTCGAACTTATTTCCATAAAGAAAGAAGTCGCAACAATCGAGAAAGAAAAATCGAACGCTATTAAAGCGCACCAGAAGAAAGTCGCGGCTGCTGAATCGGCTCACAAAAGCCAGATGGCGCAGAGAGCCGGTGTTTCGAAAAAGATCAAAGCTGACGGCGCTGCGAAAGAGAAAAACATCGCTGCAAGCGTAAAGGCCAGGAAGAATGCCGTCAACGCTGAAAAAGCTAAGGAAATCAAAAAGATACAAGGCGAAAAGGCAAATCTGAACGCTAAATACAAAGCTCAGGGCGACAAAGAAAAAGCTGCAAGCAGAAACAAAATCGCCGCGAAACAGAAAGAGCTGCAGGCAAATTCCGCCGCGATGAAAAACTGGGAAAAGAAATCCAAAACTCCGGATCCGGCGAAACTGAAAGAGGTCAGAGCTCCTTACGAAAAAGAGATCGCAAAACTTAACAAGGAAAAGAAAAACCTTGCTGCCGAAAAAGCCGGCAAGCTTTCGGCCGCGACTGCCGCTCACAAAAAGACTATCGAGGACCTCAACGCCAAGAAAGCCGCCGCTCTCGCCAACTCCAAAGGCGTAGACGAGAAAGTCAAAGCGGAAAATGCTGCTATCGCTAAAAAATACAACGAAATAAGGGGCAAAATCAAAGCCGACATAGCGAAACTCCAGCAGGAAAAGAAGCAGAAAATCGCAGCTCTCAAAGCCGATTCGAATGCCAACATGAAGAAAAAAGCTGTCGCGGAAAGCGGCTTCAAAAAGGCGCTCGCTGCAGAACTCGCAAAACTTTCGGCTCAGCGCAACAAAGAACTCGGCGCGATGAAAGCGGAACTTGCGAAAGTTTCCAAACAGCTGGCACAGCATGAAAAGTCTCATGATGCATACATCCAGAAAGAGACAGCAAAAATCGACAAGAAATACGAGAAGATTTTTGCCGACCTCGATGCAAAACTTATGAACGAAAGTATGAGACTCCAAAAAGAAAATGCCGCTTTCGAGAAAAAGAAAAAAGCAGAAGAAGCTGCCGCAAGAAAACAGCATCAGGCATTTATAGCTGACAAAAACAAGACCAAAGCGGGCATTGACCAGCAGATCGCTCAGGCTCAGAAAGAAAGAGACTCGAAAATCGAAGCAAGAAGAAAAGAGCGTGAAAAACAGCAGGAAACCTGGAACAAGGAAAGAGCTGCCAGAGCAGCCGCTTTTGAGAGAAAAACGGCTACAGACAGAGCTAATATGGCAAACAACGACAAGCAGATCGATGCTTTGAACAGAGAAATCGACAACATGAACAGCGCATGGGCAAGACGCCTTGACGATATGCAGGCTAAACACCATGCCGAGAGCAAAAAGCAGGAAGCTGCATGGCAGAAAGCCGAAATCAACAAGGAAGAACAGTATGAAAAAGGCAAACAGGCCATCACTGACAAATACGACAACATGGAGATCAAAGAAAAGGAAGACCGTGAAAAACACAAACAGCAGATGATGGTCAGAAGAGACAAACTTCTTGCGGAAAAAGAGAAGAGAAAAGAAAAGAGAATGGCTATTCTCGACAAGGAAAAACAGAACTGGGCAAAAACTTCCGAAAATTACGATACACAGATCAACAAAACAAAAGATGCAATAGAAGATCTCAACGCAAAGAAATCGGAAAGCTACGACAAGGACAAAGCCGAAGCAAAGGCTAAAAAGGAACAGGTTTCCAAGAAATATCAGGAAAGCATCGACAAGATCAACAAAGCCGAACTTCAGCAGGTCAAACAGAAATTCAAACAGGAATACAAAGAGGAAGGCACAAGAGAAGTTCTGCCGACAAAAGTCACGAAACAGATCGAATCGTCAATGGCTGACGCTTACTCCAAATCGGGTCTCGCGAAACTTGACAAAAACGATCTTTCCGGTGCAAGAAAGGATTTCAACGAAGCGCTTTACCTTGACGGCAACAGCAAATCGGCAAAGGACGGCCTGAAAACCCTTTCGTCGAAAGCTCAGACAATTTACTGGGAAGCTTTCGGAATGAAGGATTCCAACAAGGCGAAAGCAATCAGAACTTTGGAAAACCTTATGAAGAATCTGCTTCCGACAGATGAGTTCTATCTCAAGTCAATGATGCTTTTAGAAGAGCTTAAATAACTGAAATGATTTCGTTTTTTAAAAGGGGAGCGTTGCTGCTCCCCTTATTTTTTTTATGTTTTTCACTGTCAGCTGCAAGTTCGCTTTCCGATTATTATGCAGTTTTCTACCAGCGGACAGAAAAATATCACGACTGGTTCAAAACCGACAAAAACGACAGTTTCAAAGAAATTTTCGCCCGGCTTCACAATATGCCTGTTCCAAAGTCCAGAAAATTCGCCAATGTTAATGAATTCAAGGAAATTCAAGGACTTTCAGGAAAAAATTCATATCTTTACCTTTATATTGAGATCCCGAACCGAACCAATGCGGAAATCCTTTTTTACGGAATAAAAAAAGGAGAAATTTCGGTCAACGGAAAGAGCCGCGGCTCTATATCGCTTAAATCCGACATGGGTTACGCCGTTTTAAAAGGAACTTACGAAAAAGGAATATATTTTGTCTCGGTGCGGATCGACGAAAAAAACGATATTACAGGAATTTCGGTCCTCTCTGACAAAAAGCTCAAATCTTCGGAAAAACACGGTTTCACCAAGTCGGCATCGTCTTCGCTGACAGTAAAAAACCACGACCGCAAGGAAACCGACGGCGCATTCAGTTCACTTTTCGGAAGTTTCTGTTTTCCTTATTTCGAAAATGTAGCCGCTTCGAAAGATGTTTTTTTCGGAATAGCGGGAAAAAATGCGGAACTCAGCGGCAACACACTGATTTCTCAGCTTTATTCATCAAAAAACGACAAAAAATCACTCGCAAAGCTGAAAAAAGCGGGTTTTTCGGATAAAAACATAACATTGTGGCAGGAAAATTTTCAAAACAAAGAGGTTTGCGGACATGAATAAGGTTTCCTGGTTTCTGTCGGCGGCGATAATTTTGCTGATTGCCGCTTTCGCTTTTGTCATGTATCGGAACAGCATCGAGATCGAAAGGCTGAAAACAGCAAGTGAAATGTACGCCAAAGAAAATGAATCGTTAAAGATAGATCTCGAGATGATGAGAAAGAGGCTCAGCAGTGCGGAAAATAAACAGCAGCCGGCTGCCGCTAGCAACGATTTCACGGTCCAGCAGAATCTGAAGTTCAAAGCCATGACAGATGAGATCCAGCGTCTCAAGGCGACAAAAAAAACAAACAACAAAGAGCGCGAGGATCAGGTCTGGGACTTCATGTTCGACACAATCAACAATTTCGTCGATGTCGAACTTTCCAAAAAACTGGCCGGATTCGGTTTCAAGCCGGAAGATACGGCGATCTGCGTTGCGGAATACCAGAACTCTCTCGGAAAGATGAAGGAACTTATGCTTCAATGGTATCGCAATGAAATCTCAGACAAGGAATACGATGACAAAATGCTCGATGTAAGCCGTGATTTTTACAAGGATCTCGCGTCTTCTGTCGGCGAAAATCTGGCCTCGATCACTCTTTCAGTCGTTCTTCCCGATCCCGAATACAGAAAAAAAATGTTTGAAGGAAAATAATCAGTCGAGTTTGAATTCTTCTTTCCAGTTGTCGGCTTTATCCCAGTTTGGCTGTTCTTTTTTGTCGAAAAGATAGTTCCCCATGACGAGATAATCCATTTCGGTGCGCATGAAACAGCGGTATGCGTCATCCGGTGAGCAGACGATAGGCTCTCCGCGGACATTAAAACTTGTGTTGACAACGATCCCGTAGCCCGTTTTCTGCTTGAAAGTGTTGATTAGCTGCCAGTATTTGGGATTGGTCTCGCGGCTTACGCTCTGGATCCGCGCCGAAAAATCGATGTGTGTGATCGAAGGAACATCGCTGCGGAGGAAGTAAAGCCTTTCGTAAAGCGGCAGTTCCTCATATTTTTCGGGAAGTTTAGTCCGTCTTGATTCAAGGACCGGAGCAACAAGAAGCATGTAGGGCGAAGCAGTGTCGATATCGAAAAATGTCGAAATGTCTTCTTCAAGGACCGATGGCGCAAACGGCCTGAAACCTTCTCTGTATTTGATTTTAAGGTTGAGTTTTTTCTGCATTTCAGGGCATCTCGGGTCACCTAAAATCGAGCGGTTACCCAAAGCGCGCGGACCGAATTCCATTCTTCCCTGGAACCAGCCGATTACGGTGTCGTTGTTTAAAAGATCGGCTGCTTTATCACATAACTCACTGAAATCATTGAATTTTTTGTATTTAGCACCGTATCTGCGGGCAACGTTTTCAATATCGCGGTCGCTGAATTCAGGCCCTAAGTAAGCGCCTTTCATTGAATCGCGTTTTTCGATATTCGTCCTTTCGTGGCCGAATGAAATGTAATGAACCGCCATCGCAGCGCCGAGTGAGCCGCCGGCATCGCCTGAAGCAGGCTGGACCCAGAGCCCTTTGAACATTTTCGTGCGGAGAAGCTTGCCGTTTGCGACACAGTTGAGGGCGACACCGCCTGCAAGAACGATGTTTTCTGATTTTGTGAGCTCTTTTGCAGTTTCTGCAAGTTTGAGGACCATTTCTTCGGTGATCTCCTGGATGGCATAAGCCATGTTCATGTAGTGCTGGTTGAGCTCGCTCTCCGATTTTCTGCGCGGAAATCCGAAAAGTTTTTCCCACTTTGCATCGTTCGTCATGCTGAGACCCGTAGCATAGTCGAAGTAATCCATATTGAGCAAAAACGAACCGTCTTCGCGCAGATCGATCATATTTTCAAGGATCTTGCGCTTGATCTCTTTTGTCTCTTCCGCGTGCTTGTTGCCGTAAGGAGCGAGACCCATAAGTTTGTATTCGCCGCTGTTTACCTTGAAGCCGCAGTAGTAGGTGAAAGCAGTGTAGAAAAGGCCTATTGAATGCGGGAAGTCAAGTTCTTTTAACACAGTGATTTTATTGCCTTTTCCGTGGCAGATAGTCAGAGTTCCCCACTCGCCTACTCCGTCAAGCGTAACTATCGCGGCATCTTCAAAAGGGGAAGGATAGAAAGCGCTCGCCGCATGGGACAAATGGTGTTCCGGGAAGTAAAGTTTCGGGATCCTGCCGCCGAGTTTCGCAAGTTCTTCGCGAAGCATGTCCTTCATGAAAAGTTTTTCTTTTATCCAGACGGGAATCGCCGAATTGAAGCTTTTGAGCCCTTTCGGAGCAAATGCGTGGTAAGTTTCAAGCAGTCTTTCGAACTTAATGTAAGGTTTGTCGTAAAAAGCGACCGCTGTAACATCGTCAAGGGTGATCCCGGCATAGTCAAGAACGAATCTGCATGCGTTTATCGGAAACGACGGATCCTGTTTTTTTCTGGTAAAACGCTCTTCGTGAGCCGCCGCAAAAATGTCGCCGTCGATCAATAGCGCCGCCGCACTGTCATGATAATATGCTGAAATTCCTAAGATTATTTCTTTTTTCATGCCGAACCCAAACTAAAAAATTGTGTAAATAAAGGGAGCAATCGCGCTCGAACTAGAGAGAACTATGAGAAGTCCGATGAGCAATAGAACGATTATTGACGGGAGAAGCCAGAATTTTTTACGAACTTTAAGGTATTCCCACAAATCTTTCAAAAGTTCCATTTTTATCTCCTTTAGTAAGGTTTATCGAGGTCGGCCGCGGTGTACTCGTGGTTTCTTTCAGCAAAAACAGATGTCTTTTCATGCCTGAACTGATGCAGACGAAGCGAATCCTTGCCTAAGATCCGGCGCAAGAGCCCCATCGGAAAGACAACGAAAAAGAAAACGAGCGCAAGCATTATTTTGGACATAACTGTGCCCAAAATGCGCGAAAGCCCGAACCACAAAAAAGCAAAAGGTTTGAAAATTATCGGGCAGATCATATCAACAACAAGAATTGCCATCGCCGCCCAGAGCCATGCGTCGTGCCTCAGCACAGCAAAGCAGATGAGAGCTATGAGAACGAGAGCCATTCCGCTGTCGGATGCCTGTTTTTTTGTTATCGGAGCTTTCTTTGAAATTTTGTTTTGTTTGAATGTATCCATTTCACACCTTTAAAAAAACCGCAAAATTTTAATCATGACAAATTTTTCGTCCAATTTTTACTCCTCGCAGACCGCTTTAAAAAAATTCGATATTTGCCTTAATCATTTTTTCGAGGGCGTTCCGGGCTCTGTGAAGGCGGACTTTCAGAAGATTTTTGTCTATACCAATAAGTTCGGCTGCCTCTGAATGATCCATTTCCTGCAGATCGATCAGCGTTATGACTTCACTGTACGGAAGCGGCAGTCTGGAAATGAGTTCCCGCAGCATTTTGGCACGGTCTTCCCTGATGAGGGAAAGTTCCGCAGCCATGTCGCACGACGGCTCAAAACCTTCAAGTTCCTCTATGCTGACACTCCGCTGGCTCTCGGAAAGATAATCCATATAGCTGTTTCTGATAATTATCCAGAGCCATGTCGAAAAAGATGATTTCCCTTCGAATTTTCCGATGCATGTGAATGCTTTCACCAGTGATTCCTGGTAGATCTCTTCTGCGACACCGCGGTTTCCGCCGCAAATGGAAAGCGCAAAAGAAAAAAGCTTCTGCCCGCTGCTTTTGACAAGCTCGCCGAAAGCCTTTGTATCTCCGGCGGCCGCCCGTCTGACGAGCTTTTTTTCATCGGACAAACTCATGCTCAGCCGTCAGACGAGTTTAAGATTTATCTTTGCATCGTGCTTTAAAATATCGAGCGCCTTCTTTTTTGTGTCGCGGAGATACCACTTTTTGAATTCATAAGGCATGAAGGAACTTTTGACCCCGTTTATGATCAGATCAAGAATATTCTGGCCCGAAAGATTGAATGTCTTGTATATGAGGTAGTATTCGTCGGTCATAGTCGTATTCGTTATGAGCCTGTTGTCGGTATTGAGCGTGACGCGGAGTCCGAGATCGAGGTAGAATTTGGCAGGATGATCCTCAATATTTTTAACGGCTCTGGTCTGGACATTGCTCGAAGGACAGAGCTCAAGCGGAATTCTGTGGTCGTTGACATAATTCAGAAGGTCGCCGTCCTCGCGAAGCCTTACGCCGTGGCCGATCCTGTGGGCACCGCAGTAATGCAGCGCCTGATGGATGCTGTCGGGGCCGTAAGCCTCGCCGGCATGGATCGTGACATTTACATTGTTCGAAAGAATGAGCGAAAAGGCACCCAGATGATCTCGTGCCGGATAGTTGTATTCTGCACCGGCAAGGTCAAAGCCTACGACACCGCGGTTTTTGAACGCGACCGCAAGCTCAGCCATTCTGAGACTTACATCCGGCGAGATGTTTCGCATTCCGCAGATTATGACGCCGCTTGTTACGCCGAAATCGCGCTGTCCCGCCTTGAGACCTTCGATAACAGATTCGAGGATCACCGGCAGAGAAAGCCCTTTCTGCGTGTGAAGTATCGGCGAATAACGCACTTCGAAGTACTCGACATTCTCTTTTGCGCAGTCTTCCGAAAGCTCGTATGCAGCACGGTAAAGGTTTTCCTTGGTCTGGAGAACTTTCAGGGTTATTTCAAAACCTTTGAGGTAATCGTTGAGCGAAGCGTGGATCCTGCCGGGACCGATCAGCTCGCGCAGTTCCTCAATAGAACCGGCGCCGAGATCGATCTTGTCTTTCTTCGCCAGTTCCCATATCGTTTCAAGCCTGAGCGAACCGTCCAGATGGACATGCAGGTCGGTTTTCGGAAGTTTCTCAAAAAAATCCCTGCCCAGAGCGCAGCCGGAAGCATCCGAACCGTGTTTCAGTTCATCATTTTGCACTCTTTGACCTCCATTTCGACCATGGTAGCATATCCGTCGACCCTGAACTCCTCGCCTATGCGGACATTGTGGGTGTAGAAAGTTACCCTGCCCTGCGAAGAATCAGGCTCCTCGAGATAACAGATCTCCCTGACTTTGCCGGTTTCTTCGTCCAGTTTGACTTTCGTTCTGTAAAGCTTGTCGTGATTAAGGTAGTAAGTCTCGCTCTTTGCGACGGAAGAACCTTCAAGCTGAAGGACGAAATATGTAACCATGCCGTTTTCGTCGACATGGGACGGATCGTCTGCGAAAAATATCTGGAAAATCGGGATCTTGTAACCAGAATTAAGGGTCAGTTCCTTTCTGATGACCCACATCGACGAATTTATCGTGATGGACTCGTTCAGCTTGTTGCGGTAAATGAGATTTCCGGAACCGTAGGAAATCTCCTCGGCATTTCCGTCATTTATCGTGCCGAGGAACTGGAACGAGACATCCCAGATCTTGTCGGCGGCATCTTCATCGGGAATAAAATCGTCATCCTCGTATTCTCTGTAATAGGATTCGCTGTCGTTCTGGAAATCGTCGACTTCATACTGATTCTCGCCGTTCTGTACACATGAAACAAAAATTACCGGGAACACAAGAACCAGAAAAGCCAAAAAAATGTTTTTCATACTTTCCTCCAAAAAACAAAATCCAATTATTATAGCCAAAATGATTTTTTCCGCAAAAAAAGTTTTCCGGAAGTTTGCGGCAACAGACGGAACATCCCCCAAACACAACAAAAATCTTGCTTTTTCAACTTTTCTGACTATACTCCCCGCGCTAATTGTTTTTTGAACAGTGGAAATCTCCTTGTTCAATGTTTTGGACTTTATACCCATAAGGAGGAATTATGGAAAGAAAACACTATGAGCTTACTGCCATCCTCAGACCGGAAGGCGGTACAGAAGCTATCAAGCAGTTCGCTGAGCGCGTAGACGCGATCGTCAACGACTTCGGCGGCAAAGTCGTCGCTCTTCATTCCTGGGGCGAAAGAAAACTCGCTTACGAAATCAAAAAGAACCTTAAAGGCCACTATCTGCTTTTCGACATCATCGGAAACGGCAAAATGGTCGAAGAAGTCGAAAGAAACTTCAACATCTGGGAAGTCGTTCTCAAGTTCATGTCGGTAAGAGTCGACAAAGTGGAAAACCTTGACGAGATGCTTGAATCCGCAAAAGGAATCGCTTCTCTCTTCGAAAAACAGGAAAAGAAGGCTGAACAGCCCTACGAAGAAGTAAGAAACGGATTCGAAGACATCAAGAAATACAACGAAGAGCTTCAGAAATCACTTGGCAACGCCGGTGAAGAAGACGAAGATGTTCAACTTTAAAAAGGGAGAGTGATATGGCTTCATACAAAAAAAGAAAAGTCTGCCGTTTCTGCCTTCACACCGAAGTAGAACCGGATTATAAAAATGTAGATCTTCTTCTCAACTACATCACCGAAAGAGGTAAAATCATCCCGAGAAGAATCAGCGGTGTATGCGCAAAACACCAGAGAGAGCTTTCGAGAGAGATCAAAAGAGCAAGATCGATCGCGCTTCTTCCCTACACTGTAACCGGAAGATAGGAGGGTAAAATGAACGTTATACTTGCTAAAGACGTTGAAAAACTCGGCAAAGCGGGCGAAGTCGTAAAAGTAAAAGACGGCTATGCACGCAACTATCTCATTCCGCAGGGATTTGCACTTGTCGCAAACGAAAAAAGCGTAAAACAGCTTGAGTTCAACAAAAGAATGATCGAAAAGAAGATCAATGTCGAACTTGCGAAAGCTAACGACCTCGCTTCGAAACTTGCTGCATGCGAGATCAAGATCAGCAAGAAAGTCGGCGACGAAGGCAAACTTTTCGGCAGCGTAACAAGCAGAGAGATCGGCGACGCGCTCAAAGAAAAAGGTTTCGATATCGACCACAAAGACCTTATTCTTGACACCAACATCAAGAAAAGCGGCGTTTACGAAGTCGAAGTCAAACTTTTCAGGGAAGTCCGCGGCGTTTTCAAACTTTTCGTAGTTTCAGAAGAAAGCGGAGAGGTTGCAGAAACCCCCGCTGAATAATAGTGAATCATGTCCGATTCAGTCAGAATTTTACCGTCAAATACAGATGTCGAGGCGGCTCTTCTGGGCTGCCTCCTCAATGACGGAAGACTTTTTTCCGAAGTAGAAGATTCGGGACTTCTTCCCGAAGATTTCTCGTCCGAACGCCATGCGGTGGTTTTCCGTGCGATAAAGGCGATCTTTGAGGCGCAGATGACGCCGGATGTCCTGACAGTCAACGATGAAATTTCGAAGATGAAGAATCCTGTGGAACCGGCTTTCGTCTACGATCTGGCAAACAACGCGCCGATAATCTATGAAAACACTTTGCAGGAATACTGCACTATCATCCTGGAAAAATCACTTTACCGTGAGGCGATATCGGTCTGCGAAGAAACCATAGACTCTGCTTTTGCCCAAAACACAAAGTTTGACGAGCTCACCGACAAGGCGACAAGTTCGCTTATCGCGCTCAACAACCGCAAACAGACGACAAGCGTCAGATGCATCAGGGATCTGATCATGGAACAGATCCAAAAAATACGCGAAAGGCAGAAAAACGGTTCGACGATCCAGGGGATCTCATCGGGTTATCCGCGTCTTGACAGCCTGTGCAGCGGTTTCAAGCCGGCGGACATGATCGTTCTGGCCGGAAGACCAGGCATGGGAAAAACAGGTTTCGCCCTGAATATTCTGCTTGCAATGGCGAAAAACAACCTGAATGTTCTTTTTTTCTCATTGGAAATGTCGGTCGACCAGATCACGAACAGGCTTCTCAGCATCGAATGCAGCGTAAGTTCCCAGAACATTCTCAACGCAAAACTGGATCCGGAAGAGATAAACCGGCTCTGGGACGGAATGGGAAGAATAAAGGATCTTTCGATTTTTATTGACGAAACTCCATCCATCACCATTTCCGAACTCCGCTCGAAAGCGAAGAAAAAAGATATGGAACTTCGCAAGACCCCGAATCTTTTAAGGCAGACTCCCAACAAGCTCGACTGCATTTTCATCGACTATCTTCAGCTCATGGACTGCAATCTCTTCAAGGAAGATAAAGTACGCCAGGTCGAGTACAACTCGAAAAACATCAAAAAACTGGCGAAAGATCTGGGCATTCCGATAGTCGCAATGGCGCAGCTCAACCGAAAAATCGAGGAACGCCGCGGCGGAAAAGCCGAGATCAGCGGCAACAAACCGATGCTGAGCGACCTCAAGGACTCAGGTTCGATAGAGCAGGATGCCGATATGGTAATGTTCATCCACCGCGAGGACATGTACAGAAAAAACGACGAGGAGAAAAACAACGAAGCCGAAATTTTCGTCCAGAAAAACCGTCACGGCCCGACCGGAACGGTCAAACTCCGCTTTACTCCGCAGTATATGAAATTCACTCCGCTCGACCCCGTTTCAGACAGCTACGAACAATAGGCTGACCTCACCCCAAACCCCTCTCCAGAATGGCGACGGGCTTTTGCCGGCAATTATTTCAAAAACCCGTATTCATAGACTTTTACGGCGATTTTGGCGCGGGAACATTAATTTTTCCACTCAAAATGGAAAATCTTCCGCTGACTGTTTTCCATTTTGAAATTCGTTAAAAGATTCCTCAAGTTCTTTTTCACTTGTTTCCAGCATTCCGGCTGCTGCATGGAAATCAATTTCTTCTGCACTCAGTGCCAGAAAAACGCAGTTTCTGAAATTTGTATCTTCAAAGTGAAACAGTTCCTTGGGCAGAGCTTCAGGTTCGTAATGATCTTTAAAATCATGTTTTTTCCAGTTTTTGTATATGATTCTGAATTTTTGAAGGATTTCCGTGTAATTTCTGGAATATGCATTGCAGTATTGACGGAGTGCAAGTTCGTAGCTGACTGAAAACTCACGCTTTATTTCCAAAATTTTATTGATGAAAGAAAATTCAGTTGTTTTCATTACTTTTTCACGGACAACATTTATTGGCAAAAGAAATTCTGCAGCAAAGGTATTGGCATCGTCTTCTTCCTGTGATTTATAGTCTTCCTCCTTTATTTCTCCGTTGTATGAATCCGGATGTAAAATTATATGACCCAATTCATGAATCAGTGTAAATATCCAACGTTCAACATTTGCTGTTCCTGTGTTTACAAAAACCGCCGGTCCACCGTCATCCTTATTTACAGAAAGTCCGAATGTCTTGCTGATTCCGAAATTAAAATAAAACTGCTTGATTCCAAGCGAGGTCAGTTGGCCGCAGAAATTAATTATAGGGACATTCTGTGAAATATTCAGTATTTCCCGCAACTTATGAGCAGCTTCCACCGGGGAAGAAGGAAAATCGGAAAAATCTGTGACATTCAAAGGAGAAAATTTTTCAAGCTGCCTGTATAAAAGCAATTTTTCCGAAACAGTAAAAAGCAAAGTCTCTTTTGCGGCCTTTTCCCTGGCGGACATATTTTTGTTTGTTCTGTATCGGAGTGATTTCAGACACGGATTTGCCTCAAAAAGTTTGCCTTCATCGATATTTAAACCCTTAGATAGTTTTTCAATAGTTGATAAAGACGGATCAGCTTTTAAATTTAAAATATTGGAAATCGTAGCCCGGCTGACTTTGGACACTTTTTCAAGTTCCGGAATAGAGAGGCCTTTCAACTTCATTAAACGACGTAAGTTTGCACTTAAATTTTCTTTTAACATACTCCCACCTTCAAAAAAAACAACCAAACAACAGCGAACAATAATTCTCGATTCGATTCTTGTCAAGTGTTTATAACAGCTATTATTTTTAACATCTTCTCAATGATGTCTTTAAAAATAAATATTTTATTATTTGATTATGTTTTTATTGACATAACAACCAGCATGTGGTAGATACATAATGAAAATGCCCATTGCTAATATTAGCGGTATCAGCAACGGGCTGGAAATAATGTTCCGATTGTGGAACAAACGGAGATACCAAGACGGTATCAAGAAAAGCAAACTGAGTTTACCCGTTTTGGCATCTCCGTCAACAAAAAATTGCTGAGGAGGCAATTATGATAATTTTGAAATGGAGACTGCGAAATGGGGCAGGGAATTTCTGGTCATGATTCAGCTGGCGGTATGCCGTCAGGCGACAGAAACGGAAAAATTACGGATGGACAGAATGCTGGAAACGGAAAAAACAAATTTTCCGACAAAAATGAGTGGCCGCCGGATTTGGAAGAAGGAAAGCAGGGAAAACACATGAAAGGACATCCGAACTATCAACCCGGAAAAAGCACTTTGACTATTTCGATGGAAGAGGCAAAACGGCTTGCTGCAGAATATTCCGGTAAAGGCCGAGTGGTTGGCAATTCCAAGACAAGCAACAAAGAATGGGTAGATTTTGGCGAAATTATTGGCATTTATCGAGACAAAAATGGCAATGAATATCCTACAACCAAGGGAATAATTCATCATGGGAAAAATGGTTCTCATATTGTTCCCGCTGATCCGGAAGGAGAATATTAATGATTTTAAATCCAAAAGAAGAAGGACGTTTTTACAATTTTTTCTGTTTTATAACAGATCACAAAAAATCATCTTACAAATTTGTTTTTGCTGATGGCGAAATAAAATCAGGCAAATATTTCAGTAATGCTGAAAGCGACAACTGTCTTGAACTTGACGATCCTGAATATGAAGAGTTTTGGACTGTTATCTTTGAAAGCATTGAGACAGGCGATCTTTTTGAGATTACTTACCACAATATGCCTGTTGAAGTCTGGTGTGACGGTATCAAAATTGATTTTGGGGAATAGGTCGGAAGGAGAAAAATGTGGCTAAAAAACCAGTCAAAGATGTTTTCGGAATATGGCAGTTCAAGGAAGCCGTGAATTTGGTAGGTAAATATCAAATTCCGGAAATTTACGGAACTTACAGAATCCCGGACGCTCTTGTTCCGTTCAGTAAATGCGGCAAAGAAACTGAAACTCAGAATAAAGCTGTTCATTTCTACGAATTTGATGAAAAATTTGTTCCAACTCTCAACAGCGAGGCAAAACTGACAAAAAAACTTGAGATTTTCCGCCGCTATCAGAGCGTTATTCTGCCTGATTGCAGTGTTTACCGCGATTTTCCGTTGGCAGTGCAAATATATCAGGTTTTCAGAAGCAGAGCTGTCGGAAATTTTCTGATGCAGAACGGAATAAATGTCATTCCGAATGTCCGTTGGGGCGATGAAAGAACCTATGAGTTCGCGTTTGACGGTATTTCAACCAACGCTGTCGTGGCTGTAGGAGCACAAGGCGGCTACGGCGACGATGAAGAAACGAAAGATTGTTTTAAAAAAGGTTTTATGAAAATGCTGCATGTTCTGCATCCGCAGACAGTTCTTTGTTATGGCAGCATTTCGGACGATTTAAGGAATGCTGTTGAATACGAAAAAGTTAAAATCAGGTTCTATCCGACCGAAATTTCAAAACGGACAGCTAAAAAACGCGATCCCCAGACGAAACTTGAGTTTTAATGAGTATTTAATTCTATTTCAAAAACCCGTATTCATAGACTTTTTCTGCTATTTTCGCTGCGAGAATCTTCATTTTTCCGCGTAAATCCTGAATGAGCGCAGTATATTTTTCATCTTCGGAAGTTGCGTTCATTCTGCCGTTGGTTTCACCCTGAAAATATTTTCTGATGTCGTAAAACGACGCGTCGGGATTCGCGTTTTTCTGTGCGTGATAGTATCGCCAAAGCTCTAAACCGGCATCATAAACTGCTTTTGCTTCTTCGGAAAAGACCTTTTTTCCTGAAAATTTATTGGTTTCAATCTCAAAAATAGAACCTTGAACATCTTCTTTCTTTTCCGTTATTTTTCCTGCAATAAAATCGCTCATAAAATGAGATTTAAACGCGTTTTTGCAACCGACTTCGCGCTCCGTAAACGGAATCCAGTGATTTGGTTCGACTCCGCTCACCAAGCGGTCACTGAGCGAGGTCGAAGTGACCGAAATCCTGTTCTGCCCGTGAAACAGCGTGAAAACCAGACAGTCGGACTGAAATTCAAAATCCTCTTTCCAACCGTCATTCGGGAACAAAAACTGGTCACGGTCGTTCAGCCAAGTTGCTTCAATGCAGTGACGAACTGAAAAATAAACAGTAATTTGAAGCAAATTTTGTTTTGTAATATCACATGTCTTTCGCTGTTTTATATCGCTTTCGGAAGGAGAAATAGTAATAAAAACTCCACTATTATTCTGGACATCAGAACCAAGCATCCGCAGGTAAGCAATTCTTTCGCCTGTTTTGTCATGCAAAGTTTTCAGCCAATCCATCAAAAGCCCTTTTTCCAAAGGTTCTGCAAAAAGTTTAGTTCCAGCAGTATCACCGTTGCGTTCATAAACATCTGCAGAAATAGAAAGTATTCCTGATCCCTTTGATTCAGCAGTGTTCCAGACAAAAAATCCAATTGGGAATTGACCTGAGACATTGTCAAAAGTATTGGCAGGAACCACAAAAAGACTTTTTAATTGCGCTTTGAACAAGGTGCGAAATTTGGCAAAATTAGGAGCGCAAAGAGCTTTTAATGTAGAAAACTGTCCTAATTTGCAACCTTTAATTTCGGCATAGATTCTAATTAAAAATTCTGCAAAAATTTCGTTCGCGGCACCTCCCATTGCAACTCCGTATTTGTCAAAAACCTTGTTTTTTCGGGCAACTTCATCTTTTGCTTTTCCAGTTCCAGTTTTTGTTTTAGTTGTTGCTGCTTCCGCATACGGCGGATTGATGTATATGACGAGTTTCTTTCTTTTGTTTTCGTCGTTGACGATATTCCTTAATTCTTCCGGCAACTTATCAAAATCATCATTCAGAAAGTCAAACTGAAAAATGTGGTTTTCAAACATATTCCAGCCGTTGCGGATGCGGTCAACCATAACATCAACATCCGCTTTATCGAGCGTCGAAGCCCAGACATTGCGGTAATTCGTAAGGCCGTTAAGCAGGTTTCCTGTTCCGGCGCAACAGTCCCAGATGTAGTATTCATCCTGCCAGTTTTCGCCGAGAACCGCCGCAAGATACTGCTGTGACTTTTCAACCCAGATCTGAGGCGTGAAAAACGAGCCTTTCCGTTCGCGGATGTCCTGCGGAACAAGTAGATCACGCCTGCCGATGATGTAATCCCAATACTCTTCTTTCGGCGGACGTTCGTAAATTGCCCAGAAGTTGCGGTGATCGCGCTGATTGTCCAGAAAACCGACCGACATCGAAGTCAAAAACCCCATATCGTCAATCCGTTTTGCGAGTTCGTATTTTGTCTTTTTCAGGACGACAAAAAGATTCTCCTTCAGCGACTCGTTCTCGCTTGAAAGCAGGTCGGCGAGAAAGAAATCCGCCGGAATTATTCCCGATTTCTGCGCCTTCTCCCAATCTACCGCGATGGAATCCTTGACCGATTCAGTCCACTTCTGAAAGACGAAAACGAAGTTGTTTTTTGTAACCGCAATTTTTTCGGAAGCACCGCTATTTGACTTGAAATTGAGCTTTATGAATTTCTGCAACTCTTTGGAATCAGTAGCATATTTGAAAAGAATCGAATTTTCCTGAAGCTGCTTTTCACAAAGAGCGTGAAGCTGCTTGAACTCCTTTGTTTCGTGGTTGCTTGGTGCAACATTCCAGTTGAAATCGTTCTGATAAAACACTTCCTGAATGCTGTGATACTCGATGAACGCGAACTTTTCCGCATCAAACGCGCCGATATATTTCGGCGGCAGATATTTTTCAAAAGTTTTCTCCCTGCCGATTGTGAGGATCAGCTGGATGAAGCTTTCAAAAATGTCGTGAGATTTCCCCTGTTTGGCTTCCGCCCAGAGAAGGGATTTGAACGTCGCCGCCTGTTCTTTGTCGATATTTCGAGATTTCGATATTTCGGAATTCCGAGTGCGGCGCATCGATATTTCGACATTATCGATTGTGTCGGTGCTGTCACCGCAATCCACCCCGATCACAAAATCGATATTGCCCAGCTGAGTGTAGGCAAAATCCTTGAAAAAATCGTCTCTGACCGCATTTTTCAGTGATTCTTCGCGCAATTTCAAATAATTCATGACAAAACCCGCATAAAATCAAAACGGCAGAGTCTAAGGAAATTTGAGGGAAAAAACAAATTTAATTTTTTGCTTGACAAAGCGCTTTTTTTAATTACAAATCAGCAGTTTTTTGTTTTTTGGCTTTTTTGCTCGAATGTTCAAAAATTCAGGAGGGAATATGAAACTGAAAAATTTTGCGGCAGCTATTTTGATTTTGTTAGCTTGTTTTTATGCGGCTGCCGAAACCATTTCGCTTGAGGAGTGCATCGACCGCACGCTCAAGGAAAGCGACAAGATAAAGGCTATGCAGGAAAGCGAAGCGGCTGCGAAAAGCGGAAAGGACGGAAATGTTTTTTCGTTTCTGCCGACCGCGACTCTTGAAGCAGGTATCCAGTGGATGAAATACAAACCTGAAGAAGGTTCGATGAGTGTCGCAGGAATGAGCATCCCTGTCTCTTTCCCCGACAAAAGCAGAACTCTCGGAATAACTGTCGTCCAGCCTATAACGCCGCTCTGGAGCGTATCCTACGCCTACAAAAGCCTTGAAACGGCCGAAGACATCGCGAAGATCCAGCGCGAACTTTCATCCGACCAGCTCAAGCTTCAGGTAATGAACCTTTTCTACAACTACCAGCTTCTGAACGAAAGCATGGGGATCCTCAACGAGACAAAAGAACAGCTTGAGAAATACTACGAGCAGGCGAAAAACTTCTACGACGCAGGCGTTGTCGACAAGCGTTCGGTCCTCAAGATCGAGATCGAGATGACAAGACTTGACCAGCAGATCCAGACTGTGACCGGCAACACCAACCTGATAAAAAGGAATATCGGGATCCTAATAAACAAGCCGGCGGATTCATTCGAACTTGAGAAAAAGGAAGTTACCGAAAAAAATCTTTCGGCAGACAACCAGCAGCTTGAAAAAACAATGCTCGACAACAGGCTTGAATACAAACTTCTTGAAAAAAGCGAAAGCATCTCCGAGTATTCCGAAATGCTTTCGGCTCAGCCGCTCATCCCGACTTTAGCGCTTGTCGCAGGTTACAAAAAGAACTGGGACGCAGGCGGGAGCTCGCCTGAAAACACCCTTTTCATCGGCGGTACACTTTCGTGGCAGATCGGTTTCGACTGGGGAAAAACCGCTTTCGACATCAAGCAGTCGAAACACAAAAAAGTTCAGACCCAGCTTGAAAACGCCGAGACGAGAAAGCAGCTTTCGCTTCAGCTGACCCAGCTTGAAAACGATGTCGAGACAAAGGCTTTAGCTATCGAAATTTCAAAACGCGAGATCGAATCAGCGGAAGAAAACCTCAGGATCGAAGAAGACAAATACAAAGCTAAAATGACGACCGAAACCGACCTTCTTGCTGCGTCGGTATCGCTCAGAAGCGCAAAACTCGGCCTTCTCACCGCGATGTACGAGCACGAAGTCGCTCTCCACACTCTTGCGATCACGATCGGAGCTGAATACGGCAGCATCACCGACGGAGGCAACTGATGAAGATCTCTTCCGAAGAAAAAAAGGAGATGATCCTCCAGAATTTCGTCTCCCTTCTGCAGCAGTACGGCATCGAAAAGGTGACTTTGAACGATGTCGCCGAAAAATCGGGACTTACGAAATCGGCGCTTTACTACTATTTTGATTCCAAAGAATCCCTGATGATAGCGAGTTTCAAAAAATACCGCACAATGATGACGGCAAAACTCAATTCCATGCTCAAAAAAGCTGAAGAACCGAAAGAAATGATGGGAATTTACTGCGATTTTCTTTTTGATCTGCCTAAAGACAAGGATTTTTCGAGACTTCTCAGCTTTTCACACACTGTGATCGAGGAAATCACAAAATATGTCATCAGTGTTCCGACTGTCACAAACGAAATAATCAAGAGCAAACTTGAAGATTTCGACAAAATGACCGCAATAGTCGCGGGTTACGCCGGACAGGATAAAAATGATCCTAACATGAAAAAAATCACTCTGCTTTTCCAGCTTCTTTGCGAAGAAGCACTCAGACTGATGTTCAAACTTAACAGCGACGGCAAATCCGGATCGTCCAGCAAAGAAATATCAAGGATCGAAAAGGATTTCTCGGAAATACTGAAAACTGTTACGAAAGACGAGTTCACCGCGTTTATAAAAGGCGGCCTCGACAATTTAATAAAAACGACATTTAAAGATAAAAATTAATTTTGGAGGAAACGATGAAATTCAATTTCAGGTTCGCAGTCATTATGTTTCTCGTCATCACGCTCACGCTCGTATCTTCGGTTTCATGCAAAAGAAAACCGAGACTGGACAGAGGCGAGGCGCTTTCTCAGGCGGTAATCATCACGAAGCCGCAGGTCAAGAAGTTCGCGGAGACTTTCGACAGTTCTTCGACGACAAAGGCTTTCAAAACGGCGACGATAACCCCGAAAGTCGCGGCTAATATCGTAAAATTCATGGCTCAGGAAGGCGACAAGGTAAAAGCGGGACAGGCTCTGGCACAGCTCGACAAAACCGATTATTTAGTCGGCAAAAAAGCGGCTGAAGCCCAGGTCCAGGCGGCGGAAGCAGGCGTAATGCAGGCGGAAGCGGCATTTGAAAAAATGAGCAACGACTACGAGCGTTACAAAAAACTGAAAAAGCAGGGTTCGATTTCGGAAAGCGACTATGAATCGGTAGAATCGGGCTACAAGCAGACTGAAGCGGCTCTCGCGGCGGCTAAATCACAGGTCGAGATGGCGAAAAGTTCGCTCAACAACTACAACAACCAGCTTGCATACACCACGATAAAAGCTCCTTTCGACGGATATATCTCGATGAGAAACGGCGAGATCGGCGAAATGGCGAGCCAGGCTCTTCCGATATTCGAGATCGTTCAGAGCGACGTCCTCAAAGTCGACCTCTACATCAGCGAGCTTGAAATTTACGGCATCAACAAAGATTCGACCGCCGAAATTTCCTTTGACGCTTACCCCGACAAAACCGAAACGGCGAAAGTCAACTACATCAACAGCAAAGTCGATTCGGCTACAAGCAGCGTCAAAGTCGAATTCGTTTTCAACAACAAAGAAAATCTCTACAAACCGGGAATGACTGTCCGCGCAAGGATCACGCTGCCCGAAAGAGAACATCTCGTAGTTCCCAGAAACTCCATCTTCACCCGTGACAACGAGGTCGGAACGGTCTATTACAAAACAAACGAAAACAAAGTTTACTCGAAAAACGTCACGATGGGCGGCTCGATAGAAGGTTTCTCGATCATCAAAAGCGGTCTTGACGGAAACGAGGAAATCGTAGTGGGCGGCGGAAGACAGCTTGAGGAAGGACAGTCCGTAACCGTCATTGAAACCAGAGAATAAGCGGAGGAAAAGATGAGTATTCCGCAAGTAGCAGTCAAACGGCCGGTACTGGTCATGGTCATCTTCCTTATGATGACCCTTTTCGGTCTCTATTCGCTTACCGACCTCCCGATAGACCTTATGCCGGATATCGAAATTCCCTATATTTCGATCATCACGATCTACGAGGGCGCAGGATCTGAAGAAGTCGAGGAAAAGGTCACAAAAGTCCTTGAATCGGCGCTTTCTTCGGTCGAAAACCTGAAAAACCTTCACAGCCAGTCGATGGAAAACCTTTCGACTGTAAGCTGCGAGTTTGAATATGGTGTCGATCTTGCCGAGTCGGTAAACTCGATCCGTGATAAAATCAACATGGTCAGAAGCTATCTGCCCGACAACGTTGACGATCCGCGTATTTTCAAACTCGATATGAGCATGATGCCGATCATTTTCATGGCTATCACTTCGGAAGAAGAGGATATCCGTTTCCAGAAAGAGGTCATCGAAGATTTCGTTCAGAACCCGATCGAGCGAATCCCCGGTGTCGGTTCTGTCGGCCTTTTCAACGCGATGGAAAAACAGATCATTATCGCTGCCGACAAGCAGAAACTCGCCTCTCTGGGCCTTTCGATAAGCGACATTTCGTCTGTCGTCGCGGCTGAAAACCTTTCTGTTCCCGGCGGAAACATGCAGATAGGCTCTTTTGACTACACTCTCCGTGTTCCCGGCGAATACGAGGACATTGACGAAGTTGCCGAAAGCATCATCGCCAACACTCCGATGGGGATCATCAGGATCAAGGATGTAGCGAGAGTTTTCTGGGGTGCCGACGACACGAGATAATTCGGTCTCAACAACGGAAAATACATGGTTTTCATGATGGTCCAGAAACAGTCGGGCGCAAACACCGTCGCGATCGCCGATGCCGTCAGAAAGAGGATCGAAGAGATGAACGGAAGGCTTCCGAAAGGAATGCATGTAGACATCATCCGCGACAACTCGGAATACATCATGAGCATGGTCGGAAACCTCACCGACTCGGTCCTCACCGCTATGATCTGCGTCATGCTCGTCGTTGTCTTCTTTCTGCGCAGGATCCGTTCGAGTCTCATCGTCATTCTTTCGATCCCGGCTTCGATGATCATCGCGTTCGCGTTCCTCTACGGTTTCGGCTACACACTGAACATGGTTTCGCTCATGTCGCTCTGCCTTGCAGTCGGTATGGTCGTCGACAACTCGATCGTTGTTCTTGATAACATCACGCGATACCTTGAGCAGGGAGAAACCAAAAAAGAGGCTGCAGTCAAGGGTGCGACAGAGGTAGGAAGCGCGATCATCGCATCAACTCTCACCACGATCGTTATTTTTGCTCCTCTTTTCTTCGTAAGCGGACTTATCAGCATATTCTTCAGCCAGCTTGCCGGCGTTATCATCCTTACCCTTGCCGCTTCGCTCCTTTCGGCAATGCTCCTTACACCGATGATCTGCTCTAAGATTTTAAGAGAAGCCAAACACGACGAAAACGGCAACATCATTCTTGAAGACAAGCCGAAAAAACAGAACTTTTTCTACCGTGCAGGCGAAAAATTCCTGACAACTGCAGAAAATATCTATTCCAAAGTCATTGCAGGAACTCTTAAATTCAAAAAGACGACGATTTTTGTGGCAATAGCTCTCTTTATCGGCTCACTCATGATCGTTCCTATAATAGGTCTCGACTTCATGCCTGAAGACGACCAGGGTTCACTTCAGATCGATATCGAGCTTCCTCAGGGAACGAGAATAGAAGAAACTTTGAAAGCGGCGCAGCACATCGAGCGTATCATCCGTGAGGAGATCCCGCTTGAACACCTGACAAGAACCTATGTCCGCGGCGGTTCCAACAACAGCGGTATGTCGCAGAAGATCGAAGGAACGAACACCGCCACGATCGGTGCGAAACTTATTTCGACAAATTACCGTAAAATCACTGTCAGACAGTATGCGAAAAAGATCCGTGCCCGCCTCACGACTGAAGTTCCCGGCATCGAGAAAGCCGATTTCCAGACAGGCGGCAACGGTATGGGCATGTCGGAAAAACCGGTTACGATAAAACTCCTCAACAAAAGTTTCGAGAAAAACTCGCTCTACGCTGCAAAACTTCAGAGCGAACTTCTCAAAATCAAAGGACTTACCGACGTTACGAACGACGCCGATGTTCTTAAACCTGAGATCGCGATCAAAGTCGACCGTGTCCGCGCAAGCAAAGTCGGCCTTAAAACCTCGATGATAGCGATGGCTGTCAGATACTCGTTCTACGGTCAGACCGCTTCGGTTTACAGGGACAACGGTCAGGAATACGACATCGTCGTCAAATACCAGAAAGGTGACCGCTCCAACATCGAGCAGCTCAAGGAAATGGAACTCAAGACTCTGAACGGAACAGTCGTAAAGCTCAAAGATGTCGCTGAAATCACAGACGGCCTCACTTCACTTGTCGTAAAAAGGCTCAACCGTGAGAGAATGGTCACAGTTTCGGCCAACCTTGAAGACGATATCGCAGTCGGAACGATCTATGACCAGGTCCAGCAGGCTTTCAAAAACATCGACCTTCCGGCTGACATCGGTATCGAATACGGCGGCAACATGAAGCAGCAGCAGGATACGACAGGCGACCTGGTAGCGCTTCTTCTTCTCGGCGTCATCCTCGTCTTCCTCGTCATGGCGGCGCAGTTCGAATCGTTCATCGACCCGTTCGTCATCCTCTTCTCGATCCCGTTCGGCATTTCGGGCGTTCTTCTCGGACTTCTTATAATGGGAAAAACCCTTTCTATGCCGGCATTCCTCGGAATGATCATTCTTGTCGGTATCGTCGTCAACAACGCGATCGTTCTTATCGACTACATGAAGCAGGTCAAGGAGCGTGACTCGCTTTCGACCAACGAAGCCCTGATCTACGCAGGCGGAAAACGTCTGAGACCTATTCTTATGACTGCAATGACCACTATTTTCGGTATGGTCCCGATGATGCTCATGGGCGGCGAAGGTTCGGCTATGTTCAGTCCGCTCGGAACTGCCGTCGTTTTCGGCCTCACCGTTTCGACACTTATCACCCTTATCCTTGTCCCCAGCGTATATTCGTTTGTCGACAGTGTCCTTGTAAAACTTCACCTGAGATAATCTCTACACCGCGCATTTCAAAATCCTGCTATTTTCAGGCAGTCATTTTGACAAACATTTGATTTTATTATCGATTTAACTGAAGACTTTATTTAGCAGATCCAGATGGTTTTATGATTCAAGAATGTTTGAAATAGATTCCATGTGGTTGATGCTGTAAACGACCTTCGCGAAAAATCTCGCGACATCGACTTCGTGATACCACGGATGGGCTTTTTTGAACTCTTCACCGCGGTTGACGGCATTCGTTCCCGTTACGCTGCGGACAAAACCTTCCGCATGAGCCTGATCGAGTTTTGCGACCGCATCACCGTTGAAAAACGGGAAAGTGCAGAAAACATCGATATTTTTAGCACCGAATTCGTTAAGTTTTTTGCATGCCGCGATCAAAGTTCCGCCTGTTGCTATCATATCGTCCACTATGACGACATCCTTGCCGTCGACACTTCCTACAAGTTTGGTGTCAACGACTGTCGAAGCCTTGGAATAGTCGCGTTCTTTGACAATAAGCGCCATGTCTGTCTGCAGAGCGCGGGAATAGTATCTCGCAGTTTCGGCCGAACCAACATCGGGAGCAACAACGACCGTGTTTTCCGTGATAAGATTTCTTCTGTTCATTGAATTCATCAGCTGGCGCGATGCGTGAAGGTTGTCAAGTCTGGCAACATGGAAGAAACCGGAAATAGCCTCTGCATGGATGTCGATCGTGAGGACACGCGACGCTCCGCTTGCCTCGATAAACGAAGCGACCATCGACGCCGTGACGCTCTCGCGCCCTTTTCTGCGCTCTTGACGCGCATTCGGGAACTGCGGAATAACCGCCGTGATCGAACCGGCATCGCTGTTGTGGGCTGCATTTACCGCTGTTGCCAGAGCCATAAGGTTGTCGTTCACCGAATAAGGTGAAAGAGGATCGTCCATGAGCTGGACGACATAAACATCCATTCCGCGGATCGGCTCGTCAATAGAAGTCTTGATCTCGCCGTTCGCGAAGTGTGTCTCCGTGCTCTGAATATAGCGGAAACGCTCTTCAAGATGCTCTCTTCTGTACTTATCCTTAAGATATTCAACCATCGCATCCGCGAAAACTTTTCCCGAACTGCATGCAACAATACCAAGCTGACCGCGATCCGAACTCATTTGACCCTCCGAAAAATCAAGGTAACAAAAACTGCCGTTTTATCGTTCCGGTACATCAATGACGCTTTTGCACCGGAATTTCAAATCATTCGCCCGATGTCTGTTCCGACTGTTCGAGAAATTCGTTAATTTTTGCGATAAAGACTTCTGTTTCGGAATTGATGATCTCGCCCATTGCCTGGACGACAGCCAGCGGTTTCTGCTCGGCCGCCTCTTTTCTCTTTTCAAAGGAATGAGACACGACAACCGAATTCGTTTTGTAGTCTTTAAGCTCGAACACTATCGAAACTCTTGCGTAACTCTTTTCGCCTTCAATAAATTCGTCAAGTGCGCGGATCCTGCCGCTCAGGACATATTTCGGCTTTTTCTCCATCGACAAGATAATGTCGGAAAAAACCTGCTGTTTTGAAAAATGGTTGGCAACAAGGTCGGTTATCATATCTGACGGTCTTGAAGCCCAGAAATGCGTGTTGTAATAAAACATCTCCTCGTATGAGGTCCTATAAACGATATTGTATCTCTGGTAAATTTTGTCGGCATCCAGCGTCTTGATCCTCAGAGTCGCGTTAAAAGGTTCGCGCTGTCCGTTTTCCTCCGGCTCGTAATGGATCTGGTAATAATGCTTTACCTGCGGCTTGGAAGATGAAAACAAAGAACACGAGACTGAAAATAAAAGCGGAAGTAAACAGATGATAAAAATTGCGTTTTTCTTCATTTTTTATCCTCGCTCATGGCGGAAGAGCTCAACAATGCCGAAGGATTTTCCATAATTATTCTTGTAAACTCGCTGAAATTGCTCATCGCATCCGAAAGGTCGTCAAGCGATTTGTCGATTTTCTCGCTGCTCCGTTCGAACGTCAGCTGGAGAGTATCGATCGTTTTCTGCGTGGACTCGACAAGTCCGAACATTTTGTCGACTTTTTCCTGGACATTGGCATTTCTGTAATCAGCCTGGAATTCGCCGACAGTCTCCTGCATCATATCAAGGGTTTTTGCAAGCGAGCCGTCTTTTGAGGTGAGCTCGCGGACATTTGTCGTGATCGCCTTGACATTATCCATGTTTCCGTTGAGCTCAGTCATAAAAACATGTGCCTCTTTTATGACAGCGGTAATCTCCTTTTTGTTCTTAACAAGAAGTTCATCCAGAGAACCTGAAATCCCGTTCACATTTTTGACGATCGTCTCGACATCATCCTTCTTCACACCTTGCAAAGCCTCGTTAAGCTGGTTGAGGATCGACTCCAGCTTCTCAGCTATGACGGAAGCCTTGCCGGTAATCTCCTCCCACCCGCTTCTTTCTGAAGGGATCTCGCCGCCGACCGGAATGTTCGCACCCTGGCCGCCGCCTTTGAGCTCAAGGAATTTAAGGCCGGTGATACCTATAGAACCAAGCTGCGTTTTTGTGCCTTCCTTTATCGGGACACCCGGTTTAAGGCAGAAAGCGACCTGGACTACGGAAGTATTGTCCTTGTCGACCGAAATTTCGGAAACTGTTCCTATGTTCATGCCCTGAAATTTGACAGTCGATCCCTCGGAAAGCCCGGCGACAGACATGTCCTCGAATCGCGTGATATAGCAGTCCTCGCGCTTCAGCAGCCTGTTGCCTACAAGCAGAGCGGTCAAAAGCAGAACGACCCCTATTCCGAAAATGAAAAAAATCGCGACCCGCCTTTTCTGAGCCGAAGTAATCTGCATCGTACCCTCAAAAAATCATCCGCGGAATTTTAGAATTAAAAATCATATTGTCAACCGTTTGCGTTTTTTTTGAGAAAAAAAATCTTTCCCGTCTGTCGCAGGAAAAGATTTGACTTGAATCCGAAAAGAGGTAAAATGTAATGTTTTGTTGGCGGGGGAAAAATGAAATTCGCTTTGATTGCCTTTTCAGCGGCTTTTTTAACACTTTTTTCAATCAGTGATTCCGGCAGTTTCAATTCTTCCCAGCAGACTCCGCTTATTGCCGGAGCATACGATCCGCCGCCCTCACCTCCAGGAAATCCCGATCCGCCGCCACCACCTCCGAATCCTTTCAGAAAGGCCTGATTCTTGAAAAATTTTATAAAAAAACCGGAGCTTTAAATGACCAGACTTTTAAAAGGGAATGTTTCTTTCACGGTGTTCAAGCCTGAAAAAATGCCCGAAGATATTGAAAAAACGCGCGAAGCTCTCGCTGAATACGCTTTCCAGCGGCTCGACCCGACAGATTTGCGTAACGAATCGGTCGGCTGGGTAGACGCCGTCCTCTGCTTCGACAACGAAAATTTCCAGTCACTAATGCACGATTCGTTTTTCGTTTTCGCACTCCGCGAGGACAAATACTCTTTCACAGCGGCACAGCTCAGACCTTACATCGAGGAGGCCGAATTTGTCTTCAAGCGCGAAAATAACCTTGAATACATCGCGGCTCAGCAGAAAAAAGATATCAAGGAACAGGTCATCCGCCGCATGAGAACGAACTCCTACCCGAAAACAACCGTTACGGAAGTCGCATGGGACATGGATTCGGGACTTGTCTACCTTTTTTCGCAGTCCGGTGCGACAGTCGCCAAATTCACCGATATTTTCGAAAAAAGTTTCCAGATTTCTATCGAACAGGTTTCGCTTTTCGATTCAGTGAAAGAACTCGGCGGAGCTGAAAAAATGGAACCCATATTCACCAAGATCTGGGGGCAAGAATGAAAAAAGAAAATAATATAAGCTATTTAGGCTCAGAGTTCCTTCTTTGGGTCCTTTGGAAAAGCGCGACCGAAGAAACGATTTCACTCCACAATCTGGGGCTCGGCGATATCAGGATTTCGATCGAAGACTCCTTAACCCTCGAGTCAAAGATCGGCGACGGCTACTGCGAAACGATAAAATCGCCTGAAATTCTCACTCTTCCGTCTGTCCGCGAGTCGATCAGGCTCGGAAGACTGCCGGAAGCTGCCAAAATCAGGATCTCTTCCAGCGAACTCGAATGGAGTTTTCAGGTAAAGGCAATACCGTTCAAAATAAGTTCAGTGAAACTTCCGATAACAGGCGAAAAAAACGAGAACGAGATGATCTCTGTCAGGCTGTCAGCCATGACAAAACTCGAACTTATAATGAAAGCACTTTTCAACTCATTTCTTATTGAACGCGAAACGCCTGATTTCATTGATGATATCAAAGATTTTCTGGGAATTGCCAAGTGAGCAGGATCCATATTCTCGCAAGCGGCTCGAAGGCTAATGCCTACATAGTCGAAGACAACGGTTCAATGCTTCTCATCGATCAGGGGTTAAGTTTCAAGGAATTTTCAAACCGTGCTGAAAAACTCGGGCTGGACATTTTCCGTATAAAGGCGATCCTCCTGACTCACGAACACGAGGATCACATCCACGGTGTCGCATACACCGCATACAAACTTGACGCGCCTGTTTTTTCGACAGCGCAGACACTTGAAATCCTTAAAGAAAACATTAAACATCCGATACACTGCCGGATAGTCGAAAAAGACCGTAAAATCAAGCTCGGCTGCTTTGAGATCACCCCTTTCGAAACGATGCACGATGCCGCCGATCCTGTCGGCTACCTCATTTCGACTCCGTGCGGCGAAACAGTCTGCTTCGCAACCGATACAGGCAAGATCACAAACAGAATGATGAGTTACATAAATCAGGGAACAAGCATAATTCTTGAAGCGAACCACGATCCCGCTCTGCTTTATCAGAACAGGAAGTATCCGCCGCTTTTAAAAGAGCGGATCCGCGGCCCTTACGGCCACCTTTCAAACGACCAGAGCCTCGAAGCACTCGACAGAATGGGTGAAAACCACCCTAAAACCGTGATTTTCAGTCATTTGAGCGAAGAAAACAATTCTCCGGAAATGCTGAAAAGCCTCGTTCTTGACTTCAAAAAAGCCCGCTCCCTTGATTTCAAGGCGTTTATCGCGAACCAGAACAACCCTAAATCAATTCTTCTTTCATGATCTCAGACGCTCATTTTCACCTGAAGCAGCTTCTTGAAGTTTCGCCGGAACAGGCTGATTTTATTAAAGAAAATAATTTTTACGGAATGTGCTCCTGCCGCACTTTGGAAGAAGTTGAATTTGTCGAAAATTTCATCGCGAAAAATCCGGAAACTGTGCAGAAACTTAAGATTTCGTTCGGGATCCACCCTCAGGCTCCCGATGAAAAAGAACTGAAAACATTGGAAAAACTTGTTTTTGAAAACCGGATCGCAGCTGTAGGCGAAATCGGGCTTGACAGATTTAATGAAGAGTTCGCAAAAACTTTTGATTTGCAGAAAAAACTTTTTGTCATTCAGCTTGAAATCGCAAAAAAAGCAGGCCTTCCCGTCATTTTGCACATACGCAAGGCTATTCAAGAAGTTTTCGAACAAATCCAAACACTTAAAGAATTAAAAAAAGTGATTTTCCACTCTTTTTCAGGCACTGCCGAAGAGGCCGGAAGTATTTTGAATCACGGCGTAAACGCTTGTTTCAGCTTCGGAAACGCCCTGTTGAACGGACACAAGAAGGCAATAGAAACTGTCAGATCCTTGCCTGCAGAGAGGATCTTGACCGAAACCGATGCCCCGTACCAGCCTAAAAAAGGGGATCCTTTTTCAAAACTGTTGGATCTTGTTGAAATTATGGATAAAATAAATGAAATCCGGGGTTGTGACTCTTCAGCCTTTGTCAGCTCTCTTGAACCCCTCAGCCTTACGGCAGCTCCCCTACTTCAGGGGAGCCAGGACATGAAAGCTGGATTAGGAGGCTCCACTGAGAAGCAGTCTGAGGGGTCTATGAAAAATCGACATGACGAGGGAAAGCAATGAATATTAAAAAAATCTGCAACAATTCCGAATCATTAGCGTTTTTAACAATTTTCGCATTATCGCTTTTGGTGCGGATATACGCTTCGTTTACAAGTCTGGCGCAGATTTTTCCCGACGAAATTTTCCAGACACTCGAACCTGCCCACAAACTTGTTTTCGGACGCGGATTCACCTACTGGGAATTCAAAGTCGGGGCAAGAAGCTGGTTCCTGCCCGGAATCATTGCCGGAGTTTACAAACTTCTGGATCTCTGCGGCGTTAAAGATCCGCTTTACATAAATATAGGTGTAAAAATTTTCTACAGTATTTTCAACAGTCTGGCCGTTTCAGTCGTCTATCTTCTTTTCCGCAGACACGGGCTTGACAAAAAAGAGGCCTTTCTTTTCTCGCTTCCGCTGGCCGCAAGCTATCTCCTTTCTTATATTTCGGTAAGGACGATCTCGGAATCGGCAGCTCTGCCGTTCATGGTCTTTGCCGTTTATTTTGCATCGAACTATGTTGAAAAAGAAACAAAAAAAGACCTGTTTTTCACGATCCTCACTGTCGGCATCGCATATATGATCCGTTTTCAGACCTGCATTTTTGCTTTCGGCTTGTTTATCGCGCTCTTTCTGACTGCAAAAAAACGGTTCAGAGCGGCTCTGATTTTCGGTTCCGGATACATCGGAATGATGCTCATCCAGGGGATAATGGACATTTTTACTTGGGGAAAATTCGCCCAGTCGCTCATCACCTACCTCGATTACAATATTATCCGTAAGGTCAGCGACAATTTCAGTGTTTCACCATGGTATTTTTTCATTAAGGAATTTGCCGCGACATTTCATCCGCTGACTTATATCCCGGCAATTTTAATGATGATCTTTGCGATTATAAATTTCAGGAAAAACAAAAGTCTCGTTCTTTTCTTCTTCCCTTTTCTCTTCTTTTTCGCAATTCATTCGGCGATCGCGCACAAGCAGCCCCGCTTTGTTTTCGCCTGCTGTTTCGCGCTTCTTGCGCTTTCTGCGGAATCTTTCGCGTTTTTGTGCAAAAAATATGCAAAAAACAGAAAAAACGCGGCAGTTTTTCTATCGGTTTTTCTCCTTTTTTCGCTTGACGCCTTCCCTCACTTAAAATATTCAACTCTCTGGAATCATTCGACGACCGTTGTCGACAACTTCTACGGCCGCGACAAGGGCAAAGAAAAGATATTCGGTGGAGTTCTTGAAACTGAAGCGGAACTCGGCAGGATCCCGGATCTAAAGCGGGCATACCTTTTCGGCATTCCCCAGATATGGAGCGGCGGCCATTCATATTTCCATAAAAACGCGCCGATCTCATTCGCCTCGAAACCTGACGAAATTAAAAAAATGCTGCACAAAGCAGTTACCTCAAAACAGTCCGGTGCCTACTGCGCTTTCAAAAAAGATATCGGAATACCGGCCGGATACCGCAAGAATCTTGAAGAAATAAGCACTAACGACGATTTTGCTATCTACAAAATCAAAATAACAGAATAGACATAAAAATACCACACATATTTTTTCACGCAAATCACAATTTACCAACAAGACATTCGCAATATTTTCCCGAATATCATCAACAATAAACCATAATATTTTTAAATACTTGAAATTCAGATTAGATTTTTTAACAAAATTTATTGACATAACAAATTTATAATATAAAACACATTTGTCTTTTTTATGTTTTTTAAAGGAGGAGTTTGATGAAAAAGAATTTTATGAAGATTTTTCTTCTCGCAGCAATTGTTTTTTCTTTCTCTTGCGTTTTTGCAGCCGAGATCCATTGCAACCCGAAAACAAAGACCTGTCACAAACAGGGCTGCCGCTACTACGACTGCAAGGAATGCACCGAAGTTTTCAAGTCAGAGGAAGCCGCGCTTGAAAACGGTTACAAGTTCTGCAAAACCTGTTCCAAAGAAAAAGATGAAAAATCAAACAACAAAAAAGAAAAGAAAGGGAAAAAGTAATTTTCATCTTTGCCAGCCAAAAAAGCCGGATCCGTCCGGCTTTTTTTTATTTTCGCAGCTGTTATAGAATTCCTTTGAAATACTCGACCGTAAGTTTCAGACCTTCATCCAGAGGTATTTCCGGCCGCCAGCCGAGCAGCTTTCCTGCCAGAGTTATGTCGGGACGGCGCATCTTCGGGTCATCGTCGGGCAACGGCATGAAAATGATCTTCGACTTGCTGCATGTCAGTTTCAGAACTTTCTCGGCGAGCTCGAGCATCGTGAATTCTCCGGGATTGCCGAGATTCACCGGCCCTGTTACGCCGTTGCCGGAATCCATCAGCAGCATCATTCCGCGGACGAGATCGTCGACATAGCAAAAACTCCGCGTCTGCTTTCCGTCGCCGTAGACTGTTATATCACGGTTCTGGAGAGCCTGAATTATGAAATTGCTGACGACCCTGCCGTCATCGACATTCATATTCGGGCCGTAAGTATTGAATATCCTTGCAACTTTTATATCAGTTCCATGCTTGCGTCTATAGTCGAAAAAAAGTGACTCCGCACCGCGCTTGCCTTCGTCGTAACAACTCCTTATCCCATGCGGATTCACATTTCCCCAATAATTTTCAGGTTGCGGGTGAACCAGAGCGTCACCGTAGACTTCACTGGTGGAAGCCTGAAAAATTTTTGCATTCCACTTAAGAGCGAGATCAAGGGCATTTATCGCTCCGAGGACTGTAGTTTTGTAAGTCGCGATCGGATCCCGCTGATAAAAAATCGGGCTCGCCGGACACGCAAGATTGAAAATTTCGTCGACATAAAAATTATAAGGTTCAGTCACATCGTGGATAAGCAGGTCAAAATCGGGATTTTTTTTAAGCGGCTCGATATTCGAAAGACGGCCGCTGATAAAATTATCTATGCAGACCACATGGTTCCCGCAGTCAAGCAGGGCTTTACAAAGATGCGAACCAAGAAATCCGCCGCCACCCGTTACCAGAACGGTTTTTTTGTTTTTCGTTCCCCTTATCATTATCCGATCCTTACCATTTTGGCTGTTGCTTCAGCAAGAACTTCCCCGTCAAGAGTGATTTCACCAGCGGTATAGAGGATCCTCCCTTTTTCTGATTCCACTGCACCTCTGACCTTCACCGTTCTGTCCGAAGGGACCGGCCGCCTGAACCTTACACTGATCTCGCCTGTGACACCTTTCTGGTCATGCGTGAAAGCGGCATAAGCCATAATTTCATCAAGCAGGGTCGAAATTATTCCGCCGTGGATTATCCCTTCCCACCCGCAGAATTTTTCAGGAATCGCGATTTCCGCTTCAGCGCTCCTCAGCACATCATCCCGATGTATTTCGAGATGAAGACCGTACTCGTTGTCTTTTCCGCATACAAAACATTTGTTATCAGCTTTTACTTCCATCTTCACCACCAACAAAAAAAACGGTGTATTCTAGACAAAAAAGCGCTCAAGGCAAAAAATTCAAAAGCGGCTTCAATCCGGATCCGGCATTTCATCGCTTGTCAGAGGTTCGAGCGAAAAATCTTTGAGACGCATTCCAGCCTCCTGTTCAGTCTTGCGCAGAAGTTCTGCAGGCGAAAGGCGGAGATCGGGGACTGAAAGCGGATATGATCTTATTTTTCCGTCGGCGCAGATCCCGAGCGAGCCTGTCTCAGGGACGAACCTGACACATTCCGGCTCTTTTTCGGTCGAAACGGAGAGCATCAGTTCGTGCTTCCGGATATCCCATAGTTTCACCGATGAATTTTCAGCCGCGGATGCCGCAAAAAGTCCGTCTTCGGAAACTGCGAGTTTATCTGTTCTGTCGAATCTGCCGCTGAAATCGATGACCGAACCGTCAGAAAGATCGATGTGGCTCAATATCCCTTTGTCAAAAGCGGCCAAAAGCGAGAAATTACCGGCGAATTCAAGAGATTCAGGGACTCTCCCCTCGATTTCGGTCTTTCCTGCGGGAGTAAATCCCGGAATTGAGAAAAAGCTGATGCCGCTTCCGCATACGGCGGCGATCTTCTTGCCGTCTGGCGAAAATACGAGCCCGTTGCGGCTGGCGCTTCTGCACGGAATGCTGTTTGTTTCCATGTTCTCAGCGGAAACGAGGTATATTTTTTCGCTGTCTCTTGCACAGACAAAATCTTTTTCAGGTGATATTTTTACTGAAAAAAGAGCCTCACCGGCAATTTTTGACTCTTTTTCAGTGCCGGAAGACCTTTCGAGAAAACTTAGCGTACCGTCTTTTCCCGCAACAGCTATAAGTCCGCCGTCGCCGGAAGCGTCAAAATCAGAGACATCGGATTTTCCGGTATATTCTTCGCTCACAAACTCCTCATTTTTTGAAACGATATAAACTTTACCTTCTCTGTCAAGCGCAACAGCCTCAAAACCCTTTAGCAGAACGGCTTTGACAACATCGATCGATTTAAATTCAAGAATTTTCAACCCTTTCTTACCGCGCCTCTGCCAGATCCTCAGAAGTCCGTCCTCGCCAGCCGTCAAGATCCGTGAATCTCCGGCAAAAAGAACTGACGGCACAGATGAAGCATGACCGTCGACAGCAAAAAGCGGGATCAGCAAAGCAGTATCCCAAACTACCGTCTTACCCTCTTTAGAAGCAGACGCGAAGTATGTTCCTTCGCTGTGGAAAGCGATGCTTGTTATCGGAGAACCTCTGAATGAAAGAACATGCAGAATATCGCCGTTTTCTGCCAAAAAAATCACGATCTTCCCTTTTTCCGTGCCGGAGACCACAGTTTTTCCGTCTGGTGAAAATGCGTGAGCCGTTATTTTATCGTTTTCTTTTTGATACCATTTGGCAAAAGACTTCGCCAAAATGTCAGGAACATCGTCAAACCCTTTTCCAAAGAAGGTTTCATAGATTTTATCGGCTATATTTACACTCAGGATCTCTCCGTTTGAAAGCAAAATATCAAGTTTTTTGGAATCCGGCGAAAAACGCATTTTCTCGATTCCTCCCTCCAGACTGAAAGTATAAACTTTTTCCAGCTCTGGGAACGAGAAAAGTGTCAGTCCGCCATCGGCACACCCAGCCGCGACAAGTGTTTCGTCGCCTGAAACCGCGGCAGACGAAATCATGCACTCAACAGAGACATCCTTTTCAAACGCAATTCCTCGGTGAAAATTCTTTATGAAAAATTTTGATACCGCTTTGGAAAGCATTCCGTCCGAATTTTTCAGACCTTCGGCGAATTCAGGGCTGTATTCAGGGCTTTTTTTGTTCAGCGGATTGTAGTACATCGCCGCAGCCGCATAGATCCTGGATGCGAGATAACTTTTTTCCAATTCCAGCCTGTCCGATTTTTCGCTGAGAGCCTGCGCAGTCCGGTAGTTGGCCATTGTTTTGTCCAGCTCGGCCCTGTTTCTGGCCTCGACTTCGCGGTTAAACAGAATCCCTATGAGCACAGACGAAATCAGGATCACCGCAAATATGACCAGAGACGAAACAAAAGCCGCTCTATGCCTTGCCGCAAGGAGTTTCAAGGTTTCAAAGACCGAATAGCGGTAAACTCTGACTTTTCTGCCCGACATATAGGCAGAAAGATCTTCCAGCATCTCGCCGACGGAGGCGTAACGTTCCTTTTTATCCTTTGAAAGGGCCTTACCCGCTATCGCAGCAAGCTCTGCGGGAATGTTTTTGTCCTTTTCAGAGGCATTCTCCACTTTTTCAGTCAGCACTTTTCCTATGATCTCATCGGTCGTCCTGCCTGAAAACGGCGGTTTGCCGGTAAGGATCTGATAAAGTATCGCTCCGAGGGAATAGATATCAGAAATTTCATCTATTTCGCCGATCTTCCCTTCTGCCTGCTCGGGCGGCATGTAAAAAGGCGTTCCTATCGCCTGCCCGACGACAGTTTTTCCGATCCCGGCATCGCCGCCGTGCACGAAAGCGGCTTCTTTGGTTCCTTTTATCTTGGCAAGTCCCCAGTCAAGCACGACTGTTTCGCCGAATTCCCCGATCATGACATTGGCCGGCTTAAGATCGCGGTTGATCACCCCTCTGCTGTGGGCATATGCGACCGCATTGCAGATATTGTGGAAATGCGGAAGAAGCCTGAGCCGTTCTTCAAGCGAGGCACATTTTTTTATAGCTTTGAGAAGAGTCGTCCCTTTCACCAGGCGCATCGTGTAATAAAAAGTTCCGTCCGGGTGGGTCCCGATCTCATAAACCGGAACGATCGAAGGATGTTCAAGGCCGCCGGTCACCCTGGCCTCGCGCAGAAAACGGTTTCTTACGGCCAGCGTCTGCGGATCAGAAACTTCGGAATGTTTTTTGTTAAGGTCGGAAAGCAGCTCCTTCATAGCTATTTTACGGCCGACATGCCTGTCAAAAACGGTCAGGATCCTTCCCGAACCGCCGCGTGCGAGCTCTTCCAGGATCTCGTACCTGCCGGACGCCTCGCCGGTCACGGTTTTTACAGCCTCTTTTTCTGAACAGGCATCGGTGGTTTCGACAAAAAATTCGACCGTTTTTTCGCTTTTCATTCAATTTCTCCAAGAAAATCGATGATTTTGATTATTTTTTCCCCAGGAAATTCAGAGTAGTAAAAATCTTTGCGCTTAGCGAACTGCTCCGCCGCCAGCATAAAATATCCGTTTTTGAACATGCCGTTAACATAGTTTTCAACAGCGTCGGAAAGAAGCTCCCGACTTACCGGCCTGACATTTTTTATCCTGATGAAATCAATGACCGCAGGATCGTAAAGCGGCATTTTATTCCGGGCAAGCTCCATAAGTTCCGCAAAAACAGCAAGCTTTTTTCCGGCCGTTGCTGCGTCAAGCGGCTTAAGGACCTTTTCCGTTATCTCGAAGCCTCCCGGTTTTCTCTTTTTCTGCAAAGCGTAGATCCTGGTTTCAGCATGAAGTGAAGCCGCATTAGCCGCATAGTGCCTTATAAGGGCTTCGATTCCGTCACGGATCTTCCATTTTGACGGGAAAATCAGCGTGATCCCGCCGGAACGCGATCTTTCCATTCTTCCTGTAAATTTGAGATCTTCAAGATCCACGGAATAGTCGACAAAATCAGGATCCGGCTGTTTTTCAGCGCGAAGCCGTTCCGCAAGCCGCGGCAGGCAGTATTCCTCCACAAGAGCCTCCAGCCTTTTTTCTCCCTGAACGCCCCACGGAATTTTCCCTTCACCTTTTATTCTGGAGATAAAGCTCCGAAGCACTTCTTCCGGCGGAACTTTTTCCGCGATTTCGAGATAAATGCGGCAAAGACCGCTTTTCAGCAGATATTCGCCGTCATAATCAAAGATTTCATCGTCGCAGTCATCCTCCGGGACACTGTTCAGAACAAGCTTGGGCACTTCTTTGAAATAATATTTGGACGGATTTTTGAAAAACGAAACCAGAGAATCAAGAGTAATGTCCGCCCTGCTTCCGGAAATTTTTCCAGTCTCCTCTGAAACCCGCTCCGGCAAAGGGTCATGCCGCCTTTGTTTCACATGAAACATTGTTCTGGCGATCTCGTAATCCCTCTTCGAAAAAGTTCTGAAAGCGCTGTTTTCCGCGAAATATGCGGCCGAAAAGGGCTGGACGGGATATTTCGTCTCCATTTCTTCGACTTTTTTCCCTGTTTTTTTCTCTATGTATTTTTCAAGAACAGCCAGCGGCAATGCGGCTTTGCGGCGTTTTCCAGACTCATCGGAAAGATCATTTGCCTCGTAGCTTATTATGAGCTTGTCACGCGCCGAGACAATAGATTCCAGAAAAAGATAAAGGTCGTTGTCGCGAACCGAACGGTTTGCAGGTTCGCCTGGTTCCGCCTTTATCCTGCGGGTCAGGTCGAAAGAAAGACTTCTGTCGGAACGGGGGAACGAATCTTCGTCCATCCCGACAAGGCACACCACCTTGAAAGGCAGGGTCCGCAAAGGTTTCAGCGAACAGAAATTCACTTTGGCCGACGAAAAGACTTTTTCGCGTTTTCCCTTTCCGAGCTCGTCTTCAAGCCAGACTGAAAGCGCGTCGAAAGAGACTTTTCCGGCGTATTTTCCGGCAGTCTCGGCAAAATCGCCTAAAATCCGCCTGATATACAAGAGCCCTTCCGATGCAGGATCATCGTCGACAAAGAGAAAATCGAGCATTGCACACAGCACTCTTTTAAATTCCGCCGGTGTTTTTTCGCCCTGAAGATCATTGTAAAAACAGAAAATACCGCTTACAAACGAAAAAAATCCCTCGATAATGCCGCTCTTGTCGCCGGAAAGATTTTCAAGCGGCAGAATATTTCCGAAACTTCTCCCCTCCGCGGAAAACGGCATGACAAAGCTCATCGCGATCCTGGAAAGTCCGAAATCCCAAGTGTTTCCGCTTTCACCGCTTTCTCCTCTTGAAGCAGCATCGATCCCCCATTTCACTCCGCTTTCAGAGACAAGTTTTTCTATTTCGAGGAGATCTTTTCCGCCGATCCCGAATTTTTGGCAGACATAAGGATTTTTCAAAACCGAGAGCACCTGCGATCTGCCGAAATCGCTTTTCATCAGCCTGATCGTTTCAAGGAAAGCTGACACTACACCGCCTTCTTCCGCAAACGACATGTCGGAAACGCTCCACGGGATATAAGTTTCATCCTGCGGCTGAACACTGCCGAAAACAGCGGAGACATACGGCAGATAGTCCTTTATTTTCGGGGTCATCACGACGACATCTTCAGGTTTCAGTGCAGGATCGGCGTTGAAAAGCCCGAGAAGCGAATCTTTCAGCACCTCGATCTCCCGCATTTTGTCGCGGCAGACATTTATTATTATCGAACCGTCAAAATCAGCGGGTTCAGGCTCTGCGGAATCGTGCAGGATATCCCTCTGGAGAGAAGCCAGCAGCGAATTTCCGCCAGGTTCATCAAAAAAATCACGGCCTGCGATCTGATATGCGGCCGTAAAATCGGTAAAATCAAGCGAAGCGGCACAGAACCTTCCGAAAAAAGTGTCCGGCGTTTCATCCGGCGGCACATCCTCGAAACCGCCTGTTTTACCGGACGCCGCATACAGATATTCCGCGCAGGGAAACATCGAAAAAATGTAGATAGGAAAAAGCTGCGAAAGATGCCTGAACATATCGAGCTGATACTTGTTCATAACCGAAATCCCGAACAGGATCAGCGCCGGCGGATAGCTGTCACTGGGCTTAGCGGCATCGCAAGCGGCATTGAAGACTGATGCGAAACCGGCAGACTCCGAAGAAGCCACTTTACAAAGTTCCTCAAAAAGCGCACGCTGCCAGCCTTCATCCTCGTCAGCAGAATAGTTTCTCCCTTCTGCCCAGCTTTTCATCATGCGCGGACGGTAGACGGAATACTGCTCGAACATGTCGGCCATTCTGCGGCAGAAACTGAAATTGCGTCCGTCGTCATCTCCTATATAGTTTTTTATCCGTTCGAACCCGTTTTTCTCCAGAGTGCCGCTTTTAAAAAGCGAATAGAGCGCCCACTCCGTGCTTTTCTTGTAAAAAACAGAGTTTTTCGTATCGATCCCGAAATGTTCTCCGGCAAAGTTTCTCAAAAATCCATCCGGCGTCACAAACGAAAAATTTGCCAGGACACCTTTATGTGACGCGGCTTTAAGCGCGAGCCATCTTCCCGTTTCTTCGCTTTGGACTACGATATTTTTTTTCAGGAGCGGATTATGCTCCGAGATTTTGTCAAGAAGGATAAAAACTTCCGGCAACAGCACTTCGAGCCTGTTGCTTTTGTAAAGAAAAAAGCCTGAGATCCTCTCTTCTGTCATTGTTCCCCGGACTTTTTCAAAGCGGCAGCCCTTTTCACTCTGTAAAGCCCGCGCGTTTCAAGCAGAAAGGAGCGTGCCGGCTCGTAAAGATAGTCGCGGTATGTCCAGGGCAGTTCCTTGATCGCGTCTTTCTTCCCGAAAAGAAGCGTGACTTCGGCAAAGACCCCTTTTTTGAGATAGATTCTGTGGCTGTAGTTTTTTCCGGTTGCCAGAATGAAGTTTTCGAGCGTCACAAGACCAGGATCGAGATTGACCAGACGATTCCCCTCTTTCGAATATTTTTTCTCCGTTTTTACACAGAAAAGTTTCACGTCGGCGAGAATTTCACGCGGGACCAGTTCTTTAAAACTAAAAACGATTTTGTTTATCCCCTCTCCCATTTCGGGGTCATAGTAAGGCGAGATCGCCGAAAAACTGTAGACCTCTGAAACGGCGTCGATCTCGCCGTATTTTTTTTCAAGCAGTTTTCTGATTTTTGCCAGCAAACCATGATCCCTGAACATTACGGAGATCGTCAGGTTTGCCTTTACCGGTTCGGAAAGTTCACTCATATCACGCTTTTCCCTAAAGTTTTGAAACAAATTTATTGCCTTCGATATACTTCCGCCACGGCTTGTCCTTGAATTCACCCGCATATCCGATGTTGATCCTGGGCGCGGAAACCACCGAAAAATCAAACGGATGCAGATTTTTTTCAATGAAAAGCTCGTTCCCTTTTACAAGATCGCACATGTTCAGCGATCTGTCGACAAGCAGTGCCTTGGCGAGTTTTCCCGGACCGTTTGTAAGATCGCGGTCATTCACTATTCCCTTCCGGTTTTCACGGACAAGGTCTATCCCTTCCAGCGGCTCGACAGCACGGATCAGTACGGCCTGCGGATCATCTTTTCCGGCAGCGACGACATTCAGACAGAAATTCATTCCGTAAATCATGTAGACATAGGCATGGCCGCCGGGCAGGAACATCGCCTCCGTTCTTTCCGTACGCCTGTTCCCGAAAGTGTGACATGCTTTGTCTGTGATCCCGCAGTAAGCTTCGGTTTCCACGATTCTGGCAACGATTTTTCCTTTTTCAGTCTGTCTTACGAGAAAATGCCCGAGCAGATCTTCGGCTACGCTCAGAGCGTCGCGTGTGAAAAACGAACGCGGAAAACGCATGGCTCGACTAAAGTTTTTTCACAAAACAGCCGTTCAGACTGACGAAACCCATCTTTGAAAGATACTGTCCGTGGATCTCCGAAGCCTTTTCCACGACAAGCTCCTCCACATTCTGGCCGGCAAGATATTTGTAAAGATATTTCCCGACAGAACAATCACGGTAAACCGGGGTCGTATAATCGATTTTCACATTTATCACATGACCGGAATCCATCGTCCCGAGCAGCACGCCGACCGCATCAGTACCGTGGCAAACAAGGTAAGCGCAGTTGTAAAACGCGTTTTTGTCGGCTTCCGGAAAGTATTTTTTTATATCGTTTTCATACAAATCGAGGAAATAACGGATCAGCGTGTTCGTAGCCTGAAGTTTTATCACGGAATATTCCTTTTTCCCTTTGAACAGTCTGATCAGGTTGTATATGTTGATCAGCGCAAGAGAAAAATTCATCGCCGCCGTCGGATAAGAATGTATCGCCATAGCGTAACCTGTGAAAATCAGGCTTCCGATGCAGTTTATAGTGCGCAGCTTCACGACAGATGTCATAAGCATCGAGACAAGAACCAGCGCAGAACCGATATAACCTATCGCCTCTATTATTACCGTACTCTCCATGATCGACTCCGTGTCCAATCTAAAAAACCCGCATATTTTAAAAATCACCCGGCGAAAGGCAAATTTTCCGTTGCGGCAAATGGTCTCGCAGAGAGCTGCGCGTTTGACTTGAACTGAATAAAAATTAAACTGAATTCGTCCTTTTTCGCGATTTTGTTATCGGAGGGAAATATGCCAACCTTTTTTAAGTGGTTTTTAGTTGTTTTAGCGATTTTCTTCTTTGCTTGTTCTTCATCAAAATCGGAAAACGATTCTGATAATGTTCCAGATTCCGATTCTGATGACATTGAGATCGTTGATGAAGATTCTGACTTGGAAGATTCGGAAATCATTGATGATTCTGATGACATTGAGATCGTTGATGAAGATTCTGACTTGGAAGATTCGGAAATCATTGATGATTCTGATGAAAAAACAGATCAAGATTCAGATTCCGACACACCCGAAACAGTGGAATTATATGGACTCACGGGATGTATGACGGAGTCGCCGGAATGCAGCTTCAGCACAGCAGTATGATAGTTGAATATGTTCCCGAAAAAGACGAATATACGAGTGTCGGACAGTCAAGATTTTTATCTTTTAACGAAGGTCGCTATATCACAGAAATTTATGATAGACTGCCTGTTAAGGATCCAGACAATTACAAAGTTTTCACGGTTTCAGTGCTGCGGACAGAAAAAGGTTATTTTTATGAGTTGATCAGGGTTAATTCTATCGGAGGAGAATTTTCCGATCCGCCATTTGCGGGAAAGAACTGGGCGTTGTTGCGTTTGACTGGCGGAAAAACGATTTA
>Ga0310696_10000395_pt1 | contig 71290 bp, 56 predicted proteins | sample AusTroGonzalo_MG_4_FD_203885 | JGI IMG/M metagenome (GOLD analysis project Ga0310696, IMG submission 203885) | Bovine rumen microbial communities from tropical cattle in Woodstock, Queensland, Australia - Gonzalo_02 (v2) (version 2) | ecosystem: Host-associated > Mammals > Digestive system >...
ACTGAATTATTTGCGTATGTCAAAAAAAAGCAGTACCTTTGCACGCTTTTTCGTCGGATAGTATAGCGATGCCCCTTCCGGCGGAGGCCAGTTTCCCCGTTAAGCGGGAGACCGTCCATGGTGCCATCGTATAACGGTTAGTACTCAAGATTTTCATTCTTGCAATAGGGGTTCGATTCCCCTTGGCACTACTTCGCTTGCGCTAATACTCGCACGACTTCGGGCCCCGCCCTCGTAAAGTGCACCGTATTGCGCTACGCTCTCCCCACCGCAAACAGTTTGCAGCTTGGTTTACGTTGGGGACCCTATGGAAAAATAATAAATGACCTTCCTATAACATCTCCTACGGGTGATCCTCTCAAAGCCCATAGGATACAAACAAAAGAACAACAAAGATGGCAAATCACAAAAGCTCTTTGAAGCGTATCCGCCAAACGGCAGCGCGCAAAGCACACAACCACTACTACGCTAAGACAGCTCGTAACGCTGTGCGCGACTTGCGTAAGCAAACCGACAAGGCTGCAGCAGCAGCTGCTCTGCCAAAAGTAAGCTCGATGCTTGACAAACTGGCAAAGCGCAATATTATTCACGTAAACAAGGCGTCCAACCTCAAATCAAAATTGGCTCGCTTCGTGAATAAGCTCGCGTAATAAGTACGATACGCATTTAGGTCAAACGGAAGAATCTCGCAAGAGGTTCTTCTTTTTTTTTATGTAATTTTATGCACAAATATTTGCATATATTAAAAAAAAGTAGTACTTTTGCACCGAATTTGATATATTTGTTAAGATGAAAGAGAAAAATATCCCTATTGTTGATTGCCCGTACGGCGATTATATGATTGGTGACGCGAGTGGTAAACTGATGAACGAGTATGGCCGTTATCCGTGTAAAATCAAGTGCGGTGTATATGCCCTCTTGGTACGCGGAACAGCTCGCGCGACGATTAACGTAACGGATTATGAGTTCAAGCAGAATGATATCTTGTTACTGGAGCCCGGCAGTTTCCTCTTTATCCGAGAGTGTTCCGAAGATGCGCTGGTGTATTGGGTAGTATTCGGCAGCAAGTTCCTGGAGAAATATACGATTAACAACCGCATGTCACTTTCTGCGCTTCAGTTGCATTCTCCCAAACTGAGTACCAGTGAGAACCATGTCAAAGTGCTGTGCTCGATGTATGATACGATTGTTGCGGCGCTTAATGCCGAACCTACGATGCTTGACAGCGAGAAAATGGTGCATATATTCAATCTGCTGCAGAGCAGTTATGCCAAATATGCCCGTGCACAAGACGAGTATCTGGTGAAACCGCAGGACCGCAAGACGGAGATTTATCAGGATTACTGCCGCCTGGTACTACAGCATTATCAAGAGTGGCACCATGTGAATCAATACGCGGACGCTATGCGTATTACTTTGCCCCATCTCTGTTCCACTATCAAATCCGTAGGCGACAGGACGGCCGGGGACATCATCGTCGAAGCTATTCTGACGGATGCCAAGTCGCAATTGAAAATTACCAATCTGCAGATAAAAGAGATAGCGTTGAATTTAGGTTTTGATAATGTGGCGTTCTTCAACCGTTTCTTCAAGAGTCATGTAGGCGTTACGCCTAAGGCTTATCGCAACGGATAAACGCATTTCGGTTGAACGCTGAAGGTTTAAAGATAAAGGACGCTGATCAGCGTCCTTTATACATTTCTTCGTAGTACTTCTCGTAATCGCCGGAAGTGATGTTGTCGAGCCACTCCTGGTTGTCGAGATACCAGCGAACGGTTTTCTCGATGCCTTCTTCGAATTGGAGGGACGGTTCCCAGCCCAGTTCGCGTTGCAGTTTGGTGGAGTCGATGGCATAGCGCATGTCGTGTCCGGCGCGGTCGGTGACATAGGTGATGAGATCGAGGTCTGCGCCTTCGGGACGACCGAGCAGTTTGTCAACGGTCTTGATGATGGTTTTGATAATGTCGATATTCTTCCACTCGTTGAAGCCGCCGATATTATAGGTCTCTGCGATGGTGCCTTTGTGGAAAATAAGGTCGATAGCACGCGCGTGATCCACTACATAGAGCCAGTCACGGACGTTCTCGCCCTTGCCGTAAACAGGCAACGGTTTGCGATGGCGGATGTTGTTGATGAAGAGCGGAATCAGCTTCTCAGGGAATTGGTACGGACCATAGTTGTTAGAACAATTGGTCACGATGGTCGGCATGCCGTAGGTGTCATGGAAGGCGCGCACGAAATGGTCAGATGATGCTTTCGATGCCGAATAGGGGGAGTGAGGATTGTACTTCGTGGTCTCGTAGAAGAAATCTTCTCCGTACGCCAAGTGATGCTCCGCCGAAGAGGCGGTTGTTGTGAACGGAGGCTCGATACCTTCGGGGTGCGTCAACTGCAAAGCGCCATAGACCTCATCGGTGGAGATATGATAGAAACGCTTGCCTTCGAATTTTTCCGGCAGGGACTCCCAATACAGCTTAGCGGCCTGCAGCATGGCAAGCGTGCCCATGACGTTCGTACGGGCAAAAGTGAACGGGTCTTTGATGGAACGGTCCACATGACTCTCTGCGGCGAGATGAATGACACCCGTTACCTGCTCCTCGCGCATGAGCGCGTATATCGTATCAAAATCGCATATGTCCGCGCGCACGAAGCGATAGTTCGGTTTGTCCTCAATGTCCTTCAGGTTCGCCAGATTACCTGCATATGTCAGTTTATCTACATTGATAATGCGGTAGTCCGGATATTTATTCACGAACAAACGTACTACGTGACTTCCAATAAATCCGGCTCCTCCGGTGATGATGATAGACTTTTTCATATTTTCACATTTTCACATTTTCTCATTTAAATCACATACCTCACTTGCTTGAAGTGGTAGGTACGATGGTTTCCTTCTTGGTCTTGGAGGACGATTTCTCCAGTCGGAAGGATGTCCTCGATGCGTGCCAAGAAGGCCTTTGTACACTGTACATCGTCCCTTTGTACATTCATAGTGGGGGCGGTGGTTACTTCCCGTTCAACGAACGGCCAGAAACCCTCGCGTCGGTACAGATGCGCTTTGTAGTAGTCCCACACATCTTCATTAAGCGCTTTTTGTACTTCGGCATATAGCCGTTGCATCAGATCGTCTATATTGTACTCTTTGCCGGTTATCTGCTTCAACGAAGCAGGATTCGGGGCATCACTATGCCACTCCGTTTGGTTGACGTTGAGACCGATACCTGCTATCGAGTACTTTATCTCGTTGCCGATAATCGCGTTCTCAATCAGTATGCCCGCTATTTTTCTATCTCCGTAATAAATGTCATTCGGCCATTTGATAGAGACCGCTTCGCTCAAAGAACAAAGACCGCTTTGCTGCAAGACCGCTATCGCTGTACGATAAACTGCTACGCTTACTGCGACGTTGAGGAAGAAGGGTCTTTCGTCTTTTGTCTTATTTCTTTCGACTAATATGGAGCACAAGAGGTTTTTGTCCTTTTCGCTCTCCCATCCGTTACCTGTCTGCCCGCGGCCCGCAGTCTGGTAGCCCGTATAGATAAACGTCGGCGGGTTGCCCTCCGCAATCAGCTGCTTAAGCAGCGTGTTGGTACTATCGGTGCTCTTTACATACATCGAGTAGGTACTGCTGTATAACAGTTTGTATATTTTTCGCTTTACCCGGCGCGGAGTTGATAAGGATGGCGAAGACCCAAGTCTCTCCGTTGGGCATGTCGATATATCCGGCAAAGTTCTTTGTTCCCGCAATCGTACCGCTCTTGGCATGGATGCGCCCCTCTAATTCGGTATTCGGACATAGCGACTTGAGTGTTCCCGTTTGTCCGCTGACAGGCAAAGAGGCCAGCCACTCGTCTTTATGGGTACTATGCGCCATGGTCGTGAGCAGTTGTACAAAAGCCTTGGCGCTTACGGCGTCTTGAGGCGCCAATCCGCAACCGTCTTTGATGATGGCATTTTGTACAGATACACCTCTGCGCCGCCAGTAGTCACGCAATAAATCCTGACTGTTATGAATGGTGCCGGGCAGGGTGTAGCGCGTGCCCAAATAGCGGAACAATGCCTCTGCGTACAGATTATTACTATTGACATTCGTCTCTTTGATAATCTCCGACAGCGGCTCCGAATAATGGATGTACAGTTCCGTGCGAGGCGGGTTCATCGGATTATAGTCGGCTTCGTAAGTAGCCTCTCGTTTAACCGGCACACCGGCCTCCCTCAGTCGTGTTGTGAAGTGGCGCGCTAACAGCAAACCGGGATTGGGCAGGTCTCCTTTGACACCGAATGTCCCGAGATTTGATGGTACAGCGCCGGTCAGGTACCGCTCGCGGCTATAAGGCAAACCACTCACGAAAGCACCATCGTAGGTTATCTTATCGCACCGGATATGATTGATAAAATAAACATCCTCCACTTGAGGTTCGGTCTTTACGACAGTAGCCACACTACCCGGCTCGCCACTCTTGAGCACGATGTTCATCGTGTTGCCGTAGTAATTGAGCGCAAAGATGCCCGGAGCATAGTAGTTTCCTGCATCTTCGCAGAGCCACGCGGGGTTTTGTGCCTCTCCGTCAAGCATCGTCATGTCGGCAATGACAGCTCCCTCTATGCGCTGGATACCTGCCGTTTTGACGGCTTTGACCCACTGGTTGAGAAAGGCCGTCTGCCCTTTCCAGCCCAGGCTGGGGTCGCAACAACCATGAATATACAGATTGCCTTGCAGGGTGCCATTCTCTATCGAACCGGAATATTCCAGCCTCGTAGGGAAGCGATATCCGGGACCGAGTATCTCCAGTGCCGCGCCGGTGGTCAGCAACTTCATGACACTGGCCGGCGGTACTACATGGTCGGGCCGGTAACTGTCAATCACCTCGCCCGTGTTGAGGTTTTGCACCAGTACGGACATGTTCGCCTGTCCCGTGATAGGATGGCTGGTCAGAAAAGTGACGGAGAGTAATATGGCCGCGAGTAAACTCAATTAAGAATTAAAAATTAAGAATGACTCAAGTAGTCGTGCATAGCTGCTGCGGCTTTGCGGCCGTCAGACATAGCAAGTATGACGGTTGCACCTCCGCGCACGATATCGCCTCCGGCGAAGATCATCGGCAGGTTGGACTGCATACCTTCGTTCACCACGATCGTGCCTTTCTTACTGATCTCGAGTCCTTCTACAGACGACGGGATAAGCGGGTTCGGAGAAACGCCGACAGCGACGATGACGAGATCGACAGGGATCGTGACGGTCTTGCCTTCTACTGGGACAGGACTGCGACGACCGGACTCGTCCGGTTCGCCGAGTTCCATCACTTGGAGTACGGCTTCGCATACACGGCCGTTCTCGTCTGCATGGTACTCAAGCGGATTATGAAGAGTCATGAATTCGATACCTTCTTGTTTGGCATGATGAACCTCTTCGATACGCGCCGGCATCTCATCTTCCGAGCGGCGGTAGATAATCATCGCGTGCTCTGCCCCGAGACGTTTGGCAGTACGGACAGCATCCATGGCGGTGTTACCACCTCCAATGACGGCTACGTTCTTGCCGTAGAGCAGCGGCGTGTCGGTTGCGGGATTAGAAGCGTCCATGAGGTTGACACGCGTCAGGTACTCGTTGCACGACAAGACACCATTCAGGTTCTCACCCGGAATGTTCATGAAACGCGGCAGACCGGCACCTGAACCGACGAAGATACCTTTGAATCCTTGCTCTTCGAGCTCTTGAACGGTAATGGTCTTGCCGATGATTGTGTCTGTATGGAACTGTACGCCGAGGGCACGCAGACCGTCTATCTCTGTGTCCACAATCGCATTCGGCAGACGGAACTCCGGAATACCGTATTTGAGCACACCGCCTATCTCGTGCAATGCTTCGAAGACATGCACTTCGTAACCGTATTTGGCAGCATCACCGGCAAAGGTAAGGCCGGCAGGACCGGAACCCACCACCGCAATTTTCATTGCGGTGTTTGTGATTTGTGATTTCTGTCGATCGGCAGAGCCGTGGTGATTTGTGATTTGAGGCTGCGCGTTCGCGTAGTCTGCGCAGAAACGCTCGAGGTAGCCGATGGCAACGGCCGGGTGACCCATCTTAAGATGGATACATTGCGATTCGCATTGCTTCTCTTGCGGGCAGACGCGACCGCATACAGCGGGTAAAGAGGAAGACTCTTTGATGACCGCTGCGGCGCCGAGGATATCTCCTTTCTCAAGTGTCTTGATGAATCCCGGGATGTTGATGTTGACCGGACAACCTTGTACACAAGTGGGTTTCGGGCAGTTGAGGCAACGATGGGACTCGGTGATGGCTTGTTCGAATGTCAGTCCTTGGTTCACCTCTTCGTGCAGGCTCTTTACTCGCACTTCGGGGCGGAGTTCCGGCATCTGCACACGGGGTATTGCTACACGGTCTTTGGGTTTTCCTTCGAAGGGAGGAATAACCCCTCCCGACCTCCCCTCAAGGGAGGAGACAGGCTGGTTCTCCGAGGCAGCTACGTTTTCTTTTCCCTCTCTTGAGGAGAGGGTAAGGGAGAGGTTCTCCATCGCTGCGGTTTCTTCTGCCTTGTAGGATTTCATTCGGCTGAGCATCTCGTTCCAATCGACCGCGTGGGCATCAAACTCGGGTCCATCAACGCAGACGAATTTGGTCTTACCGCCTACGGTGACACGGCACGCGCCGCACATTCCGGTTCCATCGACCATGATCGTGTTGAGCGAAGCTTCGGTCGGGATATCGTATTTGGCGGTCGTGAGGGCCACAAACTTCATCATGATAGCGGGGCCGATGGTGATACATTTATCGACCTTCTCGCGGTTGATGACTTGCTCGACGCCTACGGTAACAACGCCTTGCTGTCCGGCGGAACCGTCATCGGTCATGATAATCACCTCGTCCGACCATTGTGCCAGTTCATCGCGGAGGATGAGCAGGTCTTTGTTACGGGCGGCGAGGACGGTAATGACTTTATTGCCGGCTTTCTTGAGTGCCTCGGCGATAGGTAACATCGGTGCAGCGCCTACGCCACCGCAGGCACAAACAACCGTACCGTATTTCTCAATACGTGTGGCACGACCGAGGGGACCGACGATGTCGTGAAGCGATTCGCCGGGTTCCATCGCCAGTAGTTTGTGGGTGGAAGCACCTACTTGTTGTACGACCAGGGTGATTGTTCCTTTTTCGATGTCCGCGCCGGCGATGGTCAATGGAACGCGCTCGGAAAGGGCGTCCACACGGATGATGACGAAATGGCCGGCTCTACGGCTACGCGCAATGAGCGGAGCTTCTACGACGAGCTCCGCTACATTGTCCGAGAAAAATTTCTTTGATAAGATTTTATTCATTTAAAAATGTTTTGTTTCTTTGCCAATGATCGAGGAGAGGAGGTTGTTTGCCAGGCGGGAAGCCCCGAAACGGAACCACTCGTTGTTGAGCCACTCTTCGCCCAGAATCTCTTTGACGAGTGTGAAATGCTGAACAGCCTCATCAGTTGTGGAAACACCTCCGGCGGGTTTGTAACCCATCTTGATGCCTGCTTTCTCTTTCCATGCCTTGATGGCGTGGCACATGATGAAGGTAGCTTCCGGCGTAGCGTTAACGCTGATCTTACCGGTAGAGGTCTTGATGAAGTCGCAGCCAGCAGCCATGGAGAGGATGGACGCTTTCCAAATGTTCTCAGCGGTTTTGAGCAGACCGGTCTCGAGAATCACTTTGAGGTGATGCTCTTTGCAAACGTCTTTGATCTCGCGGATCTCGTCGAAGCACTCCTGGTAACGGCCTTCGAGGAACTTACCTACAGAAAGCACGATATCTACTTCGGTAGCACCCATCTTGAGCGCCATCGCGGTCTCAGCTACTTTGATCTCCGGGAACGTTTGTGCAGCGGGGAAACCAGCGCAGCAGCAAGCGATATTGAACTTCGGATCTTTGAGGGCTTTGCGAACGAACTCCGCCATAGCCGGATAAACGCAGATAGCAGCTACGTTGGGTACGCCCGGGAATTTGTCTGCGAACGTGTTCACAGCGTTAGCCATGCCTTCTACTTTAGCGATGGTGTCATCGGCACTCAGCGTCGTATAGTCAATCTGATGGAGGCACTCTTTCCATACCTCTACGTTGTTATTCTCCGCAAAATGTTTTGCTTCGATGTCAGCTACTTGAGCCTTTACTTGCTCGTCTGTAAATGGGCAGGGGTACTGCGCAAATAATTGTTCAAAATTCATACAATTGGTATTTTAGGGTTAAACTTTTTTTGCTTTTTTAGGCGCTGCGGCTTTCTTCTCGGCTTTGGGCGCTTTCTCCGGTTGGACATCAGCCAAACGCGCCATGATGGTCTCGTTGCCGCGCACGGCTTCACCTACATCAACAAACATCTCGGTGTCCAAAGGCAGGTACATGTCCACGCGTGAACCTAATTTGATAAATCCGAGGTGTGTGTTACGGTGAGCGAAATGACCGGGTTTAGCGTATGTTACGATACGGCGTGCCATGGCACCGGCCACTTGACGGACCGCAATCTGCACTTTCGACGGCGTCTCGATGACCACAAGAGAGCGCTCGTTTTCTGTGCTCGATTTAGGAAGCCATGCCCCTTTATGACGACCTTTCTGATGCTCGGAGACGAGCACGGTACCCTCAATCGGATACCAGTTGGCATGCACATTGAAAGGCGACATGAAAATAGATACCTGGAGTTTCTTCTCATGGAAATACTCATTCTCCTCCGTAGGCTCAATCACAACCACACGACCGTCTGCGGGGGCGATGATGAAATTGGGGTCGTCAATCTCCAGTACCCGGACAGGATTTCGGAAGAAATACGTCACGAAAACCAGCAGCATGGCTGTCAGAATGACGGAAATCGCCAAAATCCAATGGGGCTGGACAAACAGATAAATAGGCACATTGATAATGAAAAGCAGCAGCACGGTGCCAACGATTAAGCCGCGTCCTTCTCTGTGTATTCTTGGTTTTTTCATAATTCTTATTGCCACATTTGATAGGGGAACTGCGCCAGCATATCAGCCGCCTGGTCAAGGCCTGTTTGCAGTTTTTTCTCCACCATCATCTTAAACATAAACGGGATGTCTGCTTTTACGGTCAGTTTGAGACGGGTATCTACCGGACTAATCTCTTTCATCTGAATCCAAAAGTTAGCGTCCATCGGTATCCCTTCGGCGCCGAACTTGATGGTGTCATTCTCGATGCGGTCCACGATGGCGATAGTTATTTTCTGCGCGAGGCCGTCCACTTTGATACGTACGCGGTCAGGCTCAATGTCCATTTCCTGAATTTTGTCCTGTGGGATAAGATCACGTACACGCTCGAGGCTCTGCATGTTGCTCAGCACCTTGTAGATCTGCTCTGCCGAGCACGGCGCAGAGGTGATTTTGCTTTCGTATTTGGATTGACTCATAAAGCCATTTACAATTTAATCATTTACAATTTACGATTTAGCGTGCAAAGATATATATTTTTTTTGATATATGCAAGAATAAAATTATTTTTGCAAGCGTTTTTGGTATTTTTGTACTTCTAATGAAGTACGCTGAATGCGTTTTTCGAGTTCCCGAATGTCAGAGATGGTTATTTGCAGTTGCTCTGCCCGTTGAAACGCTTCGTTGTCCGGCGGCAGATCTACACGTTTGCCGTTTTTGTATGCTAAAATCTCTTTCCCGTCATCACGAACCATTACACGTAATTCGTAATTCTTAATTTTTAATTTTTCATTTCTTACTACATAGTAACCATGGTCCTGATATTTGTCGTTCTTCTCGTATTTGAAAAGTGCAATAAGGCTGTCCGCCTGCGGCATCATTTGATCCAGTTGCATTTCATAGAAAGTGAGGCTGCGCAACTGAGACTCCAGCGCAACGGAGTCCTGTACATGTTTCTCCGCGCGATACCGGTCCACCTTGCCGCCCTCTTGGATGCAGGAAGAGAAGATGGTGATAATCAATATAAAAGAATAGAATTTTCGCATATCGGGTGCAAAATTACAAAAAAATTTTGATATATCAAAAAAAAGTAGTAAATTTGCGGCGAATTTTGGGAAACTGAAAAGTGAAAGGCAAAAAAATGAATAAAAAATCATATTATCTATGAAACACACGATGTTTTGGGTGGCAGCGTTATTGCTGTCCGTTGTAGGCGCGGTGAATGCGCAGGAGAATGTAGAGCAGCAGAATGAAGGACAGTTTGTCCGTTGTATCGCTTTCTACAACCTGGAGAACCTCTTCGACACTATTCATGACGAGGGGAAGAATGATTATGAGTACCTGCCTGACGGCGGTAACAAATGGACGTCTCTCAAGTATGAGAACAAAATCAAGAACATGGCGTATGCCGTTTCTCAGTTAGGTACGGACTATGACCCGCGCGGCGCAGCTTGTGTGGGTGTAGCGGAGGTGGAGAATATAGGTTGTTTGAAAGATCTGTGCGCAGAGGCAAACAGCAAGTACGGCCGTCGTCTCAAACCGATTCTGATAGAAGGTCCGGACCGTCGTGGTGTGGATGTAGGTTTCCTTTATGACACAGTGCTTTTCAAGCCGTCCAAAGTGAACGGATTCGAACTCAAAGCGCATTATGCGGACGGCGGTGTTATTAAGACACGTCTGCAGTTGTGCGTGTCGGGATACCTGATGGGTGACGGTAAGCCGGAGAAAATACATATCATCACGAACCACTGGCCGAGCCGTTACGGCGGAGAACTGGCTTCACGTCCCGGTCGTGACACGGCTGCTATGCTTTGCAAGTCTATTTGCGATTCGATATATATGAAAGAGCCGCGGGCGAAAATCATCATCATGGGTGACCTCAATGATGACCCGTACAACCATAGTTGCGCGGACGTGCTGAAGGCGCGCAAGCACCGCGAGGAAGTGGAAGAGCAAGGTTATTTCAATACGATGTGGCAGATGCTGGACCGCGGTATCGGTTCGCTGGCTTACAACGGCAGTTGGAACCTGTTCGACCAGATTATTATTAACGAGCCGCTGATGAACGAGAAACTGGAGAACGGCAAATGGACGTATTGGAAAGCTCAGATATTCAACAAGCCGTTCCTGACCGTTCAGGAAGGAAAAGACAAAGGAACGCCGTTGCGTACCACAAAGGCGGGAGTTTGGCAAAACGGTTACGGAGACCACTATCCGACAATGATTTATCTCATCCGTAAGAAATGAGAAAATATGAAAATGACCAAATGGTAAAATAGTTTATGGAATTACATCGAAATACAGCGCCGATACGGATGCGAAACTACGGTCGTATTGTGCAGGATATGGTGGCCTATGCGGCCAGCATGCCGGCAGGACCGGAACGTGATGCGCTTGAATTGTATATTGCGCAATGCATGCGTCAGCGTAATATTGCGTGGAACCGTGATCAGGAAGTGGGGCTCAGCCGTGTGAAGGAGGATATCCTTCGTCTGTCGGAGGGTAAACTGACCTGTAATTCGGAGGCGTTTGAGCGCTTGATGGCGAATCCGAATGCCCAAATGGCCAAGAAGAAAAAGAAATAGTTTGTTTATATGGAGGAGAACAATCAGTTTAAGATTTTTGCCGGTTCCAAAGGCGAAGCGTTAGCACTTCGTATATGCAAAGAGTTGGGATGCCAATTGGGCAACCTGCGTATAGACCGCTTCTCGGACGGCGAGTTCTGCACGTATTTCGAGGAGTCTGTTCGCGGACAGTCTGTCTATTTGGTACAACCGACGTGTCCGTCCAGCGACAATCTGATGGAATTGCTTTTGATGATTGACGCAGCCAAACGTGCGAGTGCAGCCAAGATTATCGCAGTCATCCCTTATTTCGGCTGGGCGCGTCAGGACCGCAAGGATAAACCGCGTGTGTCTATCGGAGCGAAACTGGTGGCAAACATGCTGCAAGCCGCAGGAGCCGACCGTATTATTACGGTAGATTTACATGCCGAGCAGATTCAGGGATTTTTCGATATTCCCGTTGATCACATATACGGTTCCAATGTCCTCGCTCCGTACATAGCGGGACTCAACCTTAAAAAACTCATCGTCGCTTCTCCGGATGTAGGCGGTTCCAAACGTGCTTCTAACTTTGCCAAGAAACTGCATGTACTCACCGACCGCGAAGTACCGATGGTCATATGTTATAAGAACCGGCCGGATTTCAACAAAGTGTCTGAGATTCGCATATTGGGAGACGTGTACGGGAAGGATGTAGTCCTTTACGACGACATCGCTGATACGGCCGGAACGCTCTGCAAGGCCGCCGAAGTGATGCGTGACGGAGGGGCAAAGTCCGTGCGGGCGGTGGTTACACACGGGGTGTTAAGCGGTAATGCATGTCAGCGTATCGAAGAGTCGGCTTTGGAAGAGATCATTTGTACAGACTCGCTGCCGATTAATCCGGAGTGTTGCTCCAAGTTGCATATCGAGAGTCTGGCCCTTTCTATCGCGCAGACTATCCGTGCTATTCAAAATCATACTTCCGTCAGCGAAACGAACATCAAATGAGAAAGATTTTGTACTTTGTTCTTTGTACTTTTATACTTTTAACGGCTTGCACGAAAAAGCAAGCCGTTATAGAGCGTCCGTCTTTCTGTGCGGACAGTGCGTACGTTTATATAGAGAAACAGATGTCTTTTGGCCCGCGTGTGCCCAATAGTGCCGCACATACGCAATGTGCAGTGTGGCTGATAGAGCAACTGCGTGCATGTGGAGCTGAAGTGGAATTGCAGAAAGGTCAGATGCCGGATTATCGCGGGAATAATCAGCAGATATATAATATAATCGGTCATTTCTATACACCGGAAACGATGTCACGTCCCCGTATATTATTGGGAGCACATTATGACACGCGTCCCTGGTGTGACGAAGAGGAGAATTACTCCGATCGTTTCTATAATGTTCCCGGCGCCAACGATGGTGCCAGCGGCGTAGGGGTGCTCCTTGAAGTTGCCCGGCAACTCGGGCTCCGCATGGATACCACCCGTAACCCGTCATCCGTAACCCCTAACCCCTTATTGACACCCGTTGACATCATTTTCTTTGATGTGGAAGATATGGGAACCCCTGTTTTCTATACCGGTTCGGAGCGGGAAGACACTTGGTGTCTTGGTTCGCAACTCTGGGCAACCAATTATGTGCAGAAAATAACCAATAACCAATCACCTATCGCCAATTATCAATACGGTATCATCCTCGATATGGTCGGAGCGCCGGACGCATCTTTCCCTCGTGAGATGTATTCCACCAACTATGCCGCTAATTATCAGCAGAAGATATGGAGGACCGCGGAGAAACTCGGTTACGGTGCGCTCTTTAATAACCAGCAGTCCTATCCCATTACGGACGACCACTATTATATCAATTATATAGCGGGCATTCCGTGCGTGGATATCATTCATTATGATGTCCGTAATGCTACAGGATTTGCTTCGTGGTGGCATACTCGTCAGGATGACATGTCTAATATCTCCAAATCGACCCTTCAGGCGGTTGGTGAAGTGGTTATGAGCCAATTATAAAATGACAAATGTCAAATCACAAATGACAAATAATCTTTTAGTCATAAAGAATCTTCATGCTTCTATCGGAGGCAAAGAGATACTGAAGGGCGTTGATTTGGAAATCAATGAAGGGGAAGTACATGCCATCATGGGACCCAACGGCGCCGGCAAATCGACATTGAGTGCGGTACTGACCGGGAACCCGGCCTATGAAGTGACTGCAGGCGAGGTTCTTCTCAAAGGCGAGAACCTGTTGGCGATGGAACCTGAAGTACGCGCACGCGCAGGCGTGTTCCTTAGTTTTCAATATCCGGTGGAGATTCCGGGGGTGAGCATGACCAATTTTATGCGCACGGCTATTAACGCCAAGCGGGAGTATGAGGGTAAGGAGCCGCTATCTGCAAAGGAGTTCCTGAGCCTTATGCGCGAAAAGAAAAAACTGCTTGAACTGCCGGACAAACTCAATAACCGTTCGGTCAATGAAGGTTTTTCGGGAGGAGAGAAGAAGAAAAACGAGATTTTCCAGATGGCGATGCTGGAACCGTGTCTGGCAATATTAGACGAAACGGACAGCGGTCTGGACATCGATGCGTTGCGCATTGTGGCAGAAGGTGTGAATCGCTTGAAAACGCCGGAGAACGCCTCTATCGTTATCACCCATTACCAACGTCTGCTCGATTATATTGTGCCGGACTTCGTGCATGTGCTCGCAGACGGTAAGATTGTCAAAACCGGAGATAAGACCTTAGCCCTTGAACTTGAAGAACATGGCTATGAGAGTTTCTAAGGGTGAAATATTCGAGCGCGTTTTTATCAACGAACCTTCATTGGACCTTCGCATTATTCAGGAGGCCGGTTCGAAGGTGAAGATTCATATATTGTATCTCCCTGAACAATCAACCTCCCTCTCTTGTAGAGAGGGGCGGGGGGAGGTTTCCATCGAGCAAGCCGGAGAAGGATGCACTACGGAGATCTACGCTCTCGCTTTTCTTCATGGCAATGAATCTGTCTCCCTTGAGACGCATGTCACGCACGCTGTGGGAGGCGGGGCTTCCAATCAGTTGGTTAAATTTGTTCTGGATGATAATGCCAGGGGGACCTTCTTGGGTGATCTTAAGATTGCTCCCGATGCACAACATACTGAAGCTCATCAGACCAATAGAAACCTTCTGCTCTCTGAATCAGCCGAGATGCGTACGAGGCCGCAACTGGAGATTTACGCTGATGATGTCCAGGCTACACATGGCGCTTCTACCGGACAACTCGACGAGGCTGCTATTTTCTATATGCAGCAGCGCGGGATTAGCAAACAAAAAGCGCGCCAACTCCTCGTTAACGCGTTTATGAAAGAAGTCATCGAAACGATCTCTGATGAAGAAATAAAAGCTAACTGTTTAACGTTCTTCGAAGAAGAACCATTTTAACCATTTAACTATTTAACGTTTATTGGACGCGGTTTATCGCATAGTCCAATAAACCAAGTAGACTCTTTTTCTCAGGACTGTCACGGAAGACGCTTAGGGCTTCTGTGGCTGTTTTTTTATACGCCAACATCCGTTGTACGGCGTATTCGTCACCCTTGAAGCGCATCACAAAAGCTTTGATTTCCTGCTGCGCTTTTTCTATGTCGAGCGTCTCGCTATGAGCAGCTAAGAGTTCGCCGAGTTCACGTATATGTTCCGTTTCGTCTTGCGGTGCGCGGCGGAGCGCTTCAATGAGCGGTAGAGTCACTTTCCCGTCACGCAGATCGCTCATCGTCGGTTTGCCCAATTCTTCCAAGTCACTGTAATCGAAGATGTCGTCTTTGATTTGAAAACAAAGACCTAACAGGCGTCCGTACTCGCGCAGGGCAGCACGTTGACGCGGTGTACACCCTGCACTCTCTGCACCGGCTTCGGCGCAGGCTTGGAACAGTTGTGCGGTCTTTTGCTCAATGACTTGGTAATACTGCTCTTCGTCAATCCACATACTTTGTCCTACATGCAATTGTACCATCTCACCGCTGCTGAGGCTCTTGCCCAAATTGGCAACAATCTCCAAGATACGTATATTACGAACCTCTGCCGTCAGACCTATCACCTTTGCCAGCATGTAATCGCCAATGAGCACCGCCACTTTGTTGGTCCATTTGGTGTGAACGGCAGCTACTCCCCGCCGGGTGTCCGAACTATCAACTACGTCGTCATGAATAAGGCTGGCGGTATGCAGCAACTCCAGCGCCACAGCCGAACGGTGGGTCTTGTCCGTTACGGGGTTGCATATCTGTGCAGCCAGTAATGTCAGTAGCGGACGTAACTGCTTGCCACGCCGAGAACCCACATAATGAAGCACCTCCTGCTGCAGTTTATTATCCGCCCGCAGGCTCTGCTCCATCAGACGCTCATATTGTTTCCATTCGCCTTCGATGGGCTTCCGTATGTCCGCTAAATCAGCCATTTATGCCAAAATCGGTTGCAAAGGTACTGTTTTTTCTCGACATGTGCAAATTTTGCGTCAATTTTTACACATAGAGTTGCAATATTTTTAGTAATTTTGCAGCGTGTTATAGTACGCAATAATCATTTAACTAAAATATAATACGTTATGAAGCCTTTCATGGACAAAGATTTCCTGCTGCAAACGCAAACCGCACAGGAGTTGTATCACGAGCATGCAGAGCACATGCCGATCATCGATTACCATTGTCACTTAATCCCCCAGATGGTGGCCGAGAACAAACGTTTTGAGTCGATCGCACAGATATGGCTCATGGGTGACCACTACAAATGGCGTGCGATGCGTTCGAACGGTGTGGATGAGCGTTACTGCACCGGCAAGGACACGACAGACTGGGAGAAATTCGAGAAATGGGCTGAGACCGTGCCTTATACGTTCCGCAACCCGCTATACCACTGGACGCACTTGGAACTCAAAACCGCTTTCGGTATCGAAGAGCGTCTGAATCCCGAGACCGCACGTGCGATCTATGATAAGTGCAACGACCTCATCGCTAATGATCCGAAGTTCTGTCCGCAAGGTTTGATGAAGCATTACCACGTAGAGTTGGTTTGTACGACCGACGATCCGGCTGACTCGCTCGAATGGCACAAAATGCTCAAGAACGATCCGAAAGCCGAAGTGCGCATGTTGCCTACTTGGCGTCCGGACGCAGGAATGAATATCGAAGCCGCTACGTGGAAAGCCTATATCGAGAAACTGGCTCAGGTTGCAGGCATGGAGATTCGCAACTTCGCAGGCCTCGTAGCTGCATTGCAGAAACGTCATGATTTCTTTGAGTCGATGGGGTGCCGTCTGTCCGACCACGGAATTGAGGAGTTCTACGACGAGCCGTACACCGATGCAGAGATCAACGCGATCTTCGAGAAAGCCCTCGCAGGTAAGGCGTTGAGTGCTTATGAGATCCGTCAGTACAAGCATGCTTACCTCCACGCACAGGCTGAGATGGACTACGCTTCGGGTTGGACCCAGCAGTACCACTACGGTGCGATCCGTAACAACAACTCCAAGATGTTCGCTGCCCTCGGTGCAGATACCGGTTTTGACTCCATCGGTGAGTTCACGACGGCGAAGGCGATGAGTCATTTCCTCGATGAGATGAACAGCGAAGGACATCTGGCAAAGACTATTCTCTATAACTTGAACCCGTGTGCTAATGAGGTTATTGCCACCATGCTGGGTAACTTCCAGGATGGCTCTGTGCCCGGTAAGATCCAGTTCGGTTCAGGCTGGTGGTTCCTCGATCAGAAAGACGGTATGGAGAAGCAGATGATGGCACTCTCGAACCTCGGTCTGTTGTCTCGCCTCGTAGGTATGCTCACCGACAGCCGTTCGTTCCTCAGTTATCCGCGTCATGAGTATTTCCGTCGTACGCTCTGTAACATCCTCGGCAACGATATCGAGAATGGCATGATCCCGTACACCGGTTACGAAAAAGCAAGAGTACAACAGATGGTTGAAGACATCTGCTACAACAATGCGAAAAATTATTTCAAGTTCTAAATCATCAATTTGCAATCATAAATCATAAATAATTTCTATTATGGCTAAAATTATCACGTTGGGCGAGATCATGCTCCGCCTGAGTCCCGAAGGACAAGATCGTTTCATTCAGTCTGATCATTTCCGTATCATCCCCGGCGGTGGTGAGGCAAACGTAGCTATCTCGTGCGCTAACTACGGTCACGAGGCGTATCTGGTAACCAAACTGCCGAAACATGAGATCGGTCAGATTGCTGTTAACTCGCTGCGTCGTTATGGCGTGAAGGACGATTATATCGTTCGTGGCGGCGAGCGCGTGGGTCTGTACTACTGCGAGACAGGTGCTTCGATGCGTCCGTCGAAAGTTATCTACGACCGTGCACACTCGGCGATTGCTGAGGCTGATCCGAAGGACTTTGACTTCGATAAGATCATGGAAGGTGCAGCATGGTTCCACTGGAGTGGTATCACTCCGGCTATTTCGGACAAGGCAGCTGAGATTACCAAACTAGCTTGCGAGGCTGCCAAACGTCACGGTGTAACCGTTTCCGTTGACCTCAACTTCCGCAAGAAACTGTGGACTTCTGAGAAGGCTATCTCGATCATGCGTCCGTTGATGAAATACGTCGATGTTTGTATCGGTAACGAGGAAGATGCAGAGCTCTGTCTCGGTTTCAAGCCCGATGCAGATGTAGAAGGCGGCGAGACCAATGCCGAAGGCTACAAGGGCATCTTCGAGCAGATGATGAAGGAGTTCGGCTTCAAGTATGTTGTTTCGACGCTCCGCGAGAGCTACAGCGCTACCTTCAACGGCTGGAAGGCCATGATCTACAACGGCAAGGAGTTCTACCAGAGCAAGCGCTACGAGATCAACCCGATCATCGACCGCGTAGGCGGTGGTGACTCGTTCTCCGGCGGTCTGATTCACGGTATGCTCAAGTATCCGGGTGACCAAGCATCGGCTCTTGAGTTCGCAGTAGCAGCAAGTGCATTGAAGCACACGATCAACGGCGACTATAACCTCGTTTCTGAGGACGAAGTCCTCTCCCTCGCAGGTGGTAACGCAAATGGACGTGTACAAAGATAAGAACCTCTCCCAACCTCCCCTCAAGGGAGGAGAAAGAATCGACTGAAATTATTAACTCTATACCCCTGCACCCTCGCAGGCTCATCCCCCTTGAGGGGGGAACGAGGGGGGTTAAATGGCAAAGTTTGATAAGTTTGAGGTGATGGCCAAGATTAAGGCCGCTCCGATGGTTCCTGTTTTCTACCACAAAGATGTGGAAGTTTGCAAGAACGTGATAAAGGCTTGTTATGAAGGCGGCGTACGTGCTTTCGAGTTCACCAACCGTGGTGATTTTGCACACGAGGTGTTCGGTGAATTGAGCAAGTGGGTGGCTGTAGAGTGCCCGGAACTGGCACTCGGTATAGGTAGCGTCGTAGATGCTCCGACAGCCTCGCTGTACTTGCAGTTGGGCGCTAACTTCGTGGTAGGTCCGTTGTTCAACAAAGACATCGCAGTTGTCTGCAACCGTCGTTGCGTCACCTACTGTCCGGGTTGCCTCACACCGAGTGAGATTGGTTTGGCACAGGAAGTAGGCTGTGACTTCACGAAAGTGTTCCCGGGCGATGTAGTTGGTCCGAACCTCGTGAAGGGTCTGATGGCTCCTATGCCTTGGTCGAAGATCATGGTAACGGGTGGTGTAGCTCCGGAGAAAGAGAACCTCGAGAAATGGTTCGCTGCAGGTGTGTACTGCGTAGGTATGGGATCGAAACTGTTCCCGTCCGACAAGGTAAAAGCCGGCGACTGGAAGTACGTGACCGACAAGTGCAAAGAATGCTTCGATATTATTTCCGCGTGCCGGAAATAAGAACCCCTCCCGACCTCCCATCAAGGGAGGAGATTTAACAAGAATATTAACTTAATACCCCTGCACCCTCGCAGGTTCATCCCCCTTGAGGGGGGAACGAGGGGGGTTATATGAGTGACATTAAGAAAACCGTCATGACCAACTGGCGTTGGGTCATGTGTGCGATGCTCTTTTTCGCCACCACGGTCAACTATATGGACCGCCAAGTGCTGTCGTTGACCTTCAAAGAGTTTATTCAACCCGAGTTCCACTGGACCGACTCCGACTACGGAACAATCACCGGTGTGTTCTCGATTGCTTACGCTATCTTCTGCCTCTTCGCCGGTAAATTTATCGACTGGATGGGCACGAAGAAAGGTTACCTTTGGGCGATCGTCATATGGTCGTTGGGTGCTGTGATGCACGCAGGATGCGGTTTCGTGACCGAGCATATCGTAGGCGTAGCTGACAAGCAGGCTTTATTGGAAGCAACAGGTGCGATAGTGAGCAGTATATCGATGGTGAGTGTGTGGCTGTTCCTCGCTTGCCGTTTGATTCTCGGACTCGGTGAAGCAGGTAACTTCCCCGCAGCCATCAAGGTAACCGCAGAGTATTTTCCGAAGAAAGACCGTGCCTTCGCGACGGCTCTGTTCAACGCAGGCGCGTCCGTGGGTGCGCTCGCAGCACCGGCTACTATTCCTCTGCTCGCCAAGAGCCTTGGCTGGGAATGGGCGTTTATCATCATCGGTGCCCTCGGTTTCATCTGGGCAGGTATCTGGATCTTTGTATATGATAAACCGACCGAGAGCAAGCATGTGAACGAGGCCGAACTCGCTTACATCAATTCCGATGAGGATGCAATCACCAATGACAAATCACAAATGACCAATGAACGACAAATGTCGTTCCTGGAAGCTTTCAAACACAAACAGACCTGGTCGTTTGCGTTCGGTAAGTTCATGACCGACGGCGTTTGGTGGTTCTTCTTATTTTGGGCACCCGCATACTTCCAAGATCAGTTCGGAATCAAGGCTTCTGACCCGCAAGGTATAGCGTTGATCTTCACGCTTTATGCCATCGTGACGGTAGTGTCGCTGTTCGGCGGCTATCTGCCTAAGATCTTCGTGGAGAAGAAAGGTATGGAGCCGTACGCCGGTCGAATGCGTGCGATGCTCATCTTCGCGTTCTTCCCGATCTTCGCCTTGTTTGCTCAACCCTTGGGCGGTGTCTATGGTCCGTGGGCAGTAGCCATCATCATTGGTATTGTAGGTGCGGCTCACCAGAGCTGGAGTGCGAACATCTTCTCTACCACGGGTGACATGTTCCCGAAATCGGCTGTCGCTACCATCACCGGTATCGGAGCGATGGCAGGCGGTGTAGGTTCGTTCCTCATCAACAAAGGTTCGGGTATGCTCTTCGACCATGCAGCCGAGTTAGGCGAAGGGTTCCAGTTTATGGGCTTTAGCGGCAAACCCGCAGGTTACATGATCATCTTCTGTATCTGCGCCGTGGCTTATCTCATCGGCTGGAGCGTCATGAAAACTTTAGTTCCGCGGTATCAACCGGTGGAAATTAAGTAATCGTTTGAGTGCAACGAGATAAGAAGACGCAAGTACCGAAATACGAACCTGTAATTGTTAAGTAACTCAAAAATATAATCAATCATGAAAAAGATTCTAATAACGCTTTTTGCTGTGATGACGGCAATCAGCATGTTCGCAATCAACCCCATCACACTGGAGGGCAAATTTAATGTAAAGAAAAGTAAAGGCGCTGTAGCTGTGTATAGTATCAACTGGGACGGCACACAGTGCGGTGAGATTGATGACGGTGTGTTCGTGAAAGGCGGTATGCCTATCGCTGAATGGCTCAAAGCTCAAGACGACCAGAAAATCGCTGACGGCAAAGCTGAAGATGCGAACTTTGCAAAAGACTGGGAAGGTATCAAAGCTGAGGGCAACAAGTACTTCAAAGAGGAATGGAACGATGAGTTCGGCAAGAAAGGCTTGCGCCTGACGCAGAACGAGTCGGAGGCCCAGTATCGTTTTGAGGTAGTGGTTGACAAACTCGACTGGGGTAGCACAGCAGGAACAATGTTCGGATGGGGCAATGCCGGCGGTGCTATCATCGTGGGTCATGCAGACTTGACGGACATTAACAGTGGTGAGCGTGTTGCACGTTTCAACATCAATCATGTGCAGGGTCCTGGGCATGTTACAGACCGTTTCCGCATTTTGTTGGTGTTACATCAGTTGGTTGACGACATCGAGGATGTCTATTGATTTCCAAGTTAACAAACTTCCAAAGAGTGGCTCCCGAGTCACTCTTTTTTTGCTTTTTTTTGTGCCTAAAACCTCAAAAAATGCCCATTTTCGTTAAAAAATGAAGATTTTTTGCATTTTTATACTACTATGTATTGCATAGTTCTAAAATTTGTTGTATCTTTGCAGCGGATTTAGAAAATCCTAACAATTTAACCGTTTAACCGTTTAACAATTTAACAAATTTATACAACTATGGCAGCAAAGAAATTGACACGTTCGACCAACAAAGTGTTGGCAGGTGTATGCGGCGGTATCGCCGAGTATTTTGAGATTGACCCGACGCTCGTACGCGTAGCTTATGCGGCGCTTTCTATCTTTAGTGCCGGTTTCCCGGGAATACTTCTCTACATCGTTATGTGGATTTTGATGCCGGAAGGCAGTGACTTCGAGCAGTTAGACTGATTATGGTAGAGAACATCAAAAGTCAGATGCGCAAAGGGGTATTGGAGTATTGCATACTGACCATTATCAGTCGTCAGGAAGTATATACCTCCGATATCCTGGAAGCGCTGCGTCAGGCGAACCTGCTGGTAGTGGAAGGAACGGTCTATCCGCTTCTCTCCCGCCTGAAGAACAACGGTCTGCTCAAATACCGCTGGCAGGAATCGACAGACGGGCCGCCGCGTAAGTATTTCACCCTTACGGAGGAGGGGCAGGAGTTAGTTGCTGCGCTCAATGACGAATGGCGCACCATCAGTAAAGCAATCAATAAAATTACAAAATCATGAAACTGACAAGAACTATAAATTTACATGGCGTCGTGCTCAATATAGATGAGGACGCCTATCAGATGCTCAAAGACTATCTGGCGGATATCGAGAGCCGTCTGCCTGCCGACGAGCAAGGCGATGTGATGGACGATTTGGAGAGCCGTATAGCCGAGTTGTTGCAGGCTGCGCTCTTCGATTACAAATACGAGTCGGTGACGATTGATATGGTACGCAAGGTGTGTGCCCGGATAGGTTCGCCCGATGAGTTCGGCGAGAATAAACGGCCGGTTATCAAACGTGAACGTATCAGCCGTCAGGGAGTGGGGCGTGTGCTGACTATTGTCCTGAAGGCCATCCTTATTATCATTGCCATCCAGTTGTTATTCCCTGTCTTGGCGCTTCTTTTCGGTCTGCTGATGGCGGCGTTCGGAATCAGTGTCAGCGGCCTGGCTTTAGGCCCGATATTGGGATTCGGACTGCTCAGTCCGGGGTGGAACTGGCTATTGTGGCTCTCGGTCATGGCAGCTGCGGGTCTGCCGGTCTATATGGTTGTCCATTGGATAGTCAAGTATAGCCGCGAACGTAAGCATCCGAGTTTGCGTTTCTGGGTGATATCCCTCCTTCTCTGGTTGCTGTCCCTGGTTGGACTGGCTACTTCCGTGAGCAAAGTATGGCAAGTGAACGGTACGAATATCACCACCGTCATCAAGACGCTGGAGAATGCAGAAGATATTGAAGAATTGGAACGGTTAGACGAGTTGGTTGACTAAAACCAAAGCCGTCATGGCTTCGACGACAGGCACGGCGCGGGTGGCAACACAGGCGTCGTGCCTTCCTTTTACACCTGCCTTCGGCGTACTTGGCGTGGGCTTGAAGACGCAGCGGAAGACGATTTCTGAGCCGTCCGATATGCCGCCGGCGATACCGCCGGAGATAGCATTAATAGCGGAACCCGGTTGTGTAACGCCGCCGAAACCGGTGCCGTACTCAAAGCCTTTGCAGGCGTTGATGCTCATAACGGCGAAAGCAAGTTCCGCTTGCAGTTTGTTGAATATAGGTTCGCCGGTGCCAGCGGGGAGTCCGTTGATGCGGCATTCGATGATGCCACCGATGGAGTCCCCTTCTTTCTGATAGGTCTCAATGGTTCCGGTGAACTTGGAAGGGTCGGTCTCAGCACCCACTTGTATGAGTTCGGCGTGAATGGTGATACCCTTCTTAGCGAGCTCCTGTTTGGCGATGCTGCCGGCAACGACGCGCGCCGCCGTCTCTCGTGCGGAGGCTCTGCCGCCGCCACGCCAGTCGCGGATTCCGTATTTCTGCTCATACACTTTGTCCGCGTGACCTACGCGGTAATTATGCTTGAGCCATTCATAGTCCTCCGGCCGTGCATCCTTGTTGCGGATGAGGAACGCAATCGGAGTCCCCAAAGTAATGAGGTCTGTACTCTGTATCACACCGCTCAACCACTCTACTTCGTCGGGCTCATTCTTGGCTCGAGGAGAAGTACCTGCCATACCTTTTCCGGCGCGGCGTTCAAGTTCCTGACGGATGAGGTCAAGGTCGATATGCAGTCCGGCGGGTACACCGTCCAGCACACCGCCTATTGCTGCTCCGTGACTCTCTCCGAAGCTCGTAAAAGTCCATTTATCACCGAAAACATTCATTTCAGGAGACAAAGGTACTACAAAAATTGCATATATGCAAATTTTTTCTAAAAAAAGCTAAAAGCTGTTTTTTTTCTTGCGTATATCATTTTTTTTTTGTAATTTTGCACCGCAAAATTGTGTAAGAAACTAAAAGAACGCATGAAAAAAGTTATAATAGGGATAGTATTATTCGTTCTGTGCCCCTTGATGACGATGGGACAACAGTTGCCGGACAGTCATTTTGAGAACTGGACAGACAAGTTCAAAGACGAGCCGCAACTGAAAGATTGGCATGGCAGTAATGTGAGCCAGATCGGGTTAAAGTTCGTTTTTATGTATGCCAAGCCCGGTCGGACTGGCAAATGTGCGTACGTGGCGGACAAACTGGTCGGGGCGCCTAAACTGAACTTAGCGGAGGTGGGGCCCGGTTATATAACCCTCGGGCAGCCTTGGCAATATCTGAAAGGTCTGAGCATCAACAGTGCGACTGCCGGAACAGAAGGCGGTATCGAATGGAAATACCGTCCGGATACCATGTCCGTATGGATCAAACGTGTCGGACCGGCTACTGACAAAGAGGACTTTCATTTGCTGTATTATTCATGGATAGGTACATCTAAGAGTTCTCAATACAAGAACAAGAAAGGTTCTGCAACAACTACCGACCGTGTGAACGAGGAGTCGGATATCCGTTTGGCTACTGATGGCAATGAGTTTGGTGTGGACCAGCAGGCAAAGCAGGTGGCAGAAGGATGGTATCGCGCACGCGCTACATACAATGAGTGGACGCAAATCAAAGTGCCTATTTTCTACAAGAGCGACAGTAAGCCGACGATGTGTAACGTCATCTTCTCCTCCGGTAACTATCCTGCTTTCCGTGCTAACGATGGTCTGTACGACGGCAATGCACTTTATGTCGATGATGTGGAGTTGATTTACTCATCCCGCATTGACAAGTTGACAATCAACGGAAAGGAATGGAAAGAGTTCAATCCCAATAGTGATAAAGTGCAAACCTTCAAACTTCCAAACAGCGAAGCTCAAACAATTAAAATAGTCGGTTATCGCGGCATAGGAACGTTAACCAATATCAAGGGTGAGAAAGCGCGTTTCAACGGTCGCAAGTTAGGAAATAACGAAATGACAGTCGTGCCCGGCGAGATTAACGGAACTCCTTGGGTGATTACCGTCAAAGCCGAAGACGGCAGTAGTGTACACACATATAAGGTGAAAATTGAAAGGTAAAAAGTGAGAGTGTTTAGTATAGATTTAAATACGGTTGACTACGTCCTCTTGGGCACGCTATTTGTGCTTTTTGTTGCGCAGATTTATTGGTACGCGCGTTATATGTGTGCCCCTGCCCGCAAACTGCGGAGAGACAAAAAATCACGAATCACCAATGACCAATCACCAAAGGAAGATGTCCCCGCTGTTTCTGTTATCCTGTGCGCGCATAATGAGAGCTATAACCTGTCGCAGTATCTGCAGACCCTTTTGACGCAGGACTGGCCGGAGTATGAAGTGATCGTGGTGGATGACGGTTCGGAAGACGAGACGCGGCTTGTGGTGGAGAGTTATATGGTTCGTGACCCGCGGGTACATTTGACATTCGTGCCGCGCGGTGCGCGCGTAGGATCAACGAAAAAGCTGGCGCTGACGCTGGCTGCGAAATCTGCTCAGTATGACTATCTGCTGTTGACCGATGCCGATTGTGCGCCGGAGAGCAATCAGTGGATACGGGAAATGATGAGCGGGTTCTCTAACAGTCCGAAGGACGGTCTCACATCTAACAGCGTTAGCGGTCTAACGTCTATTGTTTTAGGGTTCAGCCCGTATTTTGAAGAGAAGGGGCATGTCAACCGCTTGGTGCGTTATGACACGCTCTTCAACGGTCTGCATTACTTGGGTGCAGCGTTGTGCGGACATCCGTACATGGGTGTCGGGCGTAACCTTGCATACCGCAAGAGTCTGTTCTTTGAGTCGGGCGGTTTCACTCATCTGATGAACAACCGTGCGGGGGATGATGATCTCTTTGTCAACCATGTGGCGACCAAGGCGAACACGGCGGTAGTGCTCAGTCGCGAGAGTTATGTATGGTCCTTGGCCAAGCAGACTTTCAAAGAGTGGTGGCAGCAGAAACGTCGCCATGTGTCCGTCTCACCGGCGTATAAGCAATCCACTAAGTTCCGCTTGGCATTGGAACCCCTTACACGCGGGTTGCTCTACTTGGCGGTTTTGGGAATGATAATATATCAATTACCAATTACCAATTACCAAATACCCATTCCGCTGCTTGTAGCTGTCGGTTTGTTCCTTATCCGATGGATTATGCAGACGGCCGTCATCAATGTGTCGGCACGGCGTATGGGATTGGGACGGTTTAATATGTTCAGCGTGTTATGGTTCGATATCGCCCTCCCGCTCGTCAACCTCTACATGCTCATCATACCCAAGAAATATAAATGGTAATAAACGTTTAAAGTTGAAAGTTTAAAGTTGAAAGGAAATAACATTATGGCAGAACAGAAACAATTATCGATTAACATCGCTCCTGACAAAGCGCAGGGCGTGTTCGCAAACTTAGCGCTCATCGCGCATACTCCTACGGAGTTCGTATTGGATTTTGCACAACTGATGCCCGGTATTCAGCAGGCTAACGTGGTGTCGCGCGTCGTTGTAACGCCGGATCAGGCAAAGAAGATACTGATGGCGCTGCAAAATAACATCGGGCAGTATGAGCAGAAGTTCGGTACCATCCAACCGGTTGGCGGTCCGGCAAAAGGCTCAACTCTTCCCCTCACCTTCACCGGCGGTGAAGCCTAAAATGAGAAAATGAAAAAATTAGTAAATAAATTTTAAAATAATAGTACTATGAAAACTTTTCCTGCTTCGCAGTTAATCATCAATGCGGATGGTTCTGCATTTCATTTGCATCTCAAACCGGAGTTCCTGGCAGACAAGGTAATCCTTGTTGGTGATCAGGATCGTGTGAATATGGTAGCATCCTTCTTCGACGAAGGTTCTATCGAGTGTGACGTTCAATCCCGTGAGTTCCATACCATCACCGGTAAGTTCCAGGGCAAACGCATCTCCTGTATTTCAACGGGTATAGGAACCGATAACTGCGACATCGTTATGAACGAGATAGACGCACTGGCAAATATCGACTTCGCTACTCGTACCGAGAAGGCGGAGAAGCGTTGTCTCGACATCGTGCGTATCGGTACCTGCGGCGGTATGCAGGAAGATATACCCCTGGGTACATTCCTTGTAAGCCAGAAGTCGATTGGTTTCGACGGCGTGCTTGCTTTCTATCATGACCGCGATAAGATTGCGGATGTAGGCTTTGAGAAAGCGTTTGTGGAGTTCACCGGTTATCCTAAGAAAGCTGCTGTACCGTACGTGGTAGCCGCTAATCCGGAATTGGTGGACCGCATTGCGAAAGATGATATGACGCGTGGTTGCACTATTGCAGCTAACGGTTTCTACGGCCCGCAAGGGCGTGTGCTGCGCGTGGACCTCGCTGTGCCTGATATCAATGAGAAGATAACCGCTTTCCGTTACGAAGGACAGCGAATCACGAACTATGAGATGGAAGGCAGTTGTATCGCCGGTCTTGCTCTCCACATGGGACACCGCGCCATGACTGTTTGCTGCGTGATTGCGCAACGTAAGATTGAAGCCGCGAATACCGACTACAAACCGCGTATCAAAGAACTAGTAAAAACAGTACTTGAGAGAATCTAAATCACCAATGACCAATTACCAATTACCAATGTCTCTTCTTTTGGCAGTTTGCCTTTTATGCGGCTGCCAAAAGAAGGAAACCACTTTCCAATACAACGTGGATAAGTTCTATGATCTGGAGATTCTCCGTTATGATGTGCCGGAGTTTGACCAACTGAGTGTACAGCAGAAAGCGCTCATCTATTGTTTGAGCGAGGCGGCGTTGTGGGGACGGGATATCTTGTACGACCAGAACGGCCGTTATAATCTCCGTATCCGCCGCACCTGCGAGGCATTGTATTTATACCAAACAAAGACGAAGTCTCAAACCTCAAACAAGGTCGAAGACCCAAACTTTGAAGCCTTCGAGAAATATCTCAAACGCGTCTGGTTCTCCAACGGCATTCACCATCACTATAGCGAGGACAAGTTCTTGCCGGAGTTTAGTGAGGAATGGTTCGTGAATGCATGTGCGGAAGCAGGGGTGACTTATGACGAGGAGATAATCCCCGTTATGTTCGACCCGGCTATTATGGCCAAGCGTACGACCACGCAGGACGGCGTAGATCTGGTGCTCTGTTCGGCAGGCAATTATTATGGCGAAGGAGTGCGTCAGATTGAGGCGGAGATGTGGTACTATACGCATAAAGACAATAGTGCAGAGCCCTTGTGGATTGGTTTGAACTCACAACTCGTCAAGAACGAGAACGGTGAGATAGAGGAGCGCGTGTATAAGGTAGGCGGGTTGTACGGCGAAGCATTGGAACACGTCGTATATTGGCTGCACGAAGCGCTTCAATATGCCGAGAATGACCAACAGCGCGAAGTGCTCAACAAACTCATTGCGTTCAATGAGACGGGTGACCTCCAACTCTTTAACGAGTACTGCATCGCTTGGGTACGCGACCTCGATAGCCGTGTAGATTTCGTGAACGGTTTCACGGAGACCTATTCCGATCCGCTCGGTATCACGGGTACATGGGAGTCGATGGTGAACTTCAAAGACATGCGGGCTACGTGCCGTGCGCAACTGATTTCGGCTAATGCGCAATGGTTTGAGGACCACTCCACCACTGACCCCAAATATAAGAAAGAGGAGGTGAAGGGCGTTTCTGCGAAAGTCATCACGGCGGCAATGTTGGCCGGCGACTGCTATCCCGCAACACCCATCGGTATCAACCTGCCGAACGCCAATTGGATCCGCAAAGAGTACGGCTCGAAGTCTGTCACGATTGACAATCTCATGCACGCGTATAACGAGGCGGCTAAGGGTAACGGCTTCAATGAGGAGTTTATGATTGATGATGAGATTCGCGACCTCTATTCGAAGTACGGAGCACAATGCGGAGACCTGCATACCGATCTGCATGAATGCGTTGGCCATGGCTCCGGCAAACTGATGCCGGGCGTGTCCAAGGATGCCCTTAAGGAACACGCTTCGACTATCGAAGAGGCACGGGCAGACCTGTTCGGCCTCTATTATCTCGCAGACCCCAAATTGGTGGAACTTGGCCTGCTGCCTAACATGGAAGCATACAAGGCCGGTTATTACCAGCAGATGATGAACGGCGCTATGACGCAACTCGTTCGTATCGAGCCGGGCAAGGACGTTGAGGAAGCGCATATGCGTAACCGCCAACTGATTGCCAACTGGGTGTTGGAGCACGCGAACGGCGAGGTGGAAATCATCGAGCGTGACGGCAAGCACTACCTGCGTATCAACGACTATGAGGGTGTGCGTCGTCTGTTTGGTGAACTGCTGGCTGAGATTCAGCGGATTACGTCCGAAGGTGATTATGCGGCGGCGAAAGAGATGGTGGAGACCTATGCTGTGAAAGTGAACCCCGAACTGCATAAAGAAGTACGCGAGCGTTTTGCCAAACTCAATATCGCACCCTATAAGGGCTTCGTGAATCCGGTTTATACCGCTAAGCGCAATGCAGAGGGCAAGATAACTGACGTGAAGATTGATTTTACGGAAGGTTATATTGACCAGCACCTCCGCTACAGCCGCGACTATAGTCCGCTACCGGATGTCAATTGATAAATCACAAATATTAAATCACAAATCGAAATTGGCAACCATCGTGTTGCCAATTTCTAAATCTATCGCCAATCGCTTGCTTTTATTGCAAGCGATTCATGGCGATAGTCTTTTGCGGGTCTCTTCGGATATGCCCGACGACATCCTCGTCCTCCACGATGCACTTGAACAACTTCAAACCTTCAAACAAGGCGGAGCCTCAAACTCTCAAACCCTCAAACAAGTACCTTTGGTACTAAACCTCAAAAACTGCGGTACCGCCCTTCGTTTTCTCCAAGTTCATCTCGAGCGCTTCTATCCCGACGTCCCCATTACCCTCACCGGTGACCCGCGACTCATGGAGCGTGACGGCAAACCAACCACGCAAACCACCTCTGCCCGCATCCTCCACGGTGACGATATCCCTGTCTCCCCCAACGAATCCCCCTATATTAAAATGAGTAGGATTATGGCGGAGTCTTACAGGCGAAGCCGGTCTAACAGTGATAACGGTCTTACAGGTGTAGCCGGTCTTACAACGCTGTGGTCAGCGGAGCGCGACTGGTCTGCTGCCGCTTTCTGGTACGAATACATCGCTATTCACGGAGGCGAGTTACTCCTCGAAGACCTCACCCCCGATTCCCTCCAAGGTGACCGCATCGTCGCCGACATCTATGCCCAGCACTTCAATGTAGAGACAACCTTCACCCCCGCCGGCGCTATAATTAAAAAATCACAAATCACCACGGCTCTGCCGATCGACAGAAATCACAAATCACAAATTGCAATTGATTTCGTCAATTGCATCGATTTATATCCTGCCGTAGCACTAACGTGCGAAAAACTATCGATTGAATTACACGCTACAGGCACCGACCGCCTCCGTTTTAAAGAGTCCGACCGTCTCGAAGCCGTTCGACTCCACGAGGTACGTAATGACCACCGTATCGCCATGGCTCTGATGGCAGCCGATTACCCCGTTTCTGAATCCGATCAAAAATGCATCGTTAAAAGCTACCCCGGTTTTGTACAGCAATATGTGCAAATGGGTACCGTTAATAACCTGCTACACACGGCAAAAAGACGGCAAAAAGACGGCAACGAGACGGCAACGAAAGCCAACGTCACTACTCCGTCAATTACCCATATAACCCCCGTTCGGGGCGTCAATGACGACAATTTGGGCAAAAAACATGCCCTCTCCAAACTCATCCATGCCGCCACCACCGACTACCTCTGGCTCCACGACGATGATGTCATCTTGCCAAAGGCAACCAATAACCAATTACCAATCACCAAATACCAATCCGATCTAATCATCCTTCCTCTCCGCATGGAATCTAACTCCCTCCTTTCAGGGAGGGGCGGGGTAGGCTTGTTGGAAAAATTGCAGATAGCCGAGTATGCCGCCATCCAGGAACTCACAATGCGAACCGCCAAACAGGGCAGGGCAGTCATGTGTTCCGGCGCAAATCTGATAGTCAAAAGAGAAGTATGGCTGGCGTGTGAGAGTGAGTTGCACCCTGAGATCCCTTCCGGGGATGATATGTTCCTATTAGAAGCCGCTAAGCGGCATGGATATAAGATAGGGGTGATTGACGAGCCGGACTATACTGCCGTCGTACGACCGCAGACGAGTTGGCGTGCTTTCTTCCGCCAGCGTATGCGCTGGGCAGGCAAGGCTCCGCATTATACGGACCGCGATATTATTCGTTGCGGCCGATGGGTGGTGTTCGTTAATCTGCTTCAGATACTTTGTCCGCTTATCATCTTCGTCAAGTTCCCGATCGAGTATAGTCTTATTAAAAAGCGCGAGCCACGCACTTCGTGGTACGTGGCTCTTTTGCTCGAGATTATTTATCCTTTCTATTTGTTCGTTTCGCTTCTTTGCGGTCTTTTCCGTACGAACAGATGGTAACCGTACGCTCCTAACAGCAACGCCATCAGTCCCCATGTCACATCGCCGACAGGGTCAAGGAACGGGTCCAATGGATTTCCGGTCACTTTGCGCACAGTCGTATTGTCATGTCGTTCCGGCGCAGCGGCGATGTGGGCCATCTCGGTGGGTTCGGTAGCTCCCGGTGAAGCCAAGGGAACGGACGCAGCCAAACTCAACATGTTTCCATAACTGGAAGCAGTGGAGTGAATGCCACGTGCGCTGTTATTTCCGCCTGTAACCGTGATTCCTCCTCCATTACCTCCACCTCCAAGAGAGTGCACAGTAGCACTGCTCGTTTGGTATAGATGCATGGAAGAGGTGTTTCCCATTGTAGGTGCGGGAACCATTGACCAATTCGGCGCAGAGACCGTTGTATGATGTCTGAACGGCGTGGTGGATTGGATGAGAGTATAAGAGGTGGAAACAGGTTTGACGTTTGCTACCGGCGAAGAGGAGCGAACACTCACAATGCCGGGCTTGGCATACGAAGGCTCTTTCTTGCTGTCAACATACAAGTAGCCCACCAGCAGAATCCACAATACTACCGCTACAATCCCCGCTCCTAAGACGAGTTTCTTGTTACGGTTCGCAATCGCTTGTTGAATCGGGTTCATGTTTGTTTCCTTTCTGAATTAGTGATTCAACAATTGTTTACCCGTGATATCATAGATAATTCCGCCACGCAAGATATATACATGGTCATCAATAAGAACCTTCCGCGGACGGTCTCCTTTACCGGCTCCGTTTTCAATGTCCGTTGCTACTTCAGGCGTTTTCTTGCGCTCTACGCGAACGGAGAGGATGAAACGGTCTTTGTTATCCACACGACTGGAGGTGAAGGAATAACTCTCGCTCATCAGGTCGTACCATTCATTCGTTTTGGTATCCAGCAACTTCACTTCTACCACTTCTTTGTCTTTGTCATACTTGTCGTCATAAGCGATGGTGTATGTGCCTTGTGCAGCTGCGAAATAATGGAGTGGGATTCCGGCTTCCGCACTGGCATCAGGCAGTGCGTTGAATGCCATTTCACCTTCTGCATTACGGCTCGCAAAGACAGGCTTCGTCGTAATCTGTGCGTATTGGTAATACGTACCGCGCATCTTAACGAGGTCATTCATGATGTCATAATCATCCGTGAAGTCATTAGAGATGAGCATCGTTGTCTCGTCGGTCTCGCCCTTTGCGTTCGTGAGTGTAACAGCGCACCAAACAGGATGAGTGTCTTCTACTTCTTCGTACTCAGCCGGTGCGCGGCGAACAATGGATTGACGTCCAGTCACTTGGTCTTTGCTGAAATCGATTCCTTGTTCTTCTTCAGGATTGGTGCCTCCAATTTGCACGAAGTAACAGGTAAATGGCGTCATAGAGTAATTGGTGATAGCTACTTGTCGATATTCCGACCAACCGTTATCTACCGGCTCAACAATATAACGCAGGTTAGAGCGTGCGTCATCCGCGAACTTATAATGTCCGTCCCACATCTCTTCCGGATCTTCCGGATAATCCGGAACGATATAACCGGTCATCACAGGATTCGCTATATCCGATTTGTACGGCAGCAGGTATGGGTTACCAAGCAGGTTCCAGCCTCTGTGGTTCGCGCGAACCTGTGTGTAGTCTTTGTCGCAACCATAACCATATATGCCACTGACGAGTTTATCTTGTGTGTCTTCGGCTATGACGGCATTAGCCATCGGGAAGCGGAATTCACGTTGAACTTTTCCTTCTCCCGGAATAGCAAAGATATAACCGATACCTTTCTTCATGACAGCGTCAGAACCCAAAGGCTCCCAGCAATCACCGGCCTGAGTTGCTGCACGTTTTTCTCCGTCGTAACGTTGCAGCAAGAAGTCAGTGCCTATAGCTGGAATATGTTCTTCATCATTGATATAACGAATGTCGCTTACATTGCAGTCATATGGTAGCGAAATGAAGTGCCAGTTCGTCGGGTCAATGCGTAAATCGAAGAATACATTCTTTCCGGTCTTCTTGATATTCAATGTACCTTGAATATCTGCTGTGGAGACATTGTCTTCTTGACGACGGAAAGCAAGAGAATTAGCGGTGTATGTTGTACTTTCCGGAACAATCAGTTTACCGCCCGGATAAATCTTTATGTTACCGACCTCAGGTACATCCTTGGGGTCGGTATCTGCACCTTTCGTCAGCGTACCCGTTCCCAGTACCACTACATCGCACGTGCTACAACGCGTAACAGAATGCGAGTAGGAAGGATCTCCTGTTGCCTGATCTACAACCAATTCACTGAACAGCGGGTCATTGGTATCCACATCTCCCGTAATAAGAATCGGTACTTGTTGTGCTACCTCTGTAATAACTTCGCCGCCTTTCGTCAAACGGAAACGTAGATTCAAACAGGTGTATTTCGACATTTCCGGAATAGGAATAGTGTACAAATTCGTCTCATCATCTTTCCATGACGGATTCAACGTTTGCTCAGGAATGACATTACTGGTATAGTCTATATAGTACTCATTATAGTCCATATTGGCAATATCCTGATAGGAGTTACAGGTAGCTTGAGCATCATTCGTCACACCGGCAGCTGTTTTCATAGCGGTCGTCATACAAACAGAACGACCATACCATTCGGATTTAAAGGAATCATGATTGGTAAATGTAACAAAGTTATCTCCGGCATTCATAAGCACTGCAGAGTCACCGGAAGTTACGCGCTTGTCTCGGAAGAAGATACAACGTGCGGTCGAGATATCGATTTCATCTGCTGATAGATTGATACCAAAACCAGCTAACAAGGCGATAGAGTCTGCTTTAGTAACAGGCGATTTGCTTGAGGTTTCATAGAAGGCGTCGAAGACCGGATCGCTTGGGCTCTTTCCTTTATCCATATTCTTAATAGTACCCTCCCATGCATCTTCACCGCTACAGTTGCTTCCTTTACCGGGCTTATTGAGAGCACCTATGACATCAATGATTGTTCCGTTCTTCTTAAGGAGAATCGCATCGTTACCATTGAATTCAATCGCTTTATCAGCAAATTTACCAGAAGCGCACTCTATCCACCTAGGATTGTCTGTCGGCTTGTCCTTGGTAGCGACGGAATTCAAAAAATCGGTAGAGCAACCGGACAATTCCACTTCGGTTGATTTAGGTCTAGTGAAGAAGATAATTTCTTGTCCTGCATTGATAGAACCAAGAGACGTTAAATCATACTCTACGTCAGATCCAAACGAACTTGCTCCACTACCGGCATGTCGGTCAACAAATTTATATCCGCTCAAAGTAATAGCATCGTTCGTACCATTGAAGATAGAAAGCAATTTCATTGATCCCGCTCCTTCAAAGTACTTCGCGAAGAAGAGTTCAGTAGCAGAACCTCCACCGCCGGTAATAGAACCGTGTTCTTCTTGACCGTCAATGATGATACTCGGAACAACATCGCCGTGATCGATTTGTATAACAACAGCATCCTCTTGCCACTCAGCGATATCAATTGTCGGACCGGTGGTCTTGAACGAGCCAATCACCGCACAAGCATCTTCACCCGCAGGGATCAATTTGAACCAATAGTTTGTTTCTTCCGTGAGACCCTTCATAACGTAGGGCGACGAAGTAGCGGTCTCTGATTTAACGAAATCGGTCAAGTTATTGTCAGCATAAATCGCTATCTCTACAGAACTTGCATTGCTCTCCCATGAGAATGTAGCCTCTGCACGACGTGCGCTGACGTTTACATCGCCCGGCTGGCTGGTACAACCCGCTTCTACGATATAGAAGACGGTCTGTTCATCATACAGACCAAACTTATCACCATAAGCCAATCGACGAGTAGGATATTGCGGATGGTTCGGGTTCGCAATCGTATATTGATAACCATCCGTCGTACTCAGCAACCATTCGTGGTTCTTCGTAGCGGCAGTAGCCACAGATGTCTTGTTCTGAATGTGGGTCTTACCTGTCGTAGTAGCCATATTACTCCAGAGACACTTGTCGTCATTACCGACCAAACGAACAAGATGACCATTCTCTGCATAACGCGATGCAGCGTTCGATGCCAAAGAGTAAAGAATCGTAGCAGGCGAAACAGCTACTGCAGTAGGTGTGCCGTCTGGATTATTAGGCACAACCGTTACACCGTCATATTCTCCCTCGCCGCTATTCATATTTGCCGGTAGTGCGTACCATGTATCATTCTTCTTGGTGATAAGCACGAACTCATCCGGTACGGAACGGCCGCTAACGGTGATGGTCTTCGTCATACCGCCGGCAGAGAGCGTAATCTCTACATCCGCGATGCGGTCGCTGCTTGCTGTCGGAGTATATTCAACGGTCAGCGTTGTACTCAAGCCGGTTTTTCCTGAAGGAACAGCTGATGCACCTAACGTTGCCGTGAATTGTGCATTGCCCGAAACGGCAGTCAGCGTAGTTGCCTCATCAAAGCCCTTTGCGGATACATTGATGACACGTTTCACTTTCTGTCCCTTCGCCGCAGTAATCCAGCCAATATTCTTTGCGTTAATGCCCGCGCCGCAAGAAGTGGTATAGTTGGAATAAGTCTTACCGCTACCACTTCCGCCACTAGTTATTTTATATAATTGAACATCTTCCTGTCCATCCTCATAGCAAGCGAAACGAGGACTACCATTGTTCCAACGAATCACGCGGGTGGTCGTTGCAGCATTTGCTATCACTGCATTTCCACTGCTGAAAGAAACAGTCCAAGAAGCGTTGGCATTCTTTGTTGTTGTTTTGTTAAGAGTGTTACTGGACGACCAATATAAATAATCGCTGCCATGTTTAAATGAGAATGTTCCGGTTGAAGAGCCTTCTTCTACTGTCAAAGTATAAGCGCCTGCAGGTGTTGTCGAATAATCAACTCCAACACCATATTTAGTAGATGTGGTCGATATTCCATTTAATTCCTTCTCGCGATTCTCACAAACTAAAATAACCTCATCTCCAACGGCAATAGATGTTGCTTTTTCAATAGTGGGAGTTCCTCCTCCACTGCCACTACCGCTACCTTCTTCTTCGTCGGCATAAACGGCATAGTAGGTTACAGGGTGCGCAGGCATCGTCGCAGAGGTGACGTAAGTAGGAGCATCATCTTGCGGTGCATCAAGCGGATTAGCAGTCCAACCCATGAAAGTCTTATCGTCACAGCCGGTTGCTGTACCTGGGAAGGCGATAGCCGCACCTTCTTCGTAATTAACTTGAGTACTCTCATCGCCGTCCATGCTCCATGTTACCGCGTATGTGGGGTTCGGCGCAAAGTTAGCCGTGATGGTTGAAGTAACGGCGTTACCCATATCATAAGTAACTGTGTAGTTACCACTTCCGTCCGGACCGGTAACTGTGTTATGACCACCAGTAGCCGTTACGCCCGTGAAATAGTATCCACTCTCAGGAGTAATACTCGAAACAGTTACTACGAAATTAGAAGTACAGTTATTATATTCACCATCTGCCTTATTCAGCGTAAATGTACCATGCGACTCGTCACCCTTCGTCAGCGTCACCTTATTTGTACACTCAATACAATCCGGTGCTGTAGTGTAATAGGTAGTAGAACTACCGCCGCCTGTTGAATAATTGATGACTATATCGTTGATACCGGGACCATTGGTGGATGAGGTAGTAGAACTACTAAACACAATCGAACCACTTCCGGTCAATCCACTTACCGAGATAGTCTTACCTACCATGCTCGTTGAACTTGCCGTCGCACTACCTACATTTTCACTTCCTGTGGTGGTAACGTTAACGGTATTATAAGCTGAACCTCCATAAGTTCTGGCCTTAAAGGTAATACTTGTGATAGTACTCAAATCCGATATAGTAGGAGAAGTTATTGATGCCCCTTCTTTCAAAATCCAATACGAAGAACCTCCCGTACCGGAGATTGTCCATCCTTCATGTGAACTATAAGAAGCCTCCAATGTTGCAGGTGTCGAAGAACCTCCACCGCCTTCTGAATGTTCATATACTGCATAGTAGTCTTGGTCTGCAGCTTCGGAAACAGTGAAGTCGGAAGTAATCCACGCATGTGAAGTAGTATTGTCCTCTGCAAGCGCTGCCGTCCACCAACCTAAGAAGGAATATCCATCGCAAGCTGTTTGGTCGGAAGGCAGTGTCGCGGTAGCACCTACATAGAGATTCTGCGTTGTACCTACTTGTGTACCCATGTTGAAGAAGCGGATAGCATACTTCGTTTTTTCTTTGAAGGTCACATTGATGGTCGAAGAACCGGCTACATCTTTGTCGTAAGTAACGGTCTTTGCATTTTGATCAATGGTCACACCTGAAGCAATACCAGTTTGCGTGATAGCGTCAAACTCGTATCCCTCTGCAGGTGTGATATCCGAAACAGTAACTACAAATCCTCCGTCTTCACAGTTCTCATACTCACCATTTGCCTTGTCTAACGAGAATGATCCGTTGGAAGGTGTTCCCTTTGTCAAGGTCACCTTATTCGTACATACAAAGCAATTAGGTGCAGTGGTATAGTAGGTAGTAGAACTACCTCCACCGCCGGTTGAATAATTGATGACTATATCGTTGATACCGGGACCGTTTGAAGATGTTGTAGTAGAACTGCTGAACACAATCGAACCGCTTCCGGTCAAACCGCTTACCGAGATAGTCTTGCTTACCATACTCGTTGAACTTGCTGTCGCACTACCTACATTTTCACTTCCCGAGGTGGTAACATTAACGGTATTATAAGCTGAACCTCCATAAGTTCTGGCCTTAAAGGTAATGCTTGTAACGGTACTCAAATCCGATATAGTAGGAGAAGTTATTGATGCCCCTTCTTTCAAAATCCAATACGAAGAACCTCCCGTACCGGAGATTGTCCATCCTTCATGCGAACTATAAGACGCCTCTAATGTGGCAGGTGTCGAAGAACCTCCGCCGCTACCTTCTGTCTTGCTATACACGGCATAGTAGTTTTTGTTTGCGGCTTCGGTTACGGTGAAGTCGGAAGTAATCCACGCATGTGAAGTAGTATTGTCCTCTGCAAGCGCTGCCGTCCACCAACCTAAGAAGGTATATCCATCACAGGCCGTTTGAGCAGCAGGCAGTGTCGCTGTAGCACCTACATAGAGATTTTGCGTTTCACCTACCTGTGTTTCCATATTAAAGAACTTGATCGCATAAGTCGGCTTCAGCGCCATAGTCACGGTCACCGTCACATCTGCGTCTAGCATCGTGAACGTACGTGTGTTGCCGGAGCCGCTCAACGAAACACCGGTAGCCGTTACGCTGTTGATCTCATATGCGGGATCAGGAGTGATAGAGATAGTTACCGTCTCTCCATATTCCACGCTCTTCGGACTCGTCGAACTACTATTGACTGTCACCGTTGCTCCGGTAGGCGCAGGAGTGAAAGTCACGTTATGACTATTTTTCTGCCAAACAGCAAACAAATTCAAATCGCTTGTAAGCGTTACTTCGTCTTCATCGTCATAGGCTTTCGGTCCGCTTGATGTAGTCGCCCATCCTTGGAACGTATAACCTGTACGCGAGAAACTATTCGCCGTTAGATTAGTTGCCGTATTGTACGGAATAGTTTGATCTTCCATGGTTCCCGTTCCACCGTTTGCATTGAACGTTACCGTTACATCTGCCGGAATATCTGATGGAACAGAAGTATCCGTATCAGCATCGCTGTCGCAGGTTGTTCCGCCCTTGGCTACTACCGATGTCGTGTAACTCAAACCGTTCACCAGACCGGTTATGACACAAGTATTGGTGGTTCCCGAATGTGTAATTGTTCCGATAGACGGGTTGCTACATTCAGTGGTATAACCTTCTCCTGCTCCGATATGAACCGTGTAACTGCTTGCGCCCGTTACGTCTTGCCAAGTCAATGTAATCTGTCCGTCGCCTGCAACCGCTGTTACGTCTGGCGTATCCCACTTGCCCGTGCAAGGAGTAGTAAACGTAGGAGTCAAGTCATCCAGAACTACTGTTGTGTTTTTTTTGTTTCCCCATAGGTATTCTGCCAAATCAGGATAGTCAATAAACGGATTGCGGTTGCCTTGCAAAGCCTCAACACCATTGTTACGCGCTATCTCTTTGGCACTCGGAGCATCGGCTCGATGCCAAGCCATATAGACGGCCACAGCTGCATTCGATAGACCATAGTTGGTGCTAAGGCTACCGCTGAACATAGCACTACTACTCCATGCCGTTACGGGATATGCATTGGTCGCACCCGTGCCTACACGACACTCGCTCGTTGTAGCATAGCGAATCACCATATACATGATAGCGCGTGCGATATCTCCTTTGTATTCATCATCCGGCTCATAAACAGTGCCGGAGAAGTTACCGGACGAAGTACCCAATTTACCCAAAGCCTTGTCGTTGTTGGATATTCCGCTGAAACCGGTCGTGACATTGGTCTCTCCGAATGGATAGGACGAACGCATACCATTGACTTTTCCGTCGGTTAAGAAGAGATGGTGACGGTCGCCTTTCTGGGGCAGAGATTCACTGAACAGGTTCTGCGGAACAACATGCTCACGGTTGTAACCGTCACATATGCCGCTGTAGTTCTTTCCTTGCTGACTGGAAGTCCACACGCAGGTTGAGTACATATCCAGAACTTCGCCGCCTACTACATCTATATTCTCAAAATCCCAATTATAACCCACATTGGTTGTATGTTTGCTATACACCAATGCCGTCAACGCTTCACGAAGTTGACTATCTTTCTTGCCGTTTACTGAATTGTAATACGTTTGGTTGACAGCAAAAACAGTATTGAACGCGCAACACAACGCGAGAGCGATGGTCAATATATACTTTGTCGTTTTCATATTCGTATCAGTGTTAAGGTTAGGATTAATAGTAGATTGCATAATAAGTTACGTCGGCTGTTACTGTCTTACTTCCGGCAGTCGTGAACGCATCCGCAGGAGCAGACGCGCCGGTATGATGTTCTGTCGCTGTCCAACCGTAGAAACTCTTGCCGGCGTTGTCTTCAGGCGCCGGATCGGGCAGCACCAGCAGATCACCCTCTGAATAGGTCTGCGTAGTGAACTCGACACCACAAGCCATGTACGTCACGGTGTAGGTCGGGCCGGGGGGAGTGTCTGTACATGTCAGCGAATAGTCGCTATAGGTAATAACACTACTACTACCACCTTCAATCTCAAGGTCAAAGTATTCTGTCCCATTCACATTGCCGGTAGAATATCCGCCGAACTTATTCGTTGAGCCTGCGCGGTATATCCATGCGCGACCGGAGGTTCCCGAAGCAACTCGCCATGTTCCATGATTTCCCTCAGACAATGTCCACGTGTAGGAACTGGCGCTTGTCCCTAAATTAGTGCTACCGCTATAGGTGATATATGTGCTACCCGTTTTAATTGACCAGCCACCGGTTACTTTCGCAAATTCGTATTCCGTGGCTTCTGCTTCGTTCGTCGTACTGTTAATCTTACTACCGGTACCTGTAGCATAATATTTAGTGCCACTGACTTCTGCATAAATCTTATAACTGCCTTCTGTATCTCCGTCAAAAGCACCACCTCCGCTTGTTACGTCATAGTCGGCATAGACAGCATAATAGGTAATGTCGGCGGTGACGGTTTTCGTGCCGGGGACAAGGAAGAGATCGTCCGGCTCTGAACCATCGACCGTACTATGGGCAGTCCAACCGACAAATATCTTACCGTCTGTGCCCGAGCAGTCAGACGGTTGAGGGGAGGGCACCACGAGAGCTGCACCGTCCGCAAACGTTGTTGTTGACGTATTTCCTTGCACAGACCAAGTAACGGTACGTATCAATTTCGCTTCCGCCATAATGACTACATCGTCGGTCAGACTGGCGATAGAGAAGGTGTTCGTTGAGGCGTTATAGGTAAATCCCGAACCGTAAGTCAAGGTCACTCCGCCCATTTCTACCGTCCAACAGGATGCATCGTCCAGTGTGTAGCCGCTATTAGGAGTAATGGTTACCGACAAGGCGGCATTGATGGCCACATCGCCGTCCGCCGGAGCGGTACAATGCTCTGTGACGAACTCATAGTTGGCTCTTGTCTTATCCGCACCGCCGTTATATTTGAATGTGATGTTTCCGCTGCTTTCGGTTATTTCGGTCAGGGAACAGCCATCCGCCGGAGTATAGGAGCGGACATTACTCGTTCCCGGGAAAGGCGTTCCTGACGTGCTGCTGGTTGTAGTGCTATACACGCAAGGCTTATACGGTCTGCTCAAACTGTTTGCCGTAACAAGTGTATAACCGACTGATGAATTGTTTGGCGTATTACCCGTCCAGTTGGAGGAATTGTACTGTACTTCCCATACTACCATTCCGTGTCCGGGTAAATATCTGTCCCAGCCGGACTTCTGCCTGTCTTCTAAGTACCATACGCGGCTGGTTGATGTGGCACTTGCCGATGAAGTAGTTCCGGTTATTTGATACCAACTCCCATAAGAGGTGGTCAACGAGCAGTTTTTCTCCGCATCTTTTGCTAAGAACTGAGCAGAAGAAGTATTGATTGAGTACCAACCGAAATACAACTTGTCGTGCGGGGAGTAGTTGGGCGGAGTACGTCCTTCATTATTATAACTGCCGTAGTCCATGATATGCCATGCTCCGGGTGTATAGTTCTTCTTATTATTTGCTGCGCTTGAAGAGGTGACATAGTAGTCCGGCAAACCTAACACGTGTCCAAACTCATGAGCAATCGTTCCTATCGGACAACGGTATGTGGCAGAACCTTCCAATTCGCCCGAACAGGCGTAGTTATTGACATAGAGTCCGTCCACTTTGCTGTCTGTTTGTGAATATGTACAATTACCATAGTAGCGTGCACCGCTAAGCGTCCAGTTATGCGGCCAAATTGCATCTTCTACATCGGAATCAGCAGCACCTACTCCGGCATAAATGATATATACAAAATCAACATAACTATCCCCGTCATTGTTATACAATGTAAAATCCACGCCATCTGCATCAGCCGCTTTACAAGCTTCTACAACCATATCTCCTGCCAGCACGTCCTCTCCATCGCTGTCATTGGCTCCGTAATGAGCACGGTTATAGGCTAAGGTATAGGGTCCGACCACATCAAAGTCCGGCACATATTGACCGTTTGATTGTGCTTTAAAGAACTCACGAACGGAACCGGTTGCGCTGTTGTACGTGTAGTTTTCTGCGTTCATTAGTTCAGACATGGCGGATTGCGTATTACCGCTTTTGAACGTCACATCCGAAAAGTTCACCAGAATAACCAGACCTCGTGGAGCAAGGTTGATTTGTCCAGCCGCTTTTTGAATGTCCGGTGCTTTGCGGTTATACGAACGCGAAGCTTGTTTCTGCTTGGCAATCTCGCTTTGAACAGACGGAGTTTCTTTTACGCGCCAGAAGCCTTGTTCATCTTTGGCAACTTGCTGACCCTCTTCATTCTCCCAGTAATGAAAGAACTCATCGCCCATTTGGCGAATATTGACTGTTGTGCCATCCGGCTGTGTCACGGTACGCCAACCACGATAAGCTGGCACTGCCCACGCTGAAATAGCAAGCGCGGCGATTAGACTTAAAGTTAAAAAACGTTTAAAGTTTGTCATATTGTTTGTGAAATTTATCTTTTGGTATTAGTTTGTTTCTGCTCTTATCCCATGTAGCGTGTGCGTACGCACGCGCTCCTATATTAAAAAAGCGTGCAAAGATACAACATTTTTCTGATATATACAAGAGAAATGCTACAAAACATAGAACAAAATTCATTTTGTAGCAGTTTTCGATATTTTTAAGAAAAAACAAGAAATCGTTTCTTCTGGCTTGCGGTTATTTGATGGGTGTAATAATAACATAAAAACAACATATGAATAACATATGAATAACATATGAATCACATAAGATTATCATATGAACGGCATATAAGAAATATAACAATGATATAAGACAGTATTATATATTAGGCATATAATACTGCAGATTTAGGAGGCGATTCGATGTGAATGGACAAAGAAAACGCCTTAACAAAAAAATGCTTATTTCGCTTCTTGAACCAAACGGATGATCTGCCGAAGAAACCACATTCTCTAATAACCACATTCTCTAATAATAAGCAATGCGCACGCTTGGAGGCGTGCGCACTACGTGGTTATACGTGGTTAATCTATACAACTCCGCTGAATCCCATGAACGCCATGGCGAGGAGGCCGGCGGTCAGGAGTGCGATGGGAGTGCCCTGCATAGCTTTCGGCACTTTAGCCAAGGCGAGTTGCTCGCGGATACCTGCGAAGAGGATGAGTGCGAGGCCGAAACCAAGTGCGGTTGCGAAAGCGAAGAGGGTTCCGGTCAACATGCCGTGCTCAGCGCCCATCGGCAGTTTCTCTGTGCCGTTTGCTACCAGAATAGCCACACCGAGAATACAGCAGTTGGTGGTGATGAGCGGCAGGAAGACACCCAGTGCCTGATAGAGCGCCGGACTGATCTTCTTCAGAATAATCTCGATCATTTGCACGAGGGCGGCGATGATGAGGATGAAGAGGATCGTTTGCAGGAACTCCAAGCCCCATGCTACAAGTAACATCTGCAGCAGATATGTAACGACTGTGGCGAGGGTGAGCACGAAGATAACAGCGGCGCTCATACCCATTGCGGTGTCGATTTTTTTACTTACTCCCAGAAACGGGCAAATACCCAGGAACTGGCTCAATACGATATTGTTAACAAATATCGCAGAGATGAATATCAGAAAATATACCATATTCTATTTGTAATTTGTGATTTGTAATAGGTTATTTCTTCTGCAGCTTATTGATGACAGCCATGAGGTACGCGAGTGCGATGAAGGCACCCGGAGCGAGGACGAAGATAAGCGCTGCGAAGGAGTCATTATACACTTGCCATCCGAAGATAGCGCCTGTTCCCAGCAGTTCGCGTACAGCACCGAGGACGGTGAGAGCCAGTGTAAAACCAAGACCCATTCCCAGACCGTCAAGTGCGCTGAGGCCTACGCTGTTCTTCGCGGCAAAAGCCTCTGCACGACCGAGCACGATACAGTTCACTACAATCAGCGGAATGAACAGACCGAGTACGTCATAGATAGCGGGCAGATACGCCTGCATCACCAGTTGTACCATCGTCACGAAAGTAGCGATGACTACGATGAACGCAGGGATGCGCACTTTATCAGGGATGAGGTTCTTGAGCAGCGAGATAACGATATTCGAGCAAACGAGCACGAAGAGCGTTGCCAGGCCCATGGACATACCATTAATCGCACTGGTGGTGGTGGCCAGCGTAGGACACATTCCGAGTACGAGGACGAACGTCGGGTTCTCTTTGAGAATACCGTTCGTAAAAACTTTCATTCCATTACTCATGATTTACCTCCGTTTCTTCATTTACCATTTGGTCATTTATTGAGTCATTTTGTGACTCATTCAACTGGCTGGCACCGGTATGTGCTTCCACTTCGCCGTTCTTGAACGCCGCATAAGCTTTGTTGACAGCTTTGAGGAAAGCGCGGCTGGAAATAGTTGCGGCCGTAATGGCATCTACGTCACCTCCGTCTTTGCTTACAGCAAAAGCACCGGTGGCTTGACGGCCGACAATATTCTGACCGGGTTTAGCCTCGTTCTTGAACCAATGTTCGATATGTGAACCCAGTCCCGGAGTTTCTGTCTGCTCCAGTACTACGTAATTCAGAATGTTTCCTTCGGTATCAAAACCTACCATTATCTTCTGTGGGCCGCTGAAACCTTCCTCTTGCGTTTCCACTGCTGCACCTACAAATTCGCCGTTCAGGTAGGCTTTGTAAACGGACAGACCGTTCACTTCTTCCGCTCCGGCAACTTCTGCACCTTCCGGGAGGACGTTAAGGATAGCAGCCTGCTGTTTCTGCCGTTTCTGGATGTTGATGTTCTCCAGAGTCAGCAGATAGACACCCGCCAAAGCTGCAGCCGCGACGACGCAGATAGTCACGAGGCTCAGCACCATATTCTTAAATGTACTTTCTAATTTTGCCATAACTGTACCTCCTTATGCTTTTTTAGGTTCGCCGAAACGCTGCGGACGAATCTTATTCAACAATGGAACGCAAGCGTTCATGATGAGGATGGCGAACGACATACCTTCCGGATAGTTACCCCACGTACGGATAACCATCATGATAAAGCCGATACCGATACCGAAAATAATCTTGCCCCATGCACTCATCGGACTGGTGACATAGTCTGTCGCCATGAAGAACGCACCGAGCATCAGACCACCGGTAAGCAACTCGTAACCTACGTAGTTGCAAGTCGTCATACCTTCGGGCAGTACACCTGCCCAGCCTGTGCAGGCAGCGAACAATGCTACAGTAGCGATGATACTAACCGGAATATGCCATGTGATAACACGCAGGCAAATGAGCAGCAAGCCGCCGAAGATGAGCGCCCATGCGCATATCTCACCGAGAGAACCGCCCATGCAACCAATGAACGAATCGTATATCGAAGGCAGTTGGTCCAGTACGCTACCGTCTCCCGTTTTTACAATGTGCTTGAGGTAATAGAGCGGGGTGGCGCCTGTCTCTGCATCCAGATAACCGGTCTCAAATCCTCTGGCGATAGGCCATGTGGTCATTTGTGCAGGGAAGGAAATCAGCAGGAAAACACGTCCTACGAGAGCCGGGTTGAAGGGGTTCTGACCGAGGCCTCCGAACGTCATCTTACCTACGCCGATAGCTACCACAGCGCCGATGACTACAATCCACCAGTCAATGCTTGACGGCAGGTTGAAGGCAAGCAGCAGACCGGTGAGAACAGCGGATAAATCACCGATAGTTGTTTTCTGCTCTTTGAGCAAATAACGGCTGATGAGCCATTCCGTGCCTACGCAAACAGCTACTGAGATAGCCGCAGTGATAAGGGCTCCCCAGCCGAACTGGAACACTGAGACTGCATAAGCAGGCATCAGCGCGAGAATGACCAGCAGCATATTTTTCCGGACAGAATCACCGCTATGCGCGTGAGGTGCCGGAGCTACAATAAAATGTGCCATTTTATATTTGTGATTTGTGATTTGTAATTGGTAATTTATTTTTTCTCGGCAGCCTTGGCCGCGGCACGCTCCCGCAAAATAGCACCTACTTTGGCTTTTGCCGGACGGATGCCGTCAAGCAGGCGACGGTGAGCAGGGCATGTATAGACGCAGCAACCGCAGTCGATGCAGTCCATTACGTCATGTTTCTCACATTCTTCCCACATTTCCAGTTCACCCAAGCGCTGTAGCAGATACGGTTCAAGACCCATCGGGCAGGCCTGAACGCACTTACCGCAACGGATACAGTTGTCTTCCTCCGGACGGATACTCTCCTCCTCATCCAGGAAGAGCAGTCCGCTGAGACGTTTGTTGGCCGGCATGTCTTCTGTATGGTCCATCGCGCGACCCATCATCGGACCACCGCCGATAACCTTGCCGGTACCGGCAGGAATACCGCCGGCGAGCGCAATCACATCCTCAATCGGTGTACCGAAACGAACGAGGTAGTTACCCGGTTTGGCAACGTTCTTGCCCGTTACGGTCATGACGCGGCTGATGAGAGGTTTGTTCTTCTGAACAGCCTCATAAACGGCGAAGATAGTAGCTACATTGTCCACTACGGCACCTACTTCGATAGGAAGCGCACCGCTCGGTACCTGACGACCGATACAAGCGTCGATGAGTTGTTTCTCACCGCCCTGCGGGTAGCGTAACTTAAGCGGCATCACTTCGATACCCAATTTGCTCTGCGCCAGCGACTGCATGTGCTCGATAGCATCTTTCTTGTTATTCTCAATGCCGATGATAGCGCGCTCTACACCTAAGGCTTTCTTCAAAATCTCAATACCGATGATGATTTCCTCACCGTGTTCGAGCATGAGCTGGTGGTCACAAGTCAGATACGGTTCGCACTCCACACCGTTGACAATGAGCACTTCGGCTTTCTTGCCCGGAGGGGGTAACAGTTTCACATGTGTCGGGAAACAAGCACCGCCTAAACCGACAATACCGGCAGCCGCTATCTTGTCAATGATAGCCTTGGAATCAAGAGTGCACTGCCGTACCAAATCAGGTGTGCGGTCGATTTCCGGCAGCCATTCATCGCCTTGTACGTCGATGAAAATAGCCTGCATCGGTGCGCCCCACGCATCAGTAGCGGCATCAATCTTAGTCACTGTACCGCTCACCGGCGAACAGATGTTCGCACTCACGAAACCGCCTGCCTTGGCCAGCAGTTCGCCTACTTTCACTTTCGCTCCGACTTCCACTACAGCCTGAGCCGGTGCACCGATATGCTGAACAAGCGGAATAATGGCTTGTTTGGGCAGCGGGCACTCTGTAATAGGCTGGTGCGCGGAGAATTGTTTGTTGTCTTGCGGATGAACTCCGCCTATCTTAAATGTTCTCATAATGCTAAACAGTTTAACGTATTCCCAGCGCTAACGGGAATACCGCTCTCGGCGTAGCCAAAGATTTAATCTTAGCGGCAATAACAGGATCGAAGCCCTTCTTTCCTCCTTCAGCGCTATCGGTTTCACTTCCCGCAGCGTTAGCGGTCTCGTCGCTCGGTACAAGAATCAGTTTCACTTGTTCCATTGTCGGTTCGCCGCCTACGGGGCAAGCCAAACCTTCAATGCCGCCTGCTTTGACGCATGCTTCCGCAAAATTGCGGCATCCGGCAAATCCGCATCCGCCGCAGTTGGCTCCCGGTAATACAGCCGTCACCAAGTCAATGCGCGGATCTTCTTCCACCTTGAAGAACAGGCTGACAACGTACAGTAGGCAAGCCGCCAAAAACGCAGTCACACCCAGAACTCCCATTGAAATCAGAATTAAATAATAACCCATATATTGTTTTGTTTAAAAAATTATTCTCACTACTCATATCTTCCTTGCGGTAAAGATAAACTGTTTCTGCAGCCGGTGTTTGAAAACGCTGAGTCCGATATAATAGAGCGCGATGCCGCAAAGGGACAGCGTGCCGACAACAGCTTCGCTCCAGTCCGTGCTGAAATCCAGAAAGATGATGATACCTATCATTACAAAGAAAGGCATGATATATGCTAATAGCACTGCCTTCCATGCCAGACGCTCACGTACCTCCACTTCTACTTGGTCGCCCACATTCATAGGCTCTAACATCACAGCGTCCATCTCTTTCTGCTGGCTCTCGGAGGACATACACATACTGCGCGCTTTGCAAGCCGAACAGGCACTCGTCTGCACAATCTCCACGTGCGCGGTCGTACCGTTTATACGCAAAACAACACCCGTATGTCGTATCAATTCATCCATGGGCACATAAATCGACCGCAAAATTACAACAAAAAAATGACATATGCAAGAAAAAAGTGCTTTTCGGCACTTTTTTCTTTAGAAATTGTATTTTGTCATGAGTTGAACGCGGTGGTTGGTGACCCAATGCAAACCGTTCTGCGAAAGCCCGTTGGCAGCGTTGATTTTGCCGTCGCCGTAATGAACGGAGGTGATGTCATATTCCAAACCCACTTGGAACTTACCTACCGTGTAAAGCAGAGTCGGCGTCAGACGCCACATGCGGTTCATGTTTTTTACGCGCGGATAATAGAAACCTACCAGGCTGCCGTCCGTATTGGTGGCCAAGGCCTCTTTTGTGCCGAGGTTCTCTATATAACCGGCAAAGAGGATTCCTTGCAGTTTCTGCGGATGTTTGTCCTCCTGCTTTCCCACTTTACCGCCATATACGAGGCTGATCCAGGAAGAGGAAGTGCGCGTCGGGGTGTATGCATACGAACCGTCTGCATTCACTTTCTTTACACCGTAACCGCCGTTCATGTTCATATGCTCTCCTGCTTCGGCAAAAATGGTCTTTGCTTTGAAGGAGAAATCGCCTTTTTTGTATTGTAAATACAGGAAGGGCGAAGCGGTGGTGATACGGTCCTTTACTTTGATTTGCAGCGGTTTGTCGTCAGTCCCCATAATAGTGTTTCCATCGGCATCCATAGCCTCTCCCAAATGACGGGGCTTGATGCTCAATACATCGGCACCCGCTCGGACAATCCATCCTTTATGGTGGAAACTCAAACCCAAGTATGCTTCCGGCGTTTTGCTATACGCGATATACTCAGCCGACTGACCTTGCGGGCCGGTGGAGTTATACTGCATCTGCCATAGCCCGGCCGCTGTCAAGGTGAATAGTTTGCCCAAACGGGCATCCATCCGCACTTGTGGCGAACGGTTAAACGGGCCGAACGGCGCACCGCTGTTGAGTGCAATCACATCGCAGAGATCCGCTGCCATCGGGTGCCATGTCTGGCCGATTGTGAGGTCCACACGCGCGAAATCCTTACTGTTCATGCGCAGACTGTCCCATCCGAGAGCCACATAGGCTTGACGGAGACGGAACTGCGCAGTACCGGTGACAGCGTGTGTCTGACCGGAGATGGTGCTGATGCCGGCAAAGAAATCCGCTTCAATCTTACCGCTGAACTCCGTGTTCCGCCATTTGTAATCCATGATATTGAGACCCACGCGCGTCGTGAGTGACAGGAATCGGAAACTGCTCTGGGCATTCAAATCTTCTCGCAAGGCGGGGTCGTCCGTCTTGTTCCAGTTCTCGTCCTTGGGCATGTAGAAATAGAGGTCACCCGTACCGGCGATACACTCACGGCTGTCATAAGTGAAATAGTTTCGGATGAATCCGTAGGGCTTGAAATGCTGCTTGAGGTGCGATTTGACTGCCTCTTTTTTTGTTACTTTTACGGAGTCCTGCGCCTGAATAGACAAAGGACAAAGGACAAAAGACAAAAGACAGATAATGGTAAACTTTAATCTATAACCCATAACCTATAACCTTTATTGGAACGGGAAAAGCATAATAACACAATAAGCCAAAGCGATACCTACCAAACCAATAATCAGTCCCACTTTCGCCATGTCGTTCGTCTTAATAAGACCGGTTGAGCAAGCGATGGCATTAGGCGGAGTGGAGATTGGCAGCAGCATCGCGAACGAAGTGGAAGCGGCTACGCAAACGAGCAAGGTCGTTACACCGCCGAAAGCCCCCAACTGCTCGCTCATAGCGGTACCTACGACAGCCAAGATAGGTACAAGCAGGTTGGCTGCGGATGAGTTGGCAATGAAGTTGGACAGCAACCAACCGAGCAAACCGGCGATGACGAGCACTGCGATAGCAGACCAGCTGCCGAACGGAATAGCCTCTACGAGGGCCGCTGCCAGACCGGTCTTGTTGAGCGCCGTACCGATGGCAAAACCACCGGCTACCATCCACAGTACATGCCAGTCGATCTTGGCAAAATCTTCGCGTTTGAAGATACCTACCAGGGCAAAGACCGCGAACGGAATGAGTGCCACTACGTTGGAATTGAGGTGAGTGAGCTCACCGGTCATCCAAAGGAGGATCGTCGCGATGAACGTGATCGTTACCACCCAGAACTCCCAACCGATCTTATGGTGTTCATCCGGTTGGATGACAATCTTGACATCCTTCGCCTTGAAGGGGAAGAGGAACATCAACAACCACCATGCGAAAAGGATCATGATAATCACTACCGGCACCATGCGGATCATCCACGCGCCGAAACCGACGTTGATATCCATGGCTGCCAACTGACCGATAGCGATGGCGTTAGGAGGCGTACCGATAGGCGTGCCCAGACCACCGATGTTAGCCGCGATAGGAATAGACATCGCGAGGCTTACACGACCACCGCCATCCACAGGCAGGGTACGGAGTACAGGAGCCAGGAAGGCAAGCATCATCGCCGCCGTAGCCGTATTACTCATGAACATAGACATGACGCTGATGAGTGTCAAGAAGCCCAAGAGCACCCATTTCGGATTAGTACCGAAAGGCTTCAGCATGACACGCGCCAAAACAATGTCCAGACCCACTTTGCTGGCTGCGATGGCTAACACGAAACCGCCCAGGAAGAGCATGATAATCGGGTCTGCAAACGAAGCCATCAGTTCGCGGAAATTGACCAGCGCACCCATATCGGGATTGGTCAGACCTTTGTTCGATACAGCTAACAACAAGAACACGATTGTGGTTACAGAGGTAGCCCACGCAGGGATAATCTCAAACATCCACATCAGCGCTGCGTACGCAAAAATAGCAATCGTACGCTGTTGAACCACGGTCAAGCCATCAATGCCGAAAGCAGTACTCGGCAAGAACCACAAAAGGCACACTACCACAAAGGTCAGCGGTGCCAAAATGTGCAATTTTACATTCAACTTATTCATCTCACTAATTCACTAATTCACTAATTCGTTAATTCTTTCACTCCTTCACTCCTTAATACACATTCGGATTTGCCAAATGACTTATACGACGTACATAACGCTCTCCACCGTCAAAAGCAGTAGTAACGAAGGCATGAATGATGTCCAGCGCCTTGTCGGGAGCTACGTAACCTGCCGGCAAACAGAGGACGTTCGCATCAAAAAAACGGCGGGAGTTTACTGCCATATTGGGCTCCCAACAGATTGTGGCACGTACATGGGGATGCGTGTTCGCCGCCATCGCCATACCGTTACCGGTAAAGCAAAAACCGAGACCTAAGTCACATTTGCCTTCCTCTACGGCAGTAGCCATCGGGTGAGCAAAATCAGGAAAATCACAGTTCTCCATAGAGTGGCAACCGAAATCAACCACCTTGGCGCCTTCGCGCTCCAGATAGAGTTGAATCATCGATTTCAGTCCAAAACCAGCGTGGTCACTTGCCACCGCAATGGTCAGTTCATTGATTGGTTTCATATTCTTTTCGAGTTAAATAATGTCTGTTTTATGCCTGCGAATCGTTTCAAACGGCATTTTTTGATCAAAACGACCGCAAAATTACTGCTTTTTTTTGAATTGTGCAAGAAAAAAAAGAAAAAAAATCGCTAAATTGTATGCAAAATTTGCATATTTCGAAAAAAAGCAGTATCTTTGCACGCTAAATTGAGATAATATGCCTAGAACAGTAATTAAAAGTCGCAATATTGCCGAGGACCGTCCCTCCGAGCGGGCTATCCGAGTGGAGAAAACGAATTGGTGGACGGCAACGAAAGAGTCCTTTTTAGACCGTCGCACGCGCATGGTGTGCGGTATTTTGATACTTACTTTCTCTATCATCGCTTTGCTGGCGTACATCAGTTTTCTCTTTACCGGTACGGAAGACCAGTCAATCCTCCTGTTGGACCGTGCCGCCAGATTGGAGAACCGCGAAGCCATTCGTAACTTGCTGGGACTCCCCGGCGCGCGTTTGGCGCAGTTCCTGATTGACGGCAGTTTCGGTTTTGTGTCGGTTATACTGATATGTATGCTGATTGCTTATGCGCTGCGGCTGATGCATATACTCAAAGATATCCGTGCTATTTTTATTTTTTGCAGCAGTGTATTTTGGGTGCTGTGGGGTTCTACGGTACTTGGGTTTGCGCAGCAGATGGTGCATTTGGGTGTCTTCCGCTGGGGAGGTTCGTTCGGCACAAGTGCCGCGCGTTGGTTGACGAGTTATCTCAATATTACCGGTACAATACTTATCCTGCTTGCCCTGCTGACAATTTTCTTGATTGTAACCGATCCGCGTTTTGTGGATCGCTGCAAGGCATTCGGCGCTTGGTGCGCTGCTCTGTTCAAACGCAAACCGAAACAAAATGATATAGATAATCCGAAGACCCCGGAAGATATTACAATCGATATTCCTGTGCCGGATGAGCCGGTTCCCGATGATCCTTCGCCTGTCTCCAACGATAATGAAGTCACGTTTACTATCGATCCTATAGTGGAAGAGCCGAGTGGGGACTTGCCGATGGTGGATGACGAGGATGAGCCCTTAGGCGATGCACCCCTGCCTCCGGAGGAACCGGAAAAACCGGAGACCAAGAAGGAGGATGCAAAACTGGAGATAGAGGATGTGATTGAAGATGAACTCTATACCAAAGACCCGGATAAACTGCTTGAGAAACTTGGCCCGTACGACCCGCGCAAGGACCTTGAGTTCTATAAATTCCCGAGTCTGAACTTGCTGAAAGTCTATGATAACGAGACCGCGCCGATCATTGATGAAGAGGAACAGCGCAACAACGGGCAGCGTATCGTGACGACCTTGCGCAATTATGGCATAGAAATTGATAGCATCAAAGCAACGGTCGGACCGACCGTGACGCTCTATGAAATAGTGCCCAAAGCGGGAATCCGTGTATCGCAAATCCAACGTCTGGAAAACGATATCATGATGTCCCTTTCGGCTACGGGTATCCGTATCATCGCCCCGATGCCGGGTAAAGGAACCATCGGAATTGAGGTGCCTAACGAGAAACCGCAAGTCGTTTCCATGCACTCGGTCATCGCTTCCAAGCGTTTCCAGGAAGAAGCGAAGATGAAACTGCCTATCGCTTATGGCCGTACGATCACCAACGAGGTCTTTATGTTTGACCTCGCGAAGACGCCGCACTTGCTTGTCGCCGGTGCTACGGGAACCGGTAAATCGGTTGCCATCAATGCCATCATTACTTCCTTATTATATAAGAAGCACCCGGCAGAGTTGAAACTGGTGATGGTGGACCCGAAGATGGTTGAGTTTGCGCCGTACAAGCCGCTCTTGAAGCATTACCTTGCTGCTCAACCGGATACGGACCCCGAGCAAATTGTTATCACCGACTGCGACCGCGTCATCAACACGCTCAACTCGCTTGTCATTGAGATGGAGAACCGCTATAAGTTGCTTATGGATGCCGGTGTGCGTAATCTGGAGGATTATAACGATAAGTTCGTACGTCGTCGTTTGAATCCGAATAAACTCGTTGGCGACAGCCTGCATCACCAGTATCTGCCTTATATCGTCATCATCATCGATGAGTACGGCGATTTTATCATGCAGGCCGGCAAACAGGTGGAAACACCGATTGCTCGTATCACCCAGAAAGCGCGTGCGGTGGGAATGCATATGATTCTTGCTACCCAGCGTCCGTCCGTCAACATCGTCACCGGCGTTATCAAAGCGAATATACCGACCCGTATCGCCCTGCGTACGCAGTCTGTCATCGATTCGCGTACCGTGCTGGATGCGAAGGGTGCGGAGCAGCTCATCGGTCGCGGTGACTCACTCTATGCCGGCAACGCCTCTATCACCCGTGTACAATGTGCGTTCGTGGATACACCCGAGGTGGATGAGATCGTCAAGCATATCGCCAAACAGCAGCGCTATTCCGCGCCCTATCAGTTGCCGGAATACGTCGGTGAAGGCGGTGAAGGTGATGCGCTCGCGCCGGGCAGTGTGGATATGAAACGACTCGACCCGATGTTCGCGGATGTGGCACGTTACGTAGTAACGAAACAGGAAGGTTCTACTTCTCGCCTGCAACGTGCGTTCGAGATAGGTTATAACCGAGCCGGCAAACTGTCCGACCAACTCGAGGCGGCAGGAGTAGTAGGACCGAACAAAGGACCGAAAGGTCGTGACGTGCTAATCCAAGACCTCGACCAACTCGACAAACTATTGGAAGAGCTGGGCGTCAAGTAACCAAAACACGGCAACGTGGAGAAACCAATCGGCTTTTGGTTTCGAAAAGGGAAGGTTGCCGGGCAGGCAGAATCGACCGAGATAGACTCGACACGGAATCGGATCGGGGTTATGTCCTATGTAAAACCTTATTGGAATGTGTACAATACTAACCATATTAACCGTTCTCAGTTCGTTCCTCGCGAACTTGGAAACAAAAACCCTTCAATCGAATTTTATCGTCACGGTAGCCGAAGAAGTGAATGCCCCGATGAACTATCCGGGCACCATCACCATGCAAGGGCAGTTGTTCCGGCTCTCGATGTTCAATATCGAAGCGGCTTATGACGGTAAGACCCTCTATATGTACTCCGGCGAGACGGATGAACTTACCCTCTCGAACCCGACTGAACAGGAACTGGTGGAAACGAATCCGCTCCTCTATGCCAAAGCACTCGTCCCTGTTTGTAATGTCACAGAACGGGCCTCCCAAGATGGCTCACAGACCGTTATCACGCTCACACCGAAAGATCAATCCATCGGCATCAACCGTTTTGTGCTACGCGTGCGAAACAGCGACCTGATGCCTCTTCAGGTAGAGATCAAGGAAGGAAAGAAAATATCGACGCTCAAGATGAAAGAGCCTAAGTTCGTCACCGGCGCGCAAAAATGGGAAATCATTCCCGACAAAGATACCTACATCAACGACATGAGGTTGTAAATCGTAAAAATGAGTAAATGTGAAAATGAATAAATGTAAATGTCTTATCATCGGCTCCGGCCCTGCGGGCTATACCGCCGCCATATATGCCGGCCGCGCTAACCTTGCGCCCGTTCTCATCGAAGGACCGCAGTTGGGTGGTCAGTTGACAACCACTACGGAGGTGGAGAACTTCCCCGGATACCCTGACGGTGTAGATCCTTTTACGATGATGGATGATATGCGCCGTCAAGCGGAACGCTTCGGCACAACCTTTGTCTCCGGCATCGTCACCAAAGTAGAGCTGAATACTGATAGCTCAAAGCTGAATGCTCATAAAGTCTGGGTCGAGGACACTGATCTCTATGAAGCCGATGCGGTCATCATCGCTACCGGTGCTTCTGCCAAATACCTCGGTATTGAGAGTGAACGCACCTATCGCGGACGCGGCGTGAGTGCTTGTGCCACTTGCGACGGCTTCTTCTATCGCAAGAAGACGGTAGCGGTAGTAGGTGGTGGTGATACGGCTTGCGAAGAGGCAAACTATCTGGCCGGGCTTTGTGAAAAAGTCTATATGATAGTCCGTAAACCCTATCTGCGTGCTTCGGAGATCATGCAGCAGCGCGTACTTAACAACCCCAAGATAGAGGTCCTCTTTGAGCATAACACGCTCCAACTGACGGGTGAAGGAAAAGTGCAAGGGGCTGACCTCATCTACCGCAAAGGTGAACCCGATGAAGCCATCCGTCATATCGACATTGACGGCTTCTTCCTCGCTATCGGACATCATCCTAACACCGAACTCTTCAAGGACTACCTTCTCCGCGATGCCGAAGGCTATATCATCACCCGCGATAACAGCACGCAATGCTATGCTATCCATACACCCTCCCTTGAGGAAAGGGACGGGGAGAGGTTGCCCGGCATTTTCGCTGCCGGAGACTGCGCGGACCCGCATTACCGCCAAGCAATCGTAGCAGCCGGTTCAGGAGCGAAGGCTGCTATCGAAGCGGATAAATACATCAAAAGTTTGTAATCAGAGACCTCTGACAATACAGATACAATAGAGCATGCCCAGCAGCATTGTCAATTTGACAACCTGCTGGCATGTTTTGTAGTCGGATGGTATCCTGGCTGCCCAAAGCAGACCTGACGCGCCCAACAGCGGAGTAACTACTCCAAGCACGATATACCGTGTGCTGAGGCTTTGCCAACTGGTTGGGAAAGGCAATGCGTGCCACCATAAATGGCCGATGATAGCCAGCGTCAGCACAATAAGTGCTGTGACAAAAATCTTCGTCCATTTCTCTCCCCATACAACCGGCATCGAATGACACTCCAATTCGCGGTCACCCATCTGGTCCTGCATGTCTTTGATAATCTCCCGTATCCATGTGAGCAGGAATGCGAATAGCGCGAACCCGCCCAGCCATGCGTAGAGATCATGCGGCAGGCTGGTGTAGGGTAGAATCGTTTCGTAGCGCAACTCAAGAATGGCTACGTTAGCCATCGCAATGAGTAGCGGTGTCAGTGCCGCTAACAGGGCGATGGTCAGGTTGCCTATCATGAACAGACGTTTGTAACTGCTGGAGTAGAACCACAATAGACCGGGCACGATAACAAAGAGAATACCGATGGTCATACTGCGTAGAAGCACAGCCGCTGCGATACCGCAGGCGATACCTATGCCGCTTAACCATAAACTCAGTCGCATGGCGGCAGGTTTGCTGATGGTACGCGTTACGATGACTTCGTCCGGACGATTGATACGGTCAATCTTGACATCGAAATAATCATTGATGACATACCCTCCGGCAGCAATGAATACGGTGGCCAGTAGGATAAGAAGCAGGAGATACCAGGGCATCTGTTCGCCGAACGCAGCTTTGTCGAGCACCGGCACGGCTACCCATTTCTCCATCAGCCATACCAGCGCGGCAAGGAAGAGCAGATTGCTCCACCTCACCAGCCGTAATATGTCTTTTAAATTATCAATCACCGGATTTTCAATATTACGCCCTTCCATGCGTCCAAAGTGACTTCGAACTCTTTGTCGGGCGAGAAATTGATAGGCATCTTATCGCCGCGCAGTAAATCTGTCGCCGTTGCTTTGGGCTTTTCTTCCAGACCCAGATAGACGAAAGCATCATTGGGAATGCGCACACGGATGTCTTGCTCGCGGTCATGGAAATTGACAACGATTAACAACGTCTCTCCTTTGATATGACGCAAAAATGCAAAATGCTGCTGTTTGTTAAAACCTTCATTTTGCGCATAGGTGATGTCATACATGGCACCTTTCTGGATGGCTTTGTTGTCTCGCGCGAGAGTGAGCAGACGCTGGTAGAAATCGCGTAACTCATGTTGCGCATCAGTCATATGAGCTCCGTCGAATTTGCCTTTGTTTGCCCATGCCTGAATACTCTTCATGCCCCAGTAATCGAAGATGGTTGTCCGCCCGTCAATACCGGAGAAACCTTCCAAATCCATACCCCGCTCGCCTAATTCCTGACCCGAATAAATCATTACCGGACATTGGTTGAGCGTTGCGGCTACGATCATCGCAGGTTCGGCACAACGGCCGCTTCCGCAGAAGAAGCCGCTGGCAATACGTTGCTCGTCGTGGTTCTCCAGAAAAAAGAGCATATGTTTGAGCCGCTCGTCCCCATGCTGCATCCATTGGTTCGTGATACCTGAAGCCGGCCAACCTTTGCTCGTCACGCCGCGGAGGTAGTCGTACATGCCCACTTTGTCGTAGAGGTAATCAAACCCGGCGGCCAGGTAGGTGTCGTATTGTTGCGGATCGTAACACTCGCCGATGAAGAGGAATTTCTTATGTTTCTTCCTGACTTGCGCAATCGCCCATGAGAAAAACTCCACCGGTACCATCTCCGCCATATCAACCCGCACACCGTCAATGCCTTTGTCTGCCCAGAAGAGCAGTATATCGCGCATCTTGGTCCATGTGGATGGGATAGGGAAGAACTGTTTCTCGCGACCGCCTTGGTAGAAGACACCATAGTTCAACTTGACCGTTTCGTACCAATCGTTCTCGGACGGATGGCTGGTGAAACAATCATTGCCCGTCACTTTGGCGGGAAACTCGTCATAACCCTGAAGGTCTTTGTCCATCGAGAAACGCTCGCCCGGGAGATAATAGAAATTATTCAGAGGCGAGAAAGCCCAGTTCGGGTTGTCTTTTTCTCCTAAATCTTCCACTCCAGCAGGCTTGCACACACTCTTATACTCACGTGCTACGTGGTTCGGAACGAAGTCAATGATGACTCCCAGCCCGGCTTCATGTGTGCGTTGGATGAGTGCCTCGAACTCCTGCATTCGTTTGCTCTCGTTCTTTGCCAAATCCGGATCTACATCATAATAATCCGTGATAGCATAAGGCGAACCTGCTTTGCCTTTGGTGATGGCGGGGTTGTTATATTGGGCTGTGGCATGACGAATCACACCGGTGTACCATACATGCGTGGCACCCAAATCAACTATTGCTTTGAGTGCGCGCTCGTTGATATCAACGAATCGACCACAGCCGTTCTCCTCCTTCGTCCCGTTATAGTGGCGCGTTTCATTATAATTCGCCCATAGACGCGGGAACAGCTGATAAATAATCGGTTTATTCATACCAGCGCCTCCGTATCGCTCGCAATCATCAACTCCTCATCCGTCGGGATAAGACATACAGTAACTTTAGAGCCTTTCTTGGAGATGATGCGCTCTTCGCCGCGTACGTTATTGGCGGCTTCGTCCAATTCGATACCGAGGAAACTCAAGCCCTTCATGATCTCTGCGCGGATGTACGGATCGTTCTCGCCGATACCGGCTGTAAATACTAAAATGTCAATACCGTTCATAGCGGCTGCATAAGCGCCGATATATTTCTTTACACGGTAGATAAACATCTTACGTGCCAAGTCCGCACGTTTGTTACCCTGGTTGATAGCTGCTTCGATGTCACGGCAGTCGCTGGATACACCGGATACACCGAGAAGACCGGATTTTTTGTTTACGAGGTTATTGAACGCCGCCGTATCCAGGTGCTCTTTATCCATGATAAAGGTGGCTGCGCCGAGGTCTAAATCACCGGCACGGGTACCCATTACCAGACCTTCAACCGGTGTCAGACCCATTGAGGTGTCCACACTCTTGCCGTCCATGACCGCAGTACAACTGCCGCCTCCTCCAATATGCGCGGTGACAATCTTCTTACCCTTCGGATCTACACCTAAAAACTCACACACACGTGCGCTCACGTAGCGGTGACTCGTGCCGTGGAAACCGTAGCGGCGGATGGCATATTTCTCGTATAACTCATAAGGAAGCGCGTACATGTAGGCATAGTCCGGCATCGTCTGGTGGAAAGCCGTGTCAAAAACAGCTACTTGCGGAACGTCGGGCAAGATTTTCTCTATGGCGTCAATACCTTTCAGGTTGGCAGGGTTATGCAGCGGAGCCAACTCTACGCACTGAATAATCTCCTTCTTAACTTCCGGAGTGATGAGCACAGATTGGTTGAATTTCTCACCGCCATGGACAACGCGGTGACCGACAGCATTGATTTCCTTGAGATCTTTGATGCAGCCGATTTCCGGATCTACCAGTTTCTCAAGAATTAACTCAATACCTACGGTATGTTCCGGCATCGGTTTCTCGAATTTCACTTTCTCGCCATTAGGCAGCTTGACTAAGAGGAACGAGTCGGGAAGACCGATCTTCTCTATGCCGCCTTGTGCCATCACAGACTTGCTCTCCATGTCGAAGAGCTTGTATTTGATACTACTGCTTCCGCAGTTTAAAACTAATATTCTCATATCTTTTTAGTGTTTTTATATTTGGTATTATTTATTTTTTTCTTCTTTTAGTGCTCATTTATGCAGCCCTCCGCTTAAGCGGACGATTAGTATACACTCAATCAAAAACGTTGTGGAGCGGTTGGGGAACGCGGAACACGAGCACGGGGCAGTGCGTTTTTTGATGAGTCGTATACGCTATCCGAATGGCCTTAGGGTTGCATAAAAGGCGCTCCTTATTTGATGGCTTGATTCGCTGTTATTACTACCATCTGTACAATATCCTGTACTTTGCATCCGCGGCTCAAGTCATTCACCGGCGCGGCGATACCTTGCAAAATAGGACCTACGGCATCTGCACCGCTGAAACGCTCTACCAGTTTGTAACCGATATTTCCTGCCTGCAAGTCCGGGAATACCAATACGTTGGCTTTTCCGGCTACGGCACTGCCCGGTGCTTTCGTCTTAGCCACGCTCTCTACCAGCGCTGCGTCAGCCTGTAACTCGCCGTCCAGCGCCAACTCCGGAGCCATTTCCTTGGCTAATTTTGTTGCCTCTTGTACTTTGTCAACCAACTCATGCTTCGCGCTGCCCTTGGTCGAGAAACTCAGCATAGCCACTCTCGGCTCGATACCTGCGATAGCGCGTGCAGTCTCTGCCGTTGAAATGGCAATCTCTGCCAACTGCTTGGCATCCGGATTCGGGTTCACCGCGCAGTCTGCGAACAGCAGGAATCCGTTCTCGCCTAAGTGCTTGGCGGGGGTGAACATAAGGAATGCACCGCTGACAATCGAGCAACCCGGACGCGTTTTGAGAATCTGGAAAGCAGGACGAATAGTGTCTGCCGTCGTGCCACGGGCACCGGCTAACTCGCCGTCGGCATCACCCGCTTTAATCATCAAGCAACCCAGATACAGCGGATCTTGCGCTTTCTTGACCGCCTCTTCTTCCGTCATACCTTTGTTCTTGCGCAATTCATACAGCAGGTTCGCATATTCCGGCATCTTCGCGTCACGCTGAGGGTCAACAATCTTCGCCTCTTTGATATACTCATATCCTTTCTCCGCGGCCATTCCCATGATTTTTTCTGGGGCACCGATTAAAATAAGCTGCGCAATCTTGTCTTTCAACAAAATATTCGCAGCCTCTAACGTACGCGGTTCGTCGCCTTCCGGCAAAACAATGCGCTGTGGATTAGCTTTCGCACGCGCAACCATTTTCTCTAAAATGTCCATATGTTTATATATTGTATATTGTTATTACACAACCTGTAAAGCGACTGCAAAGATACAAAAAAAAATCCATATATGCAATACTTACTGTAAAAAATATATTTTTTTTTAAAAATATTTGGTTATTTGAAAAAAAAGTAGTACCTTTGCGCCCTGAATTGTGATTTTTTGAACAAACTATCTCTTTTCTAATATGAAGAAAAGTCTTTTTATCATATCGTTGCTCTGCTTTTCGACGGTGCTGATGGCGCAGAAAGAAGAGGACGCGAAAGGAGCGCATCCTTACAAAGTGGAGGAAAATGAAAATTCGAATCCGGAATTTTCGCATTGGTCTATTCTTCCGCACTTCGGCTTTAATGCTTTCGATGGAGATTTTAACTCTGAGATGAAGCATAATGTGGCGGTTCCGAGTGTGGGCTTGGGAGTGGAATATGCGTTCACACCTGTATGGGGATTGGGTATCGAGTATATGTATGACATGTATACCGTTACGGGTAAACCCGATGCGAACAATGCGGATACGCTGCTTTACGGACATATGCACAAAGCCGGCGCTTATCTGTCTATGGATCTTATCAATCTTTTCTTCCCTAAATCTAAGAAAAAGATTGTATCCATCGTTCCGTATGTCGGCGGAGGTGCTGCTTTCTACAAACGTGCTAAATACTTCAGAGACGATAGGTATTACGATCCTGAGAAAAATATCTTACTCAATCCTACGCATTCACGCGGAAATACGGCGGAATACATTAATGACGCCGGAGAGATCGGACCGGATAGGGATACTTCCTATAATTCTATCGGATATCTGCAGGCGGGTGTCAATGTGGAGTTTAATCTCAATCGTACTATCTCTTTGGGCGTGCGCGCTAATTATTCTTATTTCACGCGCGACTATATGGACGGACGTGGCTATAGCAAGAGTCCCGTTGCCAATGCGTCAAAAAACAACGATGGTATCTTTGATGTGACGCTCAATATGAGATTTAAACTTGACGCGGTGTCCAAGACGCACGTGCGGAATATATCTTCTCTGGATACTTGGAAGAAAGTGGAGAAAATCCAGCCTTGTCATGATACGGTTATCATCCGTCACGACTCTATTATCGTTCGTGAGATTCGGACCTTCAAGGAGACGGAGAAGCAGAAAGAGCTTGAGCAGTATTATTACGTTTACTTTGATAATAACAAAGCTACCCTCGACGATAAAGGCTTGATTACCATTCAGCAGGTGGCTGACCGCTTAGAGGAAGATACGACATTGTATGCAGTCGTTACCGGCTTCTGTGACAATACCGGTTCTGATAAACTCAATTATGCGCTGGGTGATAAACGTGCAGATAATGTGATCGGCGAGTTGCGCGAAGAGCACGGAATCGACTCCGACCACCTCTATGCAATGGGTATGGGCAAACTCGTAGGCCGCCGCAGCCAGGCTGCTTACGGACCGAACCGCAGAGCTGTCATTCGTCTGGTGGATAAGGCAACCTTCGAGCGCATGAAGTCCGATTTGGATGATCAGCGTGCGAACCGTGTTGAAACGGATGTAGAGACTGTTCCTCTCGAGGAGAGCGCTCGTCCGGAGAAAGTGAATACGTACAAACAACGTGCCGGCGAGGAGATTACGACGGAGCCGTCTACAACCCTCTCGAAACTCGCACGTAAGTACTATAACAATACCTATTGCTGGGTTTACATCTATATCGCTAACAAGGATAAGATCAAGAACCCGAACACCTTGACTCCTGGTATCCAGCTAACCATACCGGAGCTCACGGAGCAAGAGATGAGGATTACCAAAGACCAGAGTCTGGTTCTCTATAGTAACGCTCGTCAGGGTAGATAAATGGCTTGGTCCCATAGCTCAGTTGGTTAGTAGCACCTGACTCATAATCAGGGGGTCCTTGGTTCAAGCCCAAGTGGGACCACAGCAGGAGGGTAGTCCCGAGACTATCCTCCTGTTTCTTTTAAGAATATGAAACGCTTATGGCTCATATTATTTTTACTGGCCGCTCTCTTGGGGGATAACGCTTGCTATGCGCTTACTCCTGCGCAGAAACGCGCAAAGGCGAAAGCGAAAATGGAGCGTAAACGGGAGGCGCAACGGCGTAAAGCTAAACGCCAGCGTATCAAAGACGGCAAACCTCTGCTCTATGTCTATACCTACGACAAACGTTCAGGTGAACCGCTGCCCGCGGCACATGTGACGCTGCAAGATATAAAAGCTCCTGCGAATAAGAAACCGAAAATCAATAAACCTACTGATACCAAACGCGCGCGCGTTTCTAAAGGAGTACCCTTTGGATTGTATTGGGCACATGCCTCCAAGATAGGTTATTTCCCCGCGGATACGGTCTATTTCAATCATCGGGAAGACGAAGATACCATTCGTATCTCGTTATACCCGGAGACCAGACTCGCTTTCACCGTCACTGACTCACTCACGCTGCGTCCGGTGGTGGCGAATGTGATAGTGAGGGACTATACGGGTCATAAGATCATGCAGACCACCTCTGACAGCCTGCATTCTGTATTGGCTGTCCTCCTGGACGATCGGCTGCCATTCTACACGGTTGATGCCACGGCTGTGGATTATTTCCCCTTCCATGACACCATTGTCAACCCCGCTGAGTTCAAAGGCGTTGTGATGTCTCCGCGCGAGATTAAATCATTTGTGCTGTATAATATCTATTTTGAGAACGGCAAGACTCGTATCTTGGAGTCTTCAGAACAAGCGCTGCTTGACCTTTTCCGCTTTCTGGAACGACGTCCGCAGCAACACATCCGTATCGTCGGTCATACGGATAATATCGGTTCGGACCGTTCTAACCAAGTTCTCTCGGAAGGGCGTTGCCAAGCGGTTAAGCAAGCGATGATAGAACGTGGCATTTCCTCGGAGCGTATACAAACAGAGGGCCGCGGCGAGCGCGACCCTATTGTTCCTAATGACTCTGACGAACATCGCCAGATGAATCGACGAGTGGAGATCGTACTTTTGTAAAGAATTGATCTCTCTGGAGATTAACGAATCTCCTGTCCCGTTATCGTATAAACTCTATCTCCGCGAAGTATCATTATCTGACCTTCACGTACTATTTTCTTTGCCTCAGCACCCTCGTTGATGGTATCTAATCCGGTGCCTTGTTCCGGTTTAACGGTTACTTCGCAAGTAGCGGACAGAGCCTCGTTTTCTTTGGATTTGGCAGTAATAGTGGCAGTACCCTCTGCGACTGCATGAACCCAACCGTAAGCATCTACTGTTGCTACTGATTCATCGCTGCTGGACCATGTCACCTCCTGACTTGCTGCATCCGGCTTGATGGTGGCTTTCAGTTTAACATTTTGATCTCCAACCTGCATGTCCAATGTCGTCTTGTTCAGCGATATGCTGCTGGGTGCCGGTGCAACATACTTGCGCACATAGACATAAACGTAAACTGCTCCGGCCGTGGTAGACTTATATGGCTTGACGGCAGAACTGCTTTTGAGGTACTTGAACATCGCATTGGTGTTGCCTAAGTTACGGATAAAGATACCGTTGCTGCCATCTGCTAAAAACTCCCAGAACTTGCAGTTCTGCGTGTTGGCATCTTGGATGTCGTTACCGCTACTGGCTACAGCAATCGTCTTTCCGCCAACTATTGTCAGCGTGAAGCCGGCGTTGCCTTTCACTGTATCCAATACCATGCGACAGGCATCATCCGCGTACGCCTCCGTCGCTGATACCGTTGGTTCGGTAGCCAGATTCAGTTTCTTTTTGCCGTTTGAATCCGTTCCGCGCGGACCGGCCACAATGGGACTTTCCTCATAGATGGTAGCCAATATGATAGTATCATTTGCTTTCAAAGAACTTGCATCAGTCACTTTAGCGAAGGTCTTAGCTGCCACTACATGAATCGTCATTTGCGCCTCTTTGCCATCAATTTTGGCAACAATAACGGCATCTCCCACTGCTTTCGAAGTTACCAATCCGGATTCGCTGACTGTTGCTACGGACTCGTTTTTGGATTCATATGTCAACTCAGACGCATGGTCAGTAGCCGCTTGAGCAGGCAAGATGGTCGGATTTAATTGCAATGTCGAACCCAATGTGAGGTTAGCCTCTGAAGGCAAAGTAATACTCTCAACCGGTGTGGCTACAACATGAACGGTACATTTTTTCTCTACGTCGCCAATTTTAGCCGTAATCTCAGCATCACCGATGGCTTTGGCGGTAATTAGACCTTTGCTGCTGGTAACGGTAGCAATCTTTGTGTCATTACTGGAATAAGTGGCCGACTCAATGGCATATTCCGGTACATAAGCAGTAATGGATAGTTGCTTGGTTTCGCCAATCTTCAGCGTTACTTCAGTGTCTGATAACGTGAAGTCTGTGATAGTCGGCTTGGTAATGGTCAATGTGTGACTTGCTGTCACACTCGGTACGCGCACGGAGGTAATAGTTACAACAATAGTTCCCGTTACATGTTTCGCCGTTATCTTACCGTCTTGATCTACTTCGCCTTGATAGGTATTAGTTACACTCCACGTCAACGACTTGTCTTCTGCATTGCCCGGCGTGTAAACGACGTATGAGGAGAGGTCAATCGTTTGACCTTGATCAATGGTCGTCGGTGCACCGCTGAACTCAATCTTCGTTAACTTAATCGTATTGTCCGTTAGCGTGATAGAGATAGGAATCTCTTTCTCTAAATCGGCAAACGCTGCATCTTGTGTCAACGCATATAACTTCGCGCTCACTGCCTTCACCGATGTTGCCGTTCCTAAATATTTTACGGTCACACTTCCGCTCTCACGGTCAGTACTTGTCGTCGGCGTCACACTGAAGAGCGCTGCATCTGGACCTGTGATGTCCCACTCGATATTAGCCGTCAGGTGCTCTCCCGTGTAATTTATCGCTACCTCTTTTGCTTCACTTAGTTCTACTGTACCAAAATCAATAGCATCCACCTCTAATTTGCTCTTAATCTCAACCGATGAGCCAACTTTCTTATAGATAGCAATGTCAGATCCGGTCGAGTTAAGATAAGGTTTGAAACGACCGGTTAAACCGCTACCTGATGACCAACGGACAGGATATGTTTCGTCTGGACGAGAAACGACTGCATTACCATTTGTAATAGCAACTCCCCATGTGGCGAGTATCTTTCCTGCAGCGGCATCTGCATAAGTAAAAGCACCTTTTGCATTATTGCTTACGATGTCTAAGTGTAAACGTTTCTCATTGGCATCTGCTGTGTAGAATTGCCATCCACCACTATACGTAACCGCTCTGAACATCTGTAAACCGTCTTCGGGAATGTCTGCTTTTCCATTATTCAGTGTAACAGAAACAGCAGATAAAGCAGCTCCGTCCAAGGGGCCGCACGCTTCACTTGCGCTTTCACATACAAAAATAATAGTATCTCCACTCTTCAACCCACTTGTGCTCTCAATACGCTCAAACGGAATAGTACGAGGCAAATCGTTTGTTACTACAACTTTTAGTTGAACGTCCTCTTGGACATCTCCATAATCAGTAAGACGCAATTTGGCCGTGAAGGTGCCTGTCTGAGCGGCAGTGAAATATACTTTCGCATTCTTTGTTCCATTCCAGTCCGACTTGCCGTTAGCGTAAAGCCAAGTGTGACTCGTCGAGAAAATACCTTCTGCATCCTCAATAACCTCTACACTTATTCCATAGCCGGAAATACCCGAAGGTGAGAGCGTGAGCTCAACAGAATCCATTACATAGCTTAGTCCGTAAAGATTGTGACTTCCGAAATCAATACTTGTAGGAGCGCCAATTGACGCCGCCCAACTCATTACACTGAACAAGGCCAGTGTTAATAAAGAAAGAATTTTCTTCATGATAATTAATTTTGTGTTAAATGATTTTTGTGGCTGCAAAACCCGACCTTGTTGCGGCCGGGTTTCGCAGAACGCAAACTTGAGCCTAAGTCATTCGCTTAGTCTTTGAATTTAGCGCACAAGAACTCGCGGTTCAATCGTGCAATATTGGCCAGACTCACGCTCTTCGGACACTCAGCGGCACAAGCACCGGTGTTGGTACAGTTACCGAATCCGAGTTCATCCATCTTGGCAACCATCGCTTTGGCGCGAGCTGCAGCTTCAATCTTACCTTGCGGGAGGAGGGCAAGTTGCGAAACCTTCGCGGATACGAAGAGCATCGCCGAACCGTTCTTACAAGCTGCAGCACAAGCACCGCAACCGATGCAGGAAGCCGCATCCATAGCCTCGTCAGCAACGGGCTTCGGAATAGGAATGGCGTTCGCGTCGGGTACACCACCGGTGTTGACGCTTACGAAACCACCTGCCTGCATGATCTTGTCATACGCACCGCGGTCTACCATGAGGTCCTTGATTACAGGGAACGCACGGCTACGCCATGGCTCTACGGTAATGGTCTCGCCATCTTTGAACTTACGCATGTGGAGCTGGCAGGTTGTGATAGCGCTGTCAGGTCCGTGCGGGTGACCGTTGACGTACATGGAGCACATACCGCAGATACCCTCACGGCAGTCGTGATCGTAGGTAACAGGGTCTTTGTGCTCTGCAACGAGTTGCTCGTTGAGAATATCAATCATCTCCAAGAACGAAGCACCTTGGAAGACGTGCTTGAGCTCATAAGTCTCGAAATGGCCTTGAGCCTTCGGGCCGGCTTGACGCCATACCCGTACTTTGATATCAATATACTGATCCATAATGCTTAGTTTTTGTAGTTACGAGTTTTTCTTTCGGTAAATTCATAATCCAGCGGCTCCTTGATGAGTTGCGGTTCTTTGTCGTCGCCCATATATTTCCAGCAGCCGACATATGCGAACTTGTCATCCTGACGAAGGGCTTCACCTTCCGGCGTCTGGTATTCCTCGCGGAAGTGACCACCGCAGGACTCCTCACGATGGAGAGCATCCACCGCCATCAGACGACCGATCTCGATGAAGTCAGCCAGACGGAGCGCTTTCTCGAGTTCGTTGTTAAGCGAGTTAGCCTCACCCGGGATATAAACATTCGTCCAGAACTCTTTCTTGATGGTGTCAATTTTCTTGATACCTTCCTTGAGTCCTTCAGCCGTACGACCCATACCTACGAAGTCCCACATGATGAGACCCAACTCTTTGTGGATCGAGTCAACCGAGCGGTTACCCTGGATTGCCATCAACTTGTCGATCTTGTCCTGAACAGCTTTCTCTGCCTCTGCGAACTCAGGCAGATCCGTACTCATACGCGGAACACCAATCTGATCGCTCAGGTAGTTTTGAATCGTATAAGGCAGAACGAAGTAACCGTCAGCGAGACCTTGCATGAGGGCGGACGCACCGAGACGGTTCGCACCGTGGTCGGAGAAGTTGGCCTCACCGATACAGAACAGACCCTTGACGGTCGTCTGCAGCTCATAGTCAACCCATATACCACCCATCGTGTAGTGGATAGCCGGGAAGATCATCATCGGGTTCTCGTACGGGTTCTCGTCCACGATCTTCTCGTACATCTGGAAGAGGTTACCGTATTTCTGTGCAACGACGTCCTTGCCGAGGCGCTGGATAGCGTCGCTGAAGTCAAGGAACACAGCGAGACCGGTGTTGTTTACACCATAGCCTTTGTCGCAACGCTCTTTCGCAGCACGCGAAGCTACGTCACGCGGAACGAGGTTACCGAAGGCCGGATAACGACGCTCGAGATAGTAGTCACGATCTTCTTCGGGGATGTCACGACCTTTGATTTCGCCAGCCTGGAGACGTTTTGCGTCTTCGAGTTTCTTCGGAACCCAGATACGACCATCGTTACGGAGCGACTCCGACATCAGGGTCAGTTTGGATTGGAAGTCACCATGCTTCGGAATACAGGTCGGGTGGATCTGTGCGTAGCAGGGGTTAGCGAACAAAGCTCCGTGGCGGTACATCTGCATAGCAGCCGAACCGTTGGAAGCCATGGCGTTGGTACTCAGGAAGAAGGTGTTTCCGTATCCGCCGGAACCTACTACCACTGCGTGAGCGAAGAAACGCTCAATGCGGCCGGTAACGAGGTTACGAGCGATGATACCACGCGCACGCTTCTCACCGTTCTCGTCAGCAACGAGCACGATGTCGAGCATCTCGTAGCGGGTGTACATCTTCACTTTGCCTTTACCGATCTGGCGGCTGAGGGCGCTGTACGCACCGAGCAACAGTTGCTGACCGGTCTGGCCTTTTGCATAGAAAGTACGGCTAACCTGCGCACCACCGAACGAACGGTTGTCAAGCAAGCCTCCGTATTCGCGAGCGAAGGGAACACCCTGTGCGACACACTGGTCGATGATGCTGTTCGATACTTCAGCCAGACGATAAACGTTTGCCTCACGAGCACGGTAGTCGCCACCCTTGATGGTATCGTAATACAAGCGGTAAACGGAGTCACCATCGTTCTGGTAGTTCTTCGCCGCATTGATACCGCCCTGTGCAGCGATGGAGTGCGCACGACGCGGACTATCCTGGATACAGAAGTTGAGGACGTTAAAGCCCATCTCTGCGAGCGAAGCAGCTGCAGATGCACCTGCCAAGCCCGTACCTACTACGATCACGTCCAGACGACGTTTGTTGGCGGGGTTAACCAGTTTCTGATGGTTCTTGTAGTTCGTCCATTTGAGCTCCAGCGGGCCTTGAGGAATCTTCGCCATTTCCGGCGTGATAATAGGAGTAGTAGCTTCTTTGACTGCCTTCTCAACTTTCTCTACTACTTTCTCTGCGGCTTTTACAGCGGCCTTTTTAACCGTCTTTTTAGCCTCTTCAATTATTGTTTCTTTCTTTGCCATAATTCTTAATTTTTAATTCTTAATTTTTAATTAATCAGCAAAGCATTCCGATGCCCCTTCCGAAGTAATACAATACAACGATAGCAAACGGCAGTACCGCCAAGGTGGCTACGATGCAACCAATCACCTTGATGCGCTTCATCCATACGAGGTTGTTCCAACCTAGCGTGTGTAATGCAGACCAAACACCATGGTTCAGGTGTAGCCACAATGCGCAGAGCCAGATCAGATAAAGAACGCAATACACTTGTCCCCATACAGGCTCGGTGAACAGAGCTTTTACATAAGCCGCACCGTTCTGCGGATCAAACGCCCCGGTTTCGATGCCGGAAATCTCCGCGAACTGCATCTTGAACCAGAAATTGTAGAGGTGCAGTACGAGGAAACCGATGACGATAGCACCGAGAACGAGCATGTTCTCCGATTCCCAATCCACGCCTTCTTTCTTACCCGTCACCGCATAGCGGTCGTTACCGCGCGCAGCACGGTTCTGAATGGTCAGATAGATGGCGTAGCAGAAATGCACCAGCACGAGGAACGCCAGTCCGAGCGTACCGATAAGGGCGTACCAGTTAGCGCCCAGCAGGTGACAAATCATGTTGTAGGCATCTTCCGAGAAA
>Ga0310696_10000396_pt1 | contig 71152 bp, 65 predicted proteins | sample AusTroGonzalo_MG_4_FD_203885 | JGI IMG/M metagenome (GOLD analysis project Ga0310696, IMG submission 203885) | Bovine rumen microbial communities from tropical cattle in Woodstock, Queensland, Australia - Gonzalo_02 (v2) (version 2) | ecosystem: Host-associated > Mammals > Digestive system >...
ATGTGTTTTTATCGCTGTTTCTATTGCTGGTTGTGCCAATCCTTTTACTAATCCAGTATTTTTCCCAACACACTTCTTTATAGGATCTAAATTATTTCTTTCAACATGTTGTGTCATAGCATCACAACTATCCCCGTGATATAAGATGCATTTACCGTCAACATCAGATTTATCATCTGGGCAAAAACATTTTAAGCGAATGCCATTTATGTAGTCATATTTTCCACCAGAATCTACACAATCTTTTTCTTGTGCGACTAATTTTTCATATTCGTCTTTTTCGTAACATTTATTGTGAAATAATTTATATGAAACAATGCATGATTTGATAATACAACGGTCTTTTTCATCATAAGAGGCCAACAGAGCATGATGATCAGAACCCAAAGAAGACAAACAACTTTTTGCAAACACACTATTGTGTGTGCAACAAATAAACACAAGGAACCAGTAAAAAACCAACATCCTCCGCATACTGCGTATTATATAACAACCAAATCTTTTTTCAATAATATTTGTTCGTAAATCGTCAAAACAAGTATAGTTTTTACTCCACAAGTTACGAACTCGTACAAGCATTAGAAATCTAATACAAAGCACCGCTTCACGCGGTGTTTCGATATTTGACATTCGGAAAAGATGTTAAGGCGTTTTATGAATTTTGTGATATAATGATGCTATAACTAAGGAGTAAAAAATGAAAAAATTATCTTTGTTAATTGTGCCAATTTTAATTGGTCTAAGTGCTTGTTCTGATAAACCAGTATATGTTGGAACGGGTTTTTTGTGTAATGGTGCAGAAGAAGGTAATCCAACAACGGATATAAAGTTATATAAAAATTACGCAATAATATCTGTTGACGGGGAAGATATAAAATTAAAAAAAGAAAGTGTGAAAAACACGTTTATAACGTATTCAAATACTGATTATAAGTTAGATTTTTATACACTAGATTCCAGACAGATTCTACTCCAGGACACCCAGGGATCTTGGGTTGAAATGGGCTTTAATTTAAATGGTCACAAATGTTTCTGGCAAGAAGTGGAATCCGCAAACCATAATCAACATTTGCAAGCAAAACTGATAGATGAAAATACACAAAAGGAACTAGAAATATTGTTTAAATAATTCAAACACCCACAATGAATACGAACCATGAAAAAGGTTAGATTTCTAACCTTTTCTTTTTAAAAGTTCGTAAATCGGCGAAACAGGTATAGTTTTTACCCTCCAACTTACAAACTCGTGAAGGCCTTGGAAATCCAAGAAAACCTGGATGCGTTAGAAGAGTTTTTAAACAACAATGACTTGATTTTGCGATAAGTTATGCTAGTTTTGAGAAAAAGAGGTATAAATATGAATTCAGACAAACTTTATAAAGAGTCACTAGAGGAACTTGAACATTATGAAAAATATGAAAACTTTCCTTTGGAGCAAACACCGAATTTTTATTTAAAACGCACACTAACAGAATATGAAATGGAACAAGTAAAACTTATCGCATTATGCGAATGTAAAGATAAAAAACAATATGATATTTTTATGCGAACCATGGTACTTGAGGGACCTATTAAAGAATTGCTAAAAAAAGCAAAAAAAGCCCACAAACAAGGATATTACGAATTTTACGAATATACAATACACGCAATACATGATACTATCCTACTTGAATCTGGTTTGGAAAAAAGAGTACCGTTTCCACCAAAAATGAAAGAATATCAAAAATAAACGGATATAAAATTGTTATCTTATAATTAAAAACCACCCAAATGGGTGGCATTTTTATTCATGTTATACTCTGTTTTTCTATTTTGAACATTCTTTTTGTTTCTTCAACTGTTCTACTTGTTTCAACATTTCTTGTTTGAAATCATTAGCTAATTTAAAACCATCTTGCTTTACATCACGTTTGAATAGTTTAAGCTTTGGAAACACGTATTTCCTTATGATATTAGGAAAAACATACTTAACCCCAATTTCTTGACCATTCAAATCCATAGAAAAAGTTTTTATGTAGGCGTATGGTGAAAACGGAGGTCTGAAAGGATTACAGAGAAAAATTCCAGGATAACAGTTATCTTCCGTTTTGATTGATAAACTATACCCCTTTAATTCATGTGTTTTTTCATCATAATATTCTACAACATCAGATACTTCTTTTGGACGAGCTATTGGTCGTGTATCCATATATTCATTTTTCATATCATTTTCCTTATGTTTATCATCTGCATGATGTCATAATATCGCAAAATGTCAAGAGTATTGAAGCCCACCCAAACGGGCGGTATTCTTATTCTGGCAGGGCCATCTGTGCAATTCACGAACTAATGAAGTCAAAGATTTATTGCAATTCGGCAAAGAAATTAAACTATTTTTGAATAAATATGATTTTCATAACCGTACAAACATAACTACACAGTTATAAATATATTTCATTTTTGCTTGTTTGAAGAACTGTGTACAATCTTGTGTCCAAATTTACGCACAATCCATGAATCGATATCTTGAAACGATATGTTGCACCAAATTGCAGTAAGCGGCATAATGGTAAAAACAATTAACAAAAAAGTAAAAAAATATTTATGTTCATTTGCATATCCGTTCTTTGTAAGTATTTCTATCAATAATACAAGTCCAAGTTGCGTGGATATAAAAAAACCATCTAACAAACAAGCCAAGAGTCTTATGACTGTTCCTACTGGGCTTAATTTATATATTTTCTTTTTCATTATACACCTCTTTTTTTGCGATAATGATACCAATTTATTATACTATTGCAATAATTTCAGGCGATATTATTGTGTCTGACGACGAATTTAGAACCATGCTTGGGGAACATCTTTGCCCAAAAGTTATGGCTCGGTGTTTCAAGCAGTTGATTTACCAGATTCAACACCACGATTTCTAACACAATCCCTCTTCGTTGGGGGATTTTTTATACAATGACAGGGTATTGGTGAAACCTGTTTTTTATTCACATCTATATGCGACAAAGTATTCATAATATCCGCTTGAACCACCGCTCAATTGTGATGAAAGTTGGTCATATCCAGATTTATTGATGGCTTCATCATTCAATTTTGAAGATATACTTATTGCTGATTTAGAACCAACATTTCCACCAATCTCTTTTATTTTGCTAGCGGTGCGGCTTCGAGAAGCTTCCCATAACCCATCAGTAAATGTGGCGGTCTTGCCCAAAACTGTACATTTGGCATTTAATGGTAATCCTTGATTATAAAGTTCCACATCATCATCTTGGTACATAATAATTCCACCTTCTCCAATAACAGATTTTTGTCCAGAGAAAGGCATGAAATCAACACTGATACAACCAGCCAAAGCTAAACAACAACATATAGAAAAAAGTTTTTTCATAATCATCTCCTTTCATTTGTATACCTAGTTTAAAATATTATTGAATTTTTTTCAACATGTTAAATACCCACAATAAATACGAACTAAGAAAAAGGTTAGATTTCTAACCTTTTCTTTTTAAAAGTTCGTAAATGTGCAAAACGGGCTATATTTTTACTACCTAACTTACGAACTCACACCAATAACGAAAATCAAAAAAATCTCCGCCTGTCGATTTTTTAAGATTTTCGTAATTGTCCCACTCGGAATTGGTCATGCGTGCCTTTGGCACTCTGACCTCATTCGTGACGCATCGCGATAAATCGCTCTGCTACTCATAGTGAACCTCCGGTTCAAATTCGGGGTTTGAACAAAAATTAAAACCACCCGTTTGGGTGGTTTGAATTTTTGGCAGCCCCACTCGGATTTGAACCGGGATTCTCGCCTTGAAAGGGCGGTGTCCTAACCGTTAGACGATGGGGCCAAAACACAAAAAAACTGGCGGGATGTAAGGGGCTCGAACCCTCGACCTTCTGCGTGACAGGCAGACGCTCTAACCAGCTGAGCTAACACCCCAAAGCCGTGCCGTTATATTATACTCTAAAAAACATAAAATCAAGTATTTTTTTCAAATACTTCACTTTTTACTTTTTTCGCATGGAAAGGAATAAAACCGTTCCCCCAACCACGAACATTATTGCCGATAATAATTGTCCCATCGTAAGACCCCACGAAGTAAGGAATCCGATTTGTATATCGGGCGCACGAAACTGTTCACAAAATATTCTGAATATCGCATACAACATTAACATTGTGCCACCCAGCGCACCAGGGTATCTGCGCAAATTAGTGCGTTTGTAAAGCAACAACATTATTACGAATAACAATATACCTTCGGTGACGGCTTCGTATAGTGGACTTGCATGACGTGGGACATCGTTATACCCATTAAACACCACCCCCAATGGCGAATCCGTTGGACGCCCCATAATTTCCATATTTATAAAATTCGCGATACGACCAAAAAACAAACCAATTGGTGCAATTACCGCAAGCACATCAAGAATCTTTAACCCACGTGTCCAACTTTTCGTGTATAAAAACGTGGCGATAATAACCCCAAGCAATCCACCATGGAAACTCATTCCACCATGCCAAAGCATAACTATTTCCCACGGATTTTCCAAAAAGAATATCGGGTTATAAAACAAAGCGTACCCCAATCGTCCACCAATAATCACCCCAAGAATTAAATACGTAAATAAATCTTCCATTTGTTTATGGTTTAGCGATACACCATTTTCCTTGTCTTTGCGCAAAAAATACCCCAATAAAATATAACCCACAACAAACGCCGTGACATACGCCAACGCATACCATCTTATTGGCAAACCAAATACCGAAAAAGCCACAGGAGAAATAGGATTTAATACTATTGCCATTTTTGCTGTTCCTTTGGGTTATTAGTAATTTTATTCCTTGAATTTTCACCCATATTGTATTATGTATTATCAGAGATAACAAGGAGAAACTGAAATGACAAATAAAATAGCAAACATAAATTCTGCAAACCGCCCAAGTGGGATAGATTTGTATTTGAAAAAAATATTTACTTTGATGTTTGGTGCCGTTGCTGTAACCGCACTTACAACGTTTATGGTTATATATGGTGGTGGTATAAGTTTGCTTGTAAATCAGGGTGGTTTATCCGCGGTATTTTACATTGCTACATTTGGTGGTTTGGCTCTTTCCATTTGGGCCCAAGTTCGCGCATTTTCAATGCGTCCAACAACGGCGGCTTTATTACTTTTTATCTATTCTGTTATGATTGGGCTTAGCATCACACCGATTGTATGGGGTGCTCTTTCCATTAATCCGGCATCCATATTACAGGCGTTTGTAATTGCCGCTTTGATGTTCGGTTGTATGGCATTGTTTGGTTATAAAACGGCAAAAGACCTGTCTTTCCTTGGCATATTCTTGATGATGGGAATGATTGGTTTGATTTTGGTTGGAATTGCTGGTATGATTTGGCCATTGGGCAGCGGTTTCGCAACAATCGTTTGCTTGATTGGTGTTTTGGTGTTCGCACTTTTCACCGCTTATGATATGCAAACTTTAAAGCGCGCTTATGCATCGGTTGGTGATGACACAACACGCGACCAATTGGCTGTTTTGGGTGCTTTGCATCTTTACATATCGTTCGTTGCAATGTTCCAATATTTGTTGGGATTGTTGAACCGTGACTAATATTTAATTTAGGAGTAAAAAATGGCTTACAAAATAGATAATTCAAAATGTATGGGGTGCCATTCTTGTATGGGTATGTGCCCTATGATGGCTATTTCTGTTGGTGCCGATGGCAAATGTGTTATTGACCCAACAAAATGTGTTTCTTGTGGAACATGTGCATCTGTTTGCCCAGTTGCGGCTATTACACCTGCACAATAATAAATTCGTAATGTGGGGTAAAAAATGTCTGCTAAAAATGTAAATGACATTGTTGCGTTATGTAAACGTCGTGGTTTTATTTTCACGGGTTCCGAAATCTATGGTGGCATGGGCGGAACTTATGATTATGGTCCGTACGGCGTTGAACTTATGAAAAACATTCGTAACGCTTGGTGGAATGCGATGATTTATTCTCGCAATGACATCGAAGGATTGGATGCATCACTTATTGGTAATCGCTTGATGTGGAAATATTCTGGTCACGAAGGCGGTTTTTCCGACCCATTGGTTGAATGCAAAAAGTGTGGTGCACGTATGCGCCAAGATAAAATGCGCGACCCTTCGAAATGTGATAACTGTGGTTCCACTGATTTGACACCACCACGCGAATATCAACTTATGATGGGGTTATCTATTGGTGCGGTATCTGACGGCGAAATAAACGCATATTTGCGTCCGGAAACTGCAACCACAACCTACATCAATTTTAAAAACGTATTGGATGCCAAACCACATAAATTGCCATTCGGTATCGCCCAAATAGGCAAGGCATTCCGTAACGAAATTTCACCACGTGGTTTTGTTTTCCGTATGCGTGAATTTGAACAAGCGGAAATGCAATATTTTGTAAAACCCGGCGAAGATGAAAAATACTTTGAACAATGGCGTGCTACACGTATTGCATGGTGGACAAATGTTTTGGGAATCCCCGCGGAAAAATTACGCTTTACACCGCATGAAAAATTGGCCCACTATGCCAAGGCCGCTGGTGATATTGAATACGAATTCCCCGATGGTTTTGACGAAGTCGAAGGTGTTCACAACCGCCAAGATTTCGACCTTGGGTCACATACAAAATCCCAAGATGAATTCAAAATCTCGGCACACGTTATGAAAAACGAAGACAGCACAACGAAACTTGCTTATTCCGACCCACAAACGGGCGAAAGTTTCATTCCATTTGTTGTTGAAACTGCCATGGGGGTAAATCGTGCAATGTTCGTCACAATGCTTGAAGCATACACCGATGAACAATTACCTGATGGTAAGTCACGTATCGTGTTAAAATTGAAACCTTGGTTGTCACCGGTCAAAGCAGCGGTTATCCCACTTGCACGTAACGTTCCGGAATTGCTTGATATCGCAAATAACATTGAAAACGATTTGCGTAAACTGGGTATCGGACGTATTGAATTGGAAAACTCTGGAAACATCGGTAAAAATTATCGTCGTCACGACGAAATTGGAACCCCCGTATGTATAACGGTGGACCACCAAACATTGGAAGATAACACCGTTACAATGCGTCACCGTGACACGATGGAACAAGAAAGAATAAAAATCCAAGATGTTCCAAAACGTGTAATGGAAATAGTCACAATGAAATAAAAAAAACACCGACAAAAGTCGGTGTTTTTTATTCTTGTAATGTTGGAATCAGAACTTCATCATTATAAAATCCAAGATATTTGTTCCCAGTACCACAATATACCTGCATAAGCGACCCACGATATTCTGTCTTTGCTTGAACCCAACGTTCATCAATATCATTTTGCGCCCCTTGATAACCACTGAATCCACCAACTGCACCACCAACCCCGGCCCCTTTCAGCGTTGAACCCAAACGCGCTTTATTGGACATATCTATGATATCCTCGCTGTCGGCCCCCAACATTACTGGTGTGAAATTTTCCAAAGCATCCCCCATGGATGAATCAGTATCGCTACAATTATAAGGGTTACCATCATTATCACGCAAACAAACCGTTGCCCCATCGTTTACACCAACCCATTCATACCAATCATCCATTTTGGAACCCAAGGCTTTTTCGGTAAATCCCAAAACAACCGCTTTTTTAGCACTACCATTACGTTTTACAGCATCAACTATTACATACTCCGCATTCATCACCTCAGCCATTTTCTTTTCTTTTTTATTGGGATCATTATCAACAGGTTGAAACTCATACCTTGTCACACTTTTAAGTAATTCAGAGCTATTTTTACCATTTAAGTCGGTTATACTATGGGCGGTTTCTTTTATGTCTTTTGCAACATACGAAGCGTTTTCTTTACACTCCGTATATTCACCACCACTTGATGACTCTTTACAAACAACTATTTTTTTAGAATTTATTCCATAAAATATCGTATCGTTTTTTTCTTCCTCTGATAAATCACTTGTGTTTTCAATTTTTCCCCATAAACATGTTGTTTCTACACCATCTTCGGTTTTACATTTTTCAACACGTAAAACATCGTCACCTGTTGCGGACATATTTCCCACCAAACCACCAGCAATCGCATTTATACCAGTATTCATAATTATATCACCAGCAACCTTACCCGAATATGAACTTGCCGCCATAAGTGCCGCACCACCCGCCGCACCAATCGCAGCGTTTTTAAGTTTTGACTTACTGGTTCCTAACATACCATCTTTTCCGGGATCATTTTTTCCGGTCAAATTTCCACCAAGTCCACCAACAACCAAACCACCAAGTATTTTGAGTCCGGCTTTTTGTTTTTGTTCCTGATTCATAACCTTGATAACATCTTCACGCGTGGGTTCCGCATCCGCAGGAAATTCAACATCTTCCCTTTTTATATCCTGCAAATACGAACTTTGCGGAAAATTTGATATGTTGCAAACAAAACCATCCCCCGCTGCAAGTTTGACACGTGCGACAGGCAAATCACTTTTATTCCCCATACTATCAAGATTTTTATCCTTAAACCGAAGTTCTACGACCGCAACACAAGTGGCCGGACCATTCGCCTTGCTCCCCACTGTTGGTCTGTCCCACATGAATTCGCCATTGGGATAAATCATGGCACACGAATCCAAAGTATTTCTTGTAATACCAGCCGCTTCATCACCATCACGAATTTTTTCTTCTAATTCTTTATCAGCAACCTCTACCCCAAACGCCCTGTCGTGTTCTTCCTGCGCCGCAGCAGCAGCTGCCGCCGCTTCGGTTTCCGCAAGATAGTTTTGATATTGTTGTTGCAAAGCCAAAAGGTTTTTCGAAGACCCCGCATAACCACCTTTTTTACCAGCACGCATATCGGCATCGGCGCCCCCCAATACAAGGGACATCAAAACCGCTAACGAACCACAAATAAAACTGTTACGCACATTCATCTAACACCCTTTGCATAAATCCGATATTCCTTAGAATTGTAATCTTAAACGAACACCAACATCTATTAAACTAAGACGCCCACTTTCATACCAATTTGTATAGTGGAAAACACTGTCGTAATCGGCTTGAACTTCGCTGCCGTAACCATCGGACAACCATTCAGTTTGCGTTAAAACGATACTGCCCGAAGTTTTTACGTTTCCAAGATTTGCATAACGAACAAAAAAGTCAAGTTTCAAACCGTCGCCCAAATCGGTTGTCACACCACCTTCAAGCATAAACGCTAATTGTTCCGCAGTTCCGCCATTGTGATAAGCATAAATATCAGATATACCTGTTAAAATACCGGCGTTATTTACGGTTTCACTCAAATCTGCAATAACTTCATAATAAGTATCATCATGAACAACATAATCAGAAATCGTATTCAAAGACAAACCGACACCCAAACCAATATACGGACGTAATGCCCCACCAGCCAAATACCCAGTATAAGAATCTATGTTATAATACAAATTCAACATGGTGGCACTTGCGGTAATAGCCCCACCTTCAACCGCCGCTTGAACATTAGCAACACCGGTTGCATCACTTGCCGTTGAAACCGTTCCCGGATATCCCATCCCAGAATAACGAGCATAAGAAAAATCAACACGAATATCATTGTTAATCGCGGCACCTACCGATAATTGTAACGGCATCACACTATCATGATTAAAACCAGCCGTAGCAAATGCCCCCGGAACAATATACGCATCAGCTTCACCTGCATAATCAGCATTCATTCCGCCCATAACACTCGCCGCATACCCCACGGAAAGCCCGATATATAAACCACTATCCGCCAAACGGTCATAATCCGCCGGCATATAATATTGGCGCCCCGCAGCGGTTGCCGCCGAACCAACACGTGGCAAAGCCCCCGTTATACGATTTGGCTGTGCTGCGACACCAGAATTTACAACCATTACACCGTTTCCAACGGTAGGAACCGCAACAGTTTGCCGTTGATATTGCATAACTTGGGGTTGGGCCACCACACCAACGGTATTTTGCCCCGCATAATAATTTTGATAAACCGGATAAGCCGCACCCGCAACAGTCGGGACCGTCAACGCCACACCCAAGAAAATCGCAGAAACCTGGTTCTTTTTCATACTTTTCTCTCTATTCTCTTGGTAATATTATATCATAAAAAAGGCGTTAAAAAAAGCGGTTTTATAACACAGAGGAAATAAAAAAACGGGTTTCACAACCGAAACCCGTTTTTTCGTATTTTCCAGCAAAAACTAGAACGCAAGATTAAAGCGAACACTAACTTCCGCTTTTACGTCCGTTCCATTTGCAGAATTCCTATGCGCATCGTCAAATGTGTATTCACCGACCAATGCGATTTGGAAACTATCCGTGATTTGATTTGCAATAACAGCGGACAAGATATATTCATCCCAACCATCATCCATATCTGTCAATCCAGCGGCCATATTTCTTAACCCTGTTGCGACCATAGGATTTGCACTAGATAAATCTGTATGAATAGATTTTACACCATTATCAGTATGTTCAACAAATCTGAAACCACCACCAAACGACCAATCGTCGTTAATTTGCCAAAATGCGTTCGTTCCAACGGTTATTTCCTTGGTTGATTTCAAATCAACGGAAATTTCATCAACAGTTGGTAAGTTCACCTTGATTTTATTATTGTGATTACCAAATGTTTGTAAATATTCCGCGAACAAGGAAGCCGTGAACGCCGACCATCTTTTACCAATCTTGGTTCCTGCAACTAAGCCCCAACGACCGTTGGAAAAGTTATCGTATTTGAAGCCAGTTGTTTGGTCAAAAGAGCCCTTCATCGGTGTAATACCAGACAAATAACCTTCACCATAAATGTCCCAAACAAAGTTATCCAATGTTTCAACCAAACGATAATCTAACCCAATACGACCACGGTGCATGCCCTTTCTGTCAATATCATCGTTTTGTGTCCAACCCAACGACACATAGGTATTCAATCTGTCGGTGATACCAAAAGCAAAATCTTCGGTAAAACGCCATACTGGGAATTCCACCGCACCTTCATGATGTTTTTGCTTCATAGCATCTGTATCATCAGCAACCTTATACATCAAACCCAAACCAGTTTTGGATACAAATTGACCCGATTCCGGTATAAAAAGAGGGTTTTCCATATTTCTTGTAACACCAGCAGATGCTACACCCGTGAACGCCGCCATAGTAGCGACAGCAACACCTAATATTTTTTTCATCTAATAATCCTTGTTTTATTTGTTTACTACCAACCCCCATTATTGGCAAGATTGGTGTCACATTCCCGACACCGCCCATTATTGGCAACAATGTCACCTGGGAATATAACCCTTGAATCATACAACAACTTGGTCAAATGTCAAAATTTTTTATCGAATTGCCCCTGGCTTGACATTTTTTGCTTTTGACCTATATTCCAAGAAAAAGGTGAAATATGACACAAGATTTATCAAAAATTATCGCTATGGCATCTGGTCAAAACAGGAATCATTTTGACATGGATCTTGTTCCTGTCGCCACGCGTGAGCAAATAGATACCGCATTTGATAATATATTCCTTGGTAAAAGTTTATTATTGTGGATCAAGGGCGGACGGCTTGTTGATGCATGGAATACGGTTTTAGATGCAATGCGCGATGATGTTTTTAATATTCCTATTACATCTACTATAACGGAATATTTACGCATCGCTATTTTTCAACATCGCAAAAAATGGCACGCTAAGATGTTACAAAGTGATGAACGTAGCTGCATTGCAACACTTGATGTCATGGAACAAAAGGAATTACAAGACCACGCAAACAAAATGGTTATCGCGGGCCAAAAGGTGCTTGATGAGCTACTTAAAGATAAAACTGTTCATACGCCAAAAGTGAATGAACTTGCACAACAACTATCACCCCAGCAACAAAAGGTTGCACAACGTGCACTTGAACATACACGTAGTCGCGAACGCACCCGCGAAAGACACTAACTTGAAATTCTTTTTTCTGGCACTATAACATCTGTGTGATGGTAATTAACAAAGAGGTGGTGTCATGTTAGAAAAAAGCCAAAATCTTTCTGAAAAACAAACCGTAAAAAACGAGATAGTGTCCGCATATATGACGCTTTATAACGCGTTAGTGGGCGCATATTTATCACGTGGCCTATCAAACGGACATGCTTGGTATAATGCAACGTTGGCTATGCGTTCTATTATCACAAAACGCCGTGGCGAAGTCCCAGGTTTCGTGTTTGCGCAACTTGCCAAAACATTTAATACACACAAACAAACCGTATCAAAAAAATCTATGTTGTCCGAAAACAAAGACGAACATAAATTATCCGCCCCCAACAATCTTCGTAGCGCAATGCAAGAATTTGATAAATCACTGAAAGATGCATCAACAAAATATTATTCGGCAATTGTGAATACGGTGCCAACGATAACCCCAATGGGATATTCAAGATAGTTTATTTGTGTTTATACGCCAAAATAAACGGAACAATTTTATCCGCGTAATCGCTTGGAATAAGTGTGCGCGGAATTTTTATTGCATTACCCTGCCCCGCAGACAATTTTGGTAAAACTTTGTCATTCTTGGCATTTATAACTTTTTCCAATTTTATTGTCGGCCCCGCAATAATCCCAGGCAAAACAAATGTTATTTCATCACACGTTTTGATTTCATTGCGTAATTCAAAGGTGAAATAATCATCCGCCACATCTGTTATAACACCGGCGGCTTGCCAATCCGAAACAGAACGAGCCGAATCAAAATTATGCGACTTGGGACCCAGTGGACCATCAAAGAATGCTTCGGTATACCCACGCGATTCTAACACATCCAGCGCATGCATAAAATCATCAGGATTGAAACTTTCGGGATTCCGTGCATAAGCATCCATAGCGCAACGATAAGCATGCACGACCGAACCGACATAATATTCACTGCGATTACGACCTTCTATTTTTAATGAATCAGGTTGGGCGGAAATAACCTCGGCTAAACGTGGCATAAGACATAAATCCTTAGCATTCATGATATATGCGCCATGTTCATCTTCGTCCAACGGCATTTCTATACCCGATTCATGTTCACGTAAAATTACATCATACTTCCAACGACACAACTGTGCACAAGCACCACGATTTGCAGGGCGCCCAGTAATAAAATTAGACAATAAACAACGCCCAGAATAAGACATACACATTGCACCATGAATAAATATTTCTAATTTTATATCGGGACATTGCTGACGAATATTTATAAATTCCGCATGTGAAACTTCACGCGCCAACACACAAAGTGATGCGCCGGCACGTTGCCAAAACTTTACCGATTGTGCCGAACAAATATTTGCCTGGGTGGAAATATGAATAGGAATATCCGGATGATTTTCACGAACCCACATTAAAACCCCAGGGTCAGAAACAATTAAACCATCGGGCTTTAAATAACGTATTGTTTCGGACACACGCGGCATATTTGCATATTCTGCATCATGTGCAAATAAGTTGAACGCAAGGTAAACCTTTTTCCCGGTCGCATGGGCAAGTTCTATACCCGTTTTAACTTCTTCGGTAGTAATTTTTGCACGCGCCCGCATGGAAAAACCAGGAAGCCCAGCATAAATCGCATCCGCACCGTATAAAATTGCGGTTTTAAAGGCATCAAGTGTTCCGGCTGGCGCCAAAAGTTCAGGTAATTTAATCATACCGCCCATTCTAACAGTGTTTTTTCCAAAGTCCATATTATTTTATTTTTACCAAGTTTTTATTTTTTTCAAAATCTGCTTGATTTTATGAAATAAAAAATATAGCATAAGAACACATCGCCGGTTTAGCTCAGTTGGTAGAGCGGCTGATTTGTAATCAGTAGGTCATTGGTTCAAGTCCGATAACCGGCACCAAAATAATCCGCAGATTTCTGCGGTTTTTTAATGCTTTATGTTCGGCAACCTGTTCCCGAATCTTATAACATTATGTAATAAAATAGCACAAAATAGCACTCGTTTTGCACAAAATTTACACAAAATTTGACACAAAAAAGACCGCCCTTTCGGGCGGTTCGTCAGGTTACGAAAACTATATTTGCACAAATTCCTATTTTTATGGCTTAAAAACACGATTAAATGACCCCGGGGCGTATATCTGTAAATGACACCAAGTCGGCGTGTCGGAATAGTTTTCAGCCCACAATCCACACTCCACCAACGCCTTTTTACCCGTTGCCGTCTGTAACCATTTCTTCAACTTGCAATCGGCATCGCCTATGTCCACCGCTGCACCGTATAAATGGCTTGACCCCATCGCAGACGGATTTATACGTTTTTGGTCTGCCAACGAACGCAGGCACGATGTCGCTGTTCTCGGTGGTGTAAACCCCAACTTGTTCAATTTGGCACACAGGTCGCGCAAATTGCGCATTGTGACCGCATCCACTTCGCTTTCTTTCCACTTATGGCTTCCAGCATTCAATAGTTCGGCAACGGAAAACTTCATTTTATTTCCTTTTTTTTCAAATAAAAACACCGCCTAAAAAGACGGTGCATATTATATAAAACTGATTTTTTTATATTAGCATAATACCTTGTGCTATCCCACTAATCACAAGTCCGCAAAAAATTGCACAAAAATAAAATAAACAATATTTTAACATTTTTATCCTTGTTTTAATACGTTTAACAACTTCTTAACTGTCGCGCTGTTATACTTATTAAACTCTGGGTTTTCCTCTGGTTTTAACTTGCTTGTCTTCCCCATTTTATACCCGCGCCAGTCTTCTGTCAAGTCTTTTCTACTTTCATCCCATGCTTTGGACACGCCATCTTTGAAAGAATATTTAATAAAATCTGGTATTTCTTTTAACACCCCGGCGCCTAACATGGTAGCCCCTAAAAGGGGGCTTTTTTGTGATGCTCTATATGTGATATATCTATGTGCATAATGGTCTAACCCAGAATCTAACAATCGCTGTTTGCTATCTTTACCTTTATTATAAGTGTCAAGAGCGCCTTTTAAGCGACTCAGCGCATCTTGTCCTTCGCGCACAGCATTCCCAAATTCTGCTACAGGAAAAATCTGCCCATAATTGTTTTGTCTATCTATTACTTGTTTTTCTGCCAATATGCCCGAAATATTCATCTTAAATCCTTTTTCTTATCAGGAAAAATATTGCCACGCAAAGCGCAACAAACAAACTGGTGGAAGACAAACGCCAGTAATTCGTTTTCGCTTCGCATGTGGCAATCTCGGCTTTGCAAGATGTTCCTGCGGACACTAATCCCACCTTGCAACTTTCTAACTCTTTTTCTAAAAACACTACATCTTTCGTCTGCTCTATGTTTTTCTTGGCATAATCCAATACGCCGTCAATCGTTTATGTATCAACTTAAACAACGGGCAGTAAAACTTGAAAACGCTGATTTAAAATACGATGTGGAAACACTTTGGAATTCTGGCGTAAGTATTACCCCGGATATAATTATATTGTTACGCACATTAAATCGCCAAATATCAAAGTAAAAAACACTCTGCTGTATGATGGTTTTCGACAAAAACACTTGACAATTATTGTTTTGGTATTATATTACAACTATCAAATAAAAAAATAGGGGTGTATTATGCAAAACATACCAGGATTTGAAGAATATCAAAAACAACAAAAAGCAACGGCTAAACCAGCGCAGGAACAAACCGTCGTTCAAAAACCAATCGCCAATAAAGACAATTTGTTAAAGGACGAAATCAAAGCGCTTACTTTGTGGCCACGCTTGAAAAACAGTTCTGGCTTTTGGTACTTACTTGGTATTTTTACTTTCGCAACCGCAGTGGCTATGGATGCAAAAGTAGCAAAAACACTTCAACATGATTTTGATTCACCGTTTTTTGATTATAACATCGCCATCCAAGGAAGCATTTTAGGGCTGGGTGCTCTGGTTCTTTTGGTGACATTTATCAAAGGCACAGAACTTTGCCAAAACATCAGCGCAGATAAATTATTCCGTAACATTATTCAGTTGCGTGACCGTCCGTACTTTGCATCAAGTGATGCCGCAAGTTTAAAAGAATTAAATGAACTGGGGTTAAGAATCCTTAAAAAATGTTCCGGTATTGACCCAAAGTTTATTGAAAATCTGAAAAATGGGGAATATGACCATACCATCGATTATTCACAAGCAATCGCAATAATCGAGGGGTATTTAACAACCCACCAGAAAGAAAAACAAGAAATATTGAACGCTTTTAATAAAAGCCAATTACCCAAAAGTATATTAGAATTTTTTCAAGCCACTGATTTGCGTGATGAAGTTCATAACGCCAATCCAGCAATAGTAATACAACAAACAAAAGGTATGTAAAAATGACAGAAAGATTACCAGGCGCAAAAGAACGCCAAGAAAGATTAGACAAAATCGCTTTTGAAAGATCCCGCAAAGAAAAATGCGAACAATGGCGCGCAGAACAAGTACACGAAGCGGCACTTAAACAAGAAGCCGAAAAACAAAAAGCTAAAGAAGAAAAACAAAAATTACAACTTGCGCGCAAAGTCACTCGCAAAGCACGTTGGATTTCTGTTACAAGTGGTTCTTTGTTGTGGGGACTCTTGTTTTCGGGTATGGCTGCTGGTTTCTTTGTATATGGTGACGCAGTAAAAAATAAAAAAATGGAAAAAATAGATCGTGACACCATTGAAGCAAGCGCATGGTTGGCAAGCGCAATGTCCGCACTGGGGTTAATTTTGTTTATGATTTTATCCGCAACGCACGCAAAGAAAATAAAACCACGCAATGTCCGTGCTATGATGGAAGAAATGAAACAAAGTTATGTTCCATACGACACGAATAAAAATTTACAGGACTTGGGTAAACTTGGTTTGGAAATTTTAAGAAAATATTCACAAATAGACGAAGAATATTTTGAAAAATTGTTAAAAGGTGACTATCTGTTGGACTTTGACTACGACCAATCTGTTGCTGTTATCAAGGGACACTTGGAAAAACACCCGGAAGACATGGACAAAGTCCTTGCTATCTATGAAGCAATTGACTTACCTGCTGATTTGTTAGACGAAGCAGAAGGAAGCGAAGAAATAAAAGTTGCAAAAGAAAAATTGATTGCGACACAAAACAAACAACTTGAACAAGTGACCGAAAAATCGCTTTAAAAACAAACCCTCGGTTAGCCGAGGGTTCTTTTTTATCTTTCATTTTGCAAGTTCTTTGTTATATTCACTTATAAAATTATTCAACCGTTCAAGCACTTCACAAGCATCGTGTTCATAATCCTTGAGTTCATTATCCGCGTTGCTGTAAAGACGCATATTTGAATAATCCCAATTATCCGAAATTTTTAACGCATCTTCTTGGGATAAAATTACATCTTCGGTTCCATATTTTACAATAAGTTTAGAACACGTATCATCCGCACAAAAAACCTTGTTTCCTATTTCCAAAATACAACGTTCTATTTTGTTTGGCTTGGCATATTTATGTTTGAACGGAATTTTTGCTGCCCATTCAACCCCACGATCCTTGTCGTTCACAGGCACACACCCAGCCGACCAATCGTATTGTTTCGGACTTTTGTTCATTGAAACTTTTTCATTTGCCAATACAACATTATAAGACAAAGCCGTTTCATCAGCAACATTCACATAAACACTAAGCGCACCCTGACGATCAACTTTTTCACCATGGAAAACACCGCGGTATTCCAAGAATACACCATTATATGGATCTGCATCAAACAACTCCATTTTTCTTTCAAAACGCTCGGATTTACCATTCATGGTGACAATCGCGTAATTGTCATAAGTTTTAACCGTCATGAACACTTCCTTGGTATTCAAATGTGGTTGATATTCAACAATGCGACTTTCCGCTTCATCCCAACCATCAAGGAAAGAACATTTTATTTCGGCATTTGAATTCGGTTTATCACAGGCCGTTAAAAGTATTAAAGACAAAAAAGCCAAAAGTTTTCTCATTTTTCTCACTCCTTTTCTTTTTCGCGTTCTTTTTCGCGTTTTTCAACGGCGTTGGCAACGCTTTCAATTTGCATTAACTGATTTTCCAATGACGAACGTTCGGAATTTTTATAACCCGTTTCTTCGTTTTCTTTCTTTTCGTTTTTATCCTTTGGCGTATCAGTCCCCGCTTCCTTTGCAACACGTGGACTGATTAAATTATCATAGATTTTCTGCGCTTCAAGGGTTTCAGCAACATCACGTTTTAACAATTTATTTTCTTCCCCCGGCAAAAACCATTTATCAAGTTTAACAGCGGTCATTTGAACCAATGGACGTGTTCGCGCATCCGCGACCCAATGGGGCAACCGAAGTGTATCGGAAAAATACCATAAAGCCACCCAATAAACGACACCCATAACGACAACGCCACGAACAATCCCAAAAATGACACCAAGCGTATGATCCGTCACATTCATAACGCTTTCCTGAATTTTGTCGCGCAATTTTTGATTCAAGAATCCGACCACTAACAAAATAACAAAGAACACAATGAAATACGAAGCAACCAATGTTCCAACCGTAGATTCAGACAATTTAAACCAAGTTTGCAACAAGTGGTCTAACCACGGGGATACAAAACGTGCAGTGACCGCCGCAACAACCCACGACAATGTTGCGACTGTTTCATAAATACCACCACGTATTGTTGCCCACACAGTAGAAGCCAACAAAACAATGATATATGTATAATCAAGTGCCGTTAAATTAAACATCTCTCCGTCCCATTATTTCGTTTTTTTACCCATCAAAACCGCACACAGACCGATAATCAGCACACCCAAAACACCATATAAAATGATATTGGTTAAATCAGTGCTTTTTTTTTGTGCCTTTTTTGTGGCACGTTCCACAACCGCATTTTGTCGGGTTGCGTTTGCCTTGCGGTATTCCGCCGCACCATTTCCTGAAAGAATTTTGCGAATTTCCTTAGATTTTTTTATCGAATCTTCATCCATACCGATCTCAACAGCACGACGAAAATCGTCACGCATAAAATCACCATACCCCTGGAAACATTTTTCCCCGACAACAATCACCGGAACACCGCCACTTGTATATTCACACTTTTCAAGTGTTTTACGAAAATCGTCAAGATTACTTTTATCCATAACATTCACAGATGTCACATTCATATCAGGATATTCATAAATCAACTCGGACGAAATAAAATCACGGGCATGGTGGCAATGTGGACAAGACGGTGAATAGTAAATCGTCATATCGGTCGCCATTGCGGAACCAAAAAGCAAACCACCAAATAAAAACCCAAGAAATACACGCTTTTTCATCTTTTCTCCTTATGTTTCTGTCTTGATTATAGAAATATGGCAAGGTCGGCGCAAGTCATTTTTAACAAAAAAACGACCTTTTTTCCTGTGGTCTTTTTGTTTCTTATAATTTATGATTATACCACCAAACCAAGGGAGAAAAAATGTTCAAAATTTCTGACTTTCCACTTCCGTTTCGTGAAAAAGAAATGGAACCATTTTTATCAGAAACAGCGATTAAACTACACTATTATCGCCACATGGCGACGTATATCACAAATTTAAACAATCTTATTGCAGACACAAAATATGCGAATATGGATTTGCAAGAAATTATAAAAGAATCTGTACATGATGAAAAAGCGACCAAGATTTTCAATAATGCCGCACAAATTTATAATCATGAATTCTTTTTTAATTGTCTTGGACGTGGACAGACATTGGTTCCCGATATAATTGCAGATGCTTTTGGCGGAATCGCTGAATTCAAAGAAAAATTCAAGCATGTCGCAAATGAAGTTTTTGGTTCGGGTTGGGTATGGTTAATTCGCAACGAGGGCAAATTAGAAATTACAAGAACATCCAACGCAGACACTCCAATTGCACATGAACACTTCCCCATACTTACCCTTGATTTATGGGAACACGCATATTACACAGATTGGCAAAATCGTCGCAGTGAATATATTGATGCTTTTCTTGATAATTTAATAGATTGGAAATACGTTTTAGAAAATCTTGAAATGTAAATTATACATCCACCCGAATAAAACGCACATCATCAAATTCGGGATATCGGTTAAACATTGCCTGGGCACGTGGACACATTGTTATAATTTTGCGGTGTTGTGTACGTGCACAATCGGCAACTTTGCGAACCAAAAATAAACATAAATCCGTATTTTTATATTCTTCAGACACATCCATAGATTCTATGATCAACCTATCCGAACCAACAAACAGAAAATTTATAGCACCAATTTGATGTCCCGCTACACTGGCACAAAAACCGTTACCAGTTTGTGATTCTTCGCACTTTATATCACCATCCATTTTAATCCCCCGTCTTAACTAACAATTTAGCACATAATACAGGTAATATAAATATGAATGATTCCCCAGAAAAAACGAACAAGCATGAAGCCCGTTGATTATAACGAATTGAAATTCTTTTGAATTATCCGTCCGCTACGACGCAAACCAGCAGATTCTGCCGTAGCCATTTTAGGTTTTAGACTAAAAATTACACCCGTCGCGCCAACAACACGTGGCAAAGACATAGCCAAAGCATTTTTTCCCACACCTGATACAATACTTGTGGTTAAAATCCTGTGTTCGTCATTTATAATACAACGTAACAAATCAGCAACCGCTGCACCAATTCCATCCCAAGTTGCGCCACGACCACGTATAATTTCGTACGCAGCATTATGAACACGGTGTTCAATAGTTCTGCGAGTTGTTTGTGGTAAAGGATTCTTTGTTTGACGACAAAAATCATCCAATGATAAACCACCAACAGTAATAGATGACCAATCCACAACGCTACTGTCGCCGTGCTCCCCAATAACATAAGAATTTATAGATTGTGGCGATACCGATAAATGACGCGACAAAATTGTACGCAACCGTGCAGAATCAAGCATAGTCCCCGTTCCAATAACACGTTCCGCAGGAAGTTTAGATATACTCTGCGCCAACATGACCATAACATCCAACGGATTCGTTACCAAAATCAAAACAACTTTCTTTTGGTCAACATTAGCCATAACACGTGGAACAATATCACGAATGACTTCGGCATTATTAGCCAATAAATCAGTTCTGGTCTGCCCCTGTTTTTGGTTAGCACCAGCAGAAATGATGACTATATCGGAACCACGAATATCACGATAATTATTCGCAGCGGTGATTTTAACATCAAATCCAAAAGTAGCCGCATGTCCCAAATCTTCGGCCGCGGCACGTGCACGCACCGCATCACGATCAAACAAAACCATTTCGTGAACCAAGCCAGTATTTTTAACCGCGGTCGCAACAGCCGACCCAACCGAACCAATACCAATAATTGCTATTTTCATATTTTCTCTCTTTATATTCCTTGGATACAATTATATCACAAAAAACATTTGATAAAAACATTTATATTTTGCTAGTATTCCGCTTATGTAATTTCTAGGAAGGTATCATGAAAAAAATTTTATGTTTTGGTGATGTGACTAACAAATATAAAAACGCCATTGAAACTGCTATACGTAAAAGCGATAACATATCTGGTTGGGAACAAGCCGACACATGTGATGATTTACCAAATAAAGATGATGATTTCATCTTGATGAAATGCGATATTCATTCTGATGACTTTTTGCGTCATGTTATCGCAATAAATAAAAAATTAAATAATGGTGAAAAATTTTATTTAACACATTGCACTGTATTTTTTGACACACAGGGAAATCGCCCGCCTTTTATTCTGACTGACGCTGCATGTATCCCGATGCCGGACACAACGCAGATGACACATATTGTGCAAAACGCTGTGTTACTCTTTAAACAAATATTCGATAACACGCGCGAACCGTTTATATCGCTGATATCGGCCGGCGGCGATTCAAACACAAAACTGTCACCCCTATTACATTCTTGGTATACAACACATATAAACGATTTTCCGAAATCAACATTACGTCTTGAACAATTGGATGTTGCACTTGATTCAAATATTCGCGCCGAAAAACATTTAACAGGTGAATTGGCGGATATAATAGTCGTAGATAATATAAATACGGGAAATGCAATATTCAAATCTTTATCTGTACTAAGTAATAATTGGGAACCGTGTTGCTTTCTTATGGGTGGTAAGAACACAATAATATTAAATTCACGCGGGGCCACGGAACAAGCATTAACCCACAATATTTTATTGGCATGTAAAAAATAAAAATGGATGCAGATGCATCCATTTTTAATGACCACTATCCACTAACACCAACCACTAATACGACTTTGCGACAAATACATAACTTGGGTCGGCATCATCCAAACAACGACGCGTCAACTTATATTTTTCCATCAAAGCATCAAATTCAGGCGTTTGTGTCGCTGCATATTTAATACGGAAAAATCCAGTTTTACCCGCTTCAAAAGCCGCGACAATTTCCGCTAATGTATTCACTTCGTGAATCATTTTACGATTGCGTTCAAGTGCCGCTTGATACATATCGTTTTGAATGATTGTCAATTTATCGGTAACAACATCTTTAAACATCGCAAGAGGAACGAATTCACGTGAATCCTTGCCCAAATCACGACGAGTCATACTTATTACACCCGTTTTCAATTCGCGTTCACCAACTTCTATACGTAAAGGCACACCGCGTTTAATCCATTTCCACATTTTATCGGGTGCACGCATATCACTGTTATCGATAAAAACACGAACGCCCGCATCCTTTAATTGTTTTTCAAGATTTTCAGTATATGTTTTCATTGAACCATCATCTTCGCCACGAACAATTGGAATTATAACAACTTGATACGGTGCAATTGCTGGCGGCAATACCAAACCATCATCGTCACTGTGTGTCATGAACAAACCGCCCATCATACGAGTGGATGTTCCCCAACTTGTTGTCCACGCATAAGCCAATTGGCCATCGGAACCCAAATACTGGATATTGCAAGATTTTGCAAAATGTTGTCCCAAATCGTGTGAAGTCCCCGCTTGCAAAGCCTTGCCGTCTTGCATGATTTGTTCAACGGTATAAGTATGATCCGCACCTGCGAATCTTTCTTCGGGTGTTTTTTCACCCATAATGCATGGTATTGCCAAAACATCACGCATATATTCGCCATATACCTTGTGCATTTTACGGGCATCTTCATTTGCATCTTCATGGGTAGCAAAAACATTATGACCTTCTTGCCAGTTAAATTCCGAAGTGCGTAAAAACATACGCGGGCGCATTTCCCAGCGCATAACGTTTACCCACTGATTTAATTTTAACGGCAAATCACGGTAAGATTTCACCCAACGCGACATTGCTTCACCAATAATCGTTTCTGATGTTGGACGAATAACATACGGTTCCGCCAACTTAGAATCAGGGTCCGGTTGTAAACGACCGTCTATCATTTTCAAACGATGATGGGTAACAACCGCACATTCCTTGGCAAAACCAGCAACGTGTTCGGCTTCTTTGTTAAAATATTCTATTGGTATCAACAATGGGAAATTAGCATTTTGAACACCCGCTTCCTTGATACGTTTATCCATCTGTTCACGCATTAATTCCCATATTGCCCAACCATACGGTTTAATGGTCATACAACCACGCACAGGTGCGCTTTCCGCTAAGTCAGCAGCAACAATTAAGTTTTGATACCATTCGCTAAAATTTTCAGCCCTTGTCGGCGTTATCCCTGTCTTCATTTTATGCCCTTTTCTTTTACGCTTTGTATCATACACATAAAAAACACATAAAACAAGTATTGTGTAATTATTTATGTGATAATGTTTTTATCAACGACTTTATGTTCTGTACACAACCTGCTATATCCAATTCATTTGGTAAAGTCGTAGTATCAAAGTCATTAACCCGATATTTGATTTCTAACTTTTTGTTTTTAAGATTTTTGTCCGAAACAATCAAACGAATTGGCGCAGCGATTAAATCAGCATCAGCAAATTTTTCGCCGGCGCGTATATCACGATTATCCAAAATTGTTTCTATACCCGATTCCACAAGTTCATCATGAATGGCTTGTGCTAAATCCAAAGCGTAATTATTATCTTTTGTTCCGATTCCAATAACATGGACAGCAAATGGTGCAGTTTCCATATTCCACACAGGCCCATTTTCATCAGAACTTTCTTCCAGTATTGCCGCCATTGCACGACCGACACCAATACCATAGCACCCCATAATTGGACGCTTTTGTGTTCCATCGGATGCCATGTATGTAAGGTCCATACTATCAGAATAAAATGTTCCTAATTGAAATATATTTCCAATTTCAATACCGCGAACGATGCGCATTTTTGCACCACATTTTGGGCATATTGCAGTATCGTTATTGACCAATTCTTTGTTGCATTTGTATCCGCATTCATCACAGATGAAAATTGTGTCTTCCCCCATTTCGTTTATCAACTGAAATTCATGAGCAATTTTTCCGCCCATATCACCAGTTGATGATTCAACCACAACAAAGTTTTTTAGCCCGCAACGACGGAATAATTTGTTATACGCATCCCAACAACGCTCGTAGTATTTTTGTAAATCTTGCCACGTTTCATGAAATGAATATGCGTCTTTCATAATGAATTCACGCGTCCGTACAAGACCAGCACGTGCACGCAATTCGTCACGAAACTTGCCTTGAATCTGATAAACCATAAAAGGCATTTGACGATATGTTTCCAAAACACTTTTAACGAAATCGACTACAATTTCTTCGTGTGTTGGATTTATAACATAATCCGTCCCATTACGACCACGAAACTTAACTAAACAGTCTATTACATCATAGCGACCAGTTCTACGCCACAGATCCGCGCCACCAACAACAGGCATTAGAATTTCCTGACCATCAATAGCGTTCATCTCTTGGCGAATAATTTCTTCTATATTTTTTATAACCCGCCATCCAAGTGGTGTTAAAGTATATCCACCTTGGAAAGTTTGATAAATATAACCACCCTTGATGGCTATTTTATGTCCACGCGTCACCGCGCCTGATACATCACCTATCAGACGTTTGACACATAAATTGTCTATTTTCATTATTATTACCTTTTTTGAATTTCCGTATATTTATCTGAAATAATTTTGTGCAATGTGCTTGCCATTTGTTTTCTGTCCATATCCGCCAAAGGCGGTGGCGGCAACATATACACATTCACGGTAAATCCACCTAAAACCATTATATGAAATATTTGACCGAACGCGCTGCGTTCACGTGTGCACTTTGGCCCCATATCTTGTTTTGCATTATCAAAATAAGCATAATGTTCCGCCAAATCTTCCGCACTAATTGGTGTACCATCATGGAAACAATATTGTGTGACAACAGGTTGAACAGTAACATCGGTTCCTTCGGCAACATTGAATAAACTGCTTTTGAATTCCTTGACATATGCACCATTAGTTGTCGTTCCTTCGGGGAAAATATACAAAGGATACGATATTTTTGATATTTCATCTTGGACCAATTTTAGTGCTTCGGTGGCATGTGAAGGACGACGGTCAATAAAGACAACCCCGAACTTGTTTGCAATATATCCAACCAAAGGCCAATGGCGAACATCATTTTTTGAAATAAAACTGCCCCCAAACATCACAGGGAATGTCGCGATTTCAAAAACCGAAATATGGTTACCAGCGACCAACAAAGGACGTTTTTTAGAAATCGTACCGTGCTTTACAATCTTGATACTTGATAACACCAACAAAATTTTCATAAACACGGACATATATTTAACCGAAACCCGACCGCGTGGTAATAATATTATTATTGGCAACTGCACAAAAACCATCACCCAAAAAGCGATAAAACGTAACAAACCAGTAAATGTGTTGAATATATTTTGTTTTCTAACCTTGGCTGACATTTGTTATTCCTCTGATTCTGGGTTGTTGTCCTGGATATATTCCGCATCAGCAGCATCTTCACGCAACATAAATTCAAAAAACGCACCAAGCATACTAAGTGACCCTGTAATAGGCAACAACATAAGTTTACCAAGTGTTTTGAATGGACGTGGTTTCACATCAAGATGGTCAAGTGCATTTGTGCGACCATAGAAATGCTTTTGATATGCAGCATCCATTTTTTTAGTTTGCATCATAACGAAAACATCATAGGTATTAAAAGGTTTATCAATAAAAACCCCCTGACCAAACGTCGCACCAAGACGCAGATACCCCTTGATAAGTGGTGTCATTTGCTTTTTTGCCAAATCTTCATCAACGAATGCACGTGGCAATATGTTCATACGCGACATTTTTTGATCCGCCCCGGGTGCGAAATTTTCCGGTATAACACGTGCGCGCAAACGCAAAGGCGACAAATAATTGTAATACAAATATGATATTGCCTGTGCTGATTCCACTGGTTTTTGTCCCACAAAAGAAGCGACACCAAAAAGCACTGCTATACGACGACGCAATACATATTCACTAAGCCCCGCCCAAAGAAGACGCATAACCAAAGCGTTTTCACGATATTCCATCGCGACACAGGCACGTGACATTTCAGCGATATTATCAGACGCATTTTTTATTTTTGAAATATTAAATTCCGTTTCGGTATAAAAGCCGCCCATTTTATCGGCCGCTTTTTTATCAATAATTCTGTATGCACCAACAATTTTACCATTGTGAAAAACCGCCATATATTCGGCACATTTATCATAATCATCAAATTCTTCGCCAAGTTCGCGTTGTTCATCGGTTGGATTTGCACCCTCTTCTTTAACAAAAACTTCGTACCGCAATTGACGAACTTGTTTACGTTCATCCTTATTGCGTGTTAAACGAACTTCATAATCACGAACCTTTATGGCCATTTCAAAAATCCTTTGTGCTTAGGCGATTTACATATAAGAATATCAAACAATATTCAGGTTGGCAATATTTTTATTTCAACTTGTCGGACAATTCACAAATAGCAATCGCATACCAATTAGAATTGTTCCAACGCTTGATACGATAAAAATTAGGATACGTCAAATAAGCGGTAAAAACGGGCATCGGCGCTTCGTCAACATCGGGATTAAAATCTTCGGGCAACGATGCGTCAAGATTTTCCACGTCAGCCACCAAACCCGCAACCATATCACTTGATGGCAATGCACCACCGTCGGAATTTACCACACCTAACTTTGCCCAATCTGATAACGATTTTTTTGTTTTACCATCCAGCAAAGAACGATCAAAATCCGCGGGTAATTTCACGCGACGTGCGATACGTTCCTGGTTATTCCAGCCAAGTTTATTCAAATAATTTCCGGCACTGAACATAGCGTCACTTATATTATTGATTATATCGATTTGCCCGTCGCCATTTCCATCGGTACCATACGATGCTAATGTTGTTGGTATAAACTGGAAATGTCCCATTGCCCCAGCCCAACTGCCACGAATAGAATTTATATCAAGATGATTATCATCCGCTATTTTCATCAAAGCAAGCAATTGGTCACCAAAAAATTTTTCACGTCGCCCGTCATACATAAGTGTAAAGAAAGCATCTACCAACTTATGACGTGCTTTGATTTCACCATAATTTGATTCCAACCCCCAAAACGCCAAAATCACATTACGCGGAATACCATATGCTTTTTCCGTACGTGACAAAAGCGTAGGATATTTCGCCTTGGCAAGTAACCCAGATGAAACTTTATTAGCGCTGACCACGCGCGCTAAATATGTATCAAGCGTCATTTTAAATTCCGCTTGGTTCTTATCACTTTTTACAATACTTGGGATAAAAGCGGGCGATTTCGTTGTTGCATCAATAGTTTCTTGGGAAATATTCTGCTTAGCCGCGCGCGTACGAACACCATCTATGATAGAATACCAACGTTCCATATCGAATTCACCTGTCCCGGCAAATACTGGGCACGCAAAAAATAAAAACAAAGGCAACGAAAAGAGTATTTTGTTTACCAACATTTTCCCTATCAACTAGAACGCATACTTTACACCAAGATGCAACCCAAACGATTGCCAAGTGGCTTCTTTCAAAGATTCGGTAATAACTTCCGTATGTGCCGGTATAGTTTGGAAATATGGCATATCATTCTCATCAAACATTGGGAAACCTTCTTCATCCAACACAAATTCCGAATATTCGGCAACATATAATTCGCCAGGTATCATACCGACATGGAAATAATTCGTATCAACTTTTAATGATAATTGGACACGATCGGACAACCGATAATTATATTCCATTTCTGCGGTATATGAATACGCACCATTGCTACCCTCGTCAAGAAAACTTGGGTTTTGTTGCCAATCAGTTCTGTTCGGCCAAATACCTTCGGACGAATATTTTGGTAAACTGAATTGGAAATAAAAACGCAATTTATCGGTAAGCGTCATTTGCTTTTCAATTTCCAAACCAACGTAAAAACCACTCCACGTAGTGTTATAAATATGGGTCACACCACCAACACGAATTGGTCCATCCCCACCAATAATAACACATTCACCTGGTCCTACCCCCCATGGTATTAACTCCATATCAGGATTATAATCAACAGAATCCAACCAATCACCGTACCCATTGATAACCCCATTGGAACTCGTCGCAGAATTTTGTGGAACCAATTTAATATCTTCGGGACTCATACACACCTGATACCAATCATCTGGCGCCTGAACATCAATAGGCATTGAATAAAAATTGCCTTCGGCATCACCATAAACGTATTGTCCACCATCCGTCATCAATGGTAAATAAACCCCTTGATTAGGATACAAGTGATCCGACATTTGCAAATTATGTTTAAATATTTCATACCCAATTACTGGTGATAATTTCCAACCAGCAATATCCCAAATATGATGCGCACCTATACCAAAACGAAAATGTTGCGTTTCACCCGTTTGATTTCCCATAGATATAGTGAACAACCCATCTTCTGGATAATTCCAATCGGACGGTTCCAAGTCATAGTCCATGGATAAACCACCGCTTTCCAAATTTCCCATTCCATATTCACCGAACGCAAACAAATCAAAATTACGAATAGAAAAATTATGACGTCCACCAACGGTGATTTCGTTAAATACCATATCATCCCATTCCAAAATGGAATTCACACCTGTTTTGAATTCAAAATCCGCAAACCTACGCGAATAGTTGGCATAAACATAACTTGCCTTATCCCACTCGGATGAAATACCATTAACCGTCATCGCACCATCAGGACCATAAAATTGACTGCTTGGCACTTGGTAAGTATAGGTTCGTGACCCCACAACTTGTTTTTGTCCCGATTGTCCCACATAACGTGTATATCCCTGATCTTTATACTGATTATAATTCAATTCATTTGAATCAAATGCGCGACTGGTTTGATAATATGAAGGCACCCCCTCGTTCGTAGCAAAAACCGTCAAGGGCGCAAAAACCGCAGATACAAAAGATATTAGACCTTTCTTCATTCTCTTATCAGGGATATTATATCATAAATTTAAATCCAGAAAAAGCGAAATATCGCTTGCGATTGTGATCATCGGTTGTAATATGACCTTTGATATGACAAAAGCCCATAATATTTATATTCATACCCCGTTTTGTGCGTCAAAATGCAATTATTGCGCTTTTTTCTCACATGCTTGTGCAAACCCAAATTGGGATGAATATCACGATAAAATCATCCACGAACTAGAATATTGGGGACAAAAACTTAACAACCCCAAAGTTCCGACCATATTTTTCGGCGGTGGAACACCGTCATTAATGCCGACGGATGTTTTTGGAAAAATTATTTCGGCAATTTACAAAAATTTCCATGTGGTATCAAATGCGGAAATAACATTAGAGTCAAACCCTGGGACACTATCCGAAAATAAGTTAAAGGAATTTTGTAAAATCGGTGTCAATCGACTATCCATTGGTGTGCAATCGCTTGACGATGAAAAACTACAATTTCTTGGACGACGTCACTCGGTTACAGACGCGTTAAAATTGTTGGAAAATGCAAACAACCAAAACATCCGTGTTTCCGCCGATTTTATTTATGGTTTACCGCAACAAACAACACAAGATGTTATAAAAATGTGCGACGAAATAAATAAACTTGGACTGAAACATTGTTCTCTTTACGAATTGACTATTGAAAAAAACACACCATTTGGAAAGATGAATCTTGATATGCCAACCAATCAAACCATGGCGGAAATGTATACGGCTATCCAAGATATTTTAAACTTACAACGTTACGAAGTTTCAAACTATGCCCTAAATGGTTTTGAATGTAAACACAATCAAAATGTCTGGGACGGTGGGGCTTATATCGGTATTGGCCAAGGCGCCGCAGGACGTATATTTTTTAACGACACTTGGTACGAACAACTTGGCAATAACGAAAAATTTGAAATACTGACACCAAAAGAACGTGCTATTGAAAAAGTGTTAACAGGGCTACGAACCATGCGAGGAACCGAATTAACAGATGATATTCGCGATGTGATAAATATGACATTTGCAAAAACACATCCCAACATGCTAAGATTTACAAATGACAATCGTATTGTTGCAACAGATGCGGGAATATTATTGTTGGATGATTTAATTGTGAAATTGGTGAAATAAAATGCGACACACTTTTTTTAATATTTTGGGAATAATTTGCGTTATTGGCGCAATAGTTTTTGCAAGAAATTATACAAAGGGGAAAGAAATGAAAATTGGAATACAATATGAAAACATGGATATGACAAAAAATCCTGGCGACGATTTTTATGATTACACAACACTTGGTTGGCGTAAAAACAACCCTATTCCTGATGATTATACACGTTACGGTTCGTTCGATGTTTTACACAATAAAAATCTTGAACGCGTTCGTGAAATAGCCGAAACCGACAACGGTAAAATTGGGACATTGTATAAAATCGCAATGGATGCGGAAAAATTAAACGCGGAAAAAACCGCACCAGTAAAACCGTATCTTGACGCGATTGATGCGATTAAAACGCGTGAAGAATTGGCAACATATCTTGGCAATGCACATCGTATCGTATCATCGGCCTTTTGGGACGATGCGGTCGCCTTGGATGAAAAGGATAGCGACCACTTTCTTTACAACATCGGCCAAGGTGGAACTGGTTTATCACGTGATTACTTTTTCGACAACGATTCCAAAACACGTGAAATTCGTAAACAATACAAAGTATATATAAAACAAATCATGGCAAACTTTGGCATCAAAGTTGATGTTGAAAAACTTTACGCTTTAGAAGAACGCATGGCTAAATCATTCTTCAAAAAAGAATTACTACGTGACCCACACGCAAATTATCACAAAATGTCCTTGGATGAAATAAAAACAAAATTTCCAAATTTTGATTGGGATGCGTATCTAAAAGCACGTGGTGCCACCGCCGCAAAATTCATAAATATAAATCAACCATCTGCAATCAGCGAATCCATTGCGATTATGAATGACACCGATTTAGATTTGATAAAAACATATTTAAAATATTCTGTAATTGGAAATTCTGCTTCATTGCTTGATGACGAAACATACGAAATCGCTTTTGATTTTTATAACCGCAAAATGGCGGGACAACCCGAACCGAAACCACGTTGGAAACGTGCAATTGCAAAATTAAATGCAACATTGGGCGAAGAAATAGGTCACCTTTATGTGAAAAAATATTTTCCAGCATCCGCAAAAAAACGCATGCAAGATTTGGTTGAAAATTTGCGTCGCGCATACGAAATTCGCATAAAAAATCTTGAATGGATGTCGGCGGAAACAAAGGAAAAAGCACTTGATAAATTAAAATCTTTCAATGCGAAAATAGGTTATCCTGATAAATGGCGCGATTATTCAAAACTTGTCATTGATGAAAAAGATTCCTTGTTTGAAAACATGGCTCGTGTTTCAAAATTTGAAGATGATTTTTGGATTGAAAAAATTGGTAAGGATAAAGACCCAAGTATTTGGTATATGAACGCCCATGAAATAAATGCGTATTATGATCCATCAACAAATGAGATTTGTTTTCCTGCGGGAATTTTACAACCACCATTCTTTGATATGGATGCCGACGATGCATTTAACTATGGCGGAATCGGCTGTGTCATTGGACACGAAATGACACATGGTTTTGATGACCAAGGACGCAATTTTGACAAAGATGGAAATTTACGTGATTGGTGGACTGCGGACGATGCCGATGGTTTTACGAAACGCGCAAATGTTATGCGGGACTTTTTCAATAAAATAAAAATAACTGATGAAGTCAACGCAAACGGTGAATTCACACTTGGTGAAAATCTTGCCGATTATGGTGGTGTAACAATTGCATATACCGCATATAAAAATTTTGGCGTAAAAAGTGATACCGTTGATAATTTTACATCGGATATGCGTTTCTTTATTGCATATGGCTGTGTATGGGCACAAAACATTCGTGATGCCGAAGCATTACGTTTAACAAAAATTGATGTTCATTCATTAACACGTAACCGTGTAAATGGAATATTACCACACATTGACGCATGGTATGATGCTTTTGGAATCAAAGAATCTGATAAACTATACATCGCGCCAGATCAAAGGGTTAAGTTGTGGTGAACTGGTGGTTGGTGTTAGCGATTAGTGGTTAGTGGTGGTAAAAAAATTCCGTCATAATGACGGAATTTTTTATATTTATAAAACATTATTTAGAAACACGTTTTCTAAATTCACTGCACGGGCGAAACGCCGCAACACGACGTGCGGAAACAACCGCCGTTTCACCGGTTTTTGGATTACGTCCAATACGCGCAGATTTATTTAAAATCTTGAAACTGCCGAAACCAGCAAATTTAACTTCTTCTCCATTATTAAGAGATTCGCATATTTCATCAAATACCAAATCAACAAGTTTTGCGGATTGTGCAGCCGTAAAACCAAATTTATCACGCAAGCGCATTGCCAAATCATTTCTTGTTATCGTTGCCATTTTTACACCCTTATTAAAGTTGCACCCCATGTAAGACCACTGCCAAACGCGGGATATAAAACCAATTGTCCCTTTTTGATAATATTGTTATCAAACGCATAAGCCAACGCCAATGCGCCCGATGCACCACTGGTGTTCGCATGCTTGTCCACCGTCACCAGAATTTTTTCCAACGGGAACCCCAAACGTTTGGCACCCGATTGAATAATACGAAGATTCGCCTGATGTGGAACAATCCAATCCACATCATCAGCGGTAATACCAGCATGATCCATAATATATTTTGCTGCCTCGGGCATAAGTGTCACCGCTTTTTTATACGTTTCTGGACCATTCATAATTATTTTATGGTCGGGCGAACCATGCAACATATCAAATAATTTTCCATCGGACATAACGACCGTATCAATAATACCAGAATAACTTGAAGTAGAACGTTCAAAAATCAACGCACCCGCCCCATCACCGAACAAAACCGCGGTTGAACGATCGGTCATATCCACAAAACGCGACATCTTTTCGGCACCAATAACCATAATTTTTTCACACATACCCGACGTAAAAAACGCACGAGTACAATGCAATGCATAAATATATCCGGTACATGCACCACGCACATCAAACGCCGAAATATTTTTTTGCGCACCTAAACGCCCCACCACCTGAACCGCCACGGATGGAAAATCTAATTCTGGTGTGGTTGTCGCCACAATTACCATGTCAATATCTTCAATGGAAAGATTGGCGTTTTTCAACGCATTACGCGCCGCCACAACCGCCATATCCGCAACAGTTTCATTTTCCGCCGCAAAATGACGTTCACGAATTCCAGTGCGTTCAACAATCCATTGATCGGTTGTATCCATTACGCGTTCAAAATCCGCATTGGTCATAATGCGTTTCGGCAAATAAGAACCATATCCTATCAATCTGTTTCCCATATGGCGTTTCCCTTGGGGTTATTGTTTCGGGTATTATACAAGTCGTTATTATAACTTGCAATATCAAAATCAAGCGGTTAAAATAAAATCCGCGTGTCCCCATAGTTCAATTGGATAGAACAAATTCCTCCTAAGAATTAGATGCTGGTTCGATTCCAACTGGGGATACCATAATAACAAAAGGCAAAAACATGAAAAATAAAGCGATTAAATACGGAATTATTGCGGGGATTTTACCCCATTTGTTTTGCTGTGTGTTGCCGGTTGTATTGGGCATAATCGGTTTGGTCACACCGGGTATAGCCGACCATGAAATCATACCAGAAAGTGTTGAAAAATGGGTTTTCGTTTTTTCCGGAATAATGCTTATTTTATCGTGGATAACATATTTCAATAACCGCGAATGTAATTGTGAACATTGTAACGAAACACATCACCATCGGGTCCAGTTGATTATTTTAATTTGCATCACGATTTTAACCGTTTTTGGAATTGCAACACATTTGTTTTTACATCATTGATAAAAAAACAATGGGCGAAAACCTGCGCCCATTGTTTTATACTTTCCATTTGTTAATTAAAATACACATCTAGCACCACTACCCGTACCGGACACAGTTCCACCAAGATACTCACATCTCGTAATAGATGTATAATTATTTGCTCTTTGTAATAAAAATTCGTCATTGCACTCAACAGACGTGGCAGTACTATATTGACTGGACTGTCTTTGCATATTATAACAACAACCTGGATGATAGTCTTCTGTACGCGATGCATAACTACAGTGAACCCCGTTAGAATTACTGTAATCAATCCAGAAGCACAATTTATTTGATGCCTTTACACCAATACATTGCGCAAGCGATTTATTACATGTACTTACCCCTCCTGTACTCGATCTATTTGAACTGTTATAATTCGTCTCATCGATATAGCACGCATCACTAGCAGTGGGTACTTCACCACATGTTCCAATACCATAATTATCAACACGCCACGTTCCCCCCATAGCAAAACAATTAACATGATTTGTGCAACCACTAAGATTACTCGCCGAACATATTCCCGTGGAACCACCGATACCCATGATACCAGCAACCCAATTTGACAGTTGCGCCGGTGTCGGTTGTTCAATAGAATAACCATTTACGGACATACATGTAATAATATTAGAACGACACGCATTAACCGCAATGTTTGCTTGGGTTGTATTGAAATTCTCACCTGATGTCATAGGATAATTATTTTGTGATAAACAAGAATTAACATCGGTTATACAATTTTCAGCATATTCATTAAGAACTTCGTCCTGTTTTGCTTTGATTTGAACAAGCACACGGGACAGATAATGTTTGATAACATCGTTTTTAAATTTAAACTTGCTCTTGTTCGCGACGGTTTCATATGTATAGTTTTGACATTTATTCAAAACCGATACACACATACCATAGTTTATGCCGTCCACATTATATCCAATTTTGTTTTGAAGGTATTTTGACATATTTTCACTTGTCGTGGCAATATCACTTGCCGAACCCGCCAAAGTCTTTTCAATATATGCCGCCAGGTTACCATTTTCCGAATCCGCACCACCGGACAAACCCCATGCATTCTTCGTATCAGCACCACTAGTATAATTCCATGTCGCATAGATTGCAACCTCGCCCGGGTTGCTTGTTGCGGTGGTTGCGTTCGCGTTATTTGTGCCAGTTGTATTTGGCCAAACACTGTTCGTGCTGTCAATTGGACGACCAGGTTGACTGCCAATAACGACGGAACCGTCAACAATGTAACGACCGGTCGGATCCAAACATTTTTCATAATCGGAACCGCAAACAAACTCATCCTGCATACATGTATTCAATTCGTTCACACAACCGCGCATATCGTATTCGTTCTTTTGTTGTGAAACCAATAAACGCGCCTTTTGCAAAACAGATTTCGCATTACGAACGGTGGCTTCCATTTGTTCATTAGAATCCTTTAAACTACGTTCATATGCGATACACTGTTTATCAATTTCCAAATCATATGAATTTGTGACAATTGCTGGGTCAACCCCCTGGGCAGAACAACTATTCAAAACGTTCGCCTTACAACGTGCAGTTGCGGTTTTATAAAGTTGTTCGCCACGTTGGTTATTAATACTTGAAGTATTATTTCCACCCATAAATGCGGTTAAATCAAAACCAGTGCTATCTATACTAAAATCAAGCAAGCCCGACAAATCAAATGCGACATCACTGTTACCACTGCTTGACGAAGTACCAGATTGAACACCAACAATCATATTTTTTATTTTATCCAAACTGGTTTTAAGTTGGCTGTTATCCGTTTTTGATTGCATTTGCAATTCGCCCTCGGTTTGATTAAACAGCGTATCAACTTCACGTCCCGTCAAACCAATATATTGAATTTTCTGTGCAACCTCTTTCAATTCGTTAGTCACATTTTTCAATGTTTCTTCGGATTTTGCATAATTTTTCAAATTTCCACTGCAACTGCAACGTCCCTGATTATCATCCAAAACATTACAGTAATTATCCATACAGTTCGCATATTGCGCCTTGCAATAATCGGTCAATTCCGCCAATGCATCCATATCCGCCGAATTATCAACCACCGCAACCGTATCAGAAACCACACCAACCGTAGGTGTTGCCCCCGAACGAATTGTCGCGCCACGTATACCACTTGACGATGCGGCACCACGAACCCCCACACGTGCCACAACATTACTGTTTGAATTGTATAATCCGTTACCACTTTCATTAGGAGAACTGCCGACAACATTCGCATCAAAACTACGCCCAGTGGATAAAATTAATTTACCGGAACTACCCGCACGTGCAACGCTAGAATTCGATTTTGACGAAGAACGTGTTGCACCGACACGCGTCGAAGATGACACCGTCGCACCACCAGTTGCACGGGTTGATGCCGCACGGGTTGATTGTGCCGTTCTTGTTGCGCTACGCGTTGTTGTAACGCCGGAATTTACCGCACGCGAAGAATTATTTGTTGCGGTACGTGACGCCACGACACGACCCGCCGCCGCGGTTGTATTTCCACGTCCCGTTGCAGAATTAGCCAAAGGAACATTACGCGACGCCACCACACGCGATGCGCCCGAACGTTTACCCACAGGTTTGCCAACCGGTGCATTCACCTTGGATTTTTTTGTTTTTTCTTCGACGTTATCTTCATCCGTGGCAAGTTCGTCCAAATCAACATCTATTTCCGCCATATACTCGCCATCCGGATATTCAGCAAATTCGTCATAGTAAACCGGCATAACCTCCGCGAAAGCGGGCAAAGTTAACAAAACCCCAAGAGCAAATGCAAATCTTTTCATTGTAAATTCTTTCCTTCCATTATTGTTATTTTATCATTTGTAGCAATTTTCCGCAAGTGAAAAACGTGAAAACGAAACCTAAAAATTTGGTATTTTTGATTTTTTTCTTTTTGGTTTACGCTTGTGGAAAAAAATTTAGGAATTATAATAAAATCAAGATGGATAAAAACACGATGAATCTAGGCAAAATCTCTTGTTTAAAAAAAATATTGGGATACATAACCATCCCAATAAGCACACACGATTCCAGACTTGCACAACACACACCCAAAATCACCGATAATGATTTTAATTATGACCCATTATCAACATCCATTGCCCAAGAATACATAAACGAACTTTCAAAAGATAAAAACACAAGTGGCGCAACAATAATCAAGGATGGTCCCGCTGCTTTTGTTATTCGCGCCGCTTTTGCACGCATGGCAACAAAAACCATTGATTTACAAACCTATATTTACAGCAACGATTTTTCTTCCATGGTTTTAATTGGCGAATTAAAAAACGCCGCCGACCGTGGTGTCAAAGTTCGTATTTTGATTGATGACTATGGGACGAAAACGGATATTGCGGATGTATTGGTTTTAAACCAACACCCAAATATCGAAGTAAAAATTTTTAACGCGGTAAAAAATCGTTCACGCTTATTTTATTATCCGCAAATACTGATGGATTTCAATCGGTTAAATTCACGTATGCACAACAAACTTTTTATTGTGGACAATATCGCACTTGTGACCGGTGGCCGAAATATTGGACGCGATTATTTTTTCCCAGAAACCGCATCAAATTTTTCGGATACCGATGTTTTGTTTCTTGGCGATATAGCAAAACACGCGACAGCAAGTTTTAACGAATATTGGAATTATCATCTTGCCGTACCAGCAAGCGTTTTTCCAAAAGCAAAATCGAAACACGCCAAACAAAAATTTGAGCACAAACTTGATAATATCTTGCGCAAAAGCGCGCGCGAAGTCCATCGTTATAACACCATTATTTCATTTACACAACGCGAATTCAAAAATAAAAACTTTGATTTTTGTTGGGGACACGGACAATTTCTTGCCGACCCCCCAAACAAGGTAGAAATGTCCATGCGACAAAAAGAAACCTATCTTAGTAAAATCATTATTGCCGTTAACAAACTTTGGCGACAAACCACGCACAGCGCTTATGTTTCCGCCGCTTATTTTGTCCCCGGCCCGGGCGGAATTGACACCATGTTAAAGGAAGAAAAATCGGGCGTTCACGTGACAATAGTTACAAATTCTTTGTCATCTACAAATGCGCCGACCGTATACGCAAAATGGGAAAAATACCGAACAAAACTTTTACAGGGCGGTATAGATATTTACGAATTTATGCTTGGCGAAAAAAATCCACGCAAAAACGTGCACGATCGCGAACGTAAACGTTCGTGTTTTTCCGTTATGCACAGTAAAACCATCGTGTTTGATGACCATGTATCATGGATAGGAAGTTTCAATCTTGACCCACGCAGCGCATATTATAATACCGAAAACGTCGCCATATTCGAAAGTACGGAATTTGCTAAAAAACTGCGCAATTTGATTATGTCCGATGCCAAGGATTCATGGAAACTTTCATACGAAAACAACCACACTGTTTGGACGGGTAAACACGACCCAAAAGAATCACTTACAACACATCACAAATGTCCCGACACAACATTTTTTAGACGATTGATTAAAATGTTTGCAAAAATTATTCCCGAAAAATTTGTGTAAAAACAAAACGATATAAAATATTTTATTTTTTTTGATTTTTTCACTTGACCCCCGATTCGTTTTTATTCTAACATCGCTGTATAGACAAAGGGGATAACAAATAAACACCCAAGAATTTGTAAAAATCGCAGATTTTTGGGAAAAACACAAACAAAAAGAAAATTTAATCCAGAAACTTGTAAATACACCATGTAAATACAAAATCTGCTTTGAATTTTTGACAAACGCCCAGAAAGGAGGGAAAACACGATGCCAAAAAATATCAAAGAAATCATGATAGCCCTGCATAAAGTCCTTAGCACTACGGTTTGGGTAAATGGTGACCGTCAAATCGTATCGCTTAGTGATGAATTGCAGATTGGAAAAAATAATTCACCGCGTTCAATCGAAGATTTACCAAGAACATCTTTGATTGGTGCATATGTATCTTTACAAATTCGTACGGATAATTTTGATGTGGCCGCCGAAAGTTTGGAAACAAAAGATTTGGCGTTGCGCGTCAAAGAAATGGTTTTCGCCGAAGCAAAACACATCTTGGATGCGGAATCTGACAAAACATCAGATTCAGTTGCACGGGCAGCCTAGGTTGTAAAAAAAAACAACCTATTTACAAGTTTCCGGTATCCGGAAGGAAGGAGAGCACATCGGCGAGCAATCGCCGATGGTGTTTTTTACACCATAACGCAAATTAAAATAAATTTATTTTTTTTCGCAACCAAGTCTTTTTGCAGTAGGGTCTTTGTAATCTTCACCATTTTTGCAAAGGCAATATGTTCCCTTATCATTCAATACCATTGTTGTCGGGCATGCACACTTATCATCAAGTGTCATATGACCACCAGTTGCATCGCAAATAAACGCCGCACGTTCGTCATCGCCATGTGTCCAATCACACTTCGGACGCCCCCAATCATTCCAAGGATATTTATACCCCGTTTTTGCATCACATAAACACTCACCATTTTCAAGATGAGTCGGCGATTCACAAACACATTCGTTGTTTTGCCATTTTCCTATACTGCCAGTACATTTTTTTTCGGCATATGAACGTTTATCCCTGGCTTCTTCTGTATAAACTATATTCGCGTCACCGTCGCAAAACAACAACATAGAATTTTGCGGTTGTTCATAAAGTGCACGCCGTATATCACATACATCCGCACTTCTTACTATATTGTGAACTTGGTCATAACATTCGTTCATCCCCGGTCCCGAAAGCGGCAGAAACAACGGATGACCAGGTTCTATTTTTAAATCTTTTTCACAACTATATTGCAATTTCGGAACTTTCTTTCCAACAATTTCACAATTTATTGGGCTTGATTCACGACAAAGCAACGAAAAATCGCGGCCATTATCAGGAATATCAAAATCACTTTTTATCACGGTGGGGGTTGCTTCTGGAATTTCCGCTTTTAATTTTTCAAGTATTGATTCTTGTTTGGCAATTTCATCCTTGGTGCTTTGTATTTCACGTTCAAGTGATTTTTGTTTTACAGCCAATGCAATATTTCCACCGACCCCAACAGCCGTTAGCCCAAGTGTGGAAATCCCAGCAATCTTAAATCCCTTGACTTTTTTTGCACACATCTCCAACTTTTCCATTTTTTGTTTCTTTTCAACTAACAATTTCCGAATCATTGGATTTTCCGCAGCATAAACACCGCTGATTTCACCCAGCGCAAAAACAATTCCAAAAAATAACGTTTTATAAAACAAAAAAATCTCCCACCTTGTGAGAGATTATATCACATTTATTTGCAAAAATAAAATTATTCGACTAATTCGGCACGAATAGCATTCAAATCAGCGGCACGCGAACGTATCATTTCGTTAAAATCATTTTTAGTTAAATCGGCGGCATAATTTATCGCATTGGCGAAAGCAAGCGCATCCGAATTGCCATGTGTTTTTACCGCGAAACCACGCAACCCAAGGAAAGTCGCCCCCGCATAAGACCGTGGGTCAATTTTGTGTTTCAAGCGTTTGAAAACATGAACCAAGAAAAACGCACCAATAACCGCCAAAAACGATTTTTTCATGTTTTCACTGATAACACGTTTAATAAGTTTTGCTGTGCCTTCCACAGTTTTCAACACAATGTTTCCAGTAAAACCATCGGTGACAACAACTTGGACACGGCCAGCACTTATATCATTTGCTTCAACAAAACCAATGTATTCAAACGGTAATTCATCACGATGCGCAGATAATAATTTGTTTACATGTTGCAACGTTTCATTGCCCTTGGTTTCTTCTTCGCCAATATTTAACACACCCAATTTTGACCGTGACATTTTTCCAATAACTTCGGCATAAACACTGCCCAAAATAGCAAAGTCAAATAAATTACCAGCATCACAATGAACATTTGCACCCAAATCAAGAACCACAACACGTGAATCACCCGCCCCCGATGGCAACATAGTAGTTATCGCCGGCCTTGATATACCATCAATCGTTTTTAATGCCAATTTTGATAAAGACATCAAAACACCGGTATTACCAGCACTAACCACCGCTGCAGAATTACCCTCGCGAACGTCCTTTATCGCCATATACATGGATGTATCCTGCGCATGACGAACTATTTCACTAACCTTGTCGGTTCCGCGAACAACGCCAGGCGCGTGAATTATTTCACAATTACGTGCAACACGTGAATAACGTGCCAACATTTTACGCAATTTTGGCTCGTCACCAAAAATCCGAAAGAAAACAGATGCATCTTCGTGTTGATACAAAAACTGGTTAATGCCACCAAGAACCGCCGCGGGTCCTTTGTCGCCCCCCATCGCATCTATGGCAATAATTTTTTTATCTGGCATCATAGTATATAAATTAAAAAACGCAGAAAAGGCACTATCACGCGCCATATCTGCGTATATGGTTTGTTTTATTCTTATTTAGCACCGCATGCAGGACATACATGATGTGGACGTTTCTTTTCACCACAAACTTTGCATACACCACATGGCATAATTGACAAAGCATCATGAGAACGACGTTGTGCGGAACGTGCTTTACTTGTTTTACTTTTTGGCGTTGCCATTTTATATCCTTTTTTGTTTACCGTTTCGTATTTTATTATAATATCGGCGTTTTGCAAGAAAAACTTTAATCCGATATCACCTTGGCGACGAACATACCGTGATTGTGCATCAACCCGATTACCGCGCTATGATCGTCAAAACCCATATAAAACTTGTATCCCGCTTCTTCAAGTTCCTTGATTTTTGCCAACTTGTAATCAGCGGTTGTTCCAGGATAATCATGTGCCTTACAAAAAACTAGTTTTTTTATATTCGGCAATAAATTATCCAAAAACGCATCAACCTTCGCTTGCCCCATGGCCCAACGACCAGTTATAAAAACAATTGTGAAATCACGTCCCAATGTTTCCAAAATACGAACCATGTTCATATTTGGTTCCCCGAAACGGTCATAGTCGGCAATAGCCCATTTCTTACTGACCACGCCATCTATATCACAAAAAATCGCCGGTTTTTCATCCGCCATGGTACTTTGTGCCGACCGCGAAAAGCGGTCGGCATCATTTTATTAAAGGTTATTCAACTGAAGTTGTTCGCCACCATCGCGAGCCAATTTTTCGGCTTTTTCTTCCTGTTTCGCAATTTCGCGAACACGGCGAACATATGCGCCAGTTCCAACAGGAATCAGACGACCAACAATCAAGTTTTCGTTTATACCAACCAACTTATCGGTTGCACCATTAATAGCCGCATCAACCAAAACCTTTGTTGTTTGTTGGAACGATGCATTAGATATAAACGAACGAGATGTCAACGAAGCACGTGTCAAACCGACCAATACTTGTGATGATTTCGCCGGTTTACCACCATCGCGAATAACGCGAGCGTTTTCTTCTTCGAGATCAACACGATCAACAACATGTCCCATCAAGAACGATGTATCACCTGGATCGGTAATTTCAACACGACGTGTCATTTCACGTATCAAAATTTCGATGTGCTTGTCGTTAATTGACACACCCTGTAAACGATAAACTTGTTGAATTTGTTCAACCATAAATGTTGCCAATGCCTTTTGACCCAAAATACGCAAAATATCTTGCGGGACAGGATCACCATCAACCAGTTTATCCGCCTTTTTGACTATATCGCCACTGCGGACCAAAATATTGGTTCCCTTTGGAACAGCATATTCAACAGGTGCGCTACCATCATCAGGTTCAATACGAACGACGATTTTAGATTTCGCATCTTCCAATTCAACAACACCGTCAACTTCCGCCAACACAGCCGGATTTGTAGGACGACGAACTTCCAACAATTCTTCAACTCGTGGCAAACCACCGGTAATATCGCTTGTACGCTTTGCTTGAACAGGAATACGTGCCAAAACATCACCAGCCGCAACACTTGCACCATCTTCCACAACCAACACAGAATGTATTGGTAACAAGTATTCCGCCATCTTTTTGCCACCAAGTGACAAAACATCGCCCTTTTCGTTGACCAATTTGATAGCAGGTTGTAACGCTTTCTTGGTTGTATTCTTCCAATCAACAACCTTGCGTGAAACAATACCTGTTGTTGCGTCAACTTCTTCTTGGTATGAAACGTTTTCAACCAAATCGTTGAATTTTACAACGCCACCCTTGTCAGCAAGGATTGTATTTGAATACGGATCCCATTCAGCAACCTTGGCACCTTTTTCAACCTTGTCACCATCATTTATCAACAACATGGATGCATATGGCAACGCTGTGCTAAACAATTCTTCACCCTGATCTGATGTGACCGCAATTTTACCATTACGTGATAACACAACAACACGACCCGCAGAATTTTCAATTGTTGTAACACCCGTTAATTTGATTGTACCTGCAACAGGGACTTCCAAATAATGGCTTTCGGTTCCACCCGCTGCGACACCACCGATGTGGAAGGTTCGAAGTGTCAACTGGGTACCAGGTTCACCAATGGATTGACCTGCGACCAAACCGACAGGTTCACCGACATGAACCAATGCTTGACGCGACAAATCCATACCATAACACTTTGCACACAAGCCATCACTCTTACAAGTCAACACACTGCGTACATCAACGCTTGGTAAACCAGATTCATTGATTTTACGAGCAGCGGCTTTGTTGATAAGTTCACCTGCTGGAACAATTATTTCCTTGGTGATTGGATGAATAATATCGTGTGCCGCGGTACGACCCAAAACAACATCACCCAACGCAACTGATAATACGCTTCCTTGATAAACAGGACGTGCCGTGATGTATTCGTCAGTGCCACAATCATGTTCAGTAATAACGGTATTCAACGCCAAATCAACCAAACGACGTGTCAAATAACCAGCAGATGCTGTTTTCAACGCGGTATCTGACAACCCTTTACGAGCACCGTGGGTTGAAGTAAAGTATTCCGCCATTGTCAAACCTTCTTTAAAGTTTGAAATAATTGGAACTTCAATAATAGAACCGTCCGGTTTCTGCATCATACCACGCATACCAGCCAACTGGCGAATCTGTTGTTTAGAACCACGGGCTTTGGATACAGCCATCATATAAATGGAGTTCCAATCATCGCCTCTTTTGGTTTTACCCAACGCCGCGTATGCCAAATCACCAAGTTCATCGGTTGTTTTTTGCCACATATCAATCAATTTGTTATAACGTTCACCGCTTGATAACAAACCGTTTTGATATTGTGTTTCAATTTCCTTGGCTGCCTTTTCTGCATCAGCAATCATTTTGTCTTTTTCTTCTGGGATGACAACATCGTCAAACCCAATGGAAATACCGCTTCGCGCTGCTTGTTCAAATCCGGTATCTTTCAAAGCGTCCGCCAACAAAATCATCGCCTTGTCACCACAACGTTCATATGTTATGGACAACAATGATTCAATATCTGGACGTCCCATGACTTTGTTTACCAAATCAAATGGCATATTTTCTGATTTCGGCAATAATTGACCCAAAATCATACGACCAGCGGTGGTTTTATAGTTTTTGCCGTTGATACGCGCAACAATTGGTGTATGCAAAGTAATTGTTTTGTTTTGCAAAGCCAATTCTACTTCGTCCATACCACTAAATCTTGGCGATTTTTCGGTATGTTCACCGTTTATCAACGAAATGTAATAGATACCCAAAACCATGTCTTGGCTAGGAACCGTCATAGGTTCACCATTTGCTGGTGACAAAACATTGTTCGTTGACAACATCAAAGTACGTGCTTCCAATTGTGCTTCTAACGAGATTGGAACGTGAACAGCCATCTGGTCACCGTCAAAGTCAGCGTTAAACCCAGCGCAAACCAATGGATGTAAACGGATTGCTTTACCTTCAATCAAAACAGGTTCAAAAGCCAACATAGACAATCTGTGCAAAGACGGTGCACGGTTCAACAATACTGGATGTTCATGAATAACATTTTCCAAAATTTCCCATACAACATCTTCGCCATTTTCAACCATCTTGCGTGCGGTTTTCAATGTATTAGCATAATCGCCAGCCATCAAACGAGCAAACACGAATGGTTTAAACAATTCCAAAGCCATCGCTTTTGGCAAACCAACTTGATGCATTTTCAATGATGGACCAGACACAATAACACTACGGCCAGAATAATCTACACGTTTACCTAACAAGTTCATACGGAAACGACCAGATTTACCACGCAAAGAACCAGACAAAGATTTCAATGGTCTGCGATTTTGGGAAACCATAGGACGTGCCTTGTGTTCATTATCGAACAAGGAATCAACCGCTTCTTGTAACATACGTTTTTCGTTACGGATGATAATATCCGGCGCATGCATTTCCATAAACTTTTTCAAACGATTGTTACGGATAATAACACGACGATACAAATCGTTCAAATCGGACGCCGCAACATGTCCCGCATCCAATGTAACCAATGGACGCATATCTGGTGGGATAACCGGAATAACATCTGGCAACATCCACGCTGGATCCGTTTTAGAATCCAAGAAAGATTCAACCAACTTTAATTGTTTAATAACAGATTTACGTTTCGCTTCGGAATGTGTCTCCGCAAGTAATGCACGTAAACGTGTTCTTTCATCGCCCATATCTAAACCAGCAATGATTTTACGAACACCTTCGGCACCGATACCAACGGTAAATGTTTCACCGTATTTTTCAAGCGCTTCGTTATATTCATCTTCGCCAATAACATCGTATTGTTTCAAACCACTGGTACCAGATTCTGTGACGATATAAGCATCATAGGAAATAACTTGTTCCAATTTCTTTTGTGACAAATTATTCAACAAGGTCGCGATTTTACCTTCGCGCAAGAACCAAGTGTGCGCAACAGGTATTGCCAACTTAATATGTCCCATACGTTCACGACGAACGGACGAAGGACCAACTTCTACGCCACATCTTTCGCAAACAACACCACGTGATTTAATCTTTTTATACTTACCACATGCGCATTCGTAATCTTTTACGGGACCAAAAATCTTTTGACAAAACAAACCATCCGCTTCTGGTTTCAACGAATGATAGTTTATGGTTTCTGGCTTTGTCACCTCACCATGTGACCAAGACATAATTTCTTCTGGTGATGCAATCGTGACACGCAACGCGTCAAATTGTTCCCTTGTTTCAATTTGTCCGAATATCTTTTGCAACATCTTTGCCATGTCTTCTAGCTCCTTTCAGTCGCTGTTAGTTATTAGTGGTTAGTGTTAGGATTGGTGTCGGTGATGAAAAACCACCGACAACTAAAACCATCCACTAATCTATTTTCTTTTGTGTCATTGCCAAGCCCAACCCACGCAATTCACGTACGAATACGTTAAACGCTTCTGGGGTACCTGTTTGGATATCATCGCTACCCGAAATGATGGATTCATACATCTTATTACGGCCGGTGATATCGTCAGATTTTACGGTCAACATTTCGCGTAACAAGTGGGCCGCACCATGTGCTTCTAATGCCCAAACTTCCATTTCACCCAAACGCTGACCACCCATGTGTGCTTTACCAGACAACGGCTGTTGTGTGACAAGAGCATAACTTGCCGTTGAACGGGCGTGTATCTTTTCATCAACAAAGTGATGCAACTTCAACATGTACATCACACCAACGGTCACAGGACGTGCGAACTTTTCGCCTGTCACACCGTCATACAATGTGAATTGACCTGTTTCCGGCAAGTTCGCCAATTTCAACATCTTGCGAATGTCTTCTGGCGTTGCACCGTCAAATGTAGGAGTTGCCATTGGCACACCATCACGCAACAACGCAGCATTTGCACGAACTTCGGTGTCGGTCATCTTGTTGAGTTTTTCCGCCATATCTTTGCCATAAATCTTGCCCATCAATGTACGCAAGTCATCGGTAACAGCGCGTTTTTGTTTGACTTCGTCCAACATAGCGCCGATTTGTTCACCCAATGCACGTGCAGCCATACCAAGGTGAGTTTCCAAAATCTGACCAAAGTTCATACGGCTAGGCACACCAAGCGGATTCAACACAATATCAACTGGGGTTCCGTCTTCCAAGTGTGGCATATCTTCGATAGGAACAACCTTGGATACAATACCCTTGTTTCCGTGACGTCCCGCCATTTTATCACCCGGTTGCAATTTCATCTTGTGTGCGATGTAAACTTTGACTTCTTTCAAAACACCAGCATTCAATGAATTGCTTTCGGTTGCTTTGCCCTTTTCTTTTTCACATTTTTCATCCAAATCTTTCAAAGTGGCAATATGGCGATCACGCAATTCTTCGAATTTTGTCATGACTTCTTTATTATCAACGACAAGTTTCTTGATATCCGCAGGTTTAATACCATCAAACACTTCTTGGTTCAATTTCTTACCAATGAAAGATTTTAATGTACCCGTTCCGCCGGTAATTGTGCAACCTTCGGCCATTTGATAAACCTGGTCTGCGAAACCTTTTTCCATGATTTGCACTTCTTCTTCGTGATTCTTTTCAATCGCGGCGATTTTTTGCAATTCAATCATTTGGGTACGTTCATCTTTCTTGACACCATGACGGGTCAAAATGTTCACACCAATAACAGTTCCTTCTTCGTTTGGACCAACGCGCAACGAAGTATCTTTGACGTTATGAGATTTATCACCAAAGATGTTACGCAACAAGTTTTCTTCAGGCGTCAACAATGTTTCCGATTTAGGGGAAACGTGACCGACCAAAATATCACCTTGTTTCACGCGTGCACCAATATAAATGATACCAGATTCGTCCAAATTGCGAACCGCTTCTTCACCAACATTTGGAATATCACGTGTTAAACTTTCTGGCCCTAATTGTGTATCACGAACCTTGATTTCTTTTTCAACGATTTTCACAGATGTGTAAACGTCGTCACGCGAAATACGTTCGGAAATTACAATGGAATCTTCGTAGTTATAACCACGCCAAGGCACAAACGCCACCAACACGTTGCGACCCAATGCCAATTCGCCATAATTCATCGAAGAACCATCAGCGATAATGTCACCAGCCGAAATACGGTCGCCGGCTTTAACCAATGGTTTTTGATGTAAAATAGTATCGTTGTTTGAACGTTCGTATTTTTCCAAATTGTAAATGTCAACACCCGTCACAACATTACGGCTGTTCATACATTTAACCACAATACGATTTGCGTCCGCAGATTCAACAATACCACCATGTCTTGCGACTTTACCAGTACGAGAATCACGTGCAACTTCACGTTCAATACCAGTTCCAACCAACGGTGTTTGAACACGCATCAAAGGAACCGCCTGACGTTGCATGTTAGAACCCATCAAAGCACGGTTAGCGTCGTCGTTTTCAACGAACGGAATCAAACCAGTCGAAATAGACACCACCTGACGAGGTTCAACGTCGATTAAATCAACTTCGTTCACTGGCACACGTGTAAATTCACCGTTAACACGTGCCGTCACCATATCTTCGGTTAAAACCCCTTTGTCATTTGTTGGGGTATTACCCTGGGCAATTTTATGACCTGATTCATCATCGGCAGTCAAATAAACCATTTCACTGGTAACCTTGCCATCTTTAACAATATAGTATGGTGTTTCAATAAATCCGTATTCATTAACACGAGCGTAAGTAGCCAAGTGGTTAATCAAACCAATGTTAGCACCTTCGGGTGTGTTAATTGGACACAATCTACCATAGTGAGTAAGGTGCACGTCGCGGACATCCATACCCGCACGTTCACGATTCAAACCACCAGGACCCAACGCGGAAATACGACGTTTGTGTTCCAATTCCGCCAATGGGTTATAGGCATCCATAAATTGTGATAATTGACTTGAAGACAAGAATTCGGAAACCAATGCCGTCAATGGTGTTACATTAACAACATCTTGTGGTTGCATAGTTTTTATATTTTGCCCACCCAATGTTTCACGAACTTGACGTTCAATACGCAACATACCATTACGGAAATTTTGTTCCAACAATTCACCAACTGTGCGAACACGACGATTTGACAAGTTATCAATATCATCAATCGTGTCTTTATGGTCAATAATGTTAGTCAATGTTTTCAAAACCGCCAAGAAGTCACGTTTGCATAACAAAGTTTCTTCTTCTGGTTTTTTATCAGACTCAATCTTCAAACGTTTGTTCATTTTGAAACGACCAACTGCGGACAAATCATAATACGCAGGGTCAAAACCTTGACGATAGAACAAACCCGCCGCCGCTTCAACCGTTGGACGTTCACCTGGTCTGATAACATTGTAAATTTCAATCAATGCTTCATCACGATTTGTTGTTTTATCCGCAACCAATGTATTGCGCATGTGTGCGCTGATTGTTGCGTTATCAATAGAAATCAACGAAATTTCTTTGATATTGTATTTTTCAATATCATTCAAAACTTCTTCGGTAATTTCGGTTCCCGCTGGGAACAAAACTTCACCATTTACGACAACATCGTCAAACAAAAATTCGTTTATCAAAGATTCAGAATCTAAACCAAATTCTTTGGAAGTTTCCATAATCTTTTTCAAACGTTTCGCATTTAAACGATCACCTTTGTTTGCCAAAGCTTTCTTATCTTTTGGATTGATAAGTTCATAATTCAAACGATATTTATCAAGACCTTCGAATACGGATGTTTCACCAACCCATAGTTTGCCCGTTTTCTTTAACGCGATGCGTTTATAGAAAGCCGACAAAATTTCCGCATTCGTCATACCACGAATATTTGCTTTACGTGGGTCTTCTTGCCATTTTGCTTCATCTTCGGCAGTTGGCAAACAACGTAATAAAACCGTTGCAGGAACTTTACGGCGACGATCGATACGAACATAAATAACACCCTTGGATTCTTCAAAATCAATCCAACTACCATGGGATGGAATGATACGAGCCGTATAAGTAATAGGATTACCCGCAATTTTGGCTTCCTTGGTTGTTGCAAAAACAACACCTTGTGCACGATGCATTTGGGAAATGATGACACGTTCAACACCTGCGGCAACGAAACTGCCCCTTTCGGTCATCAATGGAACTTCACCCATAAAGATTTCCTGTTCCCTTTGATCAAACAAGGTTCTTGTGCCGTTTTCGGCAACATCCCATAAATTCAATCTTAATCTTAATTTCAATTTGCTTGAATATGTCAGCTTACGCATCAAGCATTCTTTAACATTATATACAGGTTGTTCCAAATCGTATTCAATAAACTCCAACTCAGCGGTGCTATCATTTTCTTTGTCTTTGATTGGGAACATAGAAGAAAACACACTCTGCAATCCAATGTTCTTACGATCTTTTGGGGCAACATCTGCCTGCAAAAAATCCTTGTAAGAATTATGTTGAATTTCAATCAAATCTGGAAGTGGAGTTTGCAAAAAACTTTTGCCAAAAGATTTTCTAAGTTTTTGGATAACTGCCATGGGTATCAATCCTTTTTTTATGCGCTTTGCAAACGAAACTTTTTCTTATCAGTTTTTTACGCCCGTCGCCCGCCAAGGATTTTTTCATCCTCTGGCGGGCATGGACATTCGGTTATAAAACCCTATAACCTTCAAGAACCCTTGGGGTTCAATAAAGTAAAATTATTTCAATTCTACTTTAGCACCGGCTGCTTCGATGGAAGCTTTCATTTTTTCGGCTTCATCTTTTGCAACACCTTCTTTCACTGCTTTTGGTGCAGCTTCTACCAAAGCTTTTGCTTCTACCAAGCCTAAACCTGTGATTTCTTTAACAGCCTTGATAACAGCAACTTTGTTTGCGCCTGCGTCAGTCAAAACAACATCAAATTCTGACTTTTCTTCCGCAGCAGCAGCGGCTGGACCAGCAGCAACTGCAACAGCAGCAGCAGCGCTAACCCCCCATGTTTCTTCCAATGCTTTGGAAAGCTCTACGGCTTCCATAACAGTCAATTTAGACAATTCTTCAACTAATTTTTGAATGTCTGCCATTTTTTGCTCCTATTTTGAATCAGAACATCAAATTCTGATACTTATTGATTCTTTTTTCCATACTCTGCTGAAACACGTGCCAAGCGTGAACCTGGTTCGACCAAGATACGCGCGATAGTACCACGGATTTCCAACAAAGAAGGAAGCTTGGATAATTGCACAATGTCGTCCACGCCCAAGACGCCTTGATCCATTTTACCACCAACGATGGTAAGATTTGGATGCGCTTCGGCAAACTTGACCAACACTTTGGAAACAGCATAACCATCGCTTGCAACAGCAACCGCGGTCGGACGTTTCATCAAGTCGGACACTGGTTCAAAATCGGTATCTTTCAACGCCAATTTCATCAAGCGGTTTTTTACGACTTTGAAAATGGAAACCATTGGACGCAACTCGTTACGTAAATCTTCCATTTCTTTAACAGTCAAACCGTGATTTTCTACGACGAAAACACCGTTTGCATCTTTCAAGGACGACTGCAACGCTGAAATCAAAGTTGACTTTTCTTCGCGTTTCATCTTTTTACCCTTACTTCTGGTTTATAAGGCACGCCAAATAAACCTATGCTTTGTTAAACTATCCATCCGGTTTTATCCGGGATGGGACCACTTCCTGTCCCAAAGAATCTTTCTTTGTCTATGATGGAAATTAAGCGTTATCGCACCATCAGTCACGGACAGAAAACTTTGTTTTGGTGGGACACCAATTTTGACATCCCACCAAATATTACTTTACATCTATGTGCAAGCCAGGACCCTGGGTCGTTGCGATAGAGCAACCCAAGATATATTGCCCCTTTGCAGATGCTGGTTTAACCTTTTTCAATTGGTTAACCAATGCGTCGGCATTTTCAACCAATTTGTCGGTTGAAAAAGACATTTTGCCAATACCCGCGTGAATAATACCATTCTTTTCCGCGCGATATTCAATTTGCCCCGCTTTGGCCATTGCGACGGCACCCACCACATCAGTCGTCACCGTCCCCAATTTTGGATTCGGCATCAAACCTTTTGGACCCAAAACACGTGCAACCTTGGACATCTTTGGCATCATTTCCGGTGTAGCGATAACACGGTCAAAATCAATATTGCCCGCAGCAACCTTTTCAATAAGGTCTTCGCCACCAACAACATCAGCACCAGCCTTCTTCGCATCTTCTTGTTTATCATTTGTGAAAACGGCAACACGGACTTTTTTACCAGTTCCGTTTGGCAAAGACAACATACCACGAATATTCTGGTCGGCCTTGGTCACATCAATAGACAGACGAACCGCTATTTCCAAGCTTTCGTCAAATTTTTTAGAACAATATGGACGCAATGCTTCGATTGCTTCTGCGAAAGAGTACAATTTTGCGGTATCCAACGCAGCCCATGTTTTTTGTCTTTTTGTAACTTTCATGATTAACCCTCCACCTTTACGCCCATTGAACGGCATTGACCCGCAACAATATTCATCGCAGATTCAACGGTAGAGCAGTTCAAATCCGGCATTTTTGCCTTGGCGATTTCTTCAATTTTCGCCTTGTTCAAAGTGCCAACAAATTCACGTCCTGGTTTATGAGAACCCTTTTTAATACCAAGCGCCTTCATAATATAGTAAGACACCGGTGGCAATTTCATAATAAATTCGAAACTGCGGTCAGTATAAACAGTGATAATGCAAGGAATCGGCATACCCGGTTCTTTGTCGGACGTTTTGTCGTTAAATTGTTTACAGAATTCGGCGATATTAACACCCGCCGCACCCAACGCAGGACCAATCGGTGGCGCAGGGTTTGCTTGTTTTGCAGGGACGACTAATTTCACAATCCCTTTAAGTTCTTTTTTTGCCATTTTTTACACTCCGTTTTTTGTTTTTACGAGTCTTCGTGGTCCGATGTGGCGCATCTACCACGTGTTTTTTGCGCGCCTTTCACACGCCCGCCGAACGAATCGGTTAAACTCTTTCGACTTCTTTAAAGTCCAAATCTACACTTGTTTCACGACCGAACACCAAAATCGTCACTTTCATCTTTTGTTTTGTATTATCAACTTCGGTTGTGACACCATTGAAATTCGCAAAAGGCCCATCAATAACACGAACTTCCTGACCAACTTCGTATGTAATATCATCCGGAACGGTGCTGCCTTCTTCAACTTGACGCAACAAACGATGAACCTGATCTTCGCTGACTGGAATTGGTTTTTGACGTGCACCAAGGAAACCAACAACTTGTGGCATCAAACGAACCAAAGAAAAGGTTTCATTATTCATAACCATTTGAACAACGATATAACCCGGAAAAAACTTTCTTTCGGCTTTCACACGTTTACCGCCCTTGATTTCCGTGACTTCGCGGGTTGGAACTAAAATCTCTCCAAAACATGCGTTAAGACGGCGTCTATCAATTTGTTCACGCAAACCACGGGCGACCTTATCTTCGCATCCGGTATGAACATTTACGACAAACCATTGCATTTTATCTTCCATTTAAACTTCCTTTTCCCTAGAAAATCCAATCAACTATGGCGTGTAAAATACTGTCCACCACAAAAAAGAAAAGTGCCGCCAACGCCGAAAACACCAAAATCATAACGGTTGCACGAACAACAGCACTACGTTCAGGCCACGAAATTTTGAACCATTCGGCACGAACAGATTTCACAAAACCAAGTAATTTTTTCATAAAACCATCCAGTTTTTCGTTTCTTTAACACCAGGCGTAACCACAATTTTGTGGCAGGGGCAGAAGGAATCGAACCCTCATCCGCGGTTTTGGAGACCGATGTTCTACCATTGAACCATGCCCCTAGGAAAGCCCCAGATTTCGCACCTTTGGCCCGAATACAACCCGATATTCTTGGCAAGGATAGCACAAAGGTTCAGAAAATCAAGCGCAAATATTATAATTTTTTTATGGAATTAAGGCAAGGGGAAAATTAGTGGTTAGTGTTGGTGGTTAGTGGGAAGTTCCATCATTTGGGATTTTTCTAAAAAATGGGCGCAACCGCGCCCACACCAATCACTAAACACCTACACCAACCACTACCCACTAACATCTAATTTGCTGGTTCGGCATAATAAGTAGTACCATTAACTTTTATTCTTAACACACCTTGGATACCAGGCGCGGTTGAACTAAACGGCACATAACAAGTTTCCGTTCCGCCAACCCCTGGTTCCTTTACATTCAACGTCTTTTCCGCCGTTATCGGGTTAGAATCACGTTTTTTCAAAGCAAAAGAATACGCACCAACCCGCAAGTTCTGCGCAAAACCACATGGCGTTTCACAAGCTATATCTGTTAAACACATAGCCTTATTCGACCATTGATCTTGAAAATACGCAAAAGGATAACAAGGTGGAGTCGCAGACGAACTACACGTTTCCCCTGGACTTTCTGGAGCATTTCTTGATTTTACTATTTTTTGCGCCTCGCACTCACAGGTTTCAGACAACCCAGTATCTGCAAAAATATTATTCATTGCTCCAACAAAGTTTCCAAGCCCAGTTGTATTTACTTGCTCCGCATAACTTCCAGTATTAGGCAATATACCATCAAATAACCCAATTGGTATTTCACCTGTTAAGTTGGAACACCCTTGAAACATACCTGCAAAATCTTCAAGCGCAACTTCGCCAGAAATATTGCTAAAAAGCGTTGCTGGTATTGTTCCTTTTAATCCCGAACAATTATAAAACATCTGTTTAAATACCTGGGCTACACTACCATTTAAATCACCACTTGCCACACTTAATAATGACGATGGTATTCCACCACCATCTTCTGGATTATAAGGTGTGCCATTCAAAGAATCTCTTCCTAAACTTGAGCAACCATAAAAAGTCCCATTAAACAATGATGCGGTTAACCCGGAGACCCCACCAAACAAGTTTTCGGGAATTTTTCCATATAGCTTTGCACATTCTTTGAATACATCTTTAAACATGCTCGTCGAAGGAGTACCCGTTAAGCCGCTAAACAACCCGTTTGGAATCTTTCCTGTTAAATTTGAACATCCTTTAAATGTCCCTTCAAAACTAGGCTGATTTCCACTACCCCCATTACCAATTGTTGGAAAAACATTTGCTAACGAACCAGAAATTCCGATTAATCTATTCGGTGTCAAAACAGATCCTGAAATATCGCTGAAACGTATCGTTGTCGCCGACGACCCCGATCTGTATCCAGTTACATTTGCACTACCAAAAGATATGCTCCTTGTGTTTCCATTAGAAAGAGAGTTACTATAAGTACATTTAAATACCTTTTCCGTTACAGCAAGAATACTACTAAGTTCAATAGTAGTATAATCAGCAGAAAGATAATTTGTTCCGCTAGACACCTGTTCCAACGTTCCGTCATCCCCACAATCGACAATAATATCCCCTCTTACAGCGACACCAAACATAAAATCGCCAGAATCACCATCTATTGTAATAACAAAAGCAGGTTCACATGCGACTTTACTAGACCAAGCTGTTGTAAAATCAGGGTCGGGTACCCATTGTTGTGTTCCAAACGGACAACTTGTCATCAATTTAGTGTTATTGAATACATTTGACATATTAGAAGAAACATTCGTTCCATTGAAATTAAAAAACAAAGATTTCGGTATATAATAAGCGGACTCAGGTCCACCGTATTGGTTACCTAAATTCACACACTCATTAAACGTTTCATTAAACATATTCGTCGCATTACCAGAGATTGTTCCAAAAAGTCGGTTTGGTATAGAACCATAAATATTACCACACAACTTAAATGTTGAATCAAACATACTGGTTGCCGCGGTTCCGCTAAGGTTTCCAAAAAGCCCATCAGGTATTTCCGTCTTCATTTTGTTACAACCATGAAATGTTCTGGCAAACATGTATTGTGCTGGACTACCACTAAGGCTTCCAAAAAAATTTGATGGTAGAACAGCATTATTTTCAGCACTAACCGCATTACTACTATTCTCTGCATTATAGAAAGTTTCATTAAACACATATTCCGCAGGCGCGCCAGACAAACCACGGAACAATCCGTCAGTCGTTGGTATAACAATATTTTTTGCGTTTTTGAAAGTTCCATCAAACATATGCGATACAGGGGCACCGCAAACCCCAGTATAATTTCCATTGGTTCCCGATGTGAATAAATCTTTTGGTATTACCCCCTCCATATTTTCACACCCAGCAAAACTTTGATAAAACCTTGGCTGAGCCGTCGGATTATTACAGTTACCCAATGTAGGAAAAACCACCCCTAACGAACCATCAATTTCTGCAAGATTAACTTTGTTATTCAACGCAGATTGCGAATCTTGAACAGAAAACGAAGCAACTGTTGAATTCGCCGAATATGCCGTCGCCATGCCATCAATTTTTATTGTCACTTCAGACTTATTCTGTGCCCAAACACACTGATATGTAATGGGATCATCCGTGTTTTGCACCGTTTTTCCTATGCGCCCCGCGGACATACTTATTTCTGTCACTGAAACATCAGATGAAGAACCCCTCATTCCAAAATGAACAGCAGCAGCCCCCCCACAAAACACATAAAAAGTCCCCTTGGCAGCAATTGTAAATTCAACAGTGGTCATACTCGTACCCACTCTCTCAAAAGTCATCTCAAAAGGGGCATTTGTTAAACACGCACTTAGCGCGGCGTCTCTTTGAGCAGCATCCTGAATTGAGTTCGCGGTATTAAGACAATTTTCCACGTCTTGTGGTGCGGTCGCAAACGATATAGACGGTGTGATGGCGAGTGCAATCGCCGCAAAAAGCGTCATGAAAAATTTATGTATTTTTGCTATTCTCATCTACCCCTATCCATACTAGTCAGTACTGTTATATCATAAAAAGACACTAAATAAAAATTTTTCTTACCTAAATAAATTACAATGTGTGCCATGCGATATAACTGTTATTGTGATAATTTGTTTTTACAATCATATACACATACTTCTATTTCCAAAACTCTTTGATACTTTTTACTTGCATTACCCAAAGTTTTTTTTCTACAATCACCATAAGATAAAGGAGAGAATTTCTTGCAAGCCCGCATAGAACCGCCAGTTTTACTGTCCCGATTACTTATTTTCGTATTCGCTGCATCGGTGATTGCGTTGGTTGCGTTGTTCTTTACGTTGCGTAATATGTTCCCCCTTAATCATCCCCAGGTGTTTTTCCTTACCACTAAACCCGAAAACACCACGGCGATACAATTAAATGAATTGCCACCAGATGATGCCAACTTGGATTATTACAAACAATCTTTTGTAATGGAATACGTACGCGCCCGCAACGAAATTGAACCAAACATTGCAATTATGAACGAAAAATGGGGAAATGTTAACGGTGTTGTGTCCGCTTGGTCGTCACCCGCGGTTTATAAGAACTTTAGTAAAACAAAATTATTCAAAATACAAACGGGAAACCGCCCCAATTTGGGACTTTCTTGCGCGGTGGAATTTGTTGAAAGACCACTTAAATTGACCACCGATCAATACACAATAAAAATTCGTTATATTTGCGCAGATAGTAATGGACAAAGCAGTAAAAAAGATTATACAATCAGGGTAAAGGTTGCTTTGGACAAGGACGCAAAAACCGAATGGCAAGATCGGTTAAATAACCCACTTGGGATGCGCGTTTCGGAATATGCAATAGATAGTGGTTTTGGTGATCCGTTGGATACTGGAATCTAGAAAGGAATAAAAGGAAAGGAACATGAGATTATTTGGAAAATTGGATATATCTTTGCTCTTGCTCGCATACGTATGCGGTGTTTTCACTTTATCGAACGCTGGGGCTGCTGGTATTCAAGCGGCATGGGACAATCCGAATGCTAATATGGCGGCGGGAAGTGTTAAACCCGGATACGCACAATTAACGTGGGAACCGGGCGCGGTTTTACCAATCAAGTTGCGTAACGGTATGGTGACCATGGTGAATTTCCCGGTTGGTGAACAAATCGAAGATGGTATTGTTGGAAATACCGGTTTGTACGAAATCAATACCATCAAGGGTGGCCGTACAATGTACATTACACCAAACACCGACAATATGGGTTCGGATACAAATTTGATTGTGACGGGACGTTCGGGAAATGTTTATACACTTTATTTACGTTCCGAACCAAGCAATGCAAGTGAAATCACATATTCCCAGGTTGATATTTCGCTTGATGGAAACGGTTCATTGGGCGGCGCTGCTACCCCCACGGGTGGTGCTGGTATGAATTCCATATTCACCAAGGCATCATCAAAGACGGCTGGAACGGTTGGTGTTGATGGCGAAAATTATGATTGGATTAAAACGATGAAAATTGACCCATCCGAATTCAGATTTGATATGGATATATTTGTTCCAAATCCTGATGATTATGTCATAGCACCCGAACGCGTATGGCGTGACCGTGTATTTACATACATTGATTTTGGTGACAAGGTTATTTCAATGACACAACGTCCGGTTGTTTCACTTTTGGTTGAAGGTGGCGAATCGCCGGTTGGTTTCCGGACCGATGGCGAAGACGGTCGTTTACTTATTGTCGAAGCCGTTGGCGATATGGTTTTACGTAGTGGTCAAAGAATTGTTTGTATCAAAAAACGTTCTAAACCTTTCTTGATTGCCGATACGGCAAGCGTTATGGCATTGGCCGAAGCAAATGTTGCACAAAGCATGATGTCGGGACAATCATTAAATAACATTGCTTATACCACCGACCAAAATGCAATGATGATGAATAACGGTAATTATACAACCACCCCCATGATGGTTGGAAATGCACAAATGATGACACCGGTTATGACAACACCGATGGCCATGTATGGAACACCGGCTGGTTCTTCAGCCAAGGGATTAAATATGTTACCGACACAACGTGATACAGCGGGCGCATATTTACCACAATCTAATGTTCCACTTATCACAAGTAATCAACGCGGTGTTGCCGTCGAATTACGTTCCGATACAAGTGTAAAAGCGTTGGATGAATACTGGGCGGAATTACTTGCAAAGTTCAGTGGCGAAGACGGTCAGGGTTTGTTATCGAAATATAAAGACAGTGTTTTCTATGCTGTTGATGAACAAGGTGTTGGTGATTTGGGTTCCACATCTTCGGCGGCACGTTTGTATCGCTTGCGTATTGGTCCAATGCCCGACATCGATACCGCGCAACAATTGTGTGATCAATTGTTAAAGTTCAGTGGTGCTTCTTGCCAAGTAGTCAGAATACAATAAGGTAAATAAGAAAAGATGGGAAAGTTATCACAACAATTTTCTGAATTTCGTAAAACCACACCAAAATATATTCAATGGGTTTTGATGGGTGCGGCATTTATCGTAATTGTCGTATTGATTGTATTATTGGCAACGGGAAAAAAGAAAACACCAGCGATTGAGGTTATTGGTGAAGAAACCGAAAATGTATCACCGGAATTGGTGTTTGATCCTGCGGACGCAAATTTTGATTGGTCGAAAACCGCCGTTGGTGAAACACAAACTGGAAACATCGAAGTTCGTGCTAATACGTCCATAAAAGTAACCGATGTAAAAATCAGTATAAAAAACGAAGATAATAAAAAGATTGGTATTTCTGCGGATGAAACATGTTCTAATGATCAAATGGTTATAAACCAAGACGTGTCTTGTGCAATCACCATAAAATATGAACCAACCGCAACATTAAAATCAGCAACTGGCGAGGTTGTTATTACATGGCATCCATGGACCGACGAAGAACGTGTTGAAACATCGGTTGCGGGTAAAATTTCACTTGGTGCAACGGGCAAAGCAACACCTACCAAGGATTCGGAACCCACAACGGCGCCTGTCGAAACACCAGCAACAAGCGAACAAGAAACCACCGAAGAACCTGTGGAAGATGCTTCAACCCCTGCGGAACCAACGGAAGTAATTGAAACAATTGCGCCATCAATTGATTTTGATGAAATTCCAGAACCTGCAACCGAAGAAACACCCGAAGTCACCAGCGATGATGACGAAGTTGAAACAACCGAAGAAGATGAAGAAGATGCGGAAGAAGTTATTGAAACAATTGCACCAAAAGTAGAACTGGACGAAAAGCCAGCCCCCGCTAAAAAGGTTGCCGCTCAACAACCTGCAAAGAAAGAACACAAAAAGATTTCGCTTGGGACGGCTTGTTCAGATTTCGCTTTCCCTGCCTATGATATGCAAGGTGTTCAAAGCGGTTGGATAAAACCAAGCGGTGGTGCATATTACTATCACCCATTCGAAGATAAAAAATGTGAAACCCCCGCGGGAAGATATAACCCAAGCACTGGTTATATTATGGACTTGGATGACCCATCAAAGAAAATTGGTTCGGATGTTGATCATATCCGCGCTTCGTTCCAAGATAAAATGCCTTCACTTACAAGTCGTACCCCCGCACGTACTGTAAATCGTGCCACACAAAGCGACGAACCAACCGAAGCCGAAGGTGGAAGTGGTCATATCAATATGGCGGAACCACGTGTAAAGCGTAATTTTACTGGTTCGGCTGGTGACACCGTTTTCAACAGTGAACCTTATGATCGAACATTCCTTTTACGCCAATATAAACCAATTCCGGCAACTATTGTTTCCGATATTCAGGCGGACAAAGAATTGCTTAAAAGCGGTATCCCTGTCCGTGCAACCGTTGATCGTAACGTCTATTCCGACAATGGACGGACGGTTATTTTACCAACCGGAACAATGATGTTAGGTTATGTGACTGGTGAATTACCGGGACCATATAAAGCCGTTGGACGTATGGAAATAAAATGGTATCAATTTATCCGCCCAGATGGAACAGAATTCAATTTCAGTGGGAACGAACCGTTTTCGGCGGATGCCCAGGGTCGCAAAGGTGTCCCCGGTCATGGAAGCACCGACTATTTACAACAATTTGTATTGCCAATGTTCACGGCCATTGTTCCAGCGGCGGTAAATATGATTGCACCAATTGCCGATCGTTTTGTAAATCAAATAGATTTGGATAATAATACGGTTGTTCAATCAGGAACCGTGCGTTCATCCGAAATGGCGAAAAATGAAATTATAAACGCATGGAATACCGTTGCTAGTAAATTGATGGTTGATATGATGGACAATACCATTCCACCATTCACTATTGCGGCGGGGACACGTATCACCGTATTTTCACCTGTTGATTTAGCGGTCACTTGTGGCGATCCATCCGCCGAAGGCGAAACACGTAAATGCGCAATCGCACCGTTCGGAGACACTGGTCGTCAAACACACGAACATGATGCAGAAGAAAGTCAAAATACCGAAGAATTTATTGGTCAGGTTCGTTCACTTATGTTCAATAGTTTAACCGAACAATATTGCGAAGATGACGAAAAGAGTGGTACACGTCGTGCAAAGCTTGATTTAAGTCAAGAAGAATTGAAAAAAGCAGGATTCAATTTCCAAACATTGGATTTCTATTGCCGTTCGATGGGAACCTATCAAGCGAAAAACAATGCACGTCAAGAAGTGCTTTGGCAAAATCAAAAAGACACATATGAAGATAAAGTTGGTGGTGCCAAAGGTTCACAAACATATAATGAAAATGTTTTGGGATTGGTTTACGAAGAAGACGGAACTATCAAGAATCCATTTGAAAAAGTAAAACCAGCCGAAGCAGAACCCGAAGCCGATGCAGCATTAACATGTGATGGTGGAAGTGCACCCGATAAAAATGGTTGCTGTCCGGGTGAAACTTATACCGATATGGGCGATGCGGGTATGAATTGCTGCCCAGATTCCGGTGGTGATTGTTTCCCACCGATACCAATGTAAAAATATAAACGATGCTTATAAAAAGAACCGCCATAATAGCGGTTCTTTTTTTACATTCTGTTCCACATAAGATGTTGTAAAAAGTTCAAGTGCAAAGAATGTATCTTTTTACTTTGCTTTTGAATATGCCTTGTTGAATAAAATTTTACCAATCGTGTTACGAATGGTTTCATCTTTGCATTTACCGTGTTTCATATTCCAAAGACACGATTTTGCTTCGCATTTACAGTTATGACCATTATAACTATAACCGTAATCATCAAATTTTATTCTCAGTCGCCCTTCGGGTCTGTCATAACTAAATTTATCGGATAGTTTTGAGCCCACGGTCACACAAATTTCCGCTTCTGTTATAATGACCGCCTTGATTTTTCCAAAACAGCAAGATTCAGGTGTTGTATTATATTTAGACAATTCTTTCAAAAAATCTTCTGCTTGTTGTTTAGTTATATCAGCACAAAAACGAAAATCATTATAATCAGGATCATATATGTATAATTCATATTGTTTTAATTCTTTTATTCCTGTTAACTGGTCTTTTATCTCTGCATTTTGGTCTTTCATTATAAATCCTTTTTTGTGCACATTATACGAATCATTTTATGTTTATCAATAATTATTCTTTTTATGGAACAAAGTAAAAAAACAAACGCCCGAATGGGCGTTTATTTTATTTCTTTTCTAATTTATTTTTAATTATTCGCATTTGAATAATTCCAAAAATATTTGATACCGTCCAATACAAAACCAATCCTGCTGGCATCCATGCAAACATTACCGTAAAGATTAACGGCAACCATTTCATAAAACGCTGTGTCGTAGCGGCAACATCGTCTTTGCCCGATTTTTTTGTCCCCGATGTTTGCAAGTATTGTTGCAACCACATTGTTAATCCCATAACAATCGGTAAAATAAAGTAAGGGTCCATTTCCGCCAAATCTTTTATCCACAAGAAATGTGCACTACGCATTTGCACCGAAACCAACAACGCTTTATACAAAGCAAAGAATATTGGTATTTGAAGCAACATCGGCAAACAACCCGACATAGGTGATGTCTTGTGTGTTTTATAGAGATTCATCATCTCCATCTGCAGGCGCATTTTATCATTCGCATACAATTTTTGAATGCGCGCCATTTCTGGTTGCATTTTTTGCATTGCAAACGATGATGCGTATGATTTGCGTGTCAAAGGCCACATCAACAACCTCAATAACAATGTCATAATAATGATTGCAATACCATAATTCATAACGAACGAATTAAGTATATTTAACAACCATAACATTGGACGCGCAAAGAACCAGAACCAACCGTAATCTATTGTTTCATCAATTCCGGAAATAACGGTCGCAGCGGAATCCAACACTGCTTGATCGCGCGGTCCCATAAATAATGTAGTTGTGAAAACACCGGTTGCACCAGGTTCAATATTTTTATTTGCAGCAGATGCATCGGCCATATATTTATTCCCCACCGATTTCATCCGCATAGTTTTGTCGGGCGATTTTATATCAGCAACCGTTTCCCAATACTGATCCGCAAAACCAACGAAACCGTTGGTTGTAGAATATGCATAAGATTTCTTTGCCATTCTGTGCCAATCAAGATATTGAATATCATTATTTACCTGTGCCACGGCGCCCGTTTCAACCGCGCTTGAACCTTCGCTTGAAGGGCGAACAAAACGAACATATGGTGCAAAACCAATTGTTTGTTTCGTCTTGTTTTCAATGGTATCGGTCACGGTCACCAAATAACCATCAATACTTACCTTGCGTTCAAATATAACACCATCGGAATTACGCCACATCATTTTATCATTTGATTCACGCCATTGGGTCGTTGCATCCGGTGCGGTTGTCCCAGTTGCGATTAAACCAATTTCGGCAAAAGAATCATCGGATTTTAATAATGTCACTTTTGTTGTATCATCTTTTGCGGAAGAATTTGCAAAGTTATTCAATATAACATCCGTGATACGAAGTCCACGAACATTCACGGAAATTTCCGGCGATGAAATTTGTTTAGCAGTAACCTTGCTTACATCGGTGGTTGCAACCAATGCAGCATCAGAATCGGTTATAACGGTTTGTTGTTTTGGGGTCATCCATGCACTTATCAACCACCAAGACCCCAAGAATAAAACCATCCACCACAAAAAACTTGATAAACGCGAACGTGGTGCCTTTGCTTTATTTGCTTCACGATTAGCATTCCACGCCATAAAACCGGAATTATTATTATCCAAATATCTTACCATAATTATTCACCCTTTTTTAAGTTACGCAAACAACGCCGACGAGCCAAATACCAATTCAACACATACAGCATAACACCAACCGATATGAATATATCGGCAACATTAAACGCCGGCCAATGCCAACCGCCAACATGAAAATCAAGAAAATCTACGACCGCACCGAAACGAATACGATCTATTAAATTACCAAGCGCCCCACCCGCAATCATAATAAGCGGAACACGTTCATAACTTTGTGCGCGACGGAACAAATAATACAAAATCAAACCAATTATTACCGCCGTTCCAAGAATTATGACCAACGGTAAAGAATCACCCAACGAACGAAACGCTGAAAACGCCGCCCCAGGGTTCCAAGTGAACACAACATTAAAGAAATTCGTCACATGCGCCATCATATATGGCATTGAAACGACATCCCACGCCGGTCCAAATGCAAAAAAAGAACCCGTGATTAAAAACAATAAAATACCCTTGGTTATTTGATCAATAGCAATTATACCGAAAATACCAACAAGTGATTTCAATACTTTTTTCATTTCTACCTTCCTTGGTTCTTGATGAATATAGCAATATAGTCAAAGAAAATCAAACTTAAAAATGTCCCAAACGGGACATTTTTTAATCGGTGATAGCGTTATCCAATTCGGCGTAATTTTCCGCGCGCATCTCACTTAATACACTGGAAATTACCATATCAGAAACACCAAGTTGTCCCAATACACCCCGCGCCAACATAAACGAAGATTCTATGGTTTCCGGCCACGCTTCTTGGACACCGTCACGCAACAACAAACGTGATTCAACCAAATTTCTTGCACGTGCAAAAATTTTAACCCGCGGCGAAACACTTTTCACACTAAGCACGGCATTACGTGCCTTGGCCGCATTATCCAACGCAACGACCACCGCACGTGTTTTACGTGACGATAATCCCATTTCACGCAAAACCGAAGTATTTGTACTGTCACCATAAAAAACATTATAACCACGTTCGCGCCCAATCATTACCGCACTTACATTTAAATCCAATGCAACATACGGTATTTTACGCGAATCCAAGATATGTGCAATAATTTGTCCTACACGTCCAAAACCACAAATTATAACCTCGGGCACAATTTGATTACCAATGCCATTTACATTTTTACCACGTTTACGCGCCAACAAGCCGGACTTTTGTATTTTATCATGAACAGCAAGCAAGAACGGCGTAGTTAACATAGACAAGATGATTATAGCGGTTAAAATTTCTTGGTGTGCCGCAGGGACCGCTTCGATTCCACTTGTCTTCATGGTTTGGAACATAAGCAATCCGAATTCACCACCCTGACTAAGCAATAATGCTATGATACGTGCATCGGGCGCAATTACATGGCGAACACGCGCAACAATAAATAGCGCGATAAACTTTATAATCACCAATCCCGCCATACCACCAACAACTATATACCAATTGTCACGCAACACATCAAGGTTCAAGCCCATACCAAGTGATATAAAGAACAAGGACAAGAACAACAATGCATACGGACTTATTTCCGCACGAACTTGGTGATTATAAATTGTTTCGGACATCAACATACCCGCCAAGAACGCACCAAGGCCAACCGGTAACGCCATGAAATCCATAATTACCGCCCACAAAACAATATTCAACATAACAACCAATAAAAACGCTTCCTTGGATTTCAGTTTAGAAACCAAACGCATCAATGGGTTTAACAATAAACGTCCCACGACAACCACACCAAATATCAACGTTACCGATGTTACCAAAACGTCTATGACCGTTGCGCCAAGGTTAAACGAACGTCCCGCCAATACTGGCAACATAGCCAACAATGGAATGGATAATAAATCTTGGAACAACAAAATGGAAAATGTTTGATGCCCCATTTCAGTATTCAATTGATTTCTATCCGTCAACAATTGTAAATCTTCGGAAGTACTGGACATAGCGAACAATAACGAAACGGTTACCACACCCAATACGGACCATGGCGTTATTCCCGCAAGTATTGGAAACAACATTACCGCAACCATCAAAACCTGGGCCGCACCGAAACCGAAAATTGTTCGGCGCATTTGCCACAAACGCTTAATATTTATTTCCAAACCTATGTTAAACCATAAAAACAAAATACCTAAATCACCAAGAAACGTCCAAGTATCGTTTACTTGAAACAAATTCAAAACATAAGGTCCGGAAATTATACCGGCAACCAAGAAAGCCACCAACGCCCCAATACGCGCCGCACGCAGAAAAAACACCAACACAAAAATTATTGCGAAAAATATTAAAACAGATAGCGACATTTCTCTCTCCCATGTTCACTTGTTCGCATTATAGCAAAAAAGGGTATTATTTATGCAACTTGTTTTTTAGCAATTTCTAAAAATTTCTCTGGCGATAAATCTTCGGCACGTTCGGTTCCCGTCAATCCAAAATCTTGCCAATTTATATCGCGCATAATTCCACGTATCATTTTGCGACGCATACCAAATAATTTTGCAGTAAGATTTTCAACACGATTTATATCGCCTATTCTTTTTATTTTTTCAACGTTTGGAATAATTTGCACAACCGCACTTTGAACACGTGGACGCGGCACAAATGCGGTATTAGGAACATCAAACAAAATTTTCGCATCCGCAAGTAAACTTGTTAACACCGCAAGGCGACCATATTGTTCGTCACCCTTTTTCGCAACAATACGTTCCGCAACTTCGCGTTGAAACATCAAAGTCATCGATTTAATCGGCACACCGTTTGCAACCAAATGTAACCAATTTATCAATAATTCCGTTCCGACATTATAAGGAAGATTTGAACACAAGGCAAAATCGCCACCAGCAAGTTTAACAAAATCTTGTTGCAACGCATCACCAAAAATAACGTTTAATCTGTTTCCGGACGCTTCAATAACTCGTGTTAAAATTGGTTCGGTTGTTTTATCTTTTTCAATCGCTATAACTTTTTTAGCACCCGCCATCAATAATGCACGTGTTAATCCGGCGGGCCCCGGTCCAACTTCCACAACAGTGGTATTTTGTATATCAGGAACACTGCGTGCGATACGACCGGTTAAGTTTAAATCAAACAAAAAATTTTGCCCGAATTGTTTTTTGGGTTCAAGTCCCGAAGCACGCATCATTTCCGAAACGGGTGGCAAAGAAGAAATCGCATCTGTCATATTTTTTTTCGTCCCCCGAATGCCAAAGTCAATGTACCATCATCCAAGTAATCTATATCGCCACCAAGTGGAACACCCGACGCAAGTTCGGTAAATTGAACATTATTACCCAAATCATCAACCGCGGACATAATATATTGTTGTGTTGTTTTACCTTCGATAGTATTTGGTAACGCAAAAATTATTTCCGTAATTTTTTCACTTGTTATGCGTTCACGCAATCCGGACAAATTCAAATCTTCGGGTGTCACGCCCGAAACGCCCGAAAGCAATCCGCCCAAGATGTGATAACGTCCGGTGAACACGCCCGATTTTTCAAGCGTCCAAACATCCGCTAAATCACGAACAAGACAAAGTATCCCATTTGCACGTTCCGGATTAGAACAAAATTCGCAAGCATTCGCAGATGCATCCGTTAAAATTCCACATTTCGGACAAGGACGAATATTATCACGCGCATCATTCAATGCATCAATCAGTTTATCCATACGCCCCGTCTTATCTTGTAATAACCCAAGCACCATACGGCGCGCGGCACGATTCCCCACACGTGGTAATCTAGCAAATTGTTTAATAAGTTTTTCTATTTTTGGATTCATCGTTCGTATATTATGCCACTAATGAACAACAATGCAACTTATACCTGCGGCACTGGCACGATTATACAAATCTTGGGCGGAACTTTCGGTTAATCCCGAAACACGAACACGATATAACATAGAATCCGTGGTTTCTATGTGCGGATTTGCCCCAAGAACATTTTTCATTTTTACCACCATCGCTTCGGCATTTTGTTTCGATGAAAACGCACCGCATTGAACCGATGTTCCACCAATGCTATACGCATCCGTTGCGTATTTTTGAACAACTGGCGATGCGACAGGTGCCTGAGTTTTATGTAAAGTCACAGGTTTTGTTTCGGACGATTTCTGAACCGTCTTTTGAACGGGTGGCAAAGGTTTCACATTATCCAATGCCCCCGCTTTAATCATCGCAAAACCACGATCAAGCATTTGGGCTGCAACCTCGGCACGAACATCCTTGTTTTCCGCGCCCAATAAAACCAAAAGCAACCGATGACCATCACGCTTTGCACTTGCAACCAACGAATATTTTGATTTATTGGTATAACCTGTTTTCATACCATCACACCCAGGATAAGTTCCAAGCAAGCGATTTCCATTAGTATATGTTTTTCCTTTGTATTCCCATGTCTTGACACCAAAATACTTCCAATATTGGGGATAGTGTCTGTAAACCGCCATCGCCAAAAGCGCAATATCACGAGCCGTTGAAACATGGTCATCATCCGGCAACCCAGAAGAATTTTCAAAATTTGTGTTTTTTAAACCAATATCATTTGCAACCGTCGTCATAACACTTGTGGAAAACTTACCTTCGATACCACCTTTTAAATTTTCCGCCAACACAACGGCAGCATCATTTGCACTGTGTACCGCAAGTGCATAAATAGCATCTTCGACACGAATTTTTTCACCGGCAACCAATCCTAATTTTACGGGTGATGTGTTCGCCGCTTCTTTGGACACAATCAAATAATCATCCAATGACAACCGTTCACGACTAAGCGCATGAAAAGTTAAATACAACGTCATAATTTTTGTTAAACTTGCAGGATAACTTGGTTCGTTAATATTTTCACTTATCAAAACACGCCCCGTATCCATATCAGCGACCAATGCCGCACGATATTGTTCCGCATGTGCGAACACACAAACGAACAACAAAGGTAAAACAAACAAAATTTTTTTCATTTTCATAACAACTTTATGTTAGTAAAAAAACATTAAACGGGTCAATAGTTTTTAATATTACTTTTCTTGTAAAAATCCGCCAGATTGCATTTTCCACAAACGCGCATACATACCACGTTTTTTCAACAATGCGTTATGACTGCCCGATTCCACAATTCTTCCTTGGTCCATAACAACAATTCTGTCCATATTACGCAATGTTGATAAACGATGCGCAATAGCAATCGTTGTTCTATTCTGGGACAACTGTTCAAACGATTTTTGAATTGCGACCTCGGTTTCACTATCAAGTGCGGAAGTTGCTTCATCTAAAATCAATATTGGACTGCGTTTCAAAAAGGCACGCGCAATCGCGATACGTTGTTTTTGCCCGCCTGATAATTTTATTCCACGATCCCCAACATACGAATCATATTTCTTTTCCGTTGCCATAATAAAATTATGTGCCGAAGCGCGTATAGCCGCACGATGAATTTGTGCATCGGTTGCACCTTCATTTCCATACGCTATGTTATCACGAATGGTTCGGTTAAACATCTGGGCTTCTTGTGGAATAAAGGAAATGTTTTCACGCAACGATTTTTGGGTAACGTCACGAATATCAACACCATCTATTAAAATTTCACCCTTGGTCACATCATAAAAACGCATTAACAAATTTACCAATGTTGTTTTGCCCGCGCCAGAAACACCAACCAATCCCACACGTTCACCAGGTTTTATTGTTAAAGAGAAATCGCGCAAAATGTATTTCCTTTTATTTTTGTATTTAAAAGAAACATTTCTAAATTCAATTTTCCCATGACGCACGGATAAATTATACGCATTGTCTTTATCAACAACATCAATTGGTACAACCAATGTTTTGTATCCTTTATTGGCACTTGCCATATTATCAATAATTCCAGGTATCGAATTCATCAAATTACCAATTGCACCAGTAACGTTAAAATATACGGATGTGCTGTAAACAATATCAGCCAAACTCATCATTCCACGACCATACAATATAGCACACAAAACCAAAGTCACCCCTAACATCAAATCCCAAAACACACCAGGAACAACCCATGCCAATCTTTGAATATACGAAGCGAACCTTGACGCATCATAATTTTCTTGTCGAACGGGTTCCAAATAATTATGTTCCGATTTAACAGAAGAAAAAAGTTTTACCACCATATTATTGGAAAAACCATCTATTGTCTTGCCCGACAACTCCGATGATTTTGCCGCACGCTTTTCCGCAGATTTTTTTATCGGTTTTTTAAATCCCCACATAAATCCCGCACGTAAAACAAACATAAAAATAAAAACAAACGCAATATATTTATTCACCGTAAATAACAATGCAGAGTTTATAATTATCATCAACAATCTTACAAAAACCAACCAAACATCCGTTACCAACGTCCGTGCCCCCGTAACACAATAAGTAATATCGGTCCCCACGGAACCAGGCATACGGTTATGCCAAAAAGACAAAGATTGTGAATGTATATAATCGGTTAACTTTTGTTGTATACTACGTACCACCCCAGGCATAACAATAGATTCCAAATGATTACGCATAATACCCGTTATGGTCATTCCCATATTTAATCCCACAACAATAGCAATGGACGGCAAAACCTGATACATCACGGTTGGACCAA
>Ga0310696_10000398_pt1 | contig 70596 bp, 106 predicted proteins | sample AusTroGonzalo_MG_4_FD_203885 | JGI IMG/M metagenome (GOLD analysis project Ga0310696, IMG submission 203885) | Bovine rumen microbial communities from tropical cattle in Woodstock, Queensland, Australia - Gonzalo_02 (v2) (version 2) | ecosystem: Host-associated > Mammals > Digestive system >...
AGATACCGATATTTTAAATTCAAATAGGAATAAAGCCAACAAAGAAAAGGCAATAGAACTACATAGGGATAATAAACTTGGTTACAAAATTCCATTGGATGATATATTAAACGGAAGTGTTAATTATTATTAGAGTCATAAATTAAAAATACGATTAATAAAAGAAGGATATAAAGAATATAAGTGTGAACATTGTGGTTTAACAGAATGGTGTGGTCAACCGATACCATTGGAGCTTCATCACAAAGACGGAAATCATGAAAATAATAAATTTGAAAACATAGAAATATTATGTCCTAATTGTCATGCTTTAACAGATACATATACTGGTAAAAATATAAAAAATGCGGGTATGATGGAATAGAAGACATGTAGCTCTTAAAAAGCTATGCCAATGTGCGTAAGGGTGCAAATCCCTTTACCCGCATCAAAAGTGGTAAAGAGTCCGTCATAGGACTTGGATAAAAATGATGTTTTGAATTTCCCATGTGGGCCATATATTACACCCTGTGGTAGACCGTTATCCTTTTTTTTGGCGAAGCCACCGAACATCATGATGTGAAAAGATATATCATCATCCACCGCTAATGACTGACGCACCAGAGAAAAATATTACGATGACAATAGCACAATTAACTTTCGGTCGATTGGTTTTGAATTACAGTGCGTTGTAATTTTCTGGCTATTGAGGATGAAAACAAGACTGGTCGATACGGCAAGAATCAGCACCAATTCAAATCTTAGAAGATGAGGAGTGGATGTGGTAGATGGCGATGCAGACCAACTAACAGTGTCTAGGCATTGAGTAATCAGAAGAGATGAGATTTGGTGTTGATAATTGTAATGGAGAATAAAGGAGCGTGCGATATGGATTATATTAATACGCATATAATTGGAGATGTTGGAGAAGCATACGCTATAGCTAAATTTACATAGGCTGGTTTTAACGTATCAATACCTTTTACTGACAATGTACCATATGATCTTGTTGTTGAGTTTGACAATAAATTATATAAGATACAGGTTAAAACAACCAAGTCGGTGAAAAACGGTGCGATGATGTTTGATACAAATAGGACAAATCCATTTAAAATGACTAATATAAAATATACGTCATCTGAAGTTGATTATTTTTTCTTATATTGTATTGAAAATATGTGGTGTGGAATTATTAAAATCACAGATTTTAATACTAAAAATCTTAATATGAGGCTTCTTCCGCCCAAAAATAATAATTTCAATAAAACAAGAATGGCTATTGATTATGAATTTGATCATAGAATTAATGAAATTAAATATGGTGAAGAGATACCATTAATAGTCTTTGATACTAAAAACAAAAAAGCAAATAAAGAAAAAGAGTTTATTAATTATATACCAGATAGGACAACACGAGAGGAATTAAAAGCATTAATACGAGATAAGCCATTCACACAAATAGCAGACATGTTTAATGTATCTGACAACGCTATAAGAAAATGGTGTGTACGTATGAATCTACCAGACAAATCAACACACATAAAAAGATATTCAGATTCTGAATGGGAAGTAATTTAATCAATTGGATCTTTAACTCAATTGGTAGAGACCCCGGCTCATAACCGGGTAGTTGTAGGTTCGAGTCCTACAGGATCCATTTGCTATTTTTGACAGTGATCATGAAAAAATGATTAAAGGTCAATATAGTAGTTAATTATGTTGGAGCGTAATTCAGTTTGGCAGAATGCGTGATTTGGGATCACGATGTCGTCGGTTCAAATCCGGTCGCTCCAATATTCACCAGAATGATATCTGCAAGGGTAGGATGCAAGAGTGAGAGGATGAGGGGCGGAGTAGCTAACCGCTGACAGCAGAGAAGAATATGGTGATAAAACGTGAACTGGTGTAGTGGGCAGCACACTCGGCGGAGAGGTATAGGTTCGATTCCTATGTTCACATGGCGAGGCATCCCGATGGACGGTGGCCACCCTCATAAGGTGGAGTGTAAAGGTTCAAGTCCTTTCCTCGCAATTTATAGCCTTGTCGCCAAGAGGTTTAAGGCACAGCGCTTTGACCGCTGCACTTCGTTGGTTCGAATCCAACCAAGGCTGTTCTGCGCAGTTATGGCATTGCGCCGCATCCCTTAGAGGAGAAATTAAATGAGTCGGGTTTTGATTTTTTTACTCAAGTTCGCAAATTAAAAAGATCAGTGAGGGGGAGCGAGGAAGATAAACTTTGAGATAATAATGTCTGTGATATTAAGCCCTCACTAACTAATAAATTAAAAATATTATGGAGATGTAGTATATGAAAGCCAAAGATTTAACAAATCAAACTTTTGGTAGATGGATAGTTTTAAGTAGAGACTATTCAATTAACAATGGTAGAAGTAATTGGTTATGTTAGTGTGGATGCGAAAAGAAAACAAAAAAGATAATAGATGGATATAGTTTGACAAGTGGAAGAAGCACCTCATGTGGATGCATAAAAGATGAAATATGTTTACAGAGGCACAACGAGGCAATTATAAATAAGGCGCATTTAAAAGAAGAACAGGATAAAAATAGGCCAGAAGAAAAAATAAAACCAGGAAATATTTATAACTATCTAAAAGTAATATCTTTTGCGTATGTAAAAAACAAACACAGTTATTATAATTGTCAATGTTTAAAATGTAAAAGGTTAACCATTATTAGAGGGAGTTATTTAATAAATGGACATACAAAAAGTTGTGGTTGTTTAAAATCTATCGGAGAACAAATAATTATTAATTTATTAGATAACAATGGAATTAAATATGAAAAAGAAAAAACTTTTGATGATTGTAGATATCCTGATACAAATCATTTAGCAAGATTTGATTTTTATGTAAATGATGAATACATTATAGAATACGATGGAATTCAACATTTTTATCAATCAGATGGATGGAATACATAGCTAAATTTTGAAAAAACAAAAAGACATGACGAAGTTAAAAATCAATGGTGTATTAACAATAGTATCCCATTAATTCGTATTCCATATACACATATTGATTCTATATGTCTAAACGATTTATAGTTATCAACTTCTACTTTTTTAATTAAATGATAATGACATACGGCAAGTTCGCAATAATATGCTAATACGGAGAGAGTAGCTCAATTGGTAGAGCAGGTATTTTTGAGTCTTGAAAGGTAAGGCTCACACAGCAATTTTATATTGGACTTGTAATCCCCATGTCGTTGGTTCGAATCCAACCTCTCTCCATCCTTCTGTTCATCAGAAGTAACATATTCACTTTTTTCGTCTTGGTGTAGGTGTCGATGATCTCCTCCAAAAAAAACATCGGCACCAACTTCGGAACTTAGCCTAGTGGTAGGGCATCGGCATTATAATTTGTGTCTTGTTAAAGACATACACAGCAATCTTATTGATAACAAGGTAGCCGACTACGGCGGTTCGATTCCGTCAGTTCCGATTAAAGGCACTTACAGCAAAAACAAATAAATTAACAAGATGAGTAGGAATTTGTTTTTTATAGTGCCTTGTAATGTTGGTTAAAGTCGCTTACAGCAAATAATAAAATAGACTTGAAATCTATAAATGCGACTTGGAAAGGATAAAATTATGTTTATTGATGCAATGAAACAACAAAATGATAAGAGCAAGACTCTTACAGAAAACGGCGCAATAGCATACGAGACAACTGGCAAAGAACTCCTTGATTTTAATTTCAGACTGTCTTCTTATCGTAAGATGGAAGAGGAGGAAATTAGAAGAGATTTTGGTAAAGTGTATTATGAAAATCCAATGCTTGCGGTTAAGTTCCTATTCTGGGTTGGAGATATCCGCCATGGTGCTGGAGAGCGCAAGGTATTTCGTTGCGGACTCGAATGGCTTGCAGAACATAAAGCCGAAGCAATGAAAGCACTCATTCCTTTTGTAGCAGAATATAATCGCTTTGATTCACTGTTGCCATTACTTTATACAAACCTTCGTAGTGATGTTTCTGATTATTATAAAAAGAAATTAAAAGAAGATAGAAGAAATCGCAAGGCTGATCAACCAGTATCTCTTCTAGCAAAGTGGATGCCGTCTATCAATGCTTCGTCCAAAACAACTCGGCGTTATGCGTATATGCTTTACAAAGATTTTGGATGGACTTCTAAAAAATATCGCAAGACGTTATCGAAGCTCCGCCATTATCTCAATGTTGTAGAAGTTAAGATGAGTGCGAAAGAATGGGGCAAGATCGATTATGAGAAAGTTCCGTCTAAAGCCAATCTCAACTATAATGATGCGTTCCTTCGCAATGATGAAATACGCCGCCGTGAGTATCTTGCTTCTCTTTCTAAGGGTGAGGCAAAGATTAACGCAGGAGTTCTTCAGCCGCATGAAATCGTTGCTAAGTACAGAGACATCAACGGTTGGTGGGGAGCGCGCATCAAAGAGTACGATGAGACTCTTGAACAGTTGTGGGGCAATCTTCCCAATATGTCGGTTGAGAACACACTTGTTGTGCGAGATGGATCTGGATCAATGACCAGTAACATTTCCGGTAACACAACATGTCTTGATGTTGCTACCGCTCTTACTGTTTATATGGCAGAGCATAATAGCGATGCGTGGAAGGACAAATTCGTCACGTTTAGCAGTCGTCCGAGAATCGTTGATGTATCTAAGTGTAAGAATCTTCACGATAAACTTGAACTAATCTCAAGTTACCATGAGTGTTCAAACACTGACATTTATAAGACGATGATGTTAGTTCTTGATACTGCGGTTGCAAATCATATGACTCAAGATGATATGCCTGGGATGATTGTTATCTGCTCAGATATGCAGTTTGACGGCAGAATGTTCAATTTTAGCAAAACTCTGTTTGAGGACATTATTGATGAGTTCGAGGCTGCTGGGTATAAAATGCCTAAGATTTGCTTCTGGAACATCAATGATCGTGGTAACAAAACAATTCCTCTGCAGCAGAATGACATGGGTCTTATTCTTTGCTCCGGTTTCTCTGTTCAGATTATGAAGATGTTCATGAGTAACAAGCTTGACCCATATGAAATCCTTTTGGAGACTATAAATTCGCCGCGTTATGATGCGGTTGAAGAAGCCGTCTCTGGATTAATTTAATAGGACATAACGGCACATACAGCAATAATCATGGATGATAAATAATATTGAAATTATTAACCCTTTGTGCCGTGTTAATTTAAAGGCGGGTACAGCAAAATTATGGAATAGACTTTTAATCTATATAATCATACCCGCCTTGTTTTTTAATTAGGTGATAATGATGAAAATTAAACTCAACTTACCAAGAGTCTATAAATGTCCAAAAGTATATATGATACGGTGGTTTGATTGGGAGTGGATAATCCCAAGGCTATTTCCAGAAGAATAAGGAGGGTATTATGGCTGAAGTTACCGAACTGTTAGAAGATTTTCCAGAAGATGTGAAGTTTGTTTTGAGCGAAGAATATCTATTATTTACTATCATAACCGATGATTACGGAATAGATGTTGGAGTATGGAGACCAAAGCTTTGGAGAAGCATTTATGAGGATTTTATGGAAGGTTTGGAGAAAATCGGAACTGTTGTCAAAAAGGATGAGGAGCAATCATCATGAGTATGTATTCCGGTAAATGTGATGTCGCAGATTGTTATGACGATAAAAGCGATGAATATCTTCAGAAGTCAGATTTTTATCTTGGTGAGCATATAGTTCCATTACGAATCAATAATCAACACGATCTTGCTCCGTATTATCCATATTTAGTTGCGGTAGCTGGATCCGATGGTACACGATCTACGGTCTCAATATCAACAGAAAGCTATATTGATAGAGAAGAAAGAGAGCATTTAGAGTGGAAACTACGTGATTTGCAGAGATATTACAGAAAATGCAGACGCAAGAAAATCCCATTCTTAGAAGAAGAAGCATTAAAAAATACAATGTTATTTGATCCAACAGATGTAGACCGTGAAATCGCACATCGTGTCAGATTATATGGAGACAACGCAACAATAAATGGTTTGCATGACAGCCTACATGAACATTATCGCAATAGATTGTTTGAGAAAATGGTTGAGTTAGGTTGGGATGAAAAAACTGCCGACTATTGGATATGGAAGGATTTTAATCGGATATATGACAAATACAAAAAATAATATTAGCCTAGACAAAAATGATAAATACTTCCTCAATTCCAGTAAAACACGCCGACAATGGTTATGTGGATATGAAGATTTTCATGGTAGTCATCGACTGAACGGTGCAGTGTGGTATATGGTTACAGATTATTTATTTCGCTTATCAACCGACTATATAACGTGTTTACACAATTCGCAGATGCGTGAAGATAAAAAGATTGAGAAGTTATCAGATTTAAGAAACAATGCTGAAACATTATTAAAACTAGTGGGGTTAAAAGTAAATGAAGGTTGAATTATTGAACTACCAAGATCAGTGGCAAAACGTAAAGGATGCCACAATGACAACGGTTGGTAAACGTACTGGTAAATATCCAGATTCTGAGTGGAAATTAAAAATTCTTAGAGCCGAACATTCGCCCATCCGCCTATTGAATTTTATGTTTCGATTTTCAGATATTAAGTACTGGATTGTGATGCATTTGGTTCGTCACAATGTCGGTGTTTGCCACTTTGTGTCTACTCAACGCACGGATCGCACTGGAATAAATCGTGAAGAGCTGCCGCAAAACAACCTTATTGACTATGTGATGTATGCCAACGCCCAGGCATTAATCAATATAAGTCGCAAACGTCTATGTAATTGCGCAGCCAAAGAAACGAGAGAAGCATGGCAAATGGTCAAAGATGAAGTGGCCAAGGTTGAACCGGAACTTGCATCATGTATGGTGAGAGAGTGCGTATATAAAGGTCATTGCCCGGAGATGTTTGGCTGCGGATTTGATAAGACTGACAAATTTCAAGAGGAGTTGAAGAAGTATCGTGATAACTGATTTTAGTAGTCCAATGACATTTGGTGCTGATATTTCCAACACCAATATCGATTTTGAAGATATTCTTGGCGTTCGATATGCCGCACCATTTACTTTATATACAATTAAAGAAGTGCAATGTCGCAAACATCGCAAGAAACGAATCAATAAGAAATGGGCAAAGCGGTATGGATTTAGAACGGTTACTGAAAAGTTGTGTGATGTGAAAGATATCAAAGTACATAGCGAAAATGATGATGGATTAGCTACGTACACGATGACAGGAGAATTGTAATGACTAGCTTATACGAAAGTAAAGACCCATTGGTATCTCATCCGAGTCATTATCAAAGCAAATCTGGACTTGAAGTGATAGATGTTATCGAAGCTTTTACCGATGGATTAAACGGAATTGAGGCAACAGATACTGGCAATATCATCAAGTATGCTTGCCGTTGGAAACATAAAAACGGTGTACAAGATCTTGAGAAAGTTATATGGTATGCAACCCATTTGATTAAGCACATTAATGATAAGAAACAGATAGATGACGCATTAGCGTATACGGAGTAATTTATGAGAACATTATATATTTATCTTGCTGGAGCGTGTAAGAACGTACCAGATGAGGGGAAGATGTGGAGAGATCAAGCCACGAAAATGATAGAGCAAGCGGCAGAATGGAAGGATTGTTCTGTTAAAGTGGTTAATCCACTTAGCTATTTCACTTATGCAGAAAACAAACAAAAATCGCATAGGCAAGTAAAAGCCTTTTATATGAATAAAATTAAAAAGTGCGATGTTGTTTTGTGCAATCTGAGCAACACGAATTTCAGTCCAGGCACTGCACAAGAACTACAGTTTGCCGTTGATAATCAGATACCAATTATAGGTTTTGACACGGATAATGCATATTCATGGTTGGTGGATGTTGATTGCGATGTGGTGTTTGAAAAAATCACTGAGGCAGTTGATTACATCAGAGATTATTTTATGGAGTGATTATGGATATATATTTAAATTTCCAATTTAGAGATGTTGAGGATGTTGTAAAAATTTTTGAGAAATATCAAGACTCATTCGATGTTGATCTTAAATTTGGACGATATGTAGTAGATGGATGTTCATATCTTGGTGCGTTTAGTCTCGCAAACCACATTGTAAAGGTTTGTCCAGTACCAGATACCAATGAAGAATTAAAAATTAGATTGTTAAAAGAGTTGAGACCTTATGGCGCATACACAGGAGAGGAGATTTATGGAGAGAGTTAAAAGAGTTGACGGCAAGTATTTCAAGATTATCCCAGAAAACGGAACGGTCATTGGGAAAGCCAAAAAGCGTAGCTTAAGCAAAGAAACATCTGCAATATTTACAGATGAAGAGTGGGAAGTTTTGCCATACTACGTTACCTTCGATGATAGGACTGATGAGGATTGTTATATTTACTCAAAAGCCATTTGTAGCAAAGATGATACATTCGATAAACAAAAAGGTATTGATATAGCAGCCGCAAAACTTGATCTTAAAGACCATCTTCGCATGGCGAGAAGATATTCTCGCGCCCTTCGGTATATGCAGTCAGCAATGAGGAAACTTGAAGATTTGATTAATAAGCATCTTAAGAAAGCTTATGCAATACGTAACGATTTAGATAAGTATTATGGCGGGAGGAATTAAGCGGTGGAAATAATTTTGTATTCAACTGGATGCCCAAAGTGCAAGTTATTAAAGAAGATTATGACAGAAAAAAATATTAAATATACTGAGGTTACCTCGATAGATGAAATGCAAGCACTTGGGTTAACAGAAGCGCCTCAACTAAGTGTTGATGGTCAGTTTTATAAATTTAAAGATGCACTTACGTGGGCAAGACAAAATGGAGGGTGATTTATGGAAATTCAGCTGAAGCTTTCGAAAGATTTTGAGCGGTATCTTGAAGAGTTAAAGCAGACATACGGAGAGGATTTTGAGTATATTAACGGACTTCATGCCAGTCAGCTTGACTTCTCCGAATTTATTGATAATTTTGTTGGTCATGACACACTTGCAGATGCGAGTATTGATCCAAACGCTAATGCTAATCATCGTGACATCCGCAGTTTTATGACGGAAAAAGCGAAGAGCGAAGATAAGTTGTTTGGATTAAATAAAATCTTTACAACAATCAAGAAACAGTGGGGATTGAGAACGGCTAAACAGTGGCTTGAACAGGAGTTTAGCCGTGGATTCTATCTCAATGACAGCACCACTGCAAGCTACTTCCCATATTGTTGGGCAAATGATTTCACAAGATTGGCTAATGAAGGTCTTTTCTTCTTAAACCGTGATTGTGAAGTTTATGACCACGATACCGGAGAGACACATATTGAGAGGGCAATTTCGTATAACAATCAGCCTCCAAAGCACCTTACAACATATTTTGACGATGTTATTGAATTCGTTTCTTTCCTTAGCAATCGTCAATCCGGTGCCGTTGGTATGCCGAACATATTGATTTGGGCGTGGTATTTCTGGAAAAAAGATGTCGAAGATGGATATTACATGAAGGATCCTGACTATTATCTTCGTCAGCAATTCCAGAAGATTATCTATAGATTAAATCAGCCGTTCCTCAGAATCGATCAGTCTGCATTTACCAATGTTTCAATTTTCGACAGACCGTATCTCGAATCTTTATTTGGTGGAGTAGAGTTTCCGGACGGCACATTGGCGATTGATCACATCGAAGATTTGATTGAATGCCAGAAGACATTTATGGAAGTGGTTAGCAAGGTTCGTGAAGAGAATATGTTTACATATCCTGTGCTGACATATTCATTGTTATATCAGGATGGGAAGTTTGTTGATGAACCATTCGCCAGATGGTGTTCCAACCACAATATGCGTTGGTCTGATAGCAACTTCTTCGTATCCGACAATGTAGGCGTTCTTTCTAACTGTTGTAGGCTTCTCTCTGATACACAAAAGCTTGATGCGTTCATTAACTCGATTGGTGGTACTGCGCTTTCTGTAGGCTCTTGCCGTGTAAGCACAATCAATCTGGTGAGAATTGCATACGAGAGCGAGTTCAACCAGAAGAAATACCTTCAGATTCTGAAGAAACGTGTACTGCTTGATTGCAAAGCCTTATATTCAATGCGCCATATTATCAAGCGCAATATTGAGAAAGGACTTCTTCCCAACTATCAAGACGGTGCCGTTGAGTTAGACAAACAGTTCTGTACAATTGGCGGCATTGGAATGTACGAAGTGATGGATCTCTTTGGGCTGATCAACACGGATGAAGCTGGCTGCAAGAGTTACTCAGATGAAGCCGTTGAGTTCGCCACAAATATCCTTGATGTAATGAATGAAGTTAAGGATAACTTTGAGTGTGACTTCACGTACAATATCGAAATGATTCCGGCTGAAAACTGCGCCGGTGTGATTTGCCAGGCTGATAATCTCTTGTACGAGCAGAACAAGTACTTCATTTACTCTAACCAGTGGATTCCGCTGATGGAGAAATGTACTATTCAAGAAAAGTGCAGATTGGGTTCGCTGTTTGACAAGAAGTGTGGCGGTGGATGCATTGCTCACATCAATATTGAGAACAGATTCCCCAACGAAGAAACTGCTTGGGATATGCTCAACTACGTGGCTTCACAGGGCGTTATCTACTTCGCATTTACAACAAAGATTAGTGTGTGCAAGAACAAACACGCATTCATTAGTGAGAAAAATTGCCCAGTTTGCGGCGAGCCAGTAGCAGATACATATGCAAGAGTTGTTGGGTTTTACACACCTATTAGCAGTTACCAGAAGATTAGAAAAAGGGAGTTCGATAGGCGAAGATGGATGAACGTGCTGCTAAAGGATGGGATAATGCAATGATTGAGAAATCGGCACTAGATAAGCCATACGAAAATATTATTGTGCTTAAAGGTATTATTGATGAGGACTTTGTTAATTACAGAGTCCCATCAATGACATTAATGTTCCCGATGTGTAGTTTTAAATGCGAAAAAGAATTTGGCAAAAAAATCTGCCAAAACTCTGAATTGGCTAAGGCTAAAAATATTGGAATCGATGTTGATAATTTATGTAAAAGATATTTAAGAAACCCAATTTCAAAGTCTATTGTATGTCAAGGACTTGAGCCATTTGATAGTTTCATGGATTTATACATATTTATATCAACGCTTAGAAAAGATTATAATTGCCTAGACCCAATTGTAATTTATACTGGATACACAAAAGAAGAAATTAAATTATCAATAAAAGAGTTGCAGAAATTCCAGAATATAATAATCAAATTTGGGAGATTTATTCCGAATCAAGATAAATACTTTGATGCAGTACTTGGAGTATTTTTAACGTCGCCAAACCAATATGCGGAGAAAATATCATGACAATGATTATCTGTGGCAAAGATTGCGAGAACTGCGTACACTGCACAACTATTGATGATGAGAATCCAGCAAGGATAAAAGTTTACTGTGATTACTCAGATAAGTGGCGTTGGTATGGTGTGTGTATACCATGTGAGAATAGAGAGGTAAGAAAAGACAATGAACATATATATAAAGAAACACAATCCGAGGTTGATAACGCCGGAACAAGTGCCGGGGAGTGATTGGATAGACTTACGTGCTGCCGAAGATGTTTGGATACCAGAAGGTGAATCAGCATTAATCGACCTTGGCATATCAGTAGAATTGCCAGAAGGTTATGAAGCTCACGTAGTGCCTAGAAGTAGCACATTTAAGCATTACGGATTAATCCAGACAAACCATGTAGGGATAATTGATAACTCGTATTGTTCTAACGAAGATAGGTGGAAGTGGGCTGTGTTCTGTTTGCAAGGAAGAGATTTTATTGATGGCAGAAAAGGCACAATGGTTCATCTTAATGATCGTGTCTGCCAGTTTAGAGTTGTTGAGAATCAGCCAAAAATTAAATTTGTTGAAATCGAAAGCCTATACGGAATGAAACGAGGCGGTTTTGGGAGCACAGGAATATTATGACAGAAGAGCAAAAGAAATTAGCCGAAGCGTTAATTAAACGAATTAATGAGCGGATGAAAAATGACGAGGATTTTGAAGAGGCAAGGTACACATGGTACGGTTGGAATTGGATTGAAGTATCTGGATCGCTGAAGCAAGTGCCTGGGTACAAATTCATAGAATGTCAAGTGCCATTCGATCTCTTAAAAAACATTGAACAAAATGCAGACAAATTTATCGAACACTGGAAGGAAGTAACGTCCCCAGAAAGTATCAAAGGTTTTGCGAAGTTTATATCAGACGGTGAGAAATGGGGATGGGACTAAATAGCGTAAAAACTCCCACTATCCACCACCCTCCTATCCACCCTGTGGGAGTTTGCCATAAATAGGGCTTGAAAACTAGAGTCACAGCGGCTGGGAAACTGGCCGCTGATTTAATAAGGAGATGATAGACATAAACGATATTTTACAATATGCACTAGACAATGGTATAATCGACCTGCAATATATCCAGCATCAGATTGATATGGATAAAAGGAAGAAGATACTAGAAAGACATCCATACGGCATTACTTATAACCAAAAGAGAGGGCGGTGGTTTACAAGATTTGATGGTGACAATGGTATAGTCCAAAGACATCGTGCTACGAAAGAAGAACTTGAGGATGTTATAGTTGAATACTACGAAAGAGGAGAGCGTTTCAACGACAACGAAGTATACACTTTCTCCCAGGCTCATGACAGATGGTTGGAGATGCAAGAAGAATACGGCAGAAATCCAAATACCATATATAAGTATGAGGCGGATTGGAGAAGATTCTTCGCTGGCAGAAAGTTCTCAAAAATGAACATCCTAACAATGACTCCGCATGAGATTGAAGTCTTTGTGATAAATTCAATCAAAGAATTTAATCTAAAGAGACAAGCTGGTGTAGACTTGTTTGGATGTATCAAGGGCGTATTTCGTAGTGCAGTGATGGATCGAAGGATATTAAAAGATGAGAATCCATGCGATTTGGTTGACATAAAGAAATTTGATAGATTCTATAATAAAACAAGAAAGCCGAAAGCATATAGAACGCTATCAAATGAAGAGGTTGGCAAGCTGATAAACAGATTAAATAAAGATGTGACAGAAAGACCAACTTGTTTGTCGCCATACGGAGTAAGACTTGCATTGTTAACTGGTATGCGTAGCGGAGAAATATGTGGATTGAGATGGGATAACATCGAAAACAATTCCATATATGTTTGTGAATCAGAAAAGTATAACCAAATCACGAAAGAGTATTACATGGCAGATACCAAAACAGAAAAGGATAGAACTATACCAATAACAGATGGTTTACGTGATTTTCTGGATGATATGAAGAAGCTACAAGGTCAATATGGCTGCACCGAAGATTTTGTTATATCAACCAACTCTGGGAAATTACACACAAGAAATCTGTCAGACTATATGATTAAGGCATCGAAGAAACTTGGATTCCCAATATCTAAAAACATTCACACCATCAGAAGAACTTTTAACTCTTATATGAGAGGAAGTGGCACATCGGCAGTAATAGCTGGGAGCATCATTGGTAATACCGCAGAAGTTAACGACAACCATTACACATACGACATACTAGATACGGAAACAAAGCAAAAATTAGTAACGGATGTGGAAGATAAAATGCTTGCGAATTTTAAGTTTAAATTAGGCACACAAAGCACATAAGAAAACGTGTCAACTGTGCGGAAAATCTTACTTCAAGTCCCATCTTCCGCATGTAAAATCAAGGGTTTCTGAGCGTAGGCACACAAAAAGCACACGGAAAGGAACGCTGGATATATTGCCAATGATGATGTCATGACCCAAATGGCATCATTTTTTGTTGTTTCAATAACGTAAAAATATATCAATAACTCCATAATTGTTATCGACATATTTTTAGGTTACTGAAACTTCCGTCTAAAATTTCGACAAAACTGAGGCGTAAAAAATGGGGACTACCATTATCAGGTAATCCCCACTAGATAAAATAGGTGGGTTGACAGTTCCCACATCTCTTCAAGACCATTAAGGCGTGACGGCTGCCTGTTCCGTCCTCTATTTCATCTCAATAATTCCAAAACGGTTTTTAACATTTCGACCGTATAATCTATATCTTCCATCATCGTATATTGACTAAGAGTGAATCTTAGCGTACTCTGCGCTTCATCCTTGGTTAATCCAATTGCCATAAGCACATGGCTAGGATCCGGATCGCCATTATTGCAAGCCGAACCAGCGGAGCAATACACACCCATCTCAGCAAGAAGAGCAACAGTACTTTGCGCTCCAATCTTGTCAAATGAGAAGCTGACATTATTTGGCAGTCTATTAATCAAACTACCGTTAAGTTTAACTCCAGAAAATTCGTTGATAACTCGCTCGATGAAGTGATCCCTTAGTGAAGCGATATATTGACCAGAGTTTAACGTATCGTTAGCAATCTTGGCCGCAACTCCCATGCCAACAATTCCAGGTACATTCTCAGTTCCGGCACGAAGTCCTCTTTCTTGTCCACCACCATGAATTAACGGTGGAAGATTAACTCCATTTTTCATGTAAAGGAATCCCACGCCTTTTGGGCCGTGAAACTTGTGACCAGAAGCGGAGAGCAGTGATACGTGCAAATCTTCGACATTCATTTTGATATGCCCATATGCTTGCACCGCATCAGTATGGAATAAAACTCCATGTTCCTCACAGATTTTGCCGATTTCAGCTATGGGTTGCAGTGTACCAATCTCATTATTAGCCGTCATGACTGACACAAGAATCGTATCATCTCTAATCAACGCTTCGATGTCTGCCGGAATAATATATCCTCTTTCGTCTGGTTGGACATAATCAACTTCAAAGCCTTGGCGCTCAAGCCATTTACTCGACTTTAGTATAGCCTTATGCTCGATTGCGGTTGTAATAATGTGCTTGCCGTAGCTTTCTAACTTCTGTGCCACGCCTTTGATCACCCAGTTATCACTCTCAGATCCGCCAGATGTAAAATAAATCTCGGATGGTAAGCATCCAAGCGTCTGCGCTATTTTTTCTCTCGCTTCATTGATTTGCGTTCTTGCTATGTCACCATAGCGATACATTGATGATGGATTGCCGTAGTTGTTTTTGAGACACAAAGTCATTGCCTCAATTACCTCTGGATGTACTGCGGTTGTGGCAGCATTATCCAGATATACCTCTCGTTTTTCCATCGTTAAATCACACTTCTCGGACGAAAGCCGATATTCCTTTCTATTTCAATTCAGCGCAGAGTTTATCAGCGTTTGTTTTGCCGCTGAAATACCCAAGTTGTACCTTATACATTCCGTCCTCAACAAGCTTAGAAGAGTTATAACCCTTCTTTTTTAATAATGCGACTTGTTCATTAAACTTGTTGATGTCATTGTATGCACCAGCCTGGACACGATAATGCGCCCTATCTTTTAGCCGCAGAATGATTGCAACTTTAGCAGATTTATGCGCCAATCCACCAATCCATTTCTTAAACACCGCACTTTCACCGCTGCCGTTAGCATATGCATGGCCAGAATCGAAGCTCTTCTTGTTGCCAATGTAGGCGTTAGTATGATTCATGTTTGCATAAATCAAAACATCACCATCGCAAAGCTTGCCTTTCGTGTACAGATTAAGTACAGTGTCGTTGACTTTGATGATGTCAAAATACTTTTTAACCGCTTCTTTTCCTGCTGCTGATGTGTAAACAATCTTGCCCATTGAACCATACCAGTGCGTTGTCGCCGCTGGCAGTCCAGCCATGAAGAATCCCATCTATACACCGGAAACGCAATTCGTCAGCCGATTCATCTTGCGAGCTTTCTCAAAAGTCGGATATCTCTTTTTGGTATTCGTATATTTCCATGGTTTCTTTGCAGCAATATCCTTTTTAAGCTCACTGTCCATATACTTCAAAGCGTCTAAAAACTTTTCATTCAAATGTTTTTCTGCCATTTAACTCACCGCCTTTATAAATGCACTGAAGCCCTTGGCTTTCAGCTTGTTAACTCTTTCTTCAGCAACACTCTTATTTTGGAAAGATCCGCAGTACGTGTAGTACGAACCATTAATGTTTTCATAGAAGCAGTCAAAGCCGAGTTTGCTTTTAATGTTCTTGATCAGTTTGTCCCTCGCACTGGTTGTCGTAAACACCCCTACCTGGACACGGTAGTAGGTCGTTTTGCCAGTCTACGTAGTCGGTTGACTATTTGTCTGGGTAGATGTCTACGATGGCTTCTAGGTGGCATTATTCGTGTCTGGTGAGGTCGTAGCAGACCCAGATGATTGAAGTTCGGCAATCGCCTTCTTGTCATACTGAGTGAGGTTATACTGGTTAACAATTCTCATTACTGATGTAGTGTAAGTAGTGCCAGTAGCATAACCCTTCTTGTGGATGACAGTAATCATCGCTTGAGGATCCGTCATACCAACAACTTCACGATACTTATATGTGCCGTTCGCTTTTACGTGTGTCAAGAATAATTCATAATCAAGAATCGAATATGCATAGTTTGGAAATACCCTAAAAGCAGCAGTGACAGTAGTAGGAACTCCACCATAAACTTCCGGTGTTCTCTTACTAAAAGAAGTGCCATCCCAAACGGTTTGGTCTTGCCAAGTGGAGTTAATAAGATCGGCCTTCTGCCCAATCAAATTACTTCTCTTTGTCAGTTCAATCGCATCTTGCGCCGTCCCACCGCCATTCTCAAGAAATGCTTGCGCAATAACAATAGAAGGAAGGATTCTCGTATACGGATAAAGCTTAACTGCAATGTATGAGACTTTATCAATATAATCTTGCTGAGAATTCGGCAGACCTTTATAGTCTGGAAGGGTAGCCAACAGTGCAAGACTTGATTGTTTATTTTGGCTTGCAATTACGGTGGCTATCGCCGGTAAGCCCTTCGATGTATATTGTGCCTTACCATCTAATGTAAATACTGTATATCCCGGATTTTCATTTGCACATTCAACGGCTTTATCATAGTATACAAACGCCCCCTTTTGGCTAGATGCATTGTCCCAAGTAAGTCTTACTTTATATTTAATATCCTCAACTGGTGTAACCTAACCTCCAAGTCTCTTTGTTACTTCTGCGGCAATTGTCCCAAGACGGCTATAGATATAATCGCCAGGGCATGCCTTGTTTGCAAACCAACGGTGTACAGTTATTAACATCTCATTTGCTTTCGGTGTATAGCTCAAGCTTTTATTCTTATCACCCAACCAAAGCAGTGTGTTCTTGCCATTTCTGCGGCAGATATCTACACATAAATCAATAAGTTTATTATATACTTTGCTGTTAATTGCATATGGATGCGTTGTGTCAGATGCGCACTCTATCGTAATAGCACGATTATCGTTATCAGAGCTGGAAGAACACCAGCTTCTGTTCTTTTCTTCAACTATCATTGCAACTCGCCCATCAGAACCAATGCCGTAATTGCAAGAACACTAAGCAGAGGTTTTCGCAAACCATGCACTCATCGATTCGACAGACATCTAACCAACAACACAATGCGGAGTGATTCTGTTAATTGCATATTTCCTCTGACCAGAGTGATTAGGACTGAGCTTTGTGTAGTTAACTAAAGTACTATTACTCATTGTTTACGTTCCTCCTTTAAAAATTCAGAGCCGCCCCTATGCGAAGCGACTCTGATTAGTTATTAATCTACAAAGTTTTCTACAACCCTATCAAGTTGCATTGTTGCGTATTCAGCAGCCTAATCGAAAACTTTTTGCGTAATTTCTGAAATCATCTGCCGAGTAATGAACATCTTCATTGGTGCCGGGACAAATCCATATAAAGATTCCACAACCCACTCGAACTTGTACTAACCGGCCTTGCTTACTTCTTTATAATCTTCTTCTGCCTTGTTGATAAAATCTCCGGCTTTATTGATAAGATTGCTCTTCGTCTTAATGTAAGACGATACAAATCCAAAAATCACCATCAGTACTGTGACTACAATACTGTAAATATTAATTCCGTTCATAATTGTTCCTCCTTGTTAACCCATCAAACAGTCGACATAATTGTTAACAACCTCTTCATCTGTAAGAACCCTATTGTATGTTCTGATTTTTGCACAGTGCATACCGCTGACCTCAAGTGCATTTGTTCCAGGCAGACCAACTGGACTATATGCTCCAGAAAGTATGCACTAGCCATTATAGTAGATTTTCTCAACTGCGGGATTCTGACTTAGACAAACCACAAGATGCGTCTTTGTAGTAACAGTAGCATCAAGATTTGTTCGCATCGGTATACCGCCTGGAATCTCATCTGATATACGGTTTGTTTGCGCACTTCCTGCAATGGTTAGCTGGTTCATATCCACATTTATCAGTATATTGATACCATTGACGTTTGGGTTTTCTCCAGCAGTATCCGTATATCTTCCACTTAGGAACGCCCAATATGTACTCCCACTGAGTGCGCTATATGCCTCAGTAGCTGAATAAATATATATGCTTGTATGAGCAATACCATATAGTTCATACGTTTGAGGATATGACCCAAGACCTGCAGCATTTGGAACTCTTAAACCAACAGATTTTGTACCACTTGAATATCTGCCAGCAGAATAAAATATTCCATCATGAATGCCACCCCACGGAGCATAATTAGCAATTGTTTCAAGACCAGTACCAGTTACTATAATTGGAAGATTATTCACTTCGTCAGTTATTGAACCAGTGTATCCATCCTAATATTTTGACATATTCCAATATGCGACTAAACCATTAGTAGTGTATAATGGATCGTCTACAATCTAATCCGCAAACGTACTCCATATATTAGCCGTTTTATATGCATTTAATATACTATGATCAGCACTGTATGGGACATAATAAACTCTATCAGATGGGCCGCCGGTAAATGTATTGCTATATATAGTAGGCGGAGTAGTTGGAAGCATACGCACTTCTTTTAAAGCACCATTATATCTAAATGCTGTATCATTAATGGTAGTTACTGTTTCTGGAATTATAAGCTTTTTGATAATACTTTCCCTACACGTATCAGCAGGAATTGTTGTATAAGTCCCAGGAGCGATATAATGCGTACATATACTTGCGTTATATAGTGCGGCATCTAGATTTGTGTTTGAATTGTAACTTGGGAATACCAACTTTCGCAATGATCGTAACTAATTACCCCTTATGCGGAATCCATCCATTGATTTTGGTATAGAGATATATTTAAGCGACATACAATCGTTGCCTTTTGTACAAACAATTGGAGCTTTACCGCCATTAGCACCAGATGGGAAAACAAGTCCAGTAAGAGACATACCGCTAAACATCGCATGCGCTTGATTGTCAGATATTTCAAACTATGTACATGTCGTTGGAATGCTTATTGATTTACAATTTGTAAGTTCATAGAATGCACATCTACAAATACCAGCTACTCCAGTCCCTATTTCAACCTTATTCACGGTTAATTTATGCAAATCAAAATCTTTAACAATGGTTCTCCAGTATCCATCTGCCTATGGTTGCCCAAGAAGAATACTGCCAGATTTTACCTAAATCTATATGATATAGTTTCCGGGAGTAGTGTACGTATGAACAGAATTCGATGCATCCCAGCGTGATGTACTTTGTGTTATATCTCCAGAAGATGTACCGTCACCCCAATCAATCGCCCAAGTTGCTGAACTTGGTATATTTACGCTTATTCCAATATTGGGATCGCTACTATTAATAAAATCATTGTCTATTGTAATGTATATTTTAGTTTTACCATTATCTGTTGTGTAACTTTGCCCAATGACCAAACCACCATACTGACGAACAAATGGTTTCGCATCAGCCAACGTCCAATTCCAACCTTGTGCAGTAAGTCCCCAAACTGAGTTTATTGAAGGATTTGCTGGCAATGCACTTAATGCACAAAATTCATCAACCGTGTAACTATACAATAATCTTCCATCATAATCTATAAAATCAACATCCTTTGGCTAACATAAATCCCATTTGTTGCCGCTAGATGAATCAGCAAATGTAATATCGTGTTCAAGCCATTTGCCAGCAGTTGTTAGAGTATTTGTCTAATTATATGCATCCTCAATTATTAAATCGTTGCCATAACTTACATATACACTCATTATCCGTCACCCCCTTTTTATTGTGGCTCTTCCTATATTTGGCTTGCAAGGTTGCTCCATTGCGATGCAGTTTTATATGCGTTAAGCACACTATGATTTGAACTATATGGAACGTAATAGATTCTACCAGCTGGAGCGCCCACAGTAAAAGCCTAAGAATTTGCAAGTGTAGGTGGAGTTGTTGGAAGCAGATGAACCTCCATTAATTTATAGTTGTTATTAAATGCGCCATTTTCTATAGATGTAACAGACGCTGGGATGGTGAGAGAACTAATCTAACTTCCACAACATGCATTGGTTTTAATGGTAGTATATGTACCGGGAACAATATAATGCGTAAGACTTTTTGCATATCCAAATGAGATACTTAAAGTTGAGTTATCATAATCTGGAAGTATAAATTTTTTCAACGACCATACATTTCCATCAACTACAGTGGTATATTTTAATGTTTTAGGAAAAGAAACATATTTCATTCTACAACAATCAAATGAGCCACCATTACCAGCAAATACTCTGTTTATTGGTGGCGTTCCAGATGGCATAACAATTCCGCGAAAATTCAAACCAGCAAACATTGGGTCAGTGCCAGTATCATTGTCCTAACAGCATGTAATGGGAATGCTTACGTATTTACAGTTATGAAAACCGTTAAATACGTTTCTGCAAATCCCAAAAACACCATTGCCAATTTCGACTCTTGAGACAGCCATACGAAATTTAAAATCATTCCCTACAACTGAATAATTAGATCCCCAATAACCAAGACGGATATTACCAGATGTTACAGTTACTTCGATTACATAATCACCAGCTTTTGTATATGTATGTTTATGTGTATCCTACGGATTGCTACTAGTGCCAGCGGTCAATCCTTCAGATGTTGCTCCGTCCCCCCAATTGATATCAAATTTTCCGCCAGTACCAGGAACATTAATATATAACGGAACAGTAGAATAGCCACTTTCAACTAAATCATTGGAGATTGTAATATATATCCTCGTCTTTCCACTATCAGTCGTATAATTTTGACCAATTACCTATGCGCCATGCTATTGAACAAAAGTTTTAGCATCAGCAAGTGTCCAGTTCCAACCTTGAGCAACGAGATGTGGATATGATGGGTTGGCTGGCATAGCACTCAACGCCAAAAACTCCGACTTGGTATAGCTATATACGAGCCTTCCATCGAAGTCGATAAAATCAACGTCTTTTGGCTAACACAAATCAGTCCTATCCGTGTTATAGTTTGTAAATTTAATATTGTCTAACGCATATGTATTTGCGGTTAATAATGTTTTGTATGGCACATAAGTGTTTGAAATATCTGCTATCATACTGCCATTATATTGAACTACTGTACTCATTACGATACACCTCCGTTATAAAGCGGGAACGTGACGGTTGAGATGTAATCCTCTCCATAGTACAGTCTTAATGTATTACCAGATAAATATAAATACAAATTTGATGGCAAATCATCAGCCCTTATATATGAGTCATAGATGTCATTGCCATTTTTATCAGCCACGGCTCTACTTGCTGTACCGACAAGATTTGCTGTGATTCCGCCGGGAACTGTCATAGCACCAGTTGACAAATTGATTTTTGCACGTTTAGCATCATCATTAGAAATTACACCATACCAATCTTTATAACTTGTTGTATATGAAGTCCAAGCTGCCGTTGCACTATTTGCAGAACTCTATGCAAGCAATGGGACATTAATATTTGTACCACTAGCATATGTTCTAAGCAATGTATTAGTGTTCGAATCGTAAAAATTCAGCACACACCAAGTTCCGCCAGTAACTGTCGCAGTCGTAGTATTGTTCTGACCGTCAAGGGCGTACATAGATGCGGCAGAATTGCTACTATTAAACATTAATAATAAATACATACCAGCACCAAAATGTGTAGTTAATCTTGTGGTGCCATTTAATGTAATAGGATAATAATTTGTGCCATTATTCATTGACAAATAAACACCATATGAATGCCCAGCGCCCGGTGTTTTTATAACAATTATATCTCCATTGCTTGGATTATAACCGTGATTAAACGACCATTTAGTTGGCAAATATCTTGGATTTGCGCTTTCACCTTTATCTCCGCCAGTTTGCGGCATAGTTCCATCTGTCCAAGCTTGGTTGACGATTCGCGTGTCAATCTTATCGCTAATAACTCCATTGGTAAATCTACCGGTTCCAGTTACGATTAAACTTCCAGCATTGAGTTCGCCGTAACTATTAAAGTTCTGATAATTGCCACTGTCTAAAACTTTTCTCCAAGGTTGCCATGTGCCATTATTTTTACCACGCAGTGCAATTTGACCAGTTCGATAGTCTTGGTAAATTTCGCTAATCCAGTTGTCGCTATATTTGTTTACATATGCCGCACCGTCGGTTTGGCTATATAAATCTGTGCTATTCGTCCCATTTACATACCAAATACCAGTATTAAGATTATCAGTTATCGCAAGTGCAGTAGTAGCGGTAGCATTAGTCCCAGCCATTCTATACGTAGTTTGCGTAGCAGTACCGGATGATAAATAAATAGGTCTATCAGTGCCACCAACAGTAGAAGATCCAAGCTTAGTTGCAGTAGTGGCAGATCCAACAGAAAGTGTAGATTGGGCAACCCAAGCTGGGGCGGAAGAAGAGCCATTGGTCTTTAATACATACCCAGAAGTTCCAACTCCAAGCGATGTAAGCGTGGTACTAGCAGAAGCGTAAACCAAACTATACTATGTCCACGAAGTTTGACCAGTACCACCTTGTCCAACCGGAAGAGTCCCCCACGTTACCGTAGTATTTGATGATGTAGTATATGGCACTCCACTTGTAGAAGCGGCAGTAGGTTTAACAACACAAGTCGCAACACCTGTCGCAACAGTATCGTCTACATACTTCTTATTGGCGGCATCAGAATTATTAGTAGGTGCGACTAGACCAGTAAATGTAGCAGTGCCTTCGTTTGTTAATTCAATCTTTGCACTAGGAGATCCCTATAAAACTACACCAGTATAAGATATTACAACCTTTTGCTCAAAATCATCATTATAATCAGAATCTACCATCAGCTCTATTTTAGATGGCGTTTGATCTATTAATGATTCATCGCTGTCGCTATTATCCCATGCATCGCTGTGCAAGCCTCTATAATAATATAAATATTGGCTCATATATGTTTGTGAACTTGCGGCAAATTTTGTACCAGCACCGATTAGCCACAACGTTCCAGAAGAGTTTGTAGCACCAGCGGTATTCTTTGTATCTGTGATATTTACAGTTTTCGCCGCAGAACCATTGTAAGTAAACTTATCAGTACCTTCTGTAGTACCGCCATCAAGTGTAATTACAAGGTCGTTTGAAACTTGCGTGGCTGTACCAGTTAAATCGCCATAGATACCATTAGTAAATCTTCCAGAACCAGTAACTATAACATTACCAGCAGTAAGATCGGTAACATCGATAATGGGAGTTGTGACAGAACCATCAAATGTAGCATGGCCGGCACCAGATATTGAAGCTACATTAGTAGATCTGGTAACATTTTTCAAAATCCATCCACGATTATTTGATCCAGTGATATCACTGCCACCTGCGCCAGACATATACGAATATATAGCCCAATCACCAGTTACATAACCATGTGTGCCACCATTAGTCGTATTACGCATGGCAATACCATAAGAGGCAGGACTTGTACCATATAACGCTATACCACCGGCAGTGCCGGAGTTTGCGGCATTTGCTGATATATAAGTGCTCGCAGAAATTCCACTTGGAACTGTTAAAACACCAGTTGATAAATTGATTTTTACTCTTTTAGCATCATCGCTTGGGATTGCACCATACCAATCTTTGTAACTTGATGTATATGATGTCCAAGTCGCATTTGCACTGTTTGCAGAGTTTTGTCCAATAAGTGGAACATTTAGATTGGTAGAACTTGCATAAACTCTTAATAAAGTGTTTGTATTACCACTATCATAATAGTTAAATACACGCCAAGTTCCACCAGTAACAGTTGCTGTTGTAGTATTATCTTGTCCAGCCAAAGCATATATTGATGCGGCTGAGTTGCTACTATCGAACACTAATATTATATAAGAACCAGAAGGAAAATGAGTGGTCAATTTCCCGGTTCCAGATAAGGTAATCGGATAGTAATTCGTACCGTTATTCATAGATAAGTATACGCCATAAGAATGTCCAGCACCCGGAGTCTTGATAATTATTGTATCTCCGTTTATAGGATTATGCCCATGATTAAATGACCATTTCTACGGAAGATATCTAGGGCTTGCACTTGATCCCTTATCTCCGCCAGCCTCAACTTGAGTTCCATCTGTCCAAGCCTGATTTATAATTCGTGTATAAAGCGATTTCCAATACACAGAACTACTTCCGATGTCTTGTGCGTAATTGTTCCCAGCTTCAGCTTTAACGGGGATAATATTACCAGAAGTATTAACACCAAACCCAAGACGATTACCAATAGTACCGCAATTAGATTGTACGAAAATTTCAGTGTCCGCTGTTATATATGTATTTTCACCAGTACTATTTGTGAACTTATTACTATAAAGCGCACTAGGACTTTCACCGCCACCTATAAACACGTTGCCACCAGACTGAATAACCATATTAGTTCCATTTGATGCCGTGTCATGATCATCGTAAGCGGCAATATATGCACTAGTATATGCTAAATTATTATCAGTCTAAATTGTTTTAAATATAATCCTAGAAGGCTAGTTAGATGCGATTGTACTGCTTTTTTGAAGAGTTAAATCACCAGTTAATGTGCCACCAGACAATTTAAGATACGTAGAAGATATAGTATTTCCGTCTCCATCCTACGTGGCTTTTGTCGCAGAATCTGCTGACGTAGCATTAGAAGCAGTACCTATAACATTGCCGGTTAACGTACCATAAATCCCATTAGTAAAGCTCGCAGCACCAGTAGACACAATATCTCCAACATTGAGTTCTGTAATATTTGCAGAACTGCTTGTTATGTTTGTTGAACTGATATTTGTAGATGTCAAAACCTTAGTTGAAGGATTGTACTGAAGTTCAGTAGACTTCCTTGCACCCTCAGTTCTTGTCGTGCTATCAGCAGTTTCACTAAACAGAATTTTATATCCAGCATTTGTCGTAGTAATAGTCTATGTAACTTTAACATCAGTATCGCCACTCCCTGGGAGCGTAATCGTCTTTGTAGAAGCCGATGTCACACGACCTTTAGCGTCAACTGTGAAATACGGCACTGAGAATGTACCGCCATGAGCGGGAGAAGCATTCCCCGATTGCCCATACGATCCAGCAGTTACGCCAGAGTTAGCAAGTGTTGTAGCTACAGACCAACCACCAGTTGAACTAGCAGAGCCAGTGACATCTCCAGTTAACGCAACGGACTTTGCCGCTGAAAATTCAGTAGCAGACGAAGCATTGCCAGTTACATTGCCAGTAAGATTGCCGTATAAACCACCAACGAATCTGCCAACACCATTAACAACAAGTTGATCAGCATTTAATTCCGTTACATCAGCGGAATTTCCATACAAATCACCATAGAAAGTATTGGCATATACATATTGCCATTGATTATCAGAAGTACCTAAATTAATTGGTACTGTCGGATACATAGCAGAACTGATAACTTCTACTCCAGTTGTTGATGCATTTAATATAGGTCTTAATACTATTTTAGAAGCACCATAAACGCCAGAAACACCATTACTAGCAACACCAAAACAACCTTTTTCCGTACTACCATCATAAAATTGAATGCCATTAGTGTAAGCAGTCGTATTTGTAGGCAGTTTTATAGTATTTGTTGCCAACGTTCCAGTATCTGGGCTATATTTTAAATTTGTATTTTTCCTAGCACCTTCCGCTCTAGTTGTATCATCAGCAGTTCCGCTAAATAATATTCTGTAATCAGTGCCAGTTGTTGTATTAGTCTGGTTAACACTTACATCAGTATTCGGATTTGACGGCATCGTCATGTTATAACTGGCAACATCGGTTATATGACCTTCAGTATCATATTTTTCCTCATATATTGTAAATGTGTCGCCCCATGTAAGTGTTTTTGCCGACTACGCAGCCGCAGTTTTGGCAGTTACACTATTTGTGTGGTTTAATATGATACCGTCAGTGGCATCATGTGTAAACGTCAATCCAGAACCGCCAAGAGTAGACAGAAAAGTCTTAAGATAATCTGACCGAATAAGTCTTGCAGTGGTAGTGGTTCCAGTTCTAGCCTCTGCAACACTCATCGCAGAATATGTTGTATTTGAATTGTACTCAATACTCGCAACCCAATATGTGCCATCATATTGGAACATATATGTTTGGTTTGCTCTTAAATTGCCGACAGCTGGTAAATTAGCCGGATCGGCCGCATTAAGCAGATACTTAATTGATTTATCTCCAGTGTTGTTAACATTCATTTGAAGGTTTGCAACTGCTGCGGAGTTTGTATAATCAAAAGTTACAAAGACAACTGCACCTTTTTCCAATGCGAAATTAGCACAAGTAACTTCTTTTAATGCGACATCGGCGGCTGTTGAACAAGTGCCAGAATATATTTTCCCAACACCTAAATTCGTTCTTGCAGCGGAAAAACTTGTGCCACCAGTCCCACCTTTAGCAATAGGCATAGTAGGAAGATCATCGGCAACTAACGCACGAAAGCTTGGAGCGGCGGCATTTCCAGATGATGGAGACGCTAAAACTAAGTTGGCGTTCTTATTACCATAAGGGTTCTTTGTGTCACCGTATGCATCCGCAAGACTTATCGTGGTGTTAAGAGTGGACGTTTGTGCAGTATTAGAACTCGAAACGACTGGGCTAGTAGCCTACACACGAACTGACGTTACGCCAGAACTCGTTACATAAGAACTTGTATCTAACGTCCATGTATTTGCGGCAGTCTTCTTTAGCAATCCGCTCGTACCAGACAACGCTTCAATTGCTTTTAAATCATCAGCGTCTGTAATATTTGATAACGCCCAAGTTGTTGGAAAATCGCTTATTTTTGATTTTGTTAATGTAGGGATATCATCTGCCGTCAATGCTCTGAAAGTTGGCGTAGCAGCATTGCCGCTAGATGGCCCAGCAAGCACATGATTGGCTGTTTTTGCACTATACGGATTTTTAGTATCACCATATGCATCAGACAAACTAATCGTGGTATTTAATGTTGATGTTTGGGCGGTGCTTGTGCTTGATGAAACTGGACTTGTCGCCTAAACTCTAACGGATGTAACACCAGAACTGGATACGAATCCAGAATCATTTGTAAGATCTGAGACTTTTGTCGGAATCTTGGCTTTGATTTTTGCCCATAGACTCTAAAGCCCAGAATAATCTAAATATTTAGCCATGAAAAATCACCGTCCTCCCTTAATTAAGTGCAAACGGTATCTATTTCATTGCTCGTAATAGCCACCAAGTTAGTTGTGTTGTAGTAGTCAGAAAGGTCAACATCTGTTGTGCCGATTTTTTCATAAGACGAAGATGATGTTAACCAAATATATTCTGTGTATGTATTATTAGATGCAGGATCCGTATTGGCAACAAGATAAATTTTACCCTTATCACCATTCTGCGGAAGCTCCTAAACAATCTCAAATTCAATTCCTTCAAGATCTCCAATTGCAGAGTTAATTGCCGATGAAACTTCTGAAGCCGTCTAATACCCAGCGCCATTTGTAAGCTAGTTATTATTGGTCGGAACTGTAATATTAACCGTCTTACTTGATGGTGTAAGAGCGGTATTATTTACCTTAATTGTTTCAATTACATTTACCTATGCGCCAGCGGCAACGCCTTCAAGTTTTGTTTCAAGCGCATCTGTAAAATCATTGGTTGACAATCCCTTTCCAGTGACTTTATCCACTTTGGTCGTGTCGCTAGGGTGTACATGGTCTTCTTTTGCATATTTTGCGCTTGTTCCAATTGCAGCCGTACCATCCATGAGAGGATTCGCAGTAGCCGCAGTATATGTCGTATCAGTCCACGGTACGTTTACAGATAAATATCCACTCTTGTCTGGCGTAACGGCATACTACCTTGACTAAGTATTCGATGGTGTATCGCTATCATATGTCGCTGCAGTTTCGCTCTTGAGATTCGCTTTAATTGTGCCAGAAGTAGTAACTGGGCCACCAGTAAGACCAGCGCCAGTAGCAACGGATGTAACCGTACCAGTACTCGTTGTTGCACCTGGCGAGATTCCATCAAGTTTCTCTTTAAGCGCATCAGTAAAATCGTTAGTGGATAATCCCTTTCCGGCTACAACATCTACTTTCGACGTATCAGATGGATGAACGTGGTCGGCTCGTGCAAATGTATCTGCTGTACCAACCGCCGCAGTACCATCCATTAATGGAGTGGCAGCAGTAGCCTATGGTATAGATGGCTTATTTATAATAAACGCATCACCAGAAACGGCATTCCAGTCTGATTGAACATTTGCTTCTGCGCCGGCTTCAATATTTGCAAGCTTCGCTTTTTCTTCAGAAGTATAATCATTTGATGAAAGACCTTTACCATCAACTTTATCAACTTTATCTGCAAGGAGTAATTTAATCTTTGTCCAAACAAGGGCTAGACCAGTTTTGTCCAGATAATTAGCCATGTTTTACCTCCTTCTTTATATTAATATTTCCAAAAGATCATCTGCCGAAATCGCATCTGGCTAATGATCTCTAATAGCATGTGTGACGGAGCGCTATGTCATTGCTCCATCTGTATTTTCGCCCTCTTCGTCATACAATTTCATAATACCTGGAATTTCGCTTGTAGCATCATCGGCGGTGAGACCAGCAAGCCATTCTTCTTCTGTGCCAGTGTAGCCGTTATGTACAGCCACTTCATAGGCTGACCAACCACGATAAAATGAACTTGATATAGTACCTGCAGCATTCGCTGCTCGATCTATACTTCCAGATAATTCATCTGGGCGAGATAAAGTACCATCCAAACTTAAATCTTCAAGAGAAAGTGTTCCAACTAGTTCCATAGAAACACCTCCTTATTATTCTACTTCTTCTTTTGTGACAAATTTACCAGAAATAAAAGTTGAAACAAATCCTTCCGGGGATCCATCGTCAATCGTTATCTGTATATCATACACATACGAAGCAGGCTGCTATAATTGCTTTGTGTCAGAAGATTCAAGCCGAAGAATCATCGTATCATTTGGAATTTCCTTAAGAATTATGGGGTTATCATCGTCATAAGTCTTTTTGAGTGCAAAACGAACAACGTCATTTTCTCCGGGCGTATAAATCTCGCCGGAGTCATCATAGATAGTGACGTTGGTAACGAGCGAATCACCCCTAGTCAAGACGATGTTATTTTTACTTATCTTAACCATACGCCCCTCCTTTCAAAATTTAAAAAGACTATAGTGCCTAGCTATCGCATTATAGTCTTAGCATTAATCATCAATTTTATTACATTTCCATGGATTAACATTCTAACCATTTGTATCATTTAAATAATACCAGAGATAATTGCCATTACGATGATACCCATCACAAGCGGCGCAAGCATGTAAAATAGATCCTCGTTTATATCCAGAATAATCAGATGCTTCCTTTTTTGATTCGAACACTTTAATCAAATTACCAGATAAATCATACATACATATTTTCTTCTCTAGTCTCATATTGTGGCGCAATATCAATTCATCAACGTATTCTTTTGAGTAATCAAAATCAAACATCCAAAAATATCCAAACGCTGAAAGACGTTTCTTATAACAACAAGAACGGATATCCTAAATTATTCTTTGTTTGTTACTAATATCATGAAGCGTCTTATATTTTTCTTCGATATTCCCAGAATATGAAACTTTATATACAGGTGGATATTGTTTCTTATTTAAGCCCCAATGTCCAGGATAAACTGGCATTTTATCTAGATACTTATAGCTCCACTAATAACCGCCAGCCTATTTTATCAATCCTCTTGCTATAGCATGAATATCTGAAACAACAATGTTTAATATTTTACTTGCTTCTTGAGCATTAATCCATTTCTTAATAAACGAGCCTTCTAAGTTATACTGATATACGTATTTGCTTAAATAATGGTCTTCACCGTGTGTCGTTGCACCACCAGAACCTCCACGAGCAAGATTGTATCCACAAGCTCGATCAGTTGTATTGAACTTTTTTATAAGTTCTTTTTCACATTCGTATGCAACTTCTCTCTGGATTGAATCAATAATTATGATATGCTCGAAACCATCCCATCCATATTTCTATATTGCTCTATAAAAATATTTACATTGGCAATAAGATGATGGTCTCCACCTCTTCTCAATATTCTTAGATATGCCTATATACATCTTTCTATTCTTTTTATTTATGTGTGCATAAACACAATAATCTGTTTGCATAATTACCTCAAATAAATTTATCGTCTGCTTTACATTTATGATAAACTTCTCGAATTAACATTATAGAATCTGTTGCCTTTGAATTCTTATAATCTGGATGCGCTAAACAATACTTTTCATAATCATCCACATCCTCAAGAATCTAATTAAACAATTCCTCAGAGTGATCACGGTGTATTCTTAATTCGTCTGCAAAAACCAATATCCTATTACGCCGTTGCGATGTTTTATATTTGTCTGACGCTTCACGATCTTTTGCTCTATCAACTTGAATCTACTCAACATCTTTTTTAATATCACCAATTTCATCTATAATATCCTAGTTAATTGCTTTGCCAAATTTCCGAGCAATCCATGACCAAGGGTTAATTTGAATTGGTGCTACCTATACAAATGTTAAAGAAAATAAAAATATATAAAAAATGTTAGATGAATTCTGATGTAAATACTATAAGATGTCACTTAATTTCATCTTAACTCAACTCCTTTCAAAGATTGTTACATGAAATACACCAACTCCTTTTTATCCTTAAAAGCCGAACGACAAAGTCTTGGCTTATGAGACCAAAATTTCGCCGTTCAACTCATCAATCATTAAATAAAAGCCAGCGCAGCCAATCGTCTAAAAAGACCGCCACGCCAGCCAAGAAAAACCACAATATGCAATAGGGAAGGCAGCATTGTCCCCAGAAAAATTGTCCAGGCATATTACTGTAATCCCATATCTATAATTTTAGCCAAACGTTAAGTATTAAACCAGAGCATCCTTCTAGTAGTGTAATCAAACACATACCACGCAGACACTATGGTATTAGCTTCAATTCTGTCTTCTCATTCCATGTACCGATGATAGTAGCTGCTAATCCACCCACAATAGCCATACTAATATCGGTATGTCCACGCCATATGAGTTCCATTCCACAATAGATTGCTCCAAAGACAAGGAATAGAATTATGTTTTTAAATATGTTCTTCATATATACTACTCCAATCATGTGTCATTAGTCATATAGGTAAATGAGTATCTGTTATAACCAACCATTGTAGTACCAGTTTTTAGGAGTGGATTTGTATTATTGCCTACAATTAAATCCATGTAACCACACAAATAACCGCCACTAGCGTCTGCTTGTACCGGAATGCTTATATCTTCTATTGGATTCCAAGGCAGCGTGACTATGTTGCCTCCGGTTCCGGTCAGGTAATGAAAACCATGCACCCACACTATTTTCCCACATTTGTGCGCCCACACGGAGCCTGACGACGCAACCGAATTACTGAAATTAAGACTACTCCAATCGGTTATTTTAGAATATACATGACCACTTGCGGTTACATTACCACTCCAATCAACTGTGAGAGCATTTGAATAAGTATTGCCGCTACCATTTCCAATAATAAACGCAGAATTACTATCAGTTGCATTATTTTTCCCAATTACAAACTGTGTATCTCCAATTGCTCTTGCAAAATTCCCAATAGCCGTAGAACAATTGCCAGTTGCATTTGCACTTACACCCATGGCAAAAGAATATGTGCCAGCTGCTTTTGAGTTATCGCCTCCAGCGAAAGAATAATGCCCACTCGCAAGTGTGCCAGTACCAGTAGCTATAGAAGCATTGCCAGCTGCGTGAGTTTCAGAACCCATTGCGGTTGCATAATAGCTCGATGCTTTTGTACCTGCTCCCATAGCTGTAGACCACATAGCAGATGCAATTGTATCTTTACCCATAGCTGTAGACCACTAGCCAGACGCAGTTGTATTAAACCCAAGAGCTACAGCACCCTACTTATTGGACTTAACGCCATATCCAATGGCGACAGAATAACTGCCAGATGATACTGCATTACATCCTATTGCTACTGAATTTACAGTATTGGCGACACATCCAGTACCAAATGAAAATGAGACATTCCCACTAGATTCGGATTGCATACCACCAGAAAAAGAAGTAGGAGCAGAAGCAACACAGCTATTGCCAATAGCAAATGAATTAAGACCAGTTGCAACACAAGAATCGCCTTGAGCAAATGACATTTCACCTGCAATGACTTGAGAACTATACGCCGATTTACCGAAAACCATATATGGAGCAGTAGTAGTTGTTGATGATACAGTATAGTTGTATGTAATACTTTCTTCGAATGTTGAGTATTTTTCAAATCTATCATTTACATATAAATAATATGTACCACTAGAACTCTATACAACAAAATCTACTGGGTTTTCAGCCTGTTCAAACATCATTTCATCGCCATTTAAATCAGTAGCGGCACTTAATGTGCCAAAAACACTTATTACATTATATGATGATTGTAATGTGCCAGATACTCTATAATACTTTATATTATTAACTGTAACACTTGCAGAAGAATTTGTAACTGTACCACTTCCAGACCTAAGCACCTATGTTTGTCTGCTTCCAACGCCAATAAAGAAATTCTATGTGCCGCCGTTATTAAATTTAAATCCATTGGCATCTATTGATACGCCTCTTGAACTCATATCACCAATAGTAGCGGTTGCACCAAATGTAGCAAGTTTAGTTGAATTAGTACCAGTTGTAGCACCCAAACATACATCAAACGAATCGCTGTCTATTTCAACATGAGCCACACCAGATGCCAATTTACCAAGAATAATTGATGGACCATATGTAGCAACTACGCCACCATTACGAATAATTTTTACATCACTAGAAATATGTACACCATTTACCCCAGATGTTGTAGGAGTTACATCAGAACTACTTTTTTCGTGAACAAACACACCATCGCTTGTTATATCTGTAATATAGCTTGTAGCTTTTGTAGCTGCAGTATTAGCGTTTGTGAGAGCAGATACAGCATTTACATTCGCAGTATATGCTTTTGACAATCCGGAAGTTTCTGCGATTCTCCAATATCGCCCATCAAATACAAATGACGCAGTACTTTCATTAGTCCAACTGCGCCCATTAGATGCTTTTGGCCTATATGACTAATCATTGCCAGAATATAAATTTATCTCACCAGTTCCTGAAATATTCAATTTGGGATAGTCTGCCGTGTTTTCATACCTCATTGATAATGACACACTTGTACCTTTGCAAACAACACAGCCTGTAATTGATGTAACATTATCGGTTTTTACTTGATCGCCTGCAGCGATATCAGAAGCACCATACCAACTTCTCGGTTCTCCAACAACAATATATTTACCGCTATTAGCATTTCCGGAATATCTAAATGTGATTATTGCGCCCTATGCCCAAAGTAATTGGTTTGTGTTTGACGTTACGGCACTGTCAACCCAAACATCTCTCAAGTCAGTTCCATTAACACTTAAACGTAGTGAAGCAGTATTATTGTTATTTGAATAATAAGTGTTTGACGATGAAAATGTAACAGCTATTAACGCACCATCATAAAAATCAAAGCCACTACAATCCACAACTTTATCACGAGTGCTTTGATAACTTGCGCTACACGTACCCTATATAGCATTTATCTTATTAGATAACGCACTAAAATCTGAAGCGGAAGCTTTCTAATCTAATAAATCATTGAGACCTGTAACATTGTTTGCTCCAACCGACAATGTGCCAGTAATATTAGCAGCAGGTACTTTTAAAGTTCCGTTATCAATAGTACATCCACCAATTGTTCCAGAATTTGCATAAATCGCACCAGTATTTGTGACTCCAAAATGAGATCCAATTGTCAAGCGCCATGTTGAAAGAGTAGCACCAGCAATAGCTTTTGATGACATATTTGTGTTACTAATAAACACGCTGTTATCAGCACCGTATGTACCAGTAGTCAAAGCATTCGTGCCTAACGTCCAACCACCAATTGTTCCAGAATTAGCATATATAGCACCAGCATTAGTAACACCAAAATGAGACCCAACGGTTAATCTCCAATCAGATCCAGCTCTTCCAGCTATTGAAGTAGAAGACCCAAGATTTTTGGTTCCAAGGAACATACTATTGTCAGATCCAAGCGTACCGCTAGACAACTATTGTGCGGCAATTGTCCACCCAGATGTTCCGCCAATATATCCAGTACTAGCAGTTATCGCTCCAGTAATATCTGCACCAAGAGCAGTTATTTTACCGCCAGTTACATTAACATACTATGTTGAACTTGCATAATTTCTAATTCCGTCAGTACCGAGATATATACCAACAGATGTAGATGTTAATGAATTTGTGTTATTAAATAATTTATTAGCACCAATAGTCCATCCACCAATTTGACCTTCAGTGCTTACAATCGCACCTTCAAAATAACCCATGCTTGTATGAATGCCCCATAGCGGAGAACCACTGGGCAGCGCGGTACCATTGAATGATAACCCAATGAGATTACCAATGGTAACATTTGGTGTAGCCGAAGTGCCACCATACACTTTTATCGTTGCAGATTGATTAGCAGAGTCATAGCAGTTAATCAAAATTCCAGTTGGGAAATAATTACTACCATCTTTTCGTTCATAAACCATAACTGTAATATCATCAAAATCTGACAATGTAGAAGTGGCTGTAATATTAGCAACGTTTCCGCCAGTTACTTGTACAGATAGCGAACCATTGCTAATATTTGATATAGTTCCTGACATGGTCTCTGTTGCGATACCTTTAATCTTACCGCTAACCTTTACTCTTGAACCAGACGACCATACAATTCCAGCCATAGTAGATGTTGAAATTGATGAATCGGTAATGGTAATTGTTAATGTACTTCCAGATTTTGAACATGACATAGCAGTTGTAGTCGATGTTTCACCATTAAATCTTGTGGGGAATCTAAGCGTTGGGGCGATTCTCATAATACCATCAACAACATGCTATATTTCAAATTCAAAATCATGCGCCCAAAAAGTATCAGCAACATCAAGTACATTTGTTGTAGTTCTGTTTGTTGTCAATGTTGTTATCGCACCAGTCGTAGCATTAAACTATACGCCTACTGAAAGGTTTTTTGGTATTGATAAAGTACCACTTGTAGATTCAATAATTCTGCTAGTATAATCCGAAGTACTATTACCAAAATGAAAATCAATATATGGTGTACTGCCATATATTTCAACTGCACCTTTAAGCGTAGTAGAACTATTCGCAGTAATAGCACTAGAAAATGTAGCAGCGCCAGTAACTCCCAATGTCCCACCAACTGTAGTATTACCAGTTAATGTACTTGTGCCACCAACAGATAAATTTCCAGATAATGAGAGAGAAGCAAATGTTGCCGCCCCAGAAATCTATAAATCATTGAAATACGCTTTATTTAAAAAACGAGAAGGGCCATTACATACAATTGATTTTGCTATCATCTTTACATAATACCTCCCTCCTTAATTTGTAATCCTAAATATATATAAATTTATATCCTTTATAAGAATTTGTTTCACCAATTAAACATTTTCTTATACCATTATAATCTAGATTTAAACCAAATTTTTCTCTGCTAATGCGATGAATCTATTTTGCAGATTTACCGTACCCAATAAAATCATCATTTTTATATATTTCAAATGGTTTTGATGAAAAAAAACATTTTGTAGGCAAATAATTGCACCACCCATTTTCAGCGCCTTGCTTCAAATATGTTTTAATACCTTTGCTACCAATATGAAATATATTACATAAGTCTTGTATTGTTACATCATGGTTATTATAATAATCACATACGGTTTTTGAAATATTAGACATTGCAAATCTTGAACATTCTTCCCAATCAATTTCTTCACTTGACACGTTTAATATGTTTAATAATTTTGAATTGCAAATGGAATTCTTTATCCAATCTAAATCTGATCTCATACAATTAATCACTATGTATTCAAAGACATAATCTTTTGCTAAAATATATTTTTCATAATCATTTTTTTTCTATTTTTCTTTTGTTGTTTTAAAATTTGGAGAATCTTCATTATAATGTTGCCGTCCATGTGTCTCAATAATTGTTAAATAATCTAAAAGAAAAAAATCATATCTCTTCCTCTTTGCATCAAAAGGAAGATGTGTGCTTGTAGGCTAAAATATAAAATTCACATTACACTGCTCTAATAAATTAATCATAAACTTTTCTGGATATGAAATACCATCTGAACAAACACATTGAAACCCATGCTTTTTTAAATTAATAATTGAAATTTGCTTATCATGAACTCTATTGCATGATGGACATTTTGGATATATTTTTTTTGTTGATCCACTATGATACATTTTCGCTTCTTCTAATCCGCCCTAAAAATAATCTACCATCCATGGATCAGTAGTTACAACATCATTTATACCTGGGACTACCAGCTTATTTGCGCAACATGAGCAACCAATTTTTTTGAAATTATATTGTGATTTGCTATATATACACTTACAATCAAAACACATAACCTAATAAAAAACTTTTCCATATTTTGGTATTTTGTTATTTGAATTTTTAAGAGTTTGATAAGAAACTGACAAAATTTTTAATAAACTATTATTGCACTTAATAATATCGCCAACATTATATTTTTGTGATACATGCACCGTTCGATCCTAATTTCCAGTATCATTTACTAATTTTATAATCTAACCATTTATTAAACTATTTGTGCTATATAACATCTAACGTCCATTACATTCTAATAATAATTTGGAGTTTATAATATCTTTTATAATTATTGCCCCTTTTTTTGACATATAGCTATACGGTACTTTTTCGCCAATTGCATTATCCCAATTATATTCTTTAGATATTTTGGGTATATTTGAACAATCAACATTAGCATATTTCGGTGTATTATTTTTATTGATTTTTATAGCCAAGTCACCAACCCCCTTTCAAAAAGAAAAGAGGCCAATTACTCAGCCTCTTCTTTAACATTAGTCGTAGTATCCATGAAACTTAACATCGTAAGATCATCAAAACCAATCTTAGAGTCTTCTGGAAGAGCATCAATTAAAGCATCAAAATCTGCCGTAATAATTTCTACTTCATTATCTTCATAAGCAATTTCATTAAGCTTGGAATTAATCTCACTTACTTCTTTTCTATAGTCATCCATAAACTCATCTTTGATTCTACGAGCTTGTTCCGTAACTTCATTACCATCTTCGTCAACTTCCGGTTTCCCATCAGCGCCAATTCTTGGCTGTGCAACTTCCTCGGAATGTTCCTCGTCAAACCATTTGGATTGAAGTTCACGTACTTGCTCATCTCTGAAATTCTCATAAGACTCTGCAATTGGGCGGAGCTTATCAACATTCTTTTTGAGATTCCATCTAAACTTTAACGGCAGTTCATCAGCCTTCTCTTTAGGCATTTGATTAATAAAACCTACAATATTAAGTACTTCAATATTCTTAAAAATCTTCTTCATAACAATTGTCTCCTTTTAATCATAATAAATTTAATTCACAATATTTAATTTTCATTATTCTTCTTCGTTTTCATCCGGTTCTTCTGGGTCAACTTCTTCTTGCGGTGGCATCATTGCTTGCGCCATAGCCTGTGCGATTTCCATAGATACAGTAACTATCTCGTTATATCTAGCCTGATACTCTTGTGTGAGTTCAGTATTCCAAGTAATAGCTAACACGTCTTCCTTAGTATTGCAGTCACGGATCATGCAGTTCAACATATTACATTTCGTAGTAAGACGAGTCAGCCGAAGCTGAAGCGTCATGTAGATTGACACCATGCTAGGTGTGTCAAGCAGTTCACATTCTGCGCCGTTTGCATGATACGGGATATACTCCAAATCAAATCCCATCTGTTTCGCCGCAAATGCAAGTGTGATAGCAGACAGAACATTTGCTTGATCGTCTGCATTGTAGGTATATGCTTTAACCGTTCCATCAGAAAGCTCAACGTCTTCACCGGCATAGATTTCAGCACGGCAAATATCACCAAGTTCCTTAATCTTATATTCTTTAGTTTCAGCTAACGTCATGCCATCAATATCAATCACCGGATTAATCTATTCGTCAATTCTATTAATCTGCTCAATAATATCAGTTTTTGTCAGATGAATCCTCATCGCATCAGTAAACTTTTGCTCACCAGGTACATATTCATTCTTCAAGAAAGTAATCTCATCGTAACTATCAATATTGGTATACGTTGCAACCAACATCTCATCTTGGAAGATTTCAATCTTAGTGATATCTTCAAAATCATTTTTAACTGCGCTAAGATCATTGCCTTGCACCAGTAGTGTCAGAAGCGACCCAAATCCCTATGCGTTCCAAGAAGTCAGTCTATAAACTTTATTATCATCATTGTTTAACCTAACTGTTAAAATCATATCTTTTCTCCCTCAAACTTGTTTGTAAAGTAGTTAACTTAGAACTCTATAAATTCAGCTGTTTCAATGTATTCGTCATATATCTTCATCATGTCTCCAATTTCAATAAACCCATGCGACAATCCGACATAACCATAATCAGCAGCGTTCTGGCACCAAGGCGTTACAAGTTCGCCCTTTTCAAGTTTTATCCAATCAACATTCGCTGTGCCAGCCAATGATCCGTTGCCGCCAGTTGTATTGCTAGAAGAATAAACACGAACATATCCATGACCATCGCCAGCGGTGCTTGCCGCATGTGTAGCAGTAGCAGTAAACGTACCGGAATACATACCAGTGTTGTTCCTTAATAACCATCCGACAAGTTTATAAGAACCACCAGATAGATAAAAAGCAACAGATGCTCTTTCCTCAGACATATTTACTTTTGCAGATATTGTATATTTGTCACCTTCAATAAGACTTTCCGATAAATTATATTGAACAACATTATAAGCCGTGCTACTTTGCCCAAAATTTTTCATACTATCAATACATAAATTTTCATTTATATTATTACCATTAGCAGTTATAACACCAGTTTTGTGGAAACTTGCGCTCATATTATCACCTCACTCTATCCCATGATATAGTTTTAGGACATCATCAGCGGAGAGAGCAGTAGCATAGATTCGGAAGTCGGACATCTAACCCTCAAAATTTTGAGATGAGGTGTTTTTCCATGCTCCAATAAAAAAGTCGCCAGTTGGTATTGTCGCATTACTACTACCAGTTGAATTTAATTTACCGTTTACATATATTTTCGAATCGCTACTGGTGTGAACAAACGTGAATAACGTCCATTCGTTAAAATTATAAGGAGCCATCGGCTTCCCCCAGTTCCATGCAATATACACCGAAGCAGTGTTAGAGCTATTTCTTGCATCCAATTCAAATCCAGACTATCCGCCAAAAATAGTTTGATAATTTTTGCTACCAATAGATGTTTTATACGTCCAAACGCTTATTGTATAATCAAGATTAGACCCAATTATTGCGTTAAATGGCACTTTGATTGCATTGTCTGTACCGTTAAATATCGTGCTTGAACCATACATTGGTGCGCCAGATTCATAACTAAATGTTCCATTTTTTGTGCCATTATATTCATATCCGCTTATATCATATTCAATGCCATCATTAAACTTTAATGAAGAATATAAAGCATCGGCTGAGTTCGGCATCCATAGCGTAGCAACGTCGCCCTTTTCAAGTTTAATCCAATCAACATTGGCAGTTCCAGTTATAGCGGTACTTCCCTATGAACCTGTTTTGTTAGAAGTATAAACCCTACAATAACCATGCCCTGCACCAGTTGTAAACGCTGCCATAGTGCTTGTGGCAACAAATGTCTATTTATATATGCCACTGCTTGTTATCGGTATCCAATCCCCCATTATATTAGATCCCCCACTATGAAAAAATCCAACGCTTTTTTTATCTGATGACGTAGTAACATGCGCACTAACTGTGTATGTGTCACCCTCTATCACGCTTTCAGAAAAGTTAAAGTCTGCAATATTGTATGTACTATGCGTAGAAGATGCATCCTTCAATGTATCTAATAATAAATTATCTTGCCCCCTGCTTAGTGTATAATGTGCAACCAACCCTTTTGAAATTTGTTTTATTTCATCAGCGGAAAGTGCATGGTCATAAACTCTAACATCATTGATTTTGCCAGTAAAATAATATGCGGCGTTTGTTGAATTATTACACTATCCAATAGAAAAAGTAGAGGTACTTGAACTTATATTTCTAATTGCTGGAACAGATGCAATATTTTTTCTCACACCATCTATATAAAAATATCCTTTTGAAGAGTCTGAGTTATTTCGAATCATTGCAATATGATGCCAAGAATCATATATTATGTCATCGAAAGTATCTGAAGTCCAAATTTCTGTAGCATTTGTACCATCAGCAGTACTCCATAAAAATTTTTTCTAAGTCTAATTCCAATATATAGCACATCCGACACTTGATCCACCAGTCGATTTATTCCCAATTATTTGCTAATAAGTTTTACCAGATGTCTAAACCAAATAAATCCAAGCACATAAAGAAAAATCTCCAGTTCCAAAACTTTCTACATAATTTGTTTTAATACAAGATGCTCCATCAAAATTATAGCAACTACCGATTTTACCACTTGTATCAACAGTAGTACCGCTATTTGTTACAGTAATATTTGTAAGTCCCTAATTATTTAAATTACCATTTAACGGTAACCATATTTGTAAAGCCATAGCACACCACCTTCCTCACAGACGTTTCTGGTATAAAGCCGTAATATCTGCCGCTGAAAAAGCTGTAGAGTAAAACCTCACATCAGAAACATACCCATGAAAAGTTCTGGTGCTATTAGGCTCTCCAAGTAAATATGTATTAGCCATAGAAGTAAAATTACCAGTACAAGCAATTTTAAAATCCTAAACACCATTTACATATCCATAAACATAATTATCATCCCAGACAACGGCAAGATGTGTCCATGTATTCAATGGAATTACTGTAGTACCATCATGATAGCCAGCTGGACTCTTTCCATATGCATATGTGCTTAAAACACCTGTTGATTTTATGGTAATATATCTTCCATTATTAATTACTAAATCCCTATCACCATCAGATCTAGCGGTTTCATATACCCATGCTGACAATGTTGCAACAGAAGTTCCGCCCTGTGTTGCGGCGCTAAGACTATATCCAGAATTACTCGCCGTACCGACAGACGTAGCTATGCGATATCTAGGTGTGTTTGACGTATACGACACATTAGCATTTCCAAACTTGCTTAAATTATATCCATATCCACTTATGTCATATTCAACATTATTATTTAAACCGAGCTTTGCGTATTCTGCATCACCGGAATTTGGTACCCACGGCGTTGCTTTATCAGACAACTCTAATTTCCATCCTTTTGTCCATACTATCTATCCATCAACGTGATTATATACTTCTATAAAGAAATAATCGGTAGATGATATGGTACCACTTCCAGACACAAATAAACCATCTGTTAGAGTAATCGTAAATGAATATCGCTTCCACTCAGTAGTCAATGCAAAAGTTCCTCCAGTAAAATATTTAGTCCTTGAAGTTGAAGAACTTGTTCTAAGTGCAAATGTAATACCCTAGTTAAACGATGAATTACCCTTCATCCAGCATGAGAATGTTACTGTCTTATTTTGCACACTTGAATAAGGCATCAATCTTGTCGCATTTTGATGTGTTCGAGCAACTGCGTTCCAATCGGAAGATGAACCAGTTATTTTTGCAACAGTCATACCGCCGGCAGATTCTTCAGCGTCAATAGTAACTCTTGATCCATTATGCCAGTTAGCAGAATTGCGAGAGTATGAGTCTGGAATTAGATTGTCACATCCAAATCTATCTAATGTATAATGCACGACCAACCCTCTCGATATCTTCTTGATTTCTTCTTGGGTGAGAACATTGTCATATAATCTAAAATCCTATATCTATCCATTAAAAGATGAGCTACTATAATATCGCCCAACAGAGAGACGATTGCCTTCATAGTAAGTGGCTGTTTCGGTATATTCTCCACCAAACACACCATTTATATATATTTTTCTTGTTGAACCATCAAAAGATAACGCTATATGATTCCAATTTGTAGATACATATCCGGATAATTCAAACGATTTACTTGATTTATTTATAATTGTAAGTATCTAATTTGTAGCACCAGATACTGTACGAAAACCAAACTATACTTGTGATGAAGTGCCAGCATTTCCCAACTATGCTATATATCCAGAGTGGTCTGTCGCCGCTTTCGCCCAACAACAAACAGTCCATGTGTTGCCAATGGTAACACCATCAGTATATACGTTAGAATTATTTGTGCTAGAAAATGTTGCACAATTACCAAGTTTACCAGCAGACCAAGTTATATTATTTGATGTAAACGTTTTATTTAATAAACCCTAATTATGTATGTCACTAATTAAAGGTAGCCAAACTTGTAAACTCATGTTAATCTCCCCCCCTCATATAATTCAAGAACATCAGATGCAGAGAGGACTGTGGAATAAATACGAAAATCAGATATATTCCCATCAAATACGTTATTCTTATTATAATAACAACCAATAGATAATTTATCAGAATTAATTTGTTCAGTAGTATTTGATGAAGTCCATTTTAGTTCGCCATTAATATATGTTTTTAATGAACTCCCATCGTATGTCATGCAATAATGATTCCAATTCATATAACTTGTTAAACTAGCCGTCTTATACTGCGTATTACATATAGTGGCGATAGACCCATCATCACTACTCGTATGCATCCCAAATTGTGTATTTGCATATGATCCTCCATTGCCAACCTAGAAAATAAAACATACGCCAACAGAATTCTTTTTAGCCCAACAAGAAACACTCCATATATTACCAATAGAAAACGCTCTCTATATGTAGGAAGTGTTAGTATTTAATAAAACTGATACACCGTACTTCGGAGTATCAGATGAATAAGATATAGATGTGCCTGTTCCATTATATCCAAATCCACTTACATCATATTCGGTTGTTCCGTTTAATCCCATTGCTGAATACAAAGAATCAGTAGTGGCTGGAATCCATGGAGTTGATATTTCCCCCAATTCAACCTTTGGATGCCAAAATGTAAAATCATATTCTTTTGACACACCAGATGCCAATATAGTGAACTATAAACTATGGCTTCCATCACCAGTTGCATCAAGGACAACTTTTTTACACTCTCCAGCATTAACCGGCACGGAAGATGATAAACCATTAAATGCAATGTTTATAGCATTGGTTGAATGATTATTTTTTACATATATTGAAGGTACATATTTTTGACCAGAAACAGATGTATATGATACAGTAAATCCATGACTACCATCATTTATTAATAAACATAATGCATTTGAAGCACCCGATTGTCCATAAACCCTTAGGGCATCGTTACACCCCCATTCTGGCACAGATACACCAGAAACTGTTGTTCTTGATCTGCCATCTCCAGAACCGCCCCATGACTATGGAAAATTTGTTGCAGAATTTTTTAACAAATTATCCTAACCAAATCCACGCCTATTTAACGGATAATGCAACACCAACCCTTTTGCAATTTCAGCTACTTCACGAGGCGAGAGGGCATGATCGTAAATGCGAACATCATTAATCAATGCGTTATATGGGTAAATATCTATATAGTTGCCAGCTGGTTGACTATGACTACTACAATCCCATGTGGAAGTGCCAATCTCAGTTGATAATACGCCATCAATATAATGTTTGGCAGTTATTTTACCGCTAACTGTCTTGTCAATTACGGAAGCTACGTGATGCCAATTAGTATAGTCGTCTGCAATAGGTGTTGAAGCTAATCTTTTACCATTATCATTTTCATTCCAAACCAACCTAGCAACAGATTTTGCCCACCAAAGACCACATGTATTACTACCTAATTTTACAATCCATCCTTCGCTTGCAGTACCAGTTAATTTAATCCAACATGTTAATGTATATGTCTTTCCATTTGCAAACATCGCTGGAAATTCAGCAGACGTTAACCTAATAGTATTATTGCTTGCCGACGAAGTTGCACACTATCCAATTTTGCCATTTGTAAATGATATATATGTGCCTTTATCAGTTGTACCATTATTCAATCCTTGATTATGTATATCGCCATCCAATGGCATCCATACCTATAAACTCATACCACACCTCCTCACTCTTGCAATTCAGCGCTTAATAATACACCGTTATACGCAAGCGATATTGGTGTTTGATATAGTTCTAAGACTTGCTGTGCGGTGAGAGCGGTAACATAAAATCTAACATCAGATAAATATCCAGTAAAACGCTCGTCACTTCCCGGTAAATCTACTCCAACAGCAAATTGAGTAGTAGATGCAATCGTACCAGTTGAATTATTAACTGTCTAAGTTAACACAGGAGAGCCGTTTACATATAAAATCACAGTATTCCCATTTGTGATAGTTGCACAAAGGTGATACCAAGTATTTGCATTCATTGAAAATGAGGAACTAACATTACCCCAAGAACTATCATATCCCACAACGATTGCGGCTTTTCCTCCGTAATTACAAATATTAAAACTTCTTGAACCTTGTCCGCTGTCATTTTGAACACCTACACTCGCCCAAGTTTGAGTTGTATTCGCTGGGTTGTACCAAGCAGACACAGTTCCTTCTTTGAAATCAAACCATCCAAAACTACTCTATCCGCTACGAATATCTGAAGAACCATTAAAATAAGTAGAAACACTATATCTCGGAGTATTTGAACTGTATGTTAATGATCCGATAATTGCCCCATCACGTCTATATCCAGAACAATCGTAGACGGTGTTTGAATTTAGTCCCATTGCTGAGTATATAGTATCGGCAGAATTTGGAGTCCAAGGAGTGGCAGTAGTGCCATCTTCAATCTTTATTTTTTTAAAACTAACAGAACCGTTTTTTACTAACTAAAAGCTAACTGTTGTATAGCTAACGTCAGAAGTAGTATAGTCACCAGTTGAAATAGTTTTCATATTCGCCTACGTAAAATGGCATATTAATCTCTTCCAAACACCATTTTGGAGAGTTGTACTACCAACATAATTAGCCTCAGTAAATGTATTTTTTGATTCATACCATCCAATTCTAGTGCCATCTGACTTATATATTTGCAAAGAACAAATACATTTGTGATCTAATGCACTTATATCATTACATTTAAAATCAAATGAGACAGTAATACCGTTTGAATAATTATCTGGGACAAAATGCATTGTTGGTATAATGCGACTCCAAACATTGGTGGTAGCATCGCTCCTAGAAGCAGAAGCAACATATTCACCATTTGTATCTTGTGCAACAGAAAATAAACTATTGATTGACCAACCAGAGAAGTTATGTGAATTTGCAATTAAATTATCACATCCAAATCCTTCGCGGTTTAATGGATAATGTAAGACCAAACCTTTTGCAATTTCGGCGACTTCACGAGGAGAGAGGATAGAATCATACACCCTAAAATCATTTAAAAATCCATTGTATCTTTCTCCTCTTAATCTAATATTTCCAGTAAGCCAACCATTAGTACCATTACTTGCACTACTAACTAAGACACCATCCCTATATGCTTTTACATTCGTACCATCTGTAGTAAAACATATATGTATCCATTTATCCCAATGTTCATTGGTAGAAAATGATAAACTATTTGATGTTACAATATTATAACCTGAGTTACAATACATACATATTGGATATCCATTATAACTTGCTCTATTATCTTTGCCAAATCTAAAAGAATAATCTTCTGATCCGCCAGTTTTATTAGATCTCAATGAAATTGGGCTAGACCAATCTGCATCACTTGTATCTTTTGTTCCTTTAATCCAAAAACAAATTGAAAAACTAGATACATTTGCTATGCCCGGACATACAATATCAATCTATTGAGAGTTTATTAAATCTAATGCCTACCCAATCTTTCCAACTCCATATACTGGAGTCCCACTCACCGTCATACTGCTTAATCCATTGTTATTTAAACTACCATTTAAAGGTAACCACACCTATAAAGCCATAATTCACCTTCTTTCATGAAATAATCCCAAATAAAAAACAAAAAGCTTCAAGCGGAGTCGAACCGCAAGAAGCCTAATAATTAATAAAACACAAAGTTCGTGCATTGTAATGTCGAATCATATTCCATACGCATTCCAGACGTATTTGTAGTATTACCACCAACAGTAACCGAGCCATTAAATACTGCATGACCTTCGCCGTTAATCGAAGCAACACCAGTGCTAGTTGTGACATTTTTAAAAATCCAACCTCTAGTTAAGCTATTGGCAGTAGTAGTTCCTTTCATAAAGAAATACGTTGCCCAGTTGTCATCTTGAACATAACCATGTTTGCCCTATGTAGCTGTAGTTCTCATTGCAATACCATATTCTGTTGGAGTTGTTCCATATAATGATAGCCCACCAGCAGAACCAGAACTACTACTATTCGCAGAAATATAATTACTTGCAGAAAGACTAGTAGCAGACACAGCCCCGGTAAAATTACCAGTACCATTTACATATAAAGCGTATGTTGTATTTGGTGTATTCACACCTACAGATACACTCGTCTTAGCAACAAATCGTTTTGAATTCACGTTCCAATCGGACTAATTGGACACAAAGTGGAAACTCGCCCCAGTGCCGCAAGAGTCGTGGTCTGTAAAAATCAAAGCACCTGATTGTCCAGTGTCGTGGTTAGAAGATGAACTGAATACAATTTGTGGGCCTCCATCTCCCCAGCTCATAACACCAGCTGTTTGTGATACAAGTGACGAGGCGGTATTACCATAACAAGTTCCATACATGAATATACCATTCCGCTTAACTGTTGTAGAAGCTACGGTCAGATCTACGTTGTTGTAATATGACATCTAGCTCGAAGCATATGCTGTTGAAGATCCGTTGCCAATCACAAATTTGTTTGCCGTGATACCAGTTAAACCAGCAGCTGTTGTTGCAGTAGTAGCGTTACCAGATAGTGAAGCTGTAATCGTGCCAGCACTAAAATTACCAGAAGCGTCACGTTTAACAATAGCACTTGCAGTATTAGCATTAGTAGCAGTTGTCCAACTTGGATTTCCGGTGCCACCAGATGTCAACACTTGTCCAGAAGTCCCAGCAGCTGTGGTTGCTAATGCGGTTGTTGATGTGGCATATACTATACCCTTTGAAGTTGCGGATGTCATACCAGTACCGCCTTGTGCAATTGGTAGTGTTCCCCAACTCAAAGCACCATTCGCCGCAGTTGCATATAGCGCACCATTCGCCGAAGCTTTTGTTCCAAACGTTCCAGCAGTATCAGTATAATAAGCTACCGCATTTGCGGTAGTAGTAATATTTGCGCCTTTAACACGCTTGTTCGCATCGGCGGTATTATCAGCATTCCCCAATCCAACGGTTGATTTAGAAAACGTTGCCCATGTCGGTGCAGCATTACCATTAGATTTTAAATATTGCCCAGAAGTACCATAACCAGTTGGGGCATAGAATGTGCCGCCTGTTGTAGCATTATTTAATTTTGGTATTTTATTAGCCGTTACTGGTTTCCCTTGATTGTTAAAATACACTGGCTATTCGGCACTTCCAACGGCAGTACCATTGACATTCAACGCATCAGAATAAGATACGGATGATCCAGACGAACCAACAATCATAACCTCAATTGGATCAGATGTGGTATCATCAAAATAAGTTAATACTAATTTACCATCATTATTTGATGCAATTGATTTAACAAGCTATCCAGTATTTAACCCAACATCAGAAGCAACACCAGAACTCTTATATGCCCAACTTCCCAAACCATGAACAGCGACATCGGTACTAGTTCCATTTGTATTAACAGAAATTTTGCCGTTAGAAGTACTTTCGGAAATTGAACGAACACCAGTATTCGTAATAGTTCTTGTGCCTGTTGATGTAATTGCGGTGGACGCATTTAATGATATACCAGCACCAGCCGAAAGCGTAATTGATGTAACACCAGAACTAGTTACATACCCTTTGCCTTCAACAAACGAGGCAACCGCCGCAGAAGTTGGAAGATTTGCACTTGATGACTATGCTGAAATTGAAGTGTCAACTGCTTTCGCTGCAGCTGCAGCAAGAGTACCAACTTTTGTTGTTGTTAAATTAGATGATCCAGCCCAAGTTGATAATGCGGTGTTTTCAACATTACCAAGTCCAACGCCAGATTTAGTTATATTTACCGTTTTAGTTGCGGAACCATTGTATGTAAATTGATTTGTACCTTCAGTAGTGCCACCATTAAGCTATATCTTAAGGTTATTAGATACGCTCGTAGCAGTTCCAGTTAAATCTCCATATATACCATTGGTAAACCGACCAGCACCAGTAACAATTAATTCACCAGCAGTTACATCTGTAACATCAATACTGTCAAACTAATCATCAGATATTTTTCTATATGTTGTACTAATTGTATTACCATCCGCATCTCCAGTAGCTCTTCCAGCTGTGATTGTAGATTGGTTAACCCACGATGGAGCAGCAGAACCGTTACTTTTCAGTATTTGACCGCTCGACCCAGCACCAATTTGTGCAAGAGCATTTGTCGCCGAAGCATATACAATTCCCCATTGTGTCCAAGAGGATTTGCCGGTACCACCGTTACCAACGCCGAGAGTCCCAGTGACACCATGAGACACTGTAGCATTTGCACTTCCAGTTAACTGCCCAGCTGAGGTTGATGCAAGATTTGTTCGCAACATCAGATTTGTCGTAAAAGATCCGTTTACAGTTAAATTGCCAGTAATCGTGCCACCAGTTTTTGGTAGATATACAGACCCAACGTCTGAAAGCGCTGCATACTTTTCAGATAGCTTAGTGCCGCCCTCATAAATCTCACCATTGGAATATATATTAACTGCTGTTATATCTCCTGCGGTGTACATATTCCCAGCAATATCAACAAGATAGAAATACGTCCAGTTATTATCTAATGTTGGGGCAGAATTCCCAGTATATTTTCTTCCATAGAAAAACGACTTCGCATATCTAGCGCCGTTATTAGCTGGGGCAGTAGAAGTGAAGTCGGTAGGAATTTGCAAACCAACATCATAGAAAGTATTTGTACCGCTATCTTTGTAATACTTTAAGTTACCAGAAGAAGCAGTGGTAGTTGAATAATACTATGTATTTAACCTATTATTACTTAATTGCCAATTTCCAGACTAAATATATGATGTGCCATGTCCAATAATCGCAGCAGATTCTGAAGCATTGAAATCATATACAGTGCCTATTTCCCAATAGTTTGTTGTATTTGAACCAATCTTTCCAGATGATGCTACAACATCTCCGTTAATATAAGCACCTTGAGACCCAGCCTCAGCACTCACACCAAAATTCGGAGTAAAGAAATTACCACTTGATAAATCTAAATATGAACCAGTGGATGAAAAATGAGAACCGTTGATTGATACAAAGTTACTAGACATAATAGCATCTGTAGCCAAATGCTCAGATTCGATTGTATGTGTTTTAATATATCCGCCAGCAATCGTGGTTGTAGCTAAAGTTGCATCATCTACCCAGGCTTTCATAATATCCGTGGCAGTTACGGTTGTTGTGCCATTTGAGACAACCCAATCAACGGCAGATTTAGCATAAGCTTTAACCAACTATGACCCACCATCATTGATGTACCAATATAACCCACTATATGTGAAAGTAAGCGTTATACCAGCTTCCCAATAATACTGATTAGAAGCACTTGTGACTGCATTTTTATAATAAATAGCAAAAGCACCAGTAGATCCAATATTTAAAGTTGGAGCATTCGCAGTATTCGCAGTACTAAAGTAAACACTAATAGTAGTGCCTTTACACAATACAAATGTACCAGTTGCTGATGCATTAGTTTTTGCTGCAGTACCAGATGCGGTGGAACTTGTAAAATACTCAAGGTTCTCAAAGTTTATAGCTACCCAATAAGTACCATTATACTGAAACGTAATTACAGAACCAGCCTACCATCTAAATTTATTGCTAGATGATGTGACGGCGTTGTCGAAATAAATAGCCTTTGCTCCAAGAGAATTAACATTCAAAGTCGGAGAATCCGCAGTACTTGCGGTTGAAAATGTGACAGTAATTGTAACGCCGTTAGTCATGGCGAACGTTGTGTCAGAACAAGATACTACCTTCGCAGCCGTTCCAGCCGCCGTGGAACTTGTGCCAGTAAATGCTTTAATTCCATTAATAGCTGAAGTCGCAGTAGTATTCGCGGAATTTGCAGTACTTACCGCAGCGGAAGCATTCGTATTTGCAGTGTTTGCCGTTGATACTGCCGCAGATGCATTGGTATTCGCAGTATTAGCAGTTGACACAGCCGAAGAAGCATTTGTATTTGCCGTATTCGCCGTAGTATTTGCATCTTCTATGGCTTTGCTTCTTGCCACATCAGTCCAATTATGCGAGTTGTCCGTATACGTTGTTTGTGTACATGTGTAGTAATATGGATAACTTGCGTTGTATGCTGGCATCGCAAGTGTCCACACATTATAATTTGTTGAAGTAGATGTAACTACACTCGTAGGTTTCGCCGGGGCAGTAGTGGAATTCGATGTCCTATATAGCTATTCCACCTTAACCACGCCAACACCAGTATCACCATCTTCTGATTGATAAGATACTGCGTATGATGTTGAAGAATTCCCATCAGAATATGTAACAACAGTTTTTGTCCACAAATAATTACCTTGCGAAACAGTTGGAATAGTAGAACTCCAGGTTCCAGTAGGAGCAGTTGTCCCAGACGTTCCGCTTTGATATGTGGTAGACGTAGCTGAAACAGTTACAGAAGAACCAGTCTCACCTTGTTTCGCTACGCTATAAGATGTTGCGGTACTATTATCTGAAAATGTAGTTACAACACGAGTCCATAAGTATTGCCCAGCAGAAGCGCTGGGGATAGAACTTTGCCAAGTTCCAGTTGGAGTCGTAGTTCCGCTATTACTTACCTAATATGTGGTTGCACTACCAGATACAGTAATCGAAGACCCAGCATTACCCCACACACCGCTAATCACAGGATCGGTATCGGTTGTTGTGTTATCAACTTTAGTTATAGTTTGGTATGTCCATAAATACCGTTTAGACGAGGTAATAGACTATACGGTAGTTGTCCACCCAGACGTTGATCTAGTTACTCCAGAAGCGGCAGTTGTTGCAAGATAATGCATTGTGGTTGTTTTAATACTACCATTAACTGCACTAAGCGCACTCGATGCATTTGATGCAGCGGTAGATGCATTAGATTCAGCAGTTGAAACTCTATTTTGCGTAGAACTATCCAACATACTAAAAGTAACATTACCAATTAAATTAACTTTATCCGCAGAAATTGTAATGGATTCCGGCGATTGATTAATCTCAGAAATTATACTATTCTTCGAAACCTTCAAATTTATATTGTTAGCGTTCTACGTGATAGAAGATTCGGCAGCAGACATTCTTGTGCCAAGATCTGAAGTTTCTGTTTCAACATCATAAACTCTAGTGGTAATGCCAGATATATCCGTCTCAGTTTGTGAAACCCTATCACGAATCGCCGCACCAGTTGAACCATCATACGTGTTTATGGAAGTCGTAATATCCGACTGCCAGACTTTATTTGTTATAGACTGGTTTATTTCATCTACATTGCTAACAACTCCACCAAGCACTGCACGATATATAGCATCAGAATACTAAGTAGTGCCATTTGACATTGTAAATGCGATGCGTCCCCAAAGATACTTACCAGACGGAATACTTGATGGCTCAGTATCAGACCAAGATCCGCCAGTAAGATTAGAACTAGATGTAGATAAATACCACTATTCCTTTTCAGATACAATACCAACACCCTATGCACCTGGCGCACCATCCTAACCGTTTATTCCATTTATACCGTCATTTACATTAATAATTGAAACAGAAGATGTCGTAAACATTCATGGCACCCCCTTTCAATCAGTTACTTCACAAATAAACTACATTCTATTACCAATGATAGATGGGTCAACATAAATACAACGATCCTAATTGTTCTTTTGAACGCCATTTGTGTAATCGTTGTACGCATAAGTTGTATCAATCAAATCTCCAGAGCTATCATGCCTGTAATAAGCGTAGTTTAATGTATCAGAATCAGAACTGCCCCTTGTTACATTACCCCAAGTTGAGCCATTATATTTTTTCAAGGTACATCTCTTGTTTGTAGTGTCAAGATAATAATATAAATCTCCAGTAGAAGGAGAAGTCGGTGGAGTATCAGAAAAAACAGTTGTTTTAATTGGATCAATCTCCACGCCATTCTAATAAACCCTTGTATATACTGCGCCACATCCTTGAGAATTTTTAAATTCCTATACTGTGGCAAACGTATAACTCATATATGGGTCTACCAAATCATCAACGGTATAAAAAGCGTTATATCCATAATCAACTCCGCCATAACTTGCTTCAGCTTTAAAGAAAGCAAGATCATCCACCATACTAGATGTAACAGTTAACTATGTCGCCGTTTGTCCGGAAATTACATGATATCCAGGAGTTGGAGTAGAAGACCATTTATACCATTTTACAGCAGTTGGAGTTACTTCATTCGCTCCAGATATAAGCCGAAGTTTAAGCGTTGTTGAGCCAGAAGAGTTTCTAATAATTCCACCATCATCAGAGTAAATCTGTAGAATTACGGCATTCTAACCGTCAACAGCTTGCAAACTTTTTGTGTACGTATATTTATATGTCATACTCTGTGTCTGAGAGTTGTATTGACACGAAAGAGTAATGGTAATATCTCCAGTAATTGTAGATGCGTTACCCAATGGTGAATTGTTTGCCACATTAAGAACTAATGAGCCATCGCTAGAACTATTTCCAGCAGTATTGCTAGATACTGTTATACCATTAGCTGGTAAACCAGAAACAGACGCAGTTACCGGAATTCTTGTAATCCCAGCATAAGCGTAGAATGGGATATTGATTGTCTTTGCTTGTGCAGTATTTCCATTAGATTTGCATGGTAAAACATCCTAATAATTACCAAGCCCCATAGAAACACCATTTAATCCATCTGCACCATTCTGCCCAGTTGCACCATCTTTTGTTATTACAACCGTTTGTTCATCAAGAGTAGCAGTTGTGCCACCGGCGGCATATAGCGTAGTTTTTATAATTGTAACACCGGCCGATGGAGTCCATTGTTTACTTGATTCATTTGATGAGCTAGTATATACAGTTGAATAACTGGTTCCACCGTTATTGGATTCTTGGATTACAAATCTTCCTTGGTATACAGTTTCTGAACCATTGCCAATTGTTTTCCAACTCGAAAACGTTACAGTAGATGGAGTATATGCACCAGATATGTCTTTGTTGATTGTTAAGGCGCTAGACTTAAGTTCATAAATAACAGCATCCTAACCATCCGCACCCATCTTTGATTTTGTAATCGTATATCTAACAGTTAATGTTGAGTAACCTTGTTGTGAGCAAACGAAATCACAATAACTTGTATCATCTGTTAACGCAGAAGGTGTAAACACATGAGTTGTAGAATTATAACTTCCAGTCAGCCCGGAACCAAGTTGAGTTGTTATCGTCCATGCACTCGTTACATCTGCTCCACCTTCGAAAATATAGAGCTATGTTGTCGATCCATTCCATGACGTTACATTACCACTTGCGTCACAGGGTACATAGTGGGTGCTATTTGACAACTGTGCTGTCAACGTTGCGTTACCAGCAGTACCATCATATATTTTGGTAATTTCATGCATGTCATACACGGTGTTATCTGTGGTAACAAGCTTAATAACAGCAGATCTATTGTTTAACCATATGTTTGCCTCATTAGCAGCAACAACTAAAGTATTACCAGAATTAGACGCATTGTTTGTAAGTGGGAAAGCTTCAAACGTACCATCTGATTTCTTATATTGCCATTGTGACACAGAAGCATTCGTAACATTTGCAGTTAATGTAATAGAACCGCTTCCAACCAAATTACGATCCGTATCATACAAAAAAGTATTTTCGCCAGTTATATAAGCCGACTTTAATTCTGTGGCCTACGAAACAAGTGTATATGTTAAACTGGTTTCTGTATCAATTGCAGCACCAACATTTGGGTCTGTATATGAAACATGACATATATAAGTTATAAGGTTGGTCGTGCCGCTAACTAGCTAATTTGCAGAAACCGTAAGTACACCACCGTTTACAGTTTCATTTGCGCCAAGCGATGTAGCAGCAGATGTGCCGACTTTTTTTGTATATGTAATTGTAAGACCAGACGCATTCAATGCAAGAGTGCTGCCATTATACTAAATTACTGGCGTTATAACTAAATTGGAAGTTGACCAGTTTGGCAAATATACTCCTGTATTTGGGTTATATACTACAGTTGTTGGTTGTGAGCTTGTGCAATACAACAGAATCTAACCCAAATCTGTGTAATCTCTGACACTAACTGATGCAAAACTTTTTATATTTGCCACTAATCATTCACCTCCATTCGATGATACACTCACCCCATTCGCTTCAAAGCAGCATTCAAAATCTGCTTCGATATTAACATCGCTACTTGTTAATGTTATTGATTTTGTCCCAGTTGAGTGATTCTGATTCCATGCAGTATCTCCATATGAATCGAGAGATTTTCTTTTCCACGTAAAATATTGAGCATCCCATTCGCTCGTCACATCAACCGAGTTGTAATATAATTTTGCGTTCAACGTGATACTACCGCCACGTAAATTTTTACCATTAGGTGTTTCTATATATAAACGATACGAAGCATCATCTACTGCGCTACTAAGTTCGCCCAATGCTTGTTCAGTTCCTTGTTTAAATGTCGTATATTGTACGCCCCAAAGGTTGCCACTGCCATCATATACCGATGTAATGTCAATGCCACCTTGAGCGTTTGGCTCAATTACATTAAACGCCAACTTGCCCTTTTGGATTGTGCCGTTCGTTATCATATTATTAATAATAGTATTATTAGGGATTCCGCTTTGTGTAATCCCATTCTCATTAAATAATGCGCTAGTGCCATCGGCACCACGGACAATAAAGTTAAAATCACCGTTACCATCTTGACCAATCTAAACGCGAACATTCCCATTATCATCGTAGAATTGTTGTGTCGCACCCTGAAATGCAATAGCCGGATCGCCGCTTTGAGATATAAGTACAATCTAATCGGCAGAAGCAGTATGAGTCGCCAAATCTCCAACAGTTAAATTACCAGCTACTAAATCATAGAAATAACCAGTTTGTGCTTTTGCCTCAATAGAAGTATTGCTAACGCTTTGAAGATATTGAACAAAAGCATGGTTTGCTGTCAGTTCATCAAAATCGCCTTCTTCCGCATCAACAAGCGCCGCAATAACTGTGCCAGCACTAACTTCGTCAACCTCAATAAGACCAGAATTTAAATACTATATAAACGCACTATCAGCGGTTAACTCATCAAAATCGCCAGCCGACGCTGCAACCAAACCAGCGGTAACAACACCAGCGACATCAACTCTATCGGCATTAATTGTACCAGATGTTATCTAGTCCGCATTAATCTCAGCCGTTGAAATAACTCCTTCTGCGATAGTAGTAATTGAATTTGTACCAACCGTAATAATATTATTTACATTTAACCTACCAGTATCAATTGTCCCAGATGTAATTTGACTAGCAGAAATTTCTGCCGTACTAATAGCTCCTTCGGCAATCGTAGTAATCGAGTTTGTCCCGACAGTAATAATATCCCCAACATTTAATCTTCCAGTATCAATCGTTCCGGAAGTAATCTGCGATGCGGATATCTCAGCAGTTGAAATAGCGCCTTCTGCAATCGTGGTAATTGAATTTGTCCCAACAGTAATAATATCTCCAACATTCAATCTCCCAGTATCAATTGTTCCAGACGTAATTTGATCCGCAGATATATTTGCAGTTTGAATTAATTCCTCAGTAATCTATGTGCCGCCAACAGTTATAATTTTCGCCGTTAACTCACTAATATCCGCATTATCTGCTTGCAACATTTTTGTGGTAATGAAGTTAGAACTAATATAATTAGAAAACAGTTCTTCAAATTCAGCCGTAGTTCCAGTTATCTTACCAACATTAATATCCATGTTACTGACAATGCCGCCGACAGCACTAGTAACTGCTGAATTATTAGTCCCCATATAACTTGAGAACGTTGGAGAATTTAGCAACTTTAACACCAACGCTGCATCAACATTAATTTGATTATCCGTACCAGATTTTTTACTAATAGAAGATGTAATTTGGTTTTTGGTTGACGTATTCGCCTAATCAAGAATCGCCGTAAAATCGTTACGCTTCGACTTATAATTAGTCATTGTCGTAAATTCTAGGCTGATTGTTGGCTCAAGCATTAACGGATTTAATGTGATAGAAGAAAGGCGAAGTTTAACCTAGTAATCATCCCTAAATGATATACGGATAAAGTTGCCAACATGCAAATCACCATGCCAATCGTGAAATTCTGGCATAAGCAGAAGATTGTCCTATGTTGTACTCCATGTGTATTGTGGATGTGATTCCACATACAATTCTTCCATCGCATCAAGATATAACTAGTATTCTGTATCAACAATCTACTGATTCGTTGAGATAGAAGTAGTAAAGATGTCTTGATTAACATAATCGGTATGGATGTAGTATTTATCAAGAAGCTTTAATTCTTCTTCTGTAAATACTTCTCCATTGCTACCAACCCAATTCTCAATCTTAACATCATCTTTTATCTCATCCATATCTTCGATGATTCCGTCTAGGATTTCCTGCGCATCATCTACTTCCTATTGCCTTACTTCGATCTCGGCCTAGACAGACTCCAGTGCGGCTTTATATTTCAGATATTTTGCCTCAGTTTCATCATCATATTGTGTACCATCAGAACTTTCATATCCTTTTAGCGTTGAGAATGTACCGAAATATGATTTTTCAAAGTTTTTTAATTCTTCCAAACCATATAAATAGCCATATGTTTCGAAATCAAACAGATAATTATCAAGAAATTCTTTTTGGTTTTTTACGTTTGTACGCTTTGCTATTTCTTCCTATGTCATTCCACCTTCTGTAAAATGACCATCAATAATCCATCTATTTAATAGCGCAATATCAATTTGACCAAGCCTAGCATCAGGGTATGTCTATTTATATGAATCCTCAAAATCATATTCATATTCATCTGATTCCTACCCCTACTAAAACTCAATATGGCTTATTGCTTCATCTTCCTCATTGTCTGGAGACGACAACACTATATCAATTAAGCTTGAGTAAACTGGCCAATCAACAGAAGCTTGCATCTTTTCAATATCAAATACATATTCGCCATTTTCATCCTTGATTGGTTCATCGTTTTCATCTGTTTGTGCATAAATAACATTATGCTCAAACGCATAGCGCAATGCCCTCATATTGGCTTTCTCATTGATAAGTTCGTCTTCTGTCATCGTTTTATATTGATTGCCATCGGCGACATCAGACGGTACACGGTATATCAATTCATTAACAGTATCAGTCTAATTGCGGAAGTTAACAGAAAGAGCCATATAATCTTGGCGCTTATCTTCTCTATCATTTTTCCATGCGTTGTATTTATCTATAAACTCCTATGAGAAATGTTCGCCAGGATTTTCCATAAAGTATGAGATATCTTCAATTTGATTCTCACCGAAGTTAGCCTCAGTAAAATCTAATTCTTCGCCGCCTTGTACATGAAACACCGTATGTAAATCACGGTCAGAAGACCTCTTCACATCGTTTTGTACATTGCGAAAACTTAAAAAGATATTTGTGTCATATCCTATATTGTTAACATTATAAGCATTAACAATATAATTATCTGTGTCGAACACAAAGATGCAGCGGAAATATTGAGCAACTTGCTACGTTAAGAAAGAGTAAACATCCTATGAATCAACTTGGAAGAATCCAACTTTATTAGCAAGAGGGATTTTGTCATCTTCAAGGTCTGAATTTAAATCCACATATGGATCAACAAAACCGACGCTCCATCCGTGTTCATGAAGTATTAACCAAAGCAGAGATAATTCGTGCTGACGTTTTAACTCTGTTTGAAGAATCTCAAGGCCAGTATAATCTTCAGATGCTTCATCATCTGGGTTTATTTTAGAGTTAATATGCCATTCATTATTATCATCGAGTGTTATTCTCCAACACCCATAGTTAACACCTTTTGATGCAATGAATGATTTTAATGCATTAACAGATCCATCTGTATGCGAGAATTCTTCTATTGCAGCTTCAAGCGCCGATGTATCACGGTAGAAGAGTACCTAATCACGAAAAGCATTATAACCATTGTTATCAAATGTATTATCGGTGGCAAGCATTTCTTTCGAATATATTTCACCAGAGTTAATATCAAAGTCCACAAGGTCATATTGCTATAATTCGATTTCAAGCGACTCGGCACGAACCGACTTAGTTTCAACAGTGCCATCGTTGTCAATTTCCGGCTCTTCGTTTATTTTAAACCAACCGTGATATGGCAGATATATTTCATAATGGCGCTGAATTTGCTCATAATACTGTGTCTCAACGCCATTTCCTTCTCTATCATCTAATATCCTATCAACAGTAAATGTCAGTTCACTTGTATTGTTTAAATTCTTGGTCAACGAACACGAATCTTCTTGAACGCCATTTATTACGCCGAGAATTCGCTACCCAGGTTTCGCAAGATATAACCTATTCGAATCGATTCTGTCTTCGTCTTGAAATTTTGTATACTTATATCCCTGAAAGAAAGACATGTCACGATATTCGTTGGTGGTAATATCATAAACATAAATCCTATTCTTATCTAAATCTCTGTAATATGTTCCTTCTTCTGGTTCTACTCTAGTACCAGGGTCATTTCTAACAAGTCTGAATTCCAGTCTTGCGACTAGATATCCGTCAAGCATCCTCATTAATAATCACCGACCTTTCTCGGCTCACGATATTTAATCGTTGCTGTGCCAGTGCCAATGAGTGTTACTGTGTTTTCTCCATTGCACAATTTGGGCCAGTATATATAATCAGCATCGTCAATACCCAAATCCTAAAAGGATACAAGACCAGAGTGATCCTAAATAATTGAGCGCATTGAATCTATTGTCGTAGTATCCTACACACGAAGGCTTAATGTCATAGATTCGCTCTATGTCACATCATTTGACACAGTGAGTGTAAAATCGGTGCGTATTAAAGACCTATCCGCAGTTGAAGTTACTTCAATTATCGGATAAATTTCGCGGTATTTCTCGGCACTATTAACGGTAAACGTTGTACTCCCATTTGTAATCGTCTATTCAATTTCATGCGTCCATGCAAACGGCGAATCAGTTTGGAATGTGGCCGAAAGTCCCATAATTTCTCCGTCAATTATTTGTGGCTACACATCAGAAAAAACTCCGAAATAATCATATTTGCTATTTAATATCTTTTCTGTATTAAGCAGTACAGTATAAGAATTTGTTAATGGCTATTCACTTGTAAATGATCCTAACCAAAAATTCGTTTTAATACTGTTATATTCCTAATTATCAACTGCAAGTGAACGTATACATCCAATAAAATCATTGTCGTTAATTAATAGCGAATAATAACCATCGTATTTATATATCATACACAGAATCGGCGGCGTTTTTTTCTAAATCACATGTCCTTCGCCGTCATACTGTGGCACATTATCCACGTTACCAACCGCAGTTTCGCCAGAAATGGAATACGTTACTGGATAATAGCCTTCTGCCTAAATTGTAATAGGTGCATTCTAATTCATGGTAATTAAAACCATACTCTCCGTACTATCCCTTTCAAAATCGTAATCATACATATGGAAAAGTTTGGGATAATCCGGAGATGTCAGCCAAGCATTTATCTCGTTAACTTCGTCCTCAGAGAACACCATCGTGGACTGGGTAGTGTATTCACATGGATCTTTAATAAATTGAATATTAAATGTTAATACATCGTTCCACCGTGTACCCATGTGACCAACACGATTTCGATATCTATTTAATGAACTATGAAGAACTTCTCGACTAAGCCCAAACGTTACATCATCGTTTTGTTCCAATCCAGCGATTGCAAGCTGAAGTGACTAAGAGTCTCTATTATCGTATGTGAAATATTTTCCGTACATATATAACCCCCTTTCCATATAGAAATAGAAGAGTGCGCTTTGACACGCACTCTTCCTATATTAATTATCGAATCCCCTATTTCTTGGATTCACGTACAAAGTCTTTAGTTACAAATTTGATGACATTCTTCTGGAAGTCTCTATCGTTAACAAGCGACCTACCAAGATTCTCAAGCCGTGGCATAACGCTTTCATCAACATTGCCTTCGATGTGGAATAATGAATCAAAATGCATTTCAACAGTTTGAGACATGTTACTAGTAACATCACTATTAGAAACAGATCCGCCGCCAGATTCACCCCACTTACCAACAAATGGATTAGTGATGAATTTATCAGGCGAGATGGCTCCCCATTTAAATAAATTATCAGCAAGATTTGCCGGTATGACAGAATCATTTGCTTTAAGCGGCGTGAGAATAGCGTTATCCTGCGGACGGATAATCATCTCCGAACCAATCTTATCCCAGTCTTCATTTGTCCATGCAAGAAGATCTTTGGATAAATTCTTAACACCTTTCTTTAATCCAATAGCCGATACAATTCTCTAATACTCTTCCTAAAGTTGTGCTAATTCATTCCTAGCTATTTCTCTTTTATTTCTTGCATCTTCTATTTTAGCCTATAACTAGTCTTTTTTAGCCTATGTTGCACCACTCTTAGCGTTTTTCCATCTAGTAATCTTGTCAGTTAGTTCATCAATTCGAGCCTATTTCTACACTATTTCATCTTGTACTTGTTGTCGCTAACCAATAGAATACGTAGCTTTAGTTTGTTCTTGCGCCTATTGTTGTTGTGTTACTACTGGCTAAGTAATAGAATTCATTAACGTATCTACCGTGGTAAGCTAAGAATTATTTTGTACATCTCCAGCGACATTTTCTTCGCCCTTTGCGGTTTCGCCATCAACAGTTACATTTATACCATCTGAATCTTCCAATATAGAATTTAGTTTTTCAATTTTTGAAGTAACGGTAGAAATCTTATCCTATAAATCTAACTATAGTTTTTTATGCTCCTCACTAAGTTCCTCGTCATAACCATACTTACTGACAAGTTCACTATATCGCTTATTGTCATCAATCTATTGCTACCTATATTTCTCAAGTTCTTCTTCTAATTCCGCTATCTCATCTTTTATCTCTTGTTTTTGTGCATCATCAAGCTTGATGGAACCAAGAGAAACTTCGATAGCCCTAAGCTATTCCTCAATATCGTTGCCGAGAGAATCTTTAACGATAGATAACGTAGTATCAATATTGCTAACTTCGGAATCTGGAGTACGGGCATCAATAGCTTTTGTTATGTCTAATTGGGAAAGCCCAGTCTTATTGTCAATTTTGACACCGATATTTTCTAATAACTTCTTTACTCCACCTTCGCCAGAAAGTGAATCAATTACGGCTTCAGTGGAATCATGAAGAGTGGTAGCGTTTTCAACGACAATCCCATTAATGATTGCAGCCTCGTCAACATGGTTCGTCTCAAGCTATCCAAGCATTAAACTAGCCGTATCTTGTAATGCATCAAATTTACCGTTGATAATATCAATAGCTTTATCTAATGCTTTCTGCATATCTTCAGAAAGCTTATCATAACCTTCTTGCTGAATCTCAATGCTATGCTGATATAAAGTATCTTGAAGGTCTTCTTGCTTTTCAGATAATTCGGCCTAGAGTTTGGTACGACGGGCAATCGCTGCGTCATTAGTCACACTTTGTAAAGCATTTATTTGTGCTTGTAATTGAGAGATGTCTTTATTCTTCTTGCGAAGATTTCGATCCCAATCGTAGTATTCTTTCTTTGCGCTTAATGCATCTTTACGGCTTTGGATAAGATTCTATAAAATATCGTTTTCTTTTGTTATCTAATCAATATAGAGATCTGCTAATTTTGTCTAATCATCGAATAAAGAAGCCGAAGCATCTTGAATGATATTAATCTATTCATCCATGGCTTCGTTATATTCTTCTAGGCTAATAACGTGATTATCAAGTTCTTCGCCCAACTTATCCATCGCAGCTTCCGCATTACGTATCTTCTTTTCTGCGACATCCATCTATTCGGCAATTAATGCAATCTACGCATATCCACGTTCAGTAACCTAACCGTCTTCATCGAAAATTTCGCCGTCTCTGATAAAACTGTTAATATGATTAAGATCGGAAGTAATCTTGTCAAGCTAATCATTTAACTCTTGATATGGCTTCCAACGAAGAGTCCGAATTGAATCTTTAAGGTCTTCGTTAGCAGATAAGAGAGATAAAATAGCAGACTCATCTTCTGTAATCTTTCCATATAACTCTTCATAAGCTTCGCTATTTACTTCATATCCGAATTTAGCGATTTCTTTTTGTTTGTCTTTAATATCTTCATAGTACTTAAGAATTAACTCATTGTTATATTCTGTCTATTCCATATATGGGGCTTCACTTTGCTTAGTAGAGACACCATATACAGCGGTAGTACCGCGCTTTTCAAGAAGAGATGCTACCGCACCCAATTTATCAACGAATGATTTAACACGGGTAATAAAGTACCCACGAATCGTGGAATCAAGATCATATATTGTATGCTATAACTCAAGTTCCGCAGTTTGAGATTCTATTAATGATTTATTTATCTCTTCAAGCTTAGTTTTAGCAGCTTTATATTCATTTGATTCTTTATCATCAGTGCCACTCGCATTAGTACCAAATACATTCTCCGCTTCGATTTGTTTTAGCTATTCGTAATATGCTTTTGCTTCCTATTCTAAAGATTTGGTTATTTCACTCTAACGATTTAATTGCTTATTAAGTTCATCTCTATCAACAGTATTAACAGATCTGCCAGCGGTTTTATAATATTCAACCGTTGCCTCGGAAGATGTTTTAACGGCCTCAATGTAGTCAACCAGAGTTTCAAATTGTTCAGTTATATTATCAAGCTTTGTCTACGCTAATTCTTTAAGCTATTGCTAAAGCTCATAAACCGCATCACGACAATCAAGCGCTTTTTCGTACCAAGTCTGGTAGTCTTTGATGAATGTACGTTCTTTTTCGTTATATTCATTTATATCAATAGTACCATCTTTAATTTTATTGATAATTTTTTGGGCTTTATCGGCGCTTAATAATTTTGTTTTACCAGATGTGGCTTTATTATAAACCTCTTGTGCTTGCTTATAATACCTCTGCTCACCAGCCTAATTATTTGCAATTAGATTTCTGGTCTCAGCCATCGCTATACTGATCGAAGCATTCTTTTCTAGATATCCAACGGCATTTTCCGCCTTTTTAGTAGCATTGTCTATCTTGCGTTGAATTCTATCCAACCTTACTTCAATCCAGTCAAATAGTTTTTCAACCCACTTTTCGAATGCATTCTTCTTATCTGAACTTCCAGATTTACCCTTACCGGTAGATCCACTCTTCCCACCACCGCTAGATTGATTTTTGGAAGCGCTTGTGTTCTTTTTCTTTTTTCCACCGCCTCCACCGCCTTTATATGCAGACATACCATTGGTGGTTCCACTAGCGTGGGCAACTAATCTTCCAGAACGAGCGGTTTTCCCTGTGCGGATTAAATCTGCCGTCTACTCTGCATTGAAAATAATATCATCTTTACGCAAGTCTTCAACGTGAGGCCCACCAGGAATCAATTCCCAAACTCCATCACGAACCCGGGATTCCTAGCCTATCTCGTTCACAAGAGCAGATTCATTCTTACCAACAGTCCAATCTTTTCCATTTGCATAAGCACTGCCAAGTGCGTGTGCAGTACCAATCGCACTCCCACCTTCATTAATCGTTACTTTCTTCGTTGTAAGCGTTACTGTTTTATCCTATAATCTCTGAATCGCCTATCGGATATTATCAATTATAGTTGTAGCGCCGTCTGTAATTACATTAATTCTAGGAGTTGCAACCACGCCACTTAACGAAGATAATTGCCCTCTTACCTAATTAATTTTATCAAGAGCCGCAGTATTATTAACTGTAACTTTTGCAGTGCCGGATGTTTTATTTAATCCAGATACCTATTGTGATGTTTCATTTACCGCTTCTTTGGCATCACTATTATCAATACCTATCTTTTGTTTGATTTTTTCTCCAAAACTTTGTACCTTCTAAACAATAGGTTGTGTAATTGGATTGCTTTCTAACTTCTGTCTAATTTTTCCAACAAGTGAAGAAACTTTGTCTCTGCCTTTAATGTCCATATAAACATCATAGTCTTTACCAGTAATTGCCTCAATCATGGTTTGGAACTATGTGTCATCTATATGTATAGCCAAATCGTATTTTGATGGCAGATTCTAAATCTATTGAATATACTCATCAACTTCAGAACTATCTACATCGACTCCAAATGTTCTTGCGATGGACTAGCGATCTCCAGCCTATGCCCATTCTCTTAACTAAGCTTCAGTTGCTTCTTGATTTTCAATTTTAGTTTGTATATCTAATTGAATAGTTGCGTCTTTTTCAAGCTTGTCGAGGTACTCCTATACCTCTGTATCATCTGGAGAAATCTGCGCCTTCAATTCGCCAATTTCACTAATCTAAGTCTGGAGCTCATCTTTGGTCATACTATTATAATCTGGTTCAAGATTTATCTAGTATTCATCGCCAGATTCTTTTTTAAGCGATTGAAGAATTTCTTCAAGTTGAGATTTGCCATTTGCTAATTCCTATGGTAGTTCCGCAACGCCAGGAAATTTAATTAATCCCATGGCACTGAGTGCGTCAACTAATAGATTAGCATCTTCATAACCAACATTAAGAAGATCGCAAATCTATTCTAATGGTTTTTCTCCCGCAGACCACTCGCCATCCGCATGACCAATTGCTTTTAATTCATCTGCGGACATCCTATGAATACTATTGAGTAATTCGCCAAGATGTCCATCCTTTCCATACCTATCTTTAAGCTAATCAATAAGGTTCTTGTATTTTTCCGTATCTTCTTCCGAAATCCCCATCTCTTCGGCAGTTAATGATTCTTTAACGGTGCCTTTTTTAAATCGAGATTCATAATCTTTCTGTGATTCATCTGATAGCTAGAATATACCTTGGTCTGCCAATTCTTCGTTTAATGTATATCCATATGTTCTTGCGTCTTTTTTAGCCTAGTCAATTAAGGCTTTCTTTGCTTCTTTGCTTGTTCCTTCTTTCTGATAGGTTTCCTAAAGCTAAGTCAATGTATCGCCAAGGTTAGCAAAAGCTTCGCGCTTATTTTCTTTATCCGTATTTAACCAATCCTTACCATATTGGTTTACTCTGTCTATGCGCTCTGCGATTTCATTTATAACTTCAAGCTATTTTTCGAGTTCTTCTGTTGTGCCACCATTAGCAAGCATGTCATTATAAATCTGCATCTGCTATTCTAAATCGCCTTGTAACCCAGATACCTTAAGTTGCCGTTCGGTTTCAGACCCAACAAAATCAAGAGTAAAATCATACTCTTCGAGTTTGCCCATCATGTCGCCAAAGAATTCAACGCCCATACCAAGTTTATGAGCAGCCTCATTCATATCATCGACTTTAATTGTCCAGTATCCATCAGCATCCTATGAAGCATAATCATACTTCTTTAAATCTTGTAAGAAATTATCAGTACCGACATCGCCGTCCTCGGTGAAATAACGATCCAATTTAGCCTTTGCGGCCTCGTATGCCTCATATGTACTACGCCCCCATTCGTCAGCATAAGCAGTCCATTCCTTGAAATCGTCTGTGCCAACTAATCCTTTATTATATGCTTCTTTATAATTCTTATATCTAGTATAATTAGCATCATAATTTGCACCAGCATTTGCAGTTCCTTCAGCAAGATCCATCATATTCTGATGAGATAATGCTTTCTACATCTATTCATATTGAGCAAAATACTGTGACTACGTCTATAAAAGTGATTCAAGCTTTTGTTGAAGAGCAGAATTGCCTGGATTTTTATTGAGAGCTGCTTGCGTGGCATCAATCTCGGACTTTAAGTTAACTGCTTGTAATTCAAATTCTGCTTCGGTTAATTCTTGTAACGCTTGAGTATTAATTTTAACGCCATCAGCGGTATTGTAAAACGCATCAGATACATCGAAATTCTTGCCAGTTAAATCTGAAAATCCAGATAGAAGAGCATTAATTGTTTCAGTTGACAATCCGGTTTCAGACATTGATTCAGATAGGGCAGTAGAAATAGTACTTGCAAGTTGGGTAGCCTAATCATAGACAAGAGTATCCATAGTAGAAGACCAATCATAAATCGAATCGCTCAACGAATCAATTTGATCTTGATAATCACGCCATGCCGATGCATTGTCTTTGACTGATTCTTGCTCTTTTTTAAGGTTTGAAATTTGCTCACGAGCATTACTAATTAAATCACGATACGTTTGCTTACTGGCTTTTTGATGTTTCTATTCTGCCACCGTAAGATTACGTTGAAGCTACGTTGCTTTCTCCTAAAGAGCGTTGATATTCTATTGATATTCAATATTATCATTCTACTTAGCAGATTGCTCATCTGAAGTGGCAGAAGATGCGGCGGAAAGAGCATTAGCAAGCCATTCCTATGCCCATTCCGGATTACTCTCTGCATAATTATCGGCAAGTTTTTGCCACTCACCTGATAATGCTAATTGAGCAGTGGCGCGCATAGCATATGCTTTCGCCAAATTATCATATAACGACTAGTCTGCCATACCCTCGCCCACTATAGCTTCTGCTTCTGCTATAGCATTTTCAGCCTAAGTTACGGCATTTTCTTGTTTGGCTAATTCATTTTTAGCAGCATTTGTGTTTGCTTCAATTGATTCCTTTTGTATTTGAAGAGATTCAACTTGCGATTCGTTGTATGCCTTCTCGGCAGCAAGGACTTCTTGCTACGCAGCTTTATATTCATCCGAAGACTTGTCATCAATTCCAGACAACCTATCATTAGCATTTTTTAATGCGCTACGTCTTAGCCGTTCTATTCTCTTTGAAGTTTCATATTCATCACGATAGTCTTCTGGAGATATGGTTTGTCCACTTGCTTCTTTTAATGAACGAGCAGAGGACTAAGTCTAGAGTCTATTCTATTCACGCTCAATCTACTTTTCAATTTCGGATTTGCCAAGAACGAGATCCCAGATAACTTTTAATTCATTATACTTCGCAAAAATCTAATCCGCATCACCAGAAAACTCATCCTGCATCATCAGACTATAGAGAATGGTTGTATTAAGTTCTTCTCCTCCTGCCGCAAGGCGAGAACGCAAACCTTCAACCTATGCGTCAAATTCTGAAGCTACTTCGTCTTTAAACTATTTACCTTTAACTCCAGACCCTTCGACATATTTGGCTCTTAAAGTATCAATTGATACACTCAAATCTCCATACTAATCAATCATATTTTGAATCAGAGTTCTAGTCTATTCTTTGCCTTCTTCAGACATGCCTTCCATGCCTTCGCGAATCTTTTGAATCCATTCGTCAAGTTCTTTAAATGCGGCAGCAGATATAGATTCGGTTGTAAACTCAGTTAAATCTGGGAATGTATTCTGAAGCTTGACCATTTCTTCGGCGGTGAGGCTACCTTCGTTGCGAAGAGTCTCAAGCGCACCAGCAAGAGAGGAGAGCTTTGATTCATATTCTGATGCGGAGTCTTTATAAGATTCATCTCCGAAAAGATCGGAAAGAGTATCGGTTGATTCTATAGGCTTGGTTGATTTGGCATCCTCGAACGCCGCCTTCAATCCATCCCATGTTTTATAAGCACCTTCCTTAACCAAATCAGCATAAATACGAAGATCATCCAGAGATAACCCATAGAATTCTTCATAATCAATCTTATCACCGAGTTCACCAATTACATCGGTCTATGCAGATTTTATCTCTTCGAATATATCGCCAAATCCATATAGATCAAGCCATGTTTTATATTCGTCTCCATGACCAAAGATACCCTAAAGCACCTCTTCGACCTACATTTGGAATTTACTTGCGCTAATCTTGCTTGTATCTATCTCAAATAGTCCATTTATAGCCTCTTTTGAATCATCGGATAAATCATTGATAGTTCGTATTAATTCTCCATAAATATATGGGACAATCTATCCCTCATATTTTTTCGTAATAACATCTAAATCAAGACTATCGAGATTTGATAAAATTGCGCTTTGGATAGCGTCATTCTATGCGCCAAATATATCTGATGTGGACAGATAATTACCTATAATATCTCTTATTGATTTCGACTAATCTTTAACAAAAATATCATTAGCGGATATTTGATTCTATATCTCTTTAATATCAGATGCTATTGCATTACCAGAAGCATTAACAGAAGATTCTATTATACTATAAACCTATTCTTGAATCTCTTGTAATGTCTTCTCCTCAAGATATTCTAGACCACCTAAAGTTGGAAAAGTAAAGGCTTCACCTTTATTTGGGGATGTGTCATTGCTTAAAGACACTCCATATCTACCCAAAACATCTATTAATGCATCTTCTAGTTCTTTCGTATAACTTTCAACAGTAATTGCAGAACCATTAATAGACAATAATTTGTTGTTTTCGCCATTACGCTTAATACTTGAAACATCCGACTATTTTTTATTCAGCTAATCTAATTGATTCTATAAAGACTCTCTTTCATTCGTATATCTAGTTATCTGTGCAATTATTCCATCATAATTTGCCTATGCGTTTTCACCTATTCCAACATTTGCCGCAAGCTTCTCGGCCTCATACATTCTTAATAATGATGCTTCTGCTTCTGATGCACTATTGCTAAGATTTAGAATAGCATTACCCTAATTATCATACCCTTTGACCAATGATGGGAACTAATCTGCAAGCTAATTGCAAATATTAAGGTATTCTTCGTATTCTTCCGTAGATAAACTTGCCCTCTCATTAGTTGACTAGTTAACGCCTCTATGATATTTAGAATATTTTTCCGCAATCTAATCAACAGAATCTTCAAGAGTCTTGATAGCTTCGCCTTCTGGCGCAATTTCAACACCAATTTGAACTACTGCGTCTTTCTTATCATTTAATTTTGATACTATATCATTAATATTATCCGCAGCTTCTTTGCCATTTTCAATAAGCTTTTGCTATTTAAGTAAGGTGTTGTCTAAAATAAACTGAATTCCTTTAAATGCCAAATTTAGCGCAACCGTAATTGCAATCGTAGACAACAAAGTAGAAGTTAATCCAGCAAAACCAGTTTTCAATACATTCAGCGCAGAACTAAACCCAGTTGTTGCAGTCTATGCTTCGCCGGCATATTTTACATAGTTTTCAATATTCTTAACTGGAATTGAATCATCCTATAAGAATGACTTCATCATCTTATCGGTGATATTATGTTTCTTAAAGAATCCTTCCCAGTTTACAAGTCCATTTTCGATGGCTTCCTATGAAATATTTTTACCTACTTTAGCAAAAATATCAGATGCATTAGTAGATACCTCAACCATTGTTTTCTGGGCGCTCTTTTTAAAACTATCAAAAATAGTTGAGAATCCATCTTTAGAACTAAAACCAAATAATCCAAGTCCATTCTTTTGCATAAGAACAGCAGAAATAGTACCAATAATGGTTGGGAGAGTTCCAGCTGTTTTTACGATTAAATTAACTAATTCTAGTATCTTGGTTAGTCCACTAACAACAATTTTTATAGAATCAGAACTAATAGCCGTAGAAATTAATTCTTGGACTCTATTTTGTAGCTACGTCGTCTTTGCTTCAATAGAATCAAGATAGATATCTAACTCACGTTGACCAACGCCTTGAGAATTCTTTGACGTTTCGTATGCTTGCTCCAATAAATCTGGATTCTAAAGAATTGATGCAAGAATATTACTACGAGTTTTACCAGCAAGAAGTTCAAGAAGAGCATTTGATGTATTTGTACCCATTTCATTATCTTTGGCTACAATATCATCATATACTCTAGAGATATCTAAGAGAATATCGCATGTATTACGAAGTC
>Ga0310696_10000400_pt1 | contig 70409 bp, 73 predicted proteins | sample AusTroGonzalo_MG_4_FD_203885 | JGI IMG/M metagenome (GOLD analysis project Ga0310696, IMG submission 203885) | Bovine rumen microbial communities from tropical cattle in Woodstock, Queensland, Australia - Gonzalo_02 (v2) (version 2) | ecosystem: Host-associated > Mammals > Digestive system >...
CAGAGTGTGGACCTTCGCGCAAGGAATCCTGGGGAAAAGTGTACGGAGGGTCCAGAGTGTGGACCTTCGCGCAAAGAATCCTGGGGGAAAGTGTACTGAGGGTCCAGAGTGTGGACCTTCGCGCAAGGAATCCTGGGGAAAAGTGTACTGAGGGTCCAGAGTGTGGACCTTCGCGCAAAGAATCCTGGAGAAAAGTGTACGGAGGGTCCAGAGTGTGGACCTTCGCGCAAGGAATCCTGGGGGAAAGTGTACTGAGGGTCCAGAGCGTGGACCTTCGCGCAAAGATTCCTGGGGGAAAGTGTACTGAGGGTCCATGTGATGGACCTTCGCGCAAGGAGATGCCCGGTCGGGGCCGGGCATGACGGGAAGGAGATCCCGGATCCAGTCCGGGATGAGGGAGGGTTAGGTTCAGGCACGACGGGGGGAGGTTAGCGGAGGGACGAAAAAACCCGCTCCGGTGAGGGAGCGGGGGAATGTTTTGGGAACGGATGATTATTTCTTGGTAAATACCAATGAGTCCTGTCCGTTAAAGCCGCCTTGTACACCGGAGAAGGTCATCTTGTTGCCGCTGATGGTTCCGGTTATGGTAGAAGTCTCTTTGGAAAGCAGATTCTTACCGGTTAGGGAAACAGTATTGCCGGAAAGCTTGTAGGTGCCGTCGAACGGCCCTTCTTTCTGTTCTTTTCCCAGGTACGTATAAGACAGGCTTATGGTATAAGTGCTTTCCTGGAAAGAGAGGGTGAAATTATAAACGACTTGCTCTTCAGAGTCCTGAATATTCTGGGAAGCAACCCAAGTGGTACCATTCAGACCTTTGCTGGGATCGAAATCCTTCTGGCAAGAAACCAGTGACAGAGCCACTACAACAGTGGCGGCGAAAAATGCAAGAAAGTTTTTCATAATTTATTATAAATTTAGTCGCGCAAAGGTAATACTTTTTTTTCTATTTGCTAGAAAATCAGTAACTTTACCTCATGAACAGCGCAACTTTTCTTATGCTTTTCCTGTGCCTGTCCTTGGGTACGGCATGGGGACACAACCGCGAAATAGAGCAAAAACTCCGGGAGGTGGACGCCACCCTGGAGAAGAAGGCCGATTATGACGCCAGCAAGGAGGAGAGGATCAACCGGCTCAGGGGAGACCTGCGGGACGCCGTGGACGAAAGCGGCCGGTGGGAAGCCACTTACCACCTGTACGAGGAATATGCCAGTTACAAGTACGATTCGGCCTATAACTATGCCCTGGCCCTGGGCGAGTTGGCGGCCAATTCACCTATTCTGGACCTGGTAGCCGAGGCCGAATTGGCCAAGGTCATCTGTCTCATCAACGCCGGATTGTTCAAGGAAGCCTTCGACACGGCTGGCAAAATCTCGGAAGACCAACTCTCTTCCCGTGCCCGGCTCAATTATTACAGGACGATGGTGCGGCTCAACTACTCGGCCAGAGGATATGCCCAGACCGAACCGTACTGGGACCAGTACTCGCGGGCCGGAGAATATTACAGCCGCAAAGTTTTGGAGACCGTTCCGGAAAATTCCCGTATCTGGCATGAGTATAACGCCAATTTCCTGATGGAAAACAGGCAGTTCGAGGAAGGCGTGGAGGAATTTACCGCCCTGCTGGAAAGCCCCGGGCTGGATTTGCACTCCCGCGCCATCTACGCCTCCTCCATGGGTTGGATGCTCCAGATTCTGGGAAGGGAAGACGAGGCACTCATCGCCATTTGCGAATCGGCCATCTGCGATATCAAATCGTCCACCAAGGAAACCACGGCACTGCGTATGCTGGCCGAATATCTCAGCCGCCGCGGAGAGGTGAAACGCCCCACCCGTTACGTGAGAGCCTCCTTTGACGATGCCAACTTCTACAATGCCCGCCTGCGCAAGCTGGAGGTGGGCGCTGTGCTGCCCCTGGTGGAGAAGAACCACTACGACAGCCTCAGCCGTCAGCATAAGCTCATGGGTATCAGCATCATCCTGGTCGTGATCATTGCCGTGGCCGCTGTGGTGGCCCAAGCTTTCTTCCGTCGGCAGAACCGCCGCCTGCACGAGGCCCGGGCCGGCATCGAAGAGCGCAACCGGCGGCTGGAGGATGCCAACGCCCGCCTGGCGGAAGCCAACGCCATCAAGGCGGAATATATCGGCAACTCGTTCTATATCAATTCCGAATTCATTGAAAAGATGTCCCAGCTATACAAGCTGGTGGACCGTATGCTGGTTACGCGCCAGTACGATGAACTGCGGCGTTCCCTCAAGGAATCCACGCTAGATAAGGAAAGGGACAGCATGTACGAGTCCTTCGACAACACCTTCCTCAAGATTTTCCCCACTTTCGTCAACGATTACAACGCCCTGTTCCCGGAAACGGAGCAGGTTTTCCCCGCACATGGCCTGAATCCCGAGATGCGTATCTTCGCCCTTATCCGGCTGGGCATCCAGGAACCCGAACGCATCGCCCGCTTCCTGGACTATTCCGTGCACACCATCAACACGTACAAAACACGGGTAAAGAACAAATCCTGGGTGGAAAACGAACGTTTTGAGGCGGAAATCATGCAAATAGGGAAATAATCCCATTATATTTTTCTCCATTTTCGATTTTGCCAACACGCTGATATTCAGTGTGTTGGCAAAAATATTATGCGTTTAGGCGTTATAATTCCTTTATGTAAATAGGACGCGCCCGTGAAAGGGGGTACTTTTGCGAAACCACATTGGTACACAACACATTGGAACACAACTCCAAAACTATAACCAACACACGCAACCCTATGAAAAGGATTATTTCCGCTTTGACCCTCTGGCTTAGCCTGACGGTCATGGTGTTCGCCCAGGGCGGATACCAGGTAAAGGGTGTAGTCATGGACAGCCAAGGACCTGTCATTGGAGCCACTGTCATGGAACAGGGCACATCCAATGGTACGGCCACCGGGCTGGACGGCGACTACATCCTGCGCGTCTCTTCCCCCGAAGCACTGGTGGAAATCAGTTGCATCGGCTATGCAACACAGGTTTTCCCTGCCAAGGCGGTCCCGGCGACCATCCTGCTGGAAGAAGACAGCGAATTTTTGGATGACGTAGTTGTGATTGGCTACGGCACCCTGTCCAAGAAGGAATTGTCGGCCTCCGTCGTTCAGGTCGACAGCAAGGATTTCTTCCGGGGCACCACCAACAACCCCATGACCATGCTCACGGGTAAAGTGGCCGGTCTCAACGTGGTTACCAGCCAGGGCTCCAACCCGAACTCCGGCTCTGACTTCCAGATTCGTGGCGCCACTTCCCTGAACGCCGGCAACGGACCTCTGGTGGTAATCGACGGCATTCCCGGCGGTGAACTCCGCAGCCTGTCTCCCCAGGACATCGAGTCCATGACCGTTCTGAAGGACGCTGCATCGGCCTCCATCTACGGTACCAGCGGTGCTAACGGTGTGATTCTCATCACCACCAAGAAGGGCTCTAAGGATGAACCCGGCACCGCACACGTCACCTACGACGGCGCTTTCAACGTGAACTTCGCCAAGGATCCCATCCCGGTACTTACGGCCGATGAATGGGTGCGCTCTCGCCGCGGAACGGACTACGGCTATCGCACCGATTGGTACAAGGCCCTGCTTCGCAAGTTTTCCTATGGCCACAGCCACTATGTGTCCGTGGACGGCAGCACCAAGAAGGGCTCCTACAACGCCTCCGTCAACTACAAGAACTCCCTGGGTGTGGACCTGGTGGACGCCCGTGAAGAATTCGGCGCCCGCGCCGCCCTGGAGCAGCGTCTCATCAAGGACATCTTCCAGATTAACGTCTCCTTGAACGTACGCCGCGTGAACGAGGAATATGGTAACGACGGTTCCTTTGGTACCGCCCTCACCATCAACCCCACCTTCCCTATCTATAATGAGGATGGCTCCTACTACCAGCCCACCGCTCCCACCAACGCTACCAACCCGGTGGAAGCCATGCTGAACAAGACCGCAAACGGCCAGCGCCTGTTTGCCACCGGCGCCGTCTCCCTCAAGGCGAACTTCATCAAGAACGATGTCCACAATTTCAGTTCCACCATCACTTACTCGCTGGATTATAACGACTACAAGAGCAACAATTACACGCCCATCGAGTCCCACGAAAAGTATTGGAACGGTTATGAAGGTACGGCCTCGCTCAGTTATTCCAAGAGCTGGCGCAACCAGTTGGAATGGCTGTTCAACTACTCCTTCCATAAGGATGCCCACCACATCAACGCCGTGGCCGGCTACTCCTATCAGGATTTCAACTCGGAGAACATGGGCATGACCAACCGCGGTTTCGCCTACGACTCCATCCTTTGGAACGATATCGGCGCCGGTACCGCCCGCACCGAGAATCCCGCCCAGACCAGCATGAGTTCCGGCAAGTCCCTCTCCAAGGTGATCGCCCTCCTGGCCCGTGTAAACTATAACTGGAACAATTTGATTTTCGTCCAGGCCTCCATCCGTCGGGAAGGTGCCACCAACTTTGGTGAAAAGAACAAGTGGGGTAATTTCCCTGCCGCTTCCATCGCTTGGGAAATCGCCAATATGGGCTTTATGAGCGGTGCCAAATGGGTGAATAGCCTCAAACCTCGTTTCTCCTTCGGTATCACCGGCCGTCGCGGCGGCTCCAACGTGGCCCGTCCTACTTACGGCAGCCATGGCCAATATTATATGGATGGTGAATGGATCATCGGTTACCGTCCGGCCTCCAACGAGAACCCCGAACTGCGCTGGGAAAAACTGATGGCCCTCAACTTCGGTGTCGACTTCTCCTTCTTCGATAACCGCCTGCGCGGTAGTTTGGACCTGTACGACCGCGAGAGCCCGGACCTGCTGTACAACTACACGGCTCCTCAGCCTCCGTTCATCCACAGCTCCATCCTGGTGAACGTCGGTAAGACCCAGAACCTGGGTGCCGAACTTTCTGTCGAAGGAGACATCTTCGCCAAGACCAAAGTAAAGTGGACTTCCGGCATCAATGCCTCCGTGGGTTATTCCCGCATCGTCACCCTGTCCAACCAGATCTACGGCGCTTCCTACATCGATATGCTGGGAACCGGTGGCCTGGGACAGACCTCTTACTATTATCGTTACACGGAAGGCAGCCGCATCGGCCAGCTGTACGGCTATCAGGCCGCCGGCGTTAACGAGTTCGGCGATATGATGGTGTATGACAACGAGGGCAACACCATTACCGCCGCATCGGCCAATGCCGCCTACAAGCGTTATATCGGCAATACCATTCCCAAGCTCTTCCTCTCCTGGAACAACACCATCCGTTACAAGAACTGGGATCTGAACATCTTCATGAACGGCGCCTTCGGCCATATGATTTACAACAACCGCCGCGCCAACAACCTGCAGAGTTCCGGTAACGCCAACGTGTTCCGCAGCGCTTATACCACTGACAAGAACGTCCGTGAATACGGCGGTGTGGTTACTTCCTACTTCCTGGAGAAGGGTGACTTCATGAAAATCCAGAACATCACCCTGGGTTACACGTTCGTCCCCAAGCAGAAAGACATCCTGCAGAGCCTGCGTGTGTTCCTCACCGCATCGGATCTGTACACCTTCACCGGCTACACCGGCACAGACCCGGCTCTGTTGAGCACCAACGGTCTCACCCCGGGCGTGGACAATGGCACCGGCTATCCTGAAACCCGCGTGGTCACCCTGGGTGCCACCGTCACCTTCTAATCGGACTGCCTTATGAGAAAGATATTCAATACCCTTATTATGGCGGTTGCCGCTGTTAGCCTTACCGCCTGCTTCGACCTCTCCGAGAAAGCCTTCAACCGCATCGAGAAAGACAATTTCTACCAGAACGAAGGCAGCGTGAAAGGTGCCATCGCCTCTGTGTACTACACGGCGGAAGGTTCCTTCGGCGAGTATTTCTTCTACCTGAACGAGTTCTCTGCCGACCAGATTGCCTGGCGTGTATGGAACGGCGGCCAGTGGGGCTGGGACAACGCCGAAAAGTTCGTGCTGTCCTCCCACACCTGGACCTCGGAATCCAGCATCATCCAGAGCGCCTGGAACAACACCTGGGGCGCTATCGGCGAATGCAACAGTATCATCAACGACCTGCAGACCATCGACCTGGACGCTATCGGCGTTACCAAGGATAGGGCTGCCCAGTATATCGACGAGATGAAGACCCTGCGCGCCTGGTGCTACTATAACCTCTTCGAGGTATGGGGCGGCGCCCTGCCGCTGAACACCGAGGTGACCTCCACGGTTCCCCCGTCGGCCGATCCCGACTTCGACAAATCCTGTAAGAAAATCTGGCAGTTCATGATTGACGAGCTGGATGCCAGCCTGGAGAACCTTCCCGTACAGAACGTGAACCGCATGAACCAGGCCGCCAACCGTATGCTTAAGGCCCGCCTGCTGTTCAACGCCGAGGTTTTCGTCAAGGAAGACCACTATGCCGAGGCTGCCACCCTGTGCCAGAGCATCCTGAATGGGGACTTTGGTAACTACAGCCTGGCCGGCGACTTCCGGGACATCTACAACATTACCAATGTCAACTGCCCCGAGATTGTGTTCGCCCTGGCCTCTGAATACGGTAAGTCCCATGGCAATGCCTACAACTGCCGCGACGTCACCTTCTTCCCCTACAACGCCTTCGGTGATCCGGAGTCCATCTTTGGTTCCAACAATGACCAGGGTCGATGGAACTGCGTGATTATCGCCCCGTCTCACGACAACACCGGCACGGTGCTTCCTACCGGCGGTACCGACACCGGCGGCAAGTCCTTCCTCTTCGACTACGGCGACAAACTGGGTGCCGTATGGGATAGGTTTGACGACAAGGATATCCGTAAGAAGGCCTATCATGCCGATACCGACGGCAACTGGGAAGGCCTCTTCCTCCTGGGTCCCCAGGTGGACTACTACACCGGTGCCGCCCTTCCGGCCGATGCCGACCGCGAAGGCCAGGATCTGGTCTATGTGGACCAGGTGGGTACCTTCCAGAACAAGGGCCGCGACCTGGCTCCCGTGATGTCCCCGCACTGGGGTGAGACCAACTCGGGCTACCGCCTGGTACGTTATCCCGTGCTTCCTGACGTCTGCGGCGTAGATTTCCGCAACATTGACGAGGTGGAATTCCGCCTGGCCGAGGTTTACTACATGCTGGCCGAGTGCAAGCTGCGCGCCGGTGATGCCAATGGCGCCAAGGACCTGGTGAACCAGGTGCGCAAGCGCTACTTCAAGAGCGCCGACTGGACTACCGCCCAGGACAGCCCGGGTCCCGGCTTCACCGCCTTCGACATGGACTGGATGCTGAACGAGTGGGGCAAGGAGTTCCTCTGCGAGGGACGCCGTCGCCGCACCGACCTCCGGCGCTTCGACAAGTTCACCCAGGGCCAGTGGTGGTTCTTCGGCCGTGGCGAGGGTGATGACTCCTATCCCGCCAAGCGTGACCGTAAATATGAATGGTTCCCGCTCCCGGAAGCTGCGCTTACCGTGAATCCGGGCCTTGTACAGAACCCTAACTATGTAGCCAAATAGTCATGAAAAGATTTTTTACATACCTGATACTTCCGGTCCTGGCCCTTGCCGCCTCCTGCGCAAAGACGGAGCCTGTCGACTTCGCGCACGAGAAGCAGGCCTTCAAGACCCTAAGTGATAAGATCCTGCTGGAGGTTATCATGCCGCAGGCGAGTGCCTCCACGGATGAAATCTACATCGTAGGCGCCTTCAATGGCGGCGAAGCGGCCATCGGCAACGCCTCTTACCTGATGACTCACTCCGAGACCATTACCTCTAAGTGGGGTATCTATCTGGATCCCGCTCAGTTCCAGGGCGGAAAAACCCTGGCCGACGGCTTTACCTTTTATAATGTAGAGCAGGGTTATGAGCGTTCCTCGCGCAACGAGGCCGTTTCACATAAACTCACCATCGGCGCAGGCCAATGGGCCAACGTCTATGCCGACAAGTGGGAAAAATACTTCCTGCCTGTCGATCCTGAGGAAGGCAAGATTGTGCTGCCCGAGCACGACGGTGTACGTATCTACATCATCGACCAGACCGGTTGGGACGCCATCGCCCTGTACCAGTGGGGTGACGTGAACAACTTCGGCGGCGACTGGCCCGGCGCACAGGTTGCCGGCACCTGGACCGCCAACGGTCAGGAGTACAAGTACTTCGAGTATAGCGACGAAATTTTCGGCCTTTCCCAGAACCTCATCTTCAACAACAACAATAACGGCACTCAGCTGGCCGACTACAACGTCACCTTCGCAGAAGGTGTCCAGGATTATTTCTTCCTGGTGACGGCCGACGGCGTGTCCGAAGCCCCGAACCCGGCAGAAGGTGGCGCTGTGGTCATCCCCGACCACGACGGTGTACGCGTTTGGGTGGACGACCAGACCGGTTGGGACGCCATCGCCCTGTACCAGTGGGGTGACGTGAACAACTTCGGCGGCGACTGGCCCGGCGCACAGGTGGCTGGCAGCGAGACCCTCGCCGGCATCGAGTACAAGTACTTCGAGTACGGTGACGACATTTTCGGCCTCGCCCAGAACCTCATCTTTAACAACAACGGCGGTGGCACCCAGCTGGCCGACTACAACATTACCTTCGAGGAAGGCGTCAAGGACTACTTCTTCCAAGTGACGGCCGACGGTGCTACGCTACTGGATGGCCCTGGCGGTGGTGGCGGTGTCGATCCCGGCCCCGGTCCCGATCCCGAACCCGAGCAGCCCAAGGAGGACGTGGTTGTCTTTGTCCAGGATCTGAGCGGCTGGGATGAACTGGCCCTGTATACCTGGGGCGACAAGAATGTCGACGGCAAAGACCTTTGCGGTGACTGGCCCGGCATTGCCCCGGCCGGAACCCAGAAGGTGGGTACGGTAGTCTATAAGGTGTTCGAGCTCAAGGACGCCCTGGGACGCTCCGAGAACCTCATCTTCAACAACAATGGTGCTGGCTTCCAGACGGGCGACCTGGCCCTCATCCTGGAAGAGGTCCAATTCGTCCAGCTGGCCGATGACGGCGCGGGCAATATTGTCGCAACCGTCATCGATCCTACCCAGGCGGACATCCGGATCTATATCCATAACAAGACCGACTGGGAAGAGATTGCCCTGTATGCCTATGGTAATGATGAGCAACCCTTCGGCGGATGGCCCGGCGCCACGCCCATCAACGTGGAAACCGTCGGTGATGTAGAATACCTGGTCTTCGGCCTCACGGCCGATATGGCTGGCAAGGTAATCAACCTCATTGTGAACAACAATGGCGGCGGACAGCAGTTGGAGGACTTTGCCATCACCGTTCCGGAGGATGAAATCTTCCTGACCATCAACGCCAGCTACTCGCTTGGCCCCGTGGAAGGTAACCCTCGCGGTGCTGACAAGAAGCGCGTAGCCATCTTCGTGGATGACCAGACCAGTTGGGACGCCATCGCCCTGTACCAGTGGGGTAACGTGAACAACCTGGGTGGCGGCTGGCCCGGCGCACAGCCCGGCGGCATCATCACCATCGGCGAAACCGATTACAAGGTGTTCTTCTATGAGGATGCCCTTGGACTCTCCCAAAGCCTCATTTTCAACAACAACGGCGGCGGCATCCAGTTGGCCGACTATGCCCTCAAGTTCGAACAGAATGAGTATTTCCTGACGGTTACCGACACAGGAGTGACTCCCATCGACAATCCTACCGCCTCCGTGGTATTTGTCGATGACCAGACCGGCTGGGAAGCCATCACCCTGTATATGTGGGGCGATGTGAACAACCTGGGCGGCGGCTGGCCCGGCATCCCGGTGAGCGGCACCGCCACTGTCAACGAGATCAATACCAAGGCGTTTGTGGTGATGGACGCTATCGGTAATGCCGAGAACCTCATCTTCAACAACAACGGCGGCGGCACCCAGTTGGCCGACTATGCCCTCAAGTATGAGCGGAATGCTTATTACCTGAAGGTGACGGCCACCGGTGTCAACGTATTCTAGTTAACTTTTCGGGTCGGCGCCCCTGACCGGACGCCGGCCTGCCAAACCATTTGCTTATGAAACAGAGTAGATTCGCCATTCTTGCTTCTATCATTGTGCTGGCCACCGCCTGTGCTTGCGGAAAGCCCATGGAAGCCAAAATCATTCCCTCCGGCGGTTCCGGCGGTGGAGAAGAAAACCTTCCTATCGTCGGCAACTACGCCAAGGAAATCCTTTCCCTGCCCGCCACCGCGCGAGACCATTGGCAGATATATCAGGTCAATCCCAAGCTGTACGGCAATAGCGGCGCTTTCGGCAAAATTCAGGAGCGCCTGGACGACATCAAAGCCCTGGGAACGGACTTCTTCTACCTGATGCCCATTTACGCGGAAGGCAAGGAGAAGGCCATCGGCTCTCCTTACTGCATCAAGAATTTCAAGGAGGTAAATAGCAGCTACGGCACCCTGGACGAGCTCAAGGCCCTGGTGAATGCTGCACACGAAAAAGGCATGAAGGTGATGTTCGACTGGGTGGCCAACCACACCTCCTGGGACAACGTCTGGATTACGGAACATCCGGAGTGGTATGAGCACAAGGCCGATGGCAGCATAGCCTGGCCCACCAAGGACGGAGAGTGGAAGGACGTGGCCCAGCTGGACTATGGCAAGAAAGAACTGTGGGCCGCCATGGAAGACGCCCTGGAATACTGGGTGACGGAAGTGGGCATCGACGGTTATCGCTGCGACTATGCCCACGGCGTGCGGGACGACTTCTGGAAGGAGGCGATCGGCAAACTCAAGGAACTGAAACCGGGCTTTGTGATGCTGGCCGAAAGTGACTTTGAACGCATGTTTGACGATGGCTTCGACATCATCTTCGACCGTGCCATGAAGCGCCAGGTGATGACGCTGGTGGGTGGCGGTTCCCTGAGCAGTTTCGCCACGTGGTACAAGGGAGACCAGGACAAAGCGCCCGCCCCCAAGACCAAGCTTTATTTCATCACCAACCACGATGACGCCACTGAGGCCACGCCCGCCGGGCAGTTCAAGAGCCTTGAAGGCAGTCTGGCCGCCTATGTCCTGATGGCCAGCCTCAACGCTTCCTCCATGATTTACGGTTGCCAGGAAGCCGGTAACAACAAGACCATCAACTTCTTCAACACCCAGACGTTCAACTGGAACGCCATGCCGGAGTTCACCCAGAAATACCAGGCGGCCATGCAGGCGGTTTCCAAACTGAACCGGAAAGGCGCCTGCAAGCTGTACGAAAGCGGCCGCGTGCTGTTTGTCCTCTATGAAAATGGCGGCCTGGTGGCTGTCAACGTAAGTGGAAGCGAAGTGGATGCAAACTTCCCGGAACCCGTTTCCGGCAAGAACGGTGTTCCTACCTCCCAGAAATTCGGTGCGTATCAGTTCCAAATCTGGAAATAAGCCATGAAAAGCGTTGCTAAAAAATCACTGGCGCTGGTTTGCGGCATCCTTTGTTCCGTAACGGCCATGAACGCCCAGAAGGTAATCCAGCAGGTAGAGCCCCTTTGCTGGTGGACCGGAATGAATACCGAGCTGCAGCTGCTGGTGCACGGACAGGATATCGGCCAGGCCGATGTCTCCCTGGAAGGCGCCGCCGGCGTGTCCATAAAGGCCTTGCACAAGGCCGACAGTCCCAATTACCTGTTCATCGACCTGCAGATTGACGAAAAGGCCCAGCCGGGCACCTATACTTTCGTTTTCAAGAAAGACGGCATCACCGTTCGTTATCCTTATCAGATTTACGAGCGTGCCAAGGGAAGCGCCCAGCGGGGGAGTTTCACTACAGCTGACCTGATCTACCTCATCGTCCCGGACCGTTTTGCCGATGGAGACCCTTCCATCGACTCTACGCCCGATACGGCCGAAAAGGCCAATCGCGAACAACCCATGGGCCGTCACGGCGGCGACCTGCAGGGCATCATCGACCATCTGGATTATATTGCCGATTTGGGCGCTACGGCCCTCTGGAGCACGCCGCTGCTGGGTGACAACGCCCGCCATGGCTCCTATCACGGCTATGCATGCTCCGACTACTATCACATCGACCCCCGTTACGGGACCAATGAAAAGTACAAGGAATTGGTGGAGGCCGCCCATGCCAAGGGCATTAAGATCGTCATGGACGTGGTCACCAACCACGCCAGCACGGAGCACTGGTGGATGAAAGACCTCCCGTTCAAGGATTGGGTGCATATGAACGAGCCTTACGTGAACTCCAACCACACCATGTCCCTGGCCCTGGATCCCAACGCTTCCAAGGCCGACCTAGCCGTGATGGAGGAGGGCTGGTTCTCCCGCGGGATGCCGGACATGAACCTGGATAACCCCTACATGCTCAAGTACTTCCAGCAGTGGGCCGTCTGGTGGATTGAATATTCCGGCCTGGACGGTTTCCGGGTAGATACCTGGTTCTATAATGAGAAAGTGCCGATGTCCCAGTGGGCCAAGGCCGTGACCGACGAGTACCCCAACTTCAACATCGTGGGTGAAAACTGGCACGCGAGCCCGGACTTCTGCGCCTATTGGCAAAAAGACAATCCCAATACGGACGGATTTAACTCCAACCTGCCCAGCATCATGGACTTCCCGTTGCAGGGCGCCATTTCACAGGCCTTGTCGGCTCCCATCCCCGACGACAACGCCCTTGGCCGGGGGCGCGGTCGCCGCGGAGCCGACATATCGGCCGTGTACACCGCCCTGTCGCACGACGGCATTTACCATGACCTGAGCCACATGCTCATATTCCTGTCTAACCACGACATTGCCCGTATTGGCGACACTTACGGGAAAGAACCGCGGCGCATGAAGATCGCATTCACGTTGCTGGCCACCCTCCGGGGCATTCCCCAGTTCTTCTACGGGGACGAGATGATGTTTACCATCGGCAATCCCCGCCGCGACGACGGACGCCTGCGGATGGACTTCCCGGGAGGCTGGGCCGGTGACCAGGTGGATCTGTTCACCGAGGAGGGGCGCGTGAAGGCATCGGCCACCGAGGAATGGGCCCACGCAAAAGACCTCCACGACTATGCCCGTACGCTATTCCAGTGGCGCAAGGGCAAGGAAGTGATCCATTCCGGGAAAACCCTGCATTTCATTCCCCAGGACAACACCTATGGCTATTTCCGTTACAACGACAAGGAAGTGGTCTTTGTGTTCATCAATAATTCCCAGCAGGAGCAGAAAGTGCCTTGGACGCGTTTCAAGGAGATTTCTGCCGGTCTGGGCGCAGGACGCAATGTCCTCACCGGAGAGAATATGACCCTTACGGATGAAACCACCGTACCCGCCTTGAGCACGTTGGTGGTGGAGTTCCAGCGATAAAACACCGTCGTGAGGCGGCGTGAATCCAATGTTCATTAGTGTGTAGTTTGTATCATTGGAGCGAGGGGGTGTTTGGATTACACCCCCTTTTTTATGAAATTTGTAGAAAAATAACTGATATGAAAGCCCGTCATATTCTTTTCTTCGTTCTTCTGTTTGTGTGTTTGCACGCGCAAGCCGGTCCCGGCCCGGAATACGCTGTATTCCAGGAGGGTCTTATCGACAAAATCCAGCCGGAGGGTTGGCTTAAGGAAATCCTGAAGCGGCAGCAGGAGGGGCTGACCGGACACCCCGAGGCCATGGCCTATCCTTACAACTCCGTCCTCTGGGCGGGGGAGTTGAAGCGGGATTCCGACAAGCGCGGGGCCGATTGGTGGCGCTTTGAGCAGACAGCCTATTACCTGGACGGGCTCACCCGCCTGGGGTATCTGATGGACGACCAAAAGCTGCTGGATGTATGGCAGCAGAATATAGAATATGTGCTGGCGCATCCGTTACCTTTCAAGGCCGGTCTTACGCCGGAGGAGCTGGCTGCCCGTGAGGCGGGACGGCCCTGGCGGAATTTTGGTGCGGAAGTTTCGGCCGATCCCCGGGCACAGGAACGCGCCGCCCGCATGAAAGAACGGTGGGAAAAGGAACAGAAGATTGCCGCTACGGACCGCCCCGAGGGGCGCCTGGGCCCGGAGACCAGCGGGATGGCCTGGCCCTGGGCCGTATTCTTCCGGGCCGTACAGGCTTACTATGAAGCCACGGGAGACCCGCGTATCCCTGCCGCCCTGGAAAAGAACTACCTCTCCTATTCCGTGACGGAACTGGGCATGAACCGCTTCGTGGTGAATGTGGAGGGCATGTTGTGGACCTACTCCCTTACCGGTAACCCGGAACTGCTGAACCGCGCCATCGCGGCCTGGGAAGAGGGGGCCTCGGAACTCACCCAGGACAACGCCTTGAACGACGTTCCCTTCCAGATGCACGGGGTTACCATGAACGAACTTTTGAAGATTCCGCTGCTGCTGTATGCCTATACGGGCATAGAGAAATATCGACAAGCCGCCCTCCATGCCATGGCCAAGATGGAAGGGCCCAATATGCTGGTAGACGGTGTCAACTCCTCGTCGGAAGCCCTGGACGGGAACGACCCGCTTGCCAGCCACGAAACCTGTGACATCAGTGACTATACATGGACTGCGGGCTACTATCTGATGACTACGGGCGACGGCGCCTGGGCCGACCGCATCGAGAACGCCATCTTCAATGCAGGCCTGGGAGCCATCACCAAGGACTTCCGTTCCATGCAGTACTTCTCCTGTCCCAACCAGGTGATTGCCACAGGCAAATCCAACCATAACCGCTTCAAGCACGGCCTTACCTGGATGGCCTACAGGCCCATTCACGAGACCGAATGCTGTATTGGCAACCTGCACCGCTACATGCCCAATTATGCGGCGCGCATGTGGCTCAAGGACAAGAACGGACAGCCGGTGGCCGCCCTGTACGGCCCCTCCTCCGTGGAGTATTCCCTGGGCGATGGACTGACCGTCGCCATCAAGGAAGAGACCGGATATCCGTTTGAGGAACAGGTGCGCTTTACTTTCCATTTCTTCCGGAACGGCGCCCCGGTAAGCGAAAGCGTGTCGATGGATTTCACCTACCGCATCCCGGGCTGGTGCACTTCCGGCGAGAAAGGATTCCATACCGTTTCCCGCACCTGGCACAGCGGTGACAGCTTCACCGTGGAGCTGCCCATGGAGATAGAGCAGGTGGAGAACCCGCACGGCGGCCTTTCCTTCCGCCGCGGCCCCATCCTGTATGCCTATGCCGTGCCCGCCGATATCAGCGAGGACACGCAGGTCTATGACAACCTGGCCGGAAAAGTATCGGCCAACCCGGACTTCAAGAGCTGGTCCATGAAACCCGCCGGAGCCTGGAACTATGCTCTGGCAATCGACAAGCTGAAAAACGTAAAACTCATCCGTAGTAAAGCACAGGGCTTCCCCTTCGACCTGGAAAACGCGCCCCTGAAACTGCGCGTGCCGGTAGTGAAGGTAAAAGGCTGGACGCTGGCAGAAGACCGGTACACCCCTGCGCTACCCAAAGATATCACGCCGGAAAGCAAGAAGGTTTCCTATATCGACCTGGTACCTTATGGGAGTACCACCCTCCGACTGACCATTTTCCCCGAATATTAATCAACCCCTATACTTATGCGTAGATTCCTGCTCGCGACCACGCTGCTCGCACTTGCTGTTTCCGCTTTCGCACAGAACCCTGTGGCCAATCCTAAGGCACAGGTGGTGGAAGGAAATGCTCGTTTCACCGTGCTCACAGACCGGCTCATCCGCCTGGAATGGGCCGCCGACGGCCAGTTTGAAGACCATGCTACCCTGGCCATCGTGAACCGCGACCTTCCGGTTCCTTCCTTCACCGTTTCCCGTTCCGGCGGCAAACTGGTGGTGAAGACCAAGTCCCTTACCCTGGATTACAAACCCTCCGAGGGCCCCTTATCGGCCGAAAACCTGCTGGTTTCCTTTAAACTGAACGGTAAGGCTGTCAAGTGGCATCCCGGCCTGGAAGACAAGGGCAACCTGATGGGTACCGCCCGTACGCTGGACGGCTGCCAGGGTCCGGACAAGATCAACTACAACGACCCCATGGAGAAAGGCATCCTTTCCCGCGACGGCTGGGCCGTGGTGGACGAGAGCCAGCGCCATCTGTTTGTGGACGATGACAGCGACTGGGGCTCTTGGGTGGCCGCCCGGCCGGAAGGGGAGCGGCAGGACCTGTACCTGTTCGCCTACGGACACGACTACAAGGCCGCCCTGGCCGATTACGCCAAAGTGGCCGGCAACATCCCCATGCCTCCGAAATTCGTCTTCGGTTACTGGTGGAGCCGCTACTGGGCCTATACGGACCAGGAATTTATCGCCCTGGGCCAGGAATTCCGTCAGCGGGAACTGCCCATCGACGTAATGGTGATCGACATGGACTGGCACGAGACCTGGCGGGGAGCCGCCCGGCGCCAGCGCAGGGACGAGTTTGGCCAGAGCATCGGCTGGACCGGCTACACCTGGAACCGCGACCTCATCGAGGATCCCGAAGGCTTCCTGAACCAGGTACACAGCATGAACCTGAAGACCTCCCTCAACCTGCATCCGGCTTCCGGTATCGTGGTGCGGGAGCAAGTGTATCCGGCTTTCGTGAAGGACTATCTGTCGCGCACCGACGAATACGACGGCCCCCGCGGCTATGTGAAGCGTGACGGCTATCATGCCAACGTTCCTTTCCGCATGGACCAGCGCGCCTGGGCCGACGCCTATTTCAACTCCGTGCTGCACCCCCTGGAGAAGCAGGGCGTGGACTTTTGGTGGCTGGACTGGCAGCAGTGGAAGGAAAGCAAGTATGTGCCGGGCCTGAGCAACACCTTCTGGCTCAACCATACCTTCTTCCACGACAAGATCCGCCGTTCCCGCGGCCTGACCCCCGAGAAGGCCGAGCGTCCGCTCATCTATCACCGCTGGGGCGGCTTGGGCAGCCATCGCTATCAGCTGGGCTTCTCCGGTGACACCTTTATCAAGTGGGAAGTGCTGGGCTATCTGCCGGAATTCACCGCCACGGCTTCCAACGTGCTCTACGGCTACTGGGGCCACGACCTGGGCGGCCACATGCAGCGGGAAGACAATCCCACGGATCCCGAGCTCTTCACCCGCTGGCTGCAGTACGGCGTTTTCTCCCCGATATTCAAGACGCACAGCACGTCATCGGCCATCCTGGAACGCCGCATCTGGATGTTCCCGGAGCACTACCAGTACATGAAAGAGGCGCTGGAACTGCGCTACGCCCTTACGCCTTATATCTATGACATGGCCCGTCAGGCCTACGAGAAGGGTATTTCCCTCTGCCGTCCGCTCTATTACGAGTATCCGGAAAAAGCCGAAGCCTATACCTGGAAGCAGGAATACTTCTTTGGCGATAATATCCTGGCCGCAACGGTCTGCGAACCTGTTGGGGCCGATGGCCTGGCCCACCGCGACGTGTGGCTTCCCGCCGGCACCGACTGGTACGATATGGCCCATCACAAGATCCTGAAAGGCGGTACGGTTCAGAAGCTTACCTACTCCATCGACCAGAACTGCTGGTTCGTGAAGGCCGGCGCCATCCTGCCGCTGGCCGGCGAGGGCATCCAGCACCTGCAGTCCATCTCCGACGAGTTGCGCATCTACATCGCTCCCGGCAAGGGACACAGCAGCTATGTGCACTATGAGGACGATGGCGTTTCCCAGGCCTATCCCACGCAGTATGCCTCCACGCGCATCGAAAAAACCGCCAACGCTGCAGGCGTGACGGTGGAAATCGGCCCTTCAGAAGGCTCTTATGCAGGGAAACCTGTAAGTCGCAAACTCTCGCTGGTGCTGGGCGGCGCTTCCCGCTGCCCTCAGGCTATGCTCAATGGCCGCACGCTGGAGTGCCAGTACAATGCCGCCACCCGGGAGGCTTGCGTCTTCCTGCCGCCCACTCCCGCCTCCCAGCCGCAGAAAGTGGTTGTGAAGTGGTAGTGGCTATGCCAGTAAGTTGGTAAGCGCCACGAAATCTTCCACAGATAACCGTTCCGGGCGGAGGGAGAAGACCTCCTGAGCCAGGAAATCCGTCAGTTGTTCCTCGGACCAGCCGCTGCGTTCCGCCTTGGCGCGGGCCAGCGGCTTTAGAGGATTGCGCATCATCTTGCGGCGCTGCCCGAAGGCTGTTTTTACTACGGTTTTGAATAAGGCCTCGTCGCAGCCGAGGTCCGTGCGGCTGTTGCGGGTGAGCCGGATGACGGCGCTCTCCACCTTGGGCGGGGGAGCGAAGCAGCCGGAGCCCACGGTAAAAAGGTACTCGATGTCGTACCAGGCCTGCAGCAGCACGGAAAGGATGCCATAGGTTTTGGTGCCGGGCTTCTCCGCAATCCTTTCCGCCACCTCTTTCTGCACCATTCCCACCACCTCCGGGATGCGGTCCTTGTAGTCCAGCACCTTGAAAAAGATTTGGGAAGAGATATTATAAGGGAAATTGCCGATGATGGCGAACTGCTCCGGGAAGAGCTTTTCCAGTTTGAGTTGAAGGAAGTCGCCCTCCATCAGCCGCCCCTGCATCCCCTGGAAGTGGGTGAGCAGGTAATCCACGCTTTCCGTGTCGATTTCGATGAGCCTGAGGTCGATGTCCTCCCGCTCCAGCAGGTACTGGGTGAGAACCCCCATCCCCGGCCCTACCTCCAATGCCGGCAGCCCGCCGTGCAGGGCATCGACAATGGCGCGGGCCACCTTCTGGTCCGTCAGGAAATGCTGGCCCAAGGCCTTTTTTGCACGTACTTCCATAGTAGAAAAGCTTATATTTGCAAAGATAACCATATTTTTTTGCTATTTTTGTAAGTTAGAATATAACCTACACAAACATATGTACAGAACACACACATGCGGGGAACTCCGCATTGAGAACAAGGGACAGCACGTGACGCTGGCCGGTTGGGTCCAGAAAGCCCGCAAACTGGGCGGCATGACCTTCGTGGACCTTCGGGACCGTTATGGCATTACCCAGCTGGTTGTAGAGGCCGATGCCCCTGCATCCCTGGTGGAGGTCGCCACCTCCCTGGGCCGTGAATTCGTTATCCAGGTCAAGGGCGAGGTAGTTGAGCGTCAGGCCAAAAACCCCAAGATGCCCACCGGCGACATCGAGATTAAACTGGAAAACATCACCATCCTGAACAAGAGCGTAACCCCTCCCTTTACCATCGAGGAGGAGAGCGACGGCGGCGAAGACCTTCGCGCCAAATACCGCTACCTGGACCTGCGCCGCGGCCCGCTGCAGCGCGCCCTGGCCCTTCGTCACCGGGTAGCCCACGAGGTCCGCAATTACCTGGATGCCAACGGCTTCATGGAAATCGAGACCCCGTACCTCATCAAGAGTACTCCGGAAGGCGCCCGCGACTTCGTGGTTCCTTCCCGCATGAATCCCGGTCAGTTCTACGCCCTGCCGCAGAGCCCCCAGACCTTCAAGCAGCTGCTCATGGTAGCCGGCTACGACCGCTACTTCCAGATTGTCCGCTGCTTCCGTGACGAGGACCTCCGCGCAGACCGCCAGCCGGAATTCACCCAGATCGACTGCGAGATGTCCTTCGTGGAGCAGGAAGACGTCCTGAACATGTTCGAGGGCATGATGCGCAGCATCTTCAAGAATGTCCTGGACGTGGACATCCCCAACCCCATGCCCCGCATGAGTTGGTACGATGCCATGGACAACTACGGCTCCGACAAACCGGACGTGCGCTTCGGCATGACCATCCACGAAATCACGGATGCCGCCAAGGGCAAAGGATTTAGTGTTCTGGACGATGCCGCCTACATCGGCGCCATCTGCGTGCCCGGCGCGGCGGAATACACCCGCAAGCAAATCGACGAGCTCACCGAATGGGTCAAACGCCCGCAGGTGGGTGCCAAGGGCCTCATTTACATCCGTGTCAATGCCGATGGCAGCTACAAGAGCTCCATCGACAAGTTCTACGCGGCGGAAGACCTGGCCAAGATTGCTGCAGCCGCCGAGGCCAAGGCCGGAGACCTCATCCTGGTCATGAGTGGCCCCAACAAACGTAAGGTCCAGACCATGCTGGGCGTCCTGCGCCTGGAAATGGGCGGCCGCCTGGGTCTCCGCAACCCCAAGGAGTTCGCTCCGCTGTGGATTGTGGACTTCCCGCTCCTGGAATGGGACGACGAAACCCAGCGCTTCTACGCCATGCACCACCCGTTCACCGCTCCCAAGCCGGAGCACGAGAACTGGTTCTACTCCAACAAGAAAGAAGACCTGGAGCGTGTATGCGCCAACGCCTATGACTTCGTGCTTAACGGCAACGAGCTGGGCGGCGGTTCCATCCGTATCCACAATGCCGATATGCAAAAGCGCATGTTCGAGGTGCTCGGTATCGGCCCCGAAGAAGCGGAATACAAGTTTGGCTTCATCATCAACGCCTTCAAGTTCGGTGCTCCGCCGCACGGTGGCCTGGCCTTCGGCTTCGACCGCGTGTGCGCCCTCATGGGCGGTCAGGACACCATCCGCGACTACATCGCCTTCCCGAAGAACAATCAGGGTAGGGATGTGATGATCGATAGCCCGTCGGCCATCGACCAGGCCCAGCTGGACGAACTCCAGATCGACCTGCGTCCCGCCGCAGAATAAGCTTTGCGGGGCAAAAAATAGCCCCGGCGCCCCTGAGCCTATGGTAACGAAGACTGCAAACTACGACCTCTCCAGCCGGAACACGTTCCGGATGCGGGTGCGGTGCGCCTTGTATGTGGAGGTGACGGCGGAGGAGGATCTCCTGGCCCTGGACTGGGCCTCGCTGCCCCAGCCCGTCATGGTGATGGGCGGCGGCTCCAACCTCCTCTTCACCCAGGATTTCCCCGGCACCGTGCTGCATTGCGGCATGAGATTCACTCGGCCCTCCGGGCCTCGGAATGACAAGGATGCCCAGCTGGTTGCCTCTTTTGTCATACCGAGCGAAGCGAGCGTATCTCCCACCCTGGTCACCCTTGGTGCCGGTGTGGTCTTCGACGACTTCTGCGCATGGGCGGCTGCCGAGGGCCTTTGGGGGCCGGAAAACCTCTCGCTTATTCCTGGCGAGGTAGGGGCCAGCGCCGTGCAGAACATCGGCGCCTACGGCGTGGAGGCCAAGGATATCATCGCCGAAATCCGCGCCTATGACCGCACAACGGGCCAGTTTGTCACCATCGACCCGGCCACTTGCGCATACGGTTATCGCTCTTCCAAGTTCAAGACCGAGTGGAAAGGCCGCTTCGTCATCACCGCCGTCACCTACCGCCTCAGCCGCACCCCGCAGCCCAAACTTGAATACGGTGGTATCCGTAAGGCATTAGAAGATATGGGGGTAAGCGTGGGTTCGCAAACCCATGGCCACCCTCGGCCGTGTAAGAGGGAGGGGCCCACAGCCGCCACGTCGTTAGACGGGTCGGTGCGAGTTGGGAGGGGTCGCGAAGCGACGGTTTGCGAACCCATGCTTACCCCCACTATTATTCGAGACGCTATCATCGGCATCCGGCGGAAAAAACTGCCGGCGGTGGAGGAGTTGGGCAGTGCGGGCAGCTTCTTCTGCAATCCCGTCATCTCCCGCGAGCATTTCCAGCGCATCGTGGCCACCGCCCAGGCGGACAACGGCCCGGACTACCAGGTGCCGCATTACGAGGTAGGGGACAACATCAAAGTCCCGGCCGCCTGGATGATCGAACAGTGCGGCTTCAAAGGTGCCCGGAACGGCGGCGCCCAAGTATACCAGAACCAGCCGCTGGTGATTGTAAACGCCTCAGGCACAGCCTCCCCGGAGGAAATCATCGGCCTGGAACAGCAAATTATCCAACGCATTCAAGCCAAATACGGCATCACTTTACACCCCGAAGTTGAGCATGTCTAAATTTATCATCGAAGGCGGGCACAAGCTGTCCGGAACCATTACCCCGCAGGGCGCCAAGAACGAGGCCCTGGAAGTAATCAGCGCCGTGCTGCTCACCAGCGAGCCGGTCACCATTTCCAACATTCCGGAAATCCTGGATGTGAAAAACCTCATCGACCTGCTGCAGCAGATGGGCGTTAAAGTGACGCGCCTGGCCAAGGGCATGTACACCTTCCAGGCCGATGCCGTGGACACCGCCTACATCGAGACGGAAGAATTCGTGCAAAAATGCGCCAAGCTGCGCGGTTCGGTGATGGTCGTCGGTCCGCTTCTGAGCCGATTCGGCCACGCCTGGTTCGCCAAGCCCGGCGGTGATAAAATCGGCCGTCGCAGGGTGGATACCCACTTGGACGGCATGGTGAAGCTGGGTGCCCAGATGGACTATGACCCGTCCCGCCGCGCATTCCACCTTACGCAGGAAGGCCGTCTGGTAGGTCGATACATGCTGCTGGACGAAGCCTCCGTGACCGGTACGGCCAACATCGTCATGGCCGCCGTCCTGGCCAAAGGCACCACCACCATCTACAACGCCGCCTGCGAACCGTACCTACAGCAACTGTGCAAGATGCTCAACCGCATGGGCGCTTTTATCGACGGTGTCGGCTCCAACCTTTTGCGCATCCATGGCGTAGAGAAGCTGCATGGCACCCTGCACAAGATTTTGCCGGACATGATCGAGGTGGGCTCTTTCATCGGCATGGCCGCCATCTGCCAGAGCAGCCTCACCATCAAGGACGTCTCCTATTACGACCTGGGCATCATTCCGGACGCGTTCCGCCGCCTGGGTATCAAGCTGGAGCAGCAGGGGGACGATATTTACGTTCCCGCACAGGAAAGCTATGAGATTGAATCGTTCCTGGACGGGTCGATTATGACCCTCGCGGACGCCCCCTGGCCGGGCCTCACCCCGGACCTCCTGTCCGTGCTGCTGGTGGTGGCTACCCAGTGCAAGGGCAGCGTGCTTATTCACCAGAAGATGTTCGAGAGCCGCCTGTTCTTTGTGGACCGCCTCATCGACATGGGTGCGCAGATTATCCTCTGCGACCCGCACCGGGCGGTGATTATCGGCCACGACCATCGCATTACGCTCAAGGCCGCCAAGCTGGTGTCGCCGGATATCCGTGCGGGTATTGCCATGCTGCTGGCCGCCATGAGCGCCAAGGGAACTTCCACTATCGACAATATCGAACAGATTGACCGTGGTTACGAGGACATCGAGGGCCGCCTGAACGCCCTTGGTGCGCATATTACCAGAGCGTAAGCGCTGGTTTTGTCATTTCGAGCGAAGCGAGTAAATCTCATGGACTATAGTAAATTCTTCTCCTCCGACGTCCCCTCCTTCCTGCGTTCGCCCGTGCGTGAGATTTTCCGCAAGGTGGACCTGTCCGCCATCTGCTCGTTTGCAGGCGGCTACCCGGCAGCGTGCACGTTTCCTTTGGCCGATATCCCCGGCCTCATGGAGCGTGTGCTTGACAAGTACGGCACCAAAGCGCTGCAGTATGGCGCCACGCAGGGTGTCCCGGAGCTACGGGAACTGATTGCTTCGCGCTATGGGGTGCCTGTTTCTCAGGTGCAGATAACCACCTCGTCCCAGCAGGGGATAGACGTATGCGCCCGTGTGTTCCTGGACCCCGGGGATGTGGTGCTGGCCAATAATCCCGTATACCTGGGCGCTCTGCAAAGTTTTAAGGCCTACAGAGCGAATGTGGTGGATTGGGAGGGTATTGCCTCGCAAACCGTCGCTTGTCATTTCGACCGACCGGAGAGCCCCTGTCATTTCGACCTCCCGGAGTCCACTTGTCATTTCGACCGACCGGAGGGAGCGGAGAAATCTCCTTCTGTGAAATTTATTTACGTCATCCCGGACTTTAATAATCCTACTGGGAAGACGTTGACGTTGGAGGAGCGGGAGAAACTGGTGGCATTGGCCAGGGAACTGGACTGCCTCATTGTGGAGGACAGCCCGTACCGGGAACTGCGCTACTCCGGGGAACCGGTGCCATCGATCCGTTCGCTGGCTCCGGAGCGTACTTTGCAGCTGGGCTCCTTCTCCAAGATTTTTGCACCAGGGTTCCGGCTGGGGTGGATTATCGGCCCGGAAGAACTGCTGGAGCAGATTTACGTGTGCAAACAGTGCCTGGACCTGTGCCCGCCGGTGCTGGACCAATACCTGGCCGCGGAGTTCCTGGGTACCGGCCTGCTGGACGCCAATCTGGTGAAAACCATTGCCGAATATCGACGCAGAAGGGACCTGATGCTGTCCCTGCTGGAGAAATACATGCCTGCCGGCGTGTCCTGGACCCATCCGGACGGCGGCCTGTTTTTGTGGCTTACCCTGCCCCTTGCCGTGGACAGCGTGGCGCTGTACGACAAAGCCCTGGCGGCAGGGGTGGCCTATGTGGCCGGCTCCTTCTTCTACACGGACGGCAGCCACCGCAACACCATGCGCCTGAACTTCTCCTTCGTGGACGAAGCCAAAATGGAGCCCGGCATCCGCCTGTTGGCCTCTTTGATACAGGAAGCCGCAGAGTAAGGGTGATCGCTAAACAATTGATACACAACGAGTTGTTATATAATTCTCGTTCGAAATTTGAACGAGGAATGTATAGGAAACAATTGAATGATAGATAGTTACGTGTCACGCATTTTTAAGTTCTCAGGAGCGGGGAACGACTTTGTGGTGCTGGACGGGCGCCAGGGAGGGATGGAGCCCTTCCGGGAGCCAGCCCGGATTGGCGCATTGTGCCAAGAGTACCACACAGACGGTCTCATGATCCTGACCACCCCCACCCCCGCCATGGCCGAACAGAACCCCGTCATGGCCGACCCCAATCGGCCATCTCTTCCTGACTTCGTCATGGAGTTCTACAACCCGGACGGCTCCGGCGGCATGATGTGCGGGAACGGCGGCCGTTGCATCGTGGCCTTTGCCGATTACCTGGGCCTGAAACCCGCCTCCCCGGACGGCATCTGGCACTTCCTGGCCCCCGACGGCATGCACGAGGCACAAATCCTCCAGCGCCACGGAACGGCCTGGACGGTAAAACTGAAAATGATTGACGTACAGGAGGTTAAGCCCATGATGGGCGGTTATTTCCTGAACACGGGTACGCGGCACTTCGTGATATTTGTTTCGGATGTCGATAGCGTCGATATCGAAAAAGAAGGTCCGGAAATCCGCTGGGACAAGGCCTTCCAGCCGGAGGGCACCAATGCCAATTTTGTGCAGGTGACGCCGGAAGGGTTGCGTGTGCGCACTTTCGAGAAAGGCGTGGAGGGCGAAACCCTGGCCTGCGGAACGGGACTCACGGCATCGGCCATCGCCGCCTACAAGGCAGAGATTCCCGGTCAAGCCGAAAAAAATTACCACCTGCAGTGTCGCAGGGGCGACTGGCTGCAAGTGGCATTTAGTGAAAAAGACGGCCGCTTCACCGATGTTTATCTCACCGGTCCGGCCGAGCTAATTAATTAGCCGTAAGTAATTTACCGTCTTTGTCGAAGGGGTAGTTGAGGGAAATGTTCAGCTTGCCTTGTTCAATCATTTCCTGAACTCTTGAACCCTTGCCGGAAGAAGAGCCATCGATACCGGAGATACCGCCAGCCCTGACATCCTTGCCGTTTTCATCCACGAATTTCCAAGAAAGGTTGTAGCCTTTGGTGTAGGTGAAAGAATCATCGGCAGGAATGGCCCGATCGTCTCTTAAAGTGACGGTGCGGTCAATTTTGATGGTGCCGGGAAGTTTAACCTTGAATTCCTTGCTCCATGAGGAACCGGTTACCGTTTCGGTGTTCTTCTCGTTGCCAGCTTCATAGCTGATGGACATGTTGGTGTACTCGAGCATGTTTGCCGTGCAAGGAATCTTGACGGACATCACCACATAGGCCGCGGTGCCAGTGCCACCGCTCTGGCTACCGGAGTCCTTCTGGCAGGAAGTGAACAGAGAGGCGCAGCAAAGGACGGCTGCGAGGGTAAGAATAACTTTTTTCATTTGTTTTATGTTTTTTGGTCGCGCAAAGATACGCAATATTTATCGAAATTATTCGTATTTTTGTAGATGCTTATGAATGAAATGATTTTACAAGGTTTAGGAACGGCGCTAGTGACTCCGTTCAAAGGCGAAGAGGTGGACTATGAGGCCTTTGCCGCCACTGTGGACTGGCAGGTGACCACCGGCGTGGACTTTCTGGTCCCGCTGGGCACTACCGGAGAAACGCCCACGCTCTCGGAATCGGAAAAACTCCAGGTGCTGGAGGTCGCCCTGCAGCATGCTGCCGGTAAGCCGGTTATCGCCGGCGTAGGCACCAACAGCGTCAGCGGCACCCTGGCCAACATGCGCCTCCTGCAGGACGCGGACGCCTATCTGATTGTGGCTCCGTTTTACAACAAACCGCCGCAGCGGGGCATCTACGCGTACTTCAAAGCCTTGGCGGAGAGCACGAAAAAGCCCATCGTCCTGTATAATGTCCCCAGCCGCACCGGCTGCAACATCGAGGCGGAAACCACCCTGGCCCTGGCACGGGACATCCCCAACATCGTGGGCGTCAAGGAGGCTTCCGGCAGCATCGACCAGATAAAAACCATCCTCCAGGGCCGTCCGGAGGGCTTCAGCGTACTCAGCGGCAACGATGACCAAACCCTCGAGCTAATGAAAATGGGTGCCGATGGCGTCATTTCCGTGGCCTCCAACGTGTTCCCCAGCGCCGTGGCGGATTTCGTGCACGCGCTGCAGGCGGGCAAGTTCGCGGAGGCGGAAAAGATGGACGCCCGCCTGGCCCCGCTGTTCAAGGCCCTCTTCGTGGAGCCCAATCCTATCCCCGCCAAGGCCGCCATGGCTCAGCTGGGTCTCATGGAAAACAGCCTGCGCCTGCCGCTGGTTCCCGCCACCGCAGCCACGGAAGCACTCATCCAACAAACCCTTAAAGACCTGTTCTAATGGAAATTACCCTTCAAGAGTTTAACGAAGTAATTGAAGCCCTGGAAAAAGGCGAACTTCGCGTTGCCCAGAAAGTGGACGGCGAGTGGGTGGTAAACCGGCACGTAAAAGAGGTCATCCTGGCCGGCTTCAAGTTGGGAGCCATCACGGATATGAGCGAAGGGCAGTTCTCCTTCTTCGACAAAGATACCTTCCCGGTGCGGAAATTCAAGGCCGATGACGGGGTGCGCATCGTCCCCGGCGGCTCCAGCATCCGGCGCGGCGCGTACCTGGCAAAAGGCAGCATCGTCATGCCTCCTGCCTATGTGAACGTCGGTGCATACGTAGGGGAGGGCACGATGGTCGATAGTCACGTCACCATCGGCTCCTGCGCCCAGGTGGGGAAGAACATCCATATTTCGGCCTCTACGCAGATTGGCGGCGTGCTGGAACCCGCCGGTGCCCTGCCCACCATCATCGAAGACGGTGCGTTCGTGGGCGGCAACTGCGGCATTTATGAAGGCACCATCGTGCAGGAAGGCGCCGTGATCGCTTCCGGCGTCATCATCACCTCGTCCACGGCCATTTTCGACGCCACCACCGGCAGTTTCATCAAGCGCAATGCCGATGGCCGCATCGTCGTACCCCGCAACGCCGTGGTGGTGAGCGGCTCCAAGCCCATCATCCGCGACGGCAAGCCCCTGGAGAGCGGCGTGCACCTGTACTGTCCAGTGATTGTGAAATATCGAGACGAAAAAACCGCCGGCAGCGTCCATTTGGAGGACCTGCTGCGGTAAATGACCATTTAAAAAGAAAGAAGATTATGATAGTTGCAGTAGTTGGCGCAACGGGCCTGGTAGGCTCGAAGATGTTGGAGGTGCTTCAGGAGAGGCATTTCCCGGTGACTGAACTCCTCCCGGTAGCCTCGGCGCGCTCCTGGGGAAAGAAAGTGAAGTTCCAGGGCAAGGAATGGACGGTAATCAGTGCCGATGAAGCCATCGCCCGCAAGCCCGCGCTGGCCATTTTCAGCGCCGGTGGAGCGGCATCGGCCGAACTCGCACCCAAGTTTGCGGCTGTCGGCTGCTACGTGGTAGACAATTCTTCCTACTGGCGCATGGATCCGTCGGTCCCGCTGGTGGTTCCGGAAATCAATGCCGATGTCCTCACGAAGGAGGACCATATCATCGCCAACCCGAACTGCTCCACCATCCAGATGGTGCTTCCGCTCGCACCGCTGCACAAGGCCTATGGCATCAAGCGCATCGTGGTGAGCACTTACCAGAGTGTCACCGGCGCCGGCCAGCGGGGCATCGAGCAGCTGGAAGCGGAACGCGCCGGCGGCACCGGCAGCAAGTTTCCGCACCCGATCGACCTGAACGTCCTGCCGCACATCGACTCTTTCCTGCCGGACGGCTACACCAAGGAGGAGATGAAGATGGTGAACGAAACCCGTAAAATCCTCAGAGACAGTAGCATCGCCGTCAGCGCCACTACCGTGCGCGTGCCGGTAAAGGGCGGCCATTCGGAGAGTGTCAACCTGGAATTCCGCAAGCCATACGACCTGGCGGAGGCGCGTCAGCTTATGGCCGATATGCCCGGCGTGGTCATTCAGGACAATCCCGCGGAGAACCTCTATCCCATGCCCATCTACGCCTGGGACAAGGACGATGTCTTCGTGGGCCGCATCCGCCGGGATCCTTCGGTGGAAAACGGAATGAATCTCTGGTGCGTAAGCGACAATATCCGCAAAGGCGCCGCCACCAACGCGGTACAAATCGCCCAAGTTCTCCTGGCCAAGGGCTGGCTAGGCTAGTTTGTCATTCTGAGCGAAGCCCAAAGGGCGAAGTCGAAGAATCTCATAAATTATGAACTGGACTTTTTTCAAAGAGCTTTTGTCGATAGATTCCACTTCCGGAAAGGAGCGGAAGGTGGCCGAGTGGCTCCTGACGCAACTGGAAGCCCCGGTGGTGGAGTCCATGGAAGTGGGCGACGGCACGCTGAACCTCTTCCTGAAGTGGGGCACCCCCAAGGTGGTCTTCTGCACCCACATGGACACAGTTCCTCCGTATATAGGTCCTTGTTTCCCGGAAGAGATGCTCTCCCGAGGAACTCCGTTCGCTTCGCTCTCTCCGGCCCCTCCCACCGCTAGCGCGGCGGGCCCCTCCCCCTACCCATGTGCGGGGGTGCACATGTCCTCGGGAGAGCATCTCCTCCGGATTACTGGTCGGGGAAGTTGTGATGCGAAGGGGCAGTTGTTTGCCATGTATACGTCTTGTAAGGAGTTGGAGGCCAGTGGGTGTACGGACTTTGGCCTGCTGTTGCTTGCAGGGGAGGAGACGGGCTCCTGGGGAGCCAAGGCGTTTTCCAAGACGGGTTTCCAGGCACCGTTCCTCATTGTGGGCGAACCCACCGAGAACAAGATGGTGAGCGCTTCCAAGGGCACGAAGTCGTATGACCTTACTTTCCACGGCGAGGCTTTCCACTCCGGGTATCCGCAGTATGGCGTAAGCGCCGTGGATTTGTTCAATACGTTTTATAATCAACTCAAGGCCAAGGATTTCGGGGAGGACCCGGTGCTGGGCGCCACCACTTGGAATGTGGGGCTGGTACACAGCGACAACCCGCAGAACATCCTGTCCCCGGAGCTATCCTGCCGGCTGTATTTCCGCACCACCTTCGTGAGCGACCAGCCCGTCCAGGACTGGATGCAGGCTATTGGGAGATGCCCGGTCGTAGCCGGGCATGACGGTTCCGAGGCCGCTGGCCCTTCCGTCACCCCCGACCTGATCGGGGGTCTCACTGTGACGGCCCGCGGGGGCGATGCCCCGGCGCGGTACGTGACGCTGCCTGGTTTCAAGAGCGCGCCCGTGGCCTTCGGCAGCGATGCGCCGCACCTCACCGGCTTCGGCCACAAAATCATCTGCGGCCCCGGCACCATCTGCGTGGCACACCGCCCGGACGAACACGTCCTGGTGCGCGATCTGGAAATCGCTGTCGACCAGTATGTAAAAATGTACCGTGAAATACAAAGTATATGATTAAGGTGATTATAAGTGGCTACGGAAAGATGGGCCACATGGTAGAAGCGGAACTCAAGCGGAGAGGCATCGAGCTGGTGGACGCCAGCGAGGACATCACCGCCACGGACCCCGCAGTGGCAGGGGAGTGCGTGTGCATCGACTTTACCACCCCTGAGGCTTTCCGGAAAAATTACCCTTTCATCGCCACCTACTTTAAGGCGGCGGTCGTGGGCACCACCGGCTGGAACGACATCAAAGACCAGGTGATAAAGGCTTTCGAAGAGGCCGATACCCCCATGATTTACGCCTCCAACTTCTCGCTGGGCGTAAACGCGCTGTTCAAGGCCATCGAAAAGGCTTCGGCCCTTCTCAAAGATGCCGGCTATACGCCTGAGATTGAGGAAATCCACCACATCCACAAGTTGGACGCCCCTTCCGGAACGGCCAAATCCATGGCGGAACTCGTGGAGGCCTGCCTGAACGAAACGCCGGAAATCACCTCCATCCGCGAAGGGGAAGTACCTGGTACCCATACGCTTACCCTCACATCGACCTGCGACAAACTCACTTTGCGCCACGAGGCTTTCTCCCGCGAAGGCTTTGCCAAAGGTGCCGTGGTAGCTGCCCTCAAAACCGAAACCCTGAAGGGGGTGCACGAATTTAGCGAACTCCTGTAATGGTCAGTGTCCTCAAATTTGGCGGCTCGTCCGTGGCCTCCGCGACTGCCATGTCGCGCGTGCTGGATATCGTAGAAAAAGAGCAGGGCAAGGTGGTGCTCATCTCCAGTGCCATCAGCGGCTGCACGGATGCCTTCCTGAAGGGGGACGATGAGAGCATCGCCGCCATGGAGGCCCGGCACCGGGATATCGTCACTCGCCTTTTCACCGGCGAGGAACGCAGCCGGGTGCAGGCACAGGTGGACGCCCTTTTCGGCGAACTGAGAAAAGCCCCCAAGGACGAGCAGGTGACTTACGGCGAACTCCTTTCCACCACCATCCTCGCGGCCAAACTGAAGACGGAAGCCCGCCGCACCGCCTGGCTGGACTCCCGCGACCTGGTGGTCAAGGACGATGAGCCCCAGACATACTGCAAGATAAAAACGGCCATCGACACTGTTGAGGCCGATATTTACGTGGCGCCGGGTTTCATCTGCCGGGACCAAAACGGCAAGGTAAGCACCCTGGGCCGCGGCGGCTCCGACTATACCGCCGCCTTATACGCCGCCGCCATCCACGCGGACAAGCTCCAGATCTGGACCGATGTCCCCGGCATCATGACGGCCAACCCCAAACAGGTGGGCAGCGCCCGCACCATCCCGCGGATGTCGTATGCGGCCGCCCTGGACATGGCTTCGCACGGTGCCAAGGTGCTGTATGCACCTACCGTTGCGCCGGCCATGGCCGCCGGTATCGACATTGAAATCCGCAATACCTTTGCCCCGGACGGGAAATATACCGTGATTGGCGCGGAGAAGGATCCTACAAGGTGGATCGGCGTGGCCTCCGAGGGCGGGAACATCCGCCTGGTAGGCGCAGAGATGGCCGATCAGGTCGGCCATGACGGTGCGCAGGTCGGCCATGACGGGCAAACCGGCCAATCCGTCATGCCCGACACCGATCGGGCATCTAAGGCGCTGACGGAGGCGGGCATCGCCGCCAAGAGCATCATGGCCCGGGACAACGGGCTGGACATCGTGGTGCGTCCGGGCGTGCTGGACAAGGCTCTCCGTGCATTGCACCGGGCCTTCTTCCAGGAGATGCCGGTGAAGGAAGTGAACCTGTTCATCGCTGGCGACGGGGCTGTGGCAAGGGCCTTGATCGGCATGATCGACCAGACGGCGGAAACCGTGAAAGAACGCACGGGGAAACAGCTGCGGATCGTGGGCCGGGCCAACAGCCGGAAGTTCGGCATCGACGCCGGTGGCCATCCGGAACTGGACCGGGAAGGGGATTATATCGACGCTATCCTGAGCCAGGCCACTCAAGGTGCCCTTTTTGTGGACGTTACCAATAGCGAAACCCTCTATAAACGCTATCCGGAACTGCTGGAGGCCGGTATCGGCATCGTTTCCAGCAACCGTCGCTCCTTCGCCGTTCCGTATGCGGATTATGCCGCTATCCAGGCCGCAGCGCGCGAGAACGGCGTCGTGCTCCGCTACGAGACCACCGTGGGCACGGCCCTGCCTATGCTGGAGTCCATCACCCGCGGCACCAACAGCTGCGACGAGATTCTCTCCATCGAGGCCGTGGTCTCCTGCACGCTGAACCAGATTCTGGGCGATTACCGGCCCGGCGGCGAGAGCTTTGCCTCGCTGGTGCGCAAGGCTCAGGCTGCCGGCCTCACGGAAAAGGACCCGCGCATGGACCTCAGCGGCAAGGACGCCCTCCGCAAGCTGCTCATCCTGGCCCGCGAAGCCGGTGCGCAGCTGGAAGAAAAGGACGTGCGCATTACGCCTATCGTCCCGCTGGAGCGCTTCAAGGGCAGTCTGGACGATTTTTACGCCTCGCTGGAGGAGTTCGAGCCGGAACTGGCCCGTCAGGAACGTGAAGCTGCTTATCAAGGCTTCCGCCGCCGCTTTGTAGCGTCGCTGGAAAAGACGCCGGAAGGTTATCAGGCGGGAATCGGTATCCGCAACGTGCCGCCCGTGCACCCGGCTTACCACCTGCGCGGCACGGAGAACGCCATCATCGTCCGCAGTGCCTTCCATCCCTATCCGCTGGTCATCCAGGGCCCTGGTGAGGGCGCACGTGACGCCGCCAGTAGCATTTTGAACGATATTTTGCGCTGAAATTAAATTTTTTACTAATTTTGAGCGCTAAAAAAATAGTTAGAAGATGAAGAAACTTTTCAAATTTGTGCTTGTCGCCATCAGTATGACCCTGGCGATGGGCGTTGTTTCTTGTAACAAGGACAACACGGACGATCCGTCAAAAAAGACGCCTGCCAAATACACCATCATGCTCTATGGTTGCGGTGGCGCTAACGTAGATTGTCAGCTGGAAGACGCCCTCGGGGACGCCGTAAAGGCTCTGGGTGTGGAGAATAACCAGGTGCGTTACACGGTTATGTATTCCATGTCTGCAACCGATAAGGATTTTGGAGCATATTTTCGTGGCGAGAAAGGCAAGACCTACCGTTACGAACTCAGCAAGGATACGGACCTGACCAAGACCGGCTATCGCCAAAAGTATTTCTACAAGAACGCCAAGGAGGTAGAGCTCTATAAGGCTTCCACCATAGTCGAATATATCAAGTGGGCCAAGGAAACCGCTCCGGCCGAGAACTACATCATCGAGTTCGTAAACCACGGTGGCGGTTTCGACCTGGGCACCGAGACGCTCACCAAAGGTATCGCCTATGACGACAACCATAAGGATAAGGATGGGGATGACACGGGTATTGCCATCTCCACCATTGCCTATGCCCTGAAAACCGCCGGTGTCCCCATGAAAGCCATTTACTGGAACGGTTGCCTCATGGGTCAGTTGGAGGTGCTCACCGAGGTGGCTCCTTACTGCGATTATCAGTTCATGAGCAGCCACGTGGCCTATACAAACAACGTTCATTCTGTAGGCCTTATTAAAGCGCTCAATGAAAAGCCGAATGACTTTGAGGCTGCCGCTCTTGCCCACGAGAAGATTCTTTATGGTAACGGTGAGGATGACAAGAACAGCTTCGTTTACGATTTCGCAAACGCCCAGGACGAAAAGACCAAGAAGCTTGCGCCGGTAAACGGAGACTTTGGCTGCTGGCGTTCCAATAAAGTCACTGCCATCAACGAGCAGGTGAAGAAGCTGGGTGCACTGCTGGTGAAGGCTTATCGCACTGACGAGAAAGAAGATATAAATAATGCCAGCAAGTCGGTCTATGTCTATGAGCTGAACTACGGTTATATCGATGTCCTTGACTATGCCCAGAATCTGGCCTTCTATTTGACAGATGCAACAGACAAGGCGGAAGCCGAGGCCATCGCCACTAACATGAAGACGGCTATTGACGCTGCAAACGTTTACCGTGTGAACTGTGTTTACCTGCATGATGCAGCAGGAAAGAAGGTCACCACCAAGGCTGGCACCTTCAGCTTGGGAATCTCCCTGTATGCCGGCAAGGTTGAGCACGACGTGCTTTATAAGAAATGGGGCGGCCACTACAAGACTTCTGCCTTCGACAACGCCGTGGGTTGGAGCAATTGGCTGGACATTAACGAGTACCGCGTCTCTGCCGACAAAGAACACCCCAACTTGTACAACCCTGCCAACGATACCTCCTGGGAGCTCTTCTGGCTGGATAACGAAGAAGACGATGAAGAAGGTGACGAAGAAGAGTAGTTAATCCGCTCATCCGCAGATACATGTAACCGGCGCTGCCCACCTGGGGCGGTGCCGGTTTTTTTAGTATTAGATTTATTCGTATCTTTGTAGGCTATGTTACTACAAGCTTCTGGCATATGGGGTTTCCTCAGCTTTGGCTGGGCGGATGTACTGGACATCGCGATGGTGGCCGTCATCATCTTTTTGCTCATCCGCAGCATTAAAGGAGACGCCACCGTCCTCAACATCGTGCTGGTGCTGGTGGCCATGCTGGTAATCCAGGCCGTGGTGAGCACCCTGAACATGCGCATGATGACCGTACTCATGAACACCCTCCTGGATGTGGGTATCCTGGCCATCATTATCCTGTTCCAGCCGGAAATCCGCCATGCGCTCAACCGCCTGGCCGTGCGTTCCGGTCTTGCCCGCCGCAGCGGTCAAATCTTCAACCGCCTGCTGGGCATCAAGGAAGAAAAGATGGGCCGCCAGAGCGTGGAGGAGCTGGGAGAAGCCGTGCGCGCCATGTCGGCCGAGAAAACCGGTGCGCTCATCGTCCTGCAGCACAAGAGCTCCATGGAAGAATACATCAATACCGGCGACCGCTTTGAGGCCGATATCAACCGCCGGCTCATTACCAATATCTTCTTCAAGAATTCCCCGCTGCACGACGGCGCCATGATTATCGTGGGCGACCATATCGCCGCCGCCCGCTGCCAGCTGCCCATGACCAACCGGACGGACATTCCCGCCCATTATGGCATGCGTCACCGCGCGGCCATCGGCCTGAGTGAAGATACGGATGCCGATATCCTGGTGGTGTCCGAGGAAACGGGCAACGTAAGTTTTGTCCGTGGCGGCGAAATCCGGACAGTGGCCAGCATGAAGGAACTGCGCGAACTGCTCAACAGCGTGATGAACGAGGAGGCATAAATGGACGCAAGACTGGAAGCCAAGCTGGGATTTGACAAGGTGCGGGCCGCCATCGGCGCGCGCTGTTCCACGGAGTATGCGGCCTCCCGCGTGGCAGAGGAGGAATTCAGCACCAGCGGGGAGGAAATCCGCCGCCGGCATCTGCTCGCGGACGAGATGCGTCTCATCCTCATGTTCGAGGACAGTTTCCCCACGGCCGGCTATATCGACGCCATCGGCTTCCTGGAACCCATCGGCAAAAATGCCTCCATCGACCTGCTTTCCCTGGGAAAACTGCGCACCCTGCTGGATACGCTCCGCAAGGCGTTGCATTTCTTCCATACGGTGAAGGAGGGGATATACCCCAATCTGCAGCATCTGGCGGCGGGCATTCAGGCCCCCACGGAGGTGATGCGCCGCATCGACGCCATCCTGGATCGTCACGGAGATATCAAGGACACCGCCTCGGACGAACTGTACAAGATCCGCCGCAGCATCAAGGACAAGGAAATCAACATTTCCAAGCGGATGAACGCCATCTTGCGCCAGGCGCAGCAGGAGGGATTGGCCGATGCCGATGCTTCCGTGGCCATCCGCGACGGCAAAATGCTCATTCCGGTGACATCGGCCAAGAAAAGGGCCTTCCAGGGCTTTGTGTACGATGAAAGCGCCACCGGAAAAACCACTTTCATGGAGCCGGCGGAGATTGTGGCGCTGCAGAACGAGATTGCGGAACTGCACTTCGCCCAAACCCGCGAGATTGCCAAGATCCTCTACGAATTTGCCGAATTCCTGCGCCCGTGGGTACCGGAACTCATCGCCGGGGCCACCTTTGTGGGCGAACTGGATTTCAACATGGCCAAGGCTTATGTGGCCCTGGACTATATCGCCGGCATGCCGGTGGTGTCGGAAGACGGCACGCTGAACTTGCGCAAGGCCCGGCATCCGCTGCTGGAAAAGAGCCTGCGGAAGGAGAAAAAAGCCATCGTCCCGCTTACGGTGGAACTCACCCCGGAAAAGCGGATTCTTCTCATCTCCGGCCCCAACGCCGGCGGCAAGAGCGTCTGCCTCAAAACCGTGGGCCTGCTGCAGTACATGTTCCAATGGGGCATGCTCATCCCTACGTCGGAAAGCTCGGAACTGCCTGTGTTCGACCGCATTATGGTCTCCATCGGCGATGACCAGTCGCTGGAAAACGACCTTTCCACCTACAGCAGTTTCCTTGCCGATATGAACGCCATGCTCTCCGTGGCGGACGCCCGCACGCTGGTGCTCATCGACGAATTTGGTTCGGGCACGGAGCCCGCTGCCGGCGGCGCCATTGCGGAGGCCATCCTGCACGAGCTGGACAGCCGCGGTGCCTATGGTGTCATCACTACGCACTATACCAACCTTAAATTATATGCCTCGTCGACGGAAACGGGCGTGGTGAACGGCGCCATGCAGTTCGATGCCGCCACCGTTGCGCCGCTCTTCCAGCTGGAAGTGGGCCTGCCGGGCTCGTCGTTCGCCTTTGAACTGGCCCGGAAGATGGGGCTGCCGGAGCCGATCGTGCACGATGCGGAGTTGCGTGCCGGCGAACAGTTCGTGGGCATCGAGCGGAACCTCCGCAAAATTGCCCGCAGCCGCCGCGCCCTGGACGAGAAACTCACCAAGATCCGCGCCACGGACAAGACGCTGGAAGGCCTCACGGACCGCTACGAGAAGGAGCTGGAGGACATCAAGGAAATGCGCCGCCGCATCCTTGACGAGGCCCGCGAGGAAGCGGAAAAGATTATCCGCGATGCCAACAAGCAGGTAGAAAACACCATCCGCACCATCAAGGAGTCGCAGGCCCGCAAGGAGGAAACGCAGGGAGCGCGCGCAGAGTTGCAGGGCTTCCTGGGCGCCCTGGCGGAGAACCGGGGCAAGCGGGATGCTTATATCGACAAGAAACTGCAGACCGTCAAGGAACGCAAGGAGCGCGAAAAAGAGCGCAAACGCAAGCGGGCCAATGGGGAAACGCTGCAGCAGATGGAGGAGGCGGAGGCCCAGGACCGCAAGATGGCCGCTTTCCGGAGCGCGCCGCTGAAGGTAGGGGAGAAGGTGCGCATCAAGGACAACGGCATGGTGGGCGAGGTGGCCACCGTGAGCACCAAGGCGGTGAGCGTGATCGTGGGCAACATCACCACCAAGCTGCCGCTGGACCGCGTGGAGCGCATTACCGCCAATGAGTACAGGGCGGTGGTGAAGGCGCCGGCGGAGCGTCCGCGCCAGGTGTACGACAGCGCCATCAACGAGCGCAAGGCTTCCTTCAAGCTGGAGCTGGACGTCCGCGGGGAGCGCGTGGCGGATGCCATCGACATTGTTATGCGATATATTGACGATGCCATCATGTTGGGTGTGCCTTCGGTGCGAATTTTGCATGGGAAAGGAACAGGCGCGCTGCGGGAGGAAATCCAAAAGTACGTCCGCACCGTGCCCGGTGTACAGTCCGTCGCCGATGAACATGTCCAATTTGGCGGTTCCGGCGTAACTGTTGTGAAATTTGACTAAAACCTATATCCAAATGAATGTTCTGAGGACGAGTAAGATAGGGGAGACGGGAGAACAGCTTGCATGCGATTTTCTACAGACGCGCGGCCACCAGATCCTGGACCGCAACTGGCACAGCGGCCACCTGGAGCTGGACATTGTGTCCGAAGGCCCGGACGGCCTGCATTTCGTGGAGGTGAAAGCCCGTACGGCTCCGGCTACTTCTACGGTGCTGGACCAGGTAAACGTAGTAAAGCAAAAGCGCATCACGGCGGCCGCCGCCCAATACCTTAATAAGAAACATCTGGCCGGAAAGGAGGTATATTTCGATGTCGTTTCCGTCCTGTTCGACGGTCAGACTTCCGTGGTGCGGTATTTTCCGCAGGCCTGGATCCCCATGTACATGTAAACCACATAAGAATGAATATAGACAACCGATATTGCGTTATCATGGCCGATGGTAGCGGCGCGCCCTACCAGCTTCGCATCACCTTCGACCGTTTTCTCAAGGTGGTTCCCCAGGACCACATCCTGGTGGTAACCCCGGCCCGTTTTGCCGCCGAGGCCCGCAAGGTGCTGCCGGAACTGCTTCCGGAAAACCTGCTGCAGGAGCCCATGGCCCGGAAAACCGCACCCTGCATGGCTTATGCCGCCTATACCCTGCTTGCCCGGAACCCGGAGGCCGTCATCGTGGCCACCCCGTGGGACCTGGTCATCCGCGACGAAAGCCTGTTTGCCCACACGGTGGGGGAGGCCTTCGACTATGTGGAGGAAAACGACGTCCTCATGACCCTGGGCATCGTCCCTAAAACGGCGGATGTGAACTTTGGTTACATCCAGGTGCGCGAAGGTCACCACGCCCATCTTATGGCGGGGCCGCTGCAGGTGAAAACCTTCACGGAAAAACCTTCTCCGGAGCTGGCCGACATCTTTGTGCGCACCGGCGAGTTCTTCTGGAACAGCGGTATCTTCATCTGGAAGGCGGCCACCATCGTCTCGGAAATGGAAAAATACATCCCGGAAGTCACGGAGATGTTCAGAGGCTGGGAATCCCGCATCGGGGACCCTGTTTTCGTGGAGCAGGCATACGTGGAATGCCCCAAGGTTTCGCTGGATTACGGTGTCATGGAGCGCACTTCCCGCGCCTGGCTTTACCCCGCCCGATTCGGTTGGGCCGATATCGACCGTCTGTAACGGTCGATAAAAAAGGGTACACGTTACCCCTACCCGAAACCCCTCCCCTCGGGGGAGGGACTTAAAACAAGTTGTGAAAAAACCTGTTGATAACTTTTGGTAAATCAAAATATTATCCGTATCTTTGCGGTCCGCAATTGTGCCTAATGGCCTCCAGTTGCGGGCTAAATTATTAAGTAACAATTAATTAACAAACACCAATGCCTGGTTTAATTGGAAAGAAAGTCGGAATGATTTCCGTCTTCGGTGCCGACGGGAAGAATATCCCGTGCACCGTCATTGAGGCTGGTCCGTGTGTTGTCACGCAGGTTCGCACCGTAGAAACCGACGGCTATGCCGCCGTGCAGCTTGCCTATGACGAAAAGAAAGAGAAACGCACCAGCGCGGCCCTGAAGGGCCATTTCGAGAAGGCTGGAACTACTCCCAAGAAGAAGCTCGTGGAATTCCCCGCAGACTTCGCCGGAGAGCTCAAGCTGGGTGACACCATCACCGTTGCCGACATTTTCACCGAGAATGTCAAGTTCATCGATGTGGTGGGTACTTCTAAAGGTAAGGGTTTCCAGGGCGTTGTCAAACGTCACGGATTCGCCGGTGTAGGTGGTGTGACCCATGGTCAGCACAACCGTCTCCGTCACCCTGGTTCCATGGGTGCATCCTCCTGGCCTTCCCGCGTTTTCCCGGGAATGCGCATGGCAGGTCACATGGGCAACGAGCGTGTGAAAGTCTTCAACCTCGAGGTCCTCAAAGTCATCCCTGAGAACAATCTCGTTATCGTAAAGGGTTCCGTACCCGGAGCCAAAGGTTCTTACTTAATTCTGGAGGACTAATTATGGAATTGAATGTTTTGAAGATTGACGGCACTCAGTCCGGTAAGAAAGTGGTTCTTGACGAGAAAGTGTTCGGCGTACAGCCCAACGACCACGTCATCTACCTCGATGTCCTTCAGTATCTCGCCGCTCAGCGTCAGGGCACTGCCAAGACCAAAGACCGCAGCGAGGTTGCCTATTCCACCAAGAAACTCGGTCGTCAGAAGGGCGGCGGCGGTGCACGTCACGGCTCCCTCAAGGCTGGTATCTTCGTAGGTGGTGGCAACGTGTTCGGCCCCAAGCCGCGCGACTATCGCTTTAAGCTCAACAAGAAAGTGAAGCAGCTCGCCCGCGTGAGCGCCCTTTCTTACAAGGCTCAGGAGAACAAAATCGTTCTGGTGGAACCTTTCGCCATGGACGCTCCCAAGACCAAGGAGTTCAAATCCATCCTTTCCGCTATCAAAGCCGGCGACCGCAATGTCCTGGTTGTGCTTCCGGAGAACTCCAACAATATTTTCCTGTCATCCCGCAATCTGCCTAACGTGCAGGTTATCACCGTTGACGAGATCAATACCTACGCTATCATGAATGCCCACTCCCTGGTGCTTGTGGACGGCGTGCAGGATATCCTCGCAGCAAGAGTTAAGTAAAGGAGAGAAGAAAAATGGGTATTTTAATTAAGCCAATCGTAACCGAGAAAATGACGGCTGAGGGCGAAAAGCTCAACCGTTACGGTTTCATCGTGGACCGCAAGGCCAATAAACTTCAGATCAAGGCTGCCGTCGAGCAGATGTACGGCGTTTCCGTCGCAGACGTTAACACCCTGAACTACCATGGCAAGCGCAAACAGCGCTACACCAAGGCCGGCCTCCTCCGCGGTCGTATGAATCACTTCAAGAAGGCTTATGTCACGCTTGCAGGTGAAGACAAGATTGATTTCTACGCTAACATCTAAGAAGGAGAATAAACTATGGCAATCAAGAAGTACAAGCCGGTAACTCCCGGCCAGCGCAACAAGGCTATCAGCTCCTTCGATGAGATCACCGCGAAGAAGCCTTACAAGAAGCTCCTTGCTCCCCTTAAGTCCACTGGTGGACGCAACAACACCGGTCAGATGACCGTGCGTTACCGTGGCGGCGGTCACAAGAGAATGTACCGCCTGGTAGACTTCGTCCGCAACCGCGACGAATTCAAAGCAACCGTGCTCACCATCGAGTACGATCCTAACCGCAGCGCCCGCATCGCCCTCATCCAGTATGAGGATGGTCTGAAGAGCTACATCATCGCCCCTAACGGCCTCCAGGTCGGTCAGGTGGTGGAGAGCGGCCCTCAGGCTGCCCCGGATATGGGTAACTGCCTCCCGCTTGCTAACATTCCTGTTGGTACGCTTGTTCACGCTATCGAGCTCCGTCCCGGTCAGGGTGCCGCTATGGCCCGTTCCGCCGGTACTTACGCCCAGCTCGCCGCCCGTGAAGGTAACTACGCCATCCTCCGTCTGCCCTCGGGTGAGACCCGTATGGTTCCCGTTGCCTGCCGCGCTACCGTGGGCACCGTTTCCAACCCGGATCATAATCTGGAATCCGACGGTAAGGCCGGCCGCACCCGTCATCAGGGTCGCCGCCCGCACAACCGTGGTGTTGTCATGAACCCGCACGATCACCCGATGGGTGGTGGTGAAGGCCGTGCTTCCGGTGGACACCCTCGTTCCCGTAAGGGTCTGCCTGCAAAGGGCTACAAGACCCGCAACCCGAAGGCTGTGTCCAACAAGTTCATCATTGAAAGACGTAAGAAATAACGGAATAAACTAACAGATTATGAGTCGTTCACTTAAAAAAGGACCGTACATTCAGGAAGCACTGGAGAACAGAATTCTCGCTATGAATGACGGCAGCAAAAAGAAAGAGGTTGTCAAGACTTGGTCCCGCGCCAGCATGATTTCCCCTGACTTCGTGGGCCACACCATCGCTGTGCACAACGGCAACAAGTTCATTCCGGTATATGTTACGGAGAACATGGTTGGTCACAAGCTGGGCGAATTTGCTCCCACCCGCACTTTCCGCGGCCACGCAGGCAACAATAAGAAATAATGTTTAAAGGAAAAGCATTATGGGAAAAAGAAAAAGACTGATGGCCGAGCGCCTGAAAGAGACCAAGAAGCAGACCGCTATCGCTAAACTTAACGATGTCCCCACTTCTCCCCGGAAGATGCGCCTTGTGTGCGATACCATCCGTGGCGTTGAGGTAAACCATGCCCTGGATCTTCTCCACTATTCCAAGCGTGACGCTTCCGTGCGTCTGGAGAAACTTCTCAAGAGCGCTATCGCCAACTGGGAAGCCAAGAACCCGGAGCAGACCAAGGAACTGGAAAGCGGCAACGTGATTGTGAAAACCATTATGGTGGACGAGGGTCGTACCCTCAAGCGCATCCGCCCGTGCCCTCAGGGCCGTGCCGGTCGCATCCGCAAGCGTTCCAACCACGTTACCATCGTACTGGACGTAAAAAAAGCAGTGGAGGAATAAACTATGGGTCAGAAAACTAATCCTATCAGCAACCGTATCGGTATCACCCGTGGTTGGGACTCCAACTGGGTAGGCGGCAACTACGCCGAGAAAATCGCCGAAGACTACGAGATTCGCAAATACCTGGGCAGCCGTCTGGCAAAAGCCAGCCTCTCCCGCATCATCATTGAGCGCACCCTTAAGCTCATCACTGTCACCATCCATGCCGCCCGTCCGGGCGTGATCATCGGTAAAGGTGGTCAGGAAGTGGACAAACTGAAGGAAGAGCTCAAGAAGGTTACCAAGAAGGATGTTCAGATCAACATCTTCGAGGTAAAGCGTCCGGAGGTGGATGCCACCATCGTGGCAGATAGCATCGCCCGTCAGATCGAAGGCCGCGTGAGCTATCGTCGCGCCATCAAGATGGCCATCGCCACCGCCATGCGCGTGGGTGCCGAAGGCATCAAGGTGCAGATCAGCGGTCGTGTAGGCGGCGCGGAAATCGCCCGCTCCGAGATGTTCAAGGAAGGCCGCACCCCGCTGCACACCTTCCGCGCAGACATCGACTACGCTCTGGCAGTGGCCAACACCCAGATGGGTACCATGGGTATCAAGGTGTGGATCTGCAACGGTGAGAAGTATGGCAAGCAGGATCTTTCTCCTAACGCCGGCTTCGCATCCAGCAATGCTGCAGCCGCAGGTGCCGGTCGTCGCGAAGGCGCACGCCCGGAGCGCGGTGAGCGTCGTGGTGGCCGCGGTGGTCGCCGTGAAGGTGGCCGTGGCGGCGAACGTCGCTAAGCTTTAGCACTTCTAGCAAAAAGGGTGACCGCTCACGGCCACCCTTTTTTGTGCCCCGGAGGAAGGCGGAAGGAATACCCTCCAGGGGGACTCCACTACGCTTCGCTCCGTTCCGGCCCCTCCCAACTCGCATCGCTCCGTCTGACGACGTCGCCGCTGTGGGCCCCTCCCCTTCATCCCGGACTGGATCCGGGATCTCCTTCCTCCGTCCTGCCCGACCCGATCGGGCATCTCCTTGCGCGAAGGTCCATGCCCGGGACCCTCCGTACACTTTTCCGGGCAAAAATTCGCGCGAAGGTCCACGCCTTGGACCTTCAGGACAACGGAAGGGATACCCTCCAGGGGGACTCCACTACGCTTCGCTCCGTTCCGGCCCCTCCGCCGACCTACCCGTCATGCCCGGCCTTTCCCCTCGTCATGCCCGGCTCCGACCGGGCATCTCCTTGCGCGAAGGTCCACCACATGGACCTTCCGTACACTTTTCCTATACTTTTTTAACGCGAAGGTCCACGCCTTGGACCTTCAGGACAACGGAAGGGATACCCTCCAGGGGGACTCCACTACGCTTCGCTCCGTTCCGGCCCCTCCCAAATCGCAACGCTCCGTCTGACGACGTTGCCGCTGTGGGCCCCTCCCCCTACCCTTGTGCGGGGGTGCACAAGCCCGCTGGAGGGTATTCCCTTCCGCCGTCCCAGTTCTCATCCTTATTATCGCCTGTTTTTAAGGACGAACCCCGGTTTAAGTCCCTCTCATCCTTGTTTTGGGCTCTATTTAAGGACGAGACTCGGTTTTGATCCATCTCTCCTCCCCTCACCGTTAAAGCACACCTACCCTATCCAGACCCACCTCCTACGCCATGCACCGTGCTTTAATGCCGGGATGTTGCCGGAAGGAAAGCGGAGCCCTCTTGGGCCCTTTGATGGAGCCCGAGAGGGTTTCCGCTAGCCGCCTTGCTTCGTATTGCAAGGCGGCGGTTCCGTGTCCACTCAGCCGCCGCACCTGGTTGCGTGCGGCGGCTCCATTCGACCTGGTTGTATGCGGCGGCCCCATTCCGGGTGGTCTGTATCCTCTTGATAATCAGCACTTTGCTGAAAATCCTCGGCGCAAAAAGAGCCGAGGATTTTCAGGAAGTAACTGATGCTCAACGTGTTATCGACCAGCCGAATTTTCGCTTATGTAACCCAGGAGTAGAATAAGTATGCCCTCCGGAGTAGATTAAGTAAGCCCTTCAGAGTAGAATAAGTATGCCACCCGGAATAGATTAAGTAAGTCCCCCGGATTTTGCGCTGATCGGTAAGATATTGACACACAGCAAGATACGAATAATCCTCGTTCAAAAAACGAACGAGGATTATTCGGTAACCACTTGATAGACAGTATTTTAGCGATAACATGCAGGCCTCCTGCGCGAGTGACACTTAATTAATTGACTCTCTGCCACTTACGCAACAATCCTCTTTCAAAAATCGAACGAGGATTATATTGGAAGTTATTGTGGGAGAGGGGGTTGGTGATCACATCCTCATAAAAGTCCCAAAACAAGGACGAGAGTGCTCAAAACCAGGTTTCATCCTTAAAAACGGACAAAAACATGGACGAGAGGGCCCAAACTGGCTTCTCATCCTTAAAATCAGGCAGAATTGAGGATGAGGCAGGAGATGGGCGCCTTGGTTTGCATATTTTTGCGTATATTTGCAAGTTGAAAAACAAATGGATATGAAACAGAACGTACTTATTGTGGCAGCTGCCGTACTGGTGTGCATGGTGGGCTGCAAGGGCAAATCCGTGGAGGAAAAGCTCGCAGAGTTCAATCAGTGGAATGACAACCTGATGGAAGAATACCGTACCCGCATGGTTGCGCTGGACGGTGACGAAGAAGCCATCGAGGCTTACACGGACTCTATTCTGGAAGTGGTGGAAGACTACAACCTCAAAGCCCTCAAGGCCAACCTGGACAACGAGGTGGGCGTAGCCGCTCTCAAGAACCTGTATGGCCTGATGGACGATAATGAACTCTCCGAATATGTGGACAAGCTCACCGCCCCCGTCCACGGCCAGGATTCCGCCTTTGTAAACGGCCTCAAAGTAGCTCTGAAAGCACAGAAGACCACGGCCGAGGGCCAGATGTTCACCGACTTCGAGGTGGACGGCGTGAAGTTCTCCGACTTCATCGGCAAAGGCAAATATGTACTGGTCGATTTCTGGGCTTCCTGGTGCGGCCCTTGCCGCGGCGAAATGCCCAACCTGCGCGCTGTTTACAATGAGTTCCATGGCGACAAATTCGACATGCTCTCCGTAGCCGTATGGGACAAGCCGGAAGACACCAAGAAAGCCGCTGAGGAAGAAGGCATTGCCTGGAACCAGATTATCAACGCCCAGGAAGTCCCCACGGAACTTTACGGCATCCAGGGCATTCCCCACATCATCCTCTTCGGCCCGGACGGCACCATCCTCAAGCGCAACCTGCGCGGTGACGATATCCGCGAGGCCGTAGCAGAAGCCCTTGGCAAGTAGAGATTCCCGATCAGGTCGGGAATGACGGGATGACCATCAAGTAATGACGGGATGACCGTTCGCGAAAAAATAGCCTTATTTCCCCATTCCCCCGGCGTGTATAGATACTATGACGCCGAGGGAACGGTGATTTATGTGGGCAAGGCCAAAGACCTCCACAAGCGCGTGGCGCAGTATTTTGTGCCCCCGGAGCGCCTGAACACCAAAACCCGCATCCTGGTAAGCAAGATTGCCGATGCCCAGTTCTCGGTAGTGGACTCCGAGGCCGATGCCCTCCTATTGGAGAACAACCTCATCAAGCAGTACAAGCCCAAGTACAACATCCTCCTCAAGGATTCCAAGACCTACCCCTGGATTTGCATTACCGGTGACGATTTTCCCCGGGTGTTCATCACCCGCCGCATCGAGAAAGGCAAGGGGAACCGGTACTTCGGGCCCTACAGCAGCGTGATGCACGCCCGGAACCTGGTGGACTTCTTTGACGAAGTGTACGCCCTCCGTACATGCACGCTCAAAATCACCTCTGACGCCATCCTGCGGGGCAAATTCCGCCCCTGCCTGAAATTCCATATCGGCAAATGCAAGGCCCCTTGCGTGGGAAAAATCTCGCGCGACGAGTACCAGCGGGACATCGACGAAATCGTCCATATCCTGAGCGGCCGCGGTGGAGAAGTGCTCAAGCATTACAAGGCTTTGATGGCCGATGCTGCCGAAAAGCTGGACTTTGAGCAGGCGCAGGTGTACAAGGACAAGCTCCGCACCCTGGAGAAGCACTATTCCAAGAGCATCATTACGCAGGCGGCGGATACCGATGCCGATGTCTTCTCGATGGTCTTCGACGGCGGCGAAGCCTTTGGCAACTTCCTCCGCATCCGCGGCGGCGCCATCGTCCAGAGCCTGAACCTGGGCTTCCGAAGCCAGATCGAGGAGGAGCAGGCCGCCATGCTATCGACCTTTATCGGCGAGGTGGAAGACAAGTTCGGCGCCCTTTCCAAGGAGGTGATCGTCCCGTTTTTGCCGGACGTGGAGATTCCAGGCGTCGTGTTCAGGATTCCCCAGCGCGGAGACAAACTCTCCCTGCTGGAGTTAAGCGCCAAGAACGCCAAGGAGTTCCATTTCAACAGCATCAAGCAGCGGGAGCACACGGACCCTGACGCCTTCCGCCAGAGCGTGATGCTGGAGTTGCAGAAAGCCCTGGGGATGAGTGAATTGCCCCGTCACATGGAGTGCTTCGACAACTCCAACATCCAGGGCACCAACCCGGTGGCTTCCTGCGTGGTTTTCCGTGACGCGGAGCCTTCCAAGAAGGATTACCGGCGTTTCAAGATCAAGACGGTGGTGGGTGCCAACGACTACGCTTCCATGAAGGAGGTGGTGAACCGGCGCTATTCCCGTATGCTGGCCGAAGCACCCGACGACCTTCCGCAGCTCATCGTAATCGATGGCGGTAAGGGACAGTTGGAGTTCGCCTGGCAGGCCCTGGCCGAACTGGGCATCCTGGAACGGGTGACCGTCATCGGCCTGGCCAAACGGCTGGAAGAAGTAATCAGGGTAGGGGACCCGTACCCGCTCTTCATCGACCGGAATTCACAGGCCCTGAAGGTGCTGCAACGCATCCGTGACGAGGCGCACCGCTTTGGCATTACCTTCCACCGGAACCTCCGGTCCAAGGCGGCCATCCAGAGCGCCCTGCGGGAGATTAAAGGGGTAGGCGAGAAAACGGAACAGCGCCTGCTGATGCATTACGGTTCGGTGGTCCGCATCGCCGCCGCTCCGCTGGAAGAACTCAGCGCCCTGGTTGGCGCGGACCTTGCAGTGAAAATACATGATTATTTAAATGACTGAAAAACAATTCAACAAATGGTTCAGCAGCATCCTGATGGGGCTGATGGTCGTTACCATCGGCATAGCCACCATATTTAAGTTGCAGGAACCGGAGGCCCGGACGCTGCTCATCATAGTGGCGGCGCTGGGATCGGTAATGGGCGTAGCATCGTCGGTGCTCAGCGCCAACGGCATCATCTGGACTTTCCTCTTCGGGCTGCTGGACATTGTCTGCTGCCTTATCGTGGACGCGGACAACGGCATCTGGGGAGACTTCACCATGCACCTGGTCTATCTCCTGCCCATGCAGCTTATCGGTATCTGGCAGTGGCGGAAACTGGGTGCGACCAAAGACAAGGAGGTGACGGCCCGTCGGCTTACCTCGCGCCAGCGCTGGATCGTATTCGGTTCCGTGGTGGCCGGCCTCGCAGCCGTGTATGGCATCCTGATCGCCATCAAGTTCTATACGGTGGCCCCCGAGGAGATTAACCGTACGCAGGTTTTTGCCGATGCCGCCCGCACCACCTTCAACATCGCCGGCCAGATCCTCATGTCGCTGGCCTTCTACGAGCAGTGGCACCTGTGGATCCTGGTGAACATCGCCTCCATCGTCCTGTGGGGGAGCACCATGCTCTCCAGCGCGGCGTCCAGCTATACGGTGGTCATGTTCATCAAGTATTGCTTCTATCTGGTCAATTCGCTTAACGGGCTGCGTGTATGGTACCGATTGAGCCAAACGGAACAGAAATAAACGGGCCTATTTCCGAAGTAAAAAATAATTACTATATTTGCACATTATTTCGCTGAAACGAAAAAAGATACGTAAAAATATAAACTTAAAACCTAATCGTTATGACAAAGGAAGAAATCGTAAAGCAGGTCAAGGATATCATCGTTGACAAGCTTGGTGTCGAGGAAAGCGCAGTTACCGAATCTGCCAGCTTCACCAATGACCTCGGTGCCGATTCTCTGGACACCGTAGAACTCCTCATGGAATTCGAGCGCGTGTTTGACATCAAAATCCCCGATGAGGAAACCAGCGGTATCGCTACTGTCGGTGATGCTATCGCCAAAGTAGCCGAGAAAATCGGTGCTTAATTGAGCTATCACTCATAAAAAATTCCCGGGCCTTACAGCTCGGGAATTTTTTTATTCCTTAGGAATGGTGAAGACCATCTGGAAGTGGGGTCCGCCTTTGTCGCTCATGGTGAGCGGGCCATTGAGGATGGCCTTGTAGAAGCGGTCTTTATCCAGTTCCGTAGTGGTGGTGTAGGTGGTCTGGTTCTGGGCAGCCATCATTTGGGCCAGCATCATGTAGCTATAATAGTTACTGTAGTTGTTACCATAACCACTGCCATAGCCGCCGCCGTAAAGGCTATTGTAATAGCTGGCATACATGAGGTTCTGGTAGTATGCGCTTTGCTCTGCGGTCTGGCCGTTTGCGGTTTCTACCTGATCCGTGTGGAGGGTGAGCAGCCAAATGTCGGCCATCCCATCTTCAATTTCCTTCTGCGTCAGGTCGGAATCACCTTTTCCGGGGTGCAGGATTTCCTGCATGTGGTACGTGATATCCGGAGAGTACATCAAGTTGGAACGGTCGATATTGCCCTGGTCTTCCGCACTCACGCTGGCATCTGTGAGGCCTGCGAAGGAGAGGTAATCTACTCCGTCATAGGTGATGACGTAGCGTATGGTGGGGCTGAGCACGCTGGGATAGACCTCCAACTCCCGGTAATCTTCGGGCATCTCGAACGGCAGGATAATGCTGGCGCTGATGATGGAGGCTTTGTCCGGGTCTCCGCCCTGGTCCAGGATGGCCTGGCGGGTTTTCTGCTGCAACTCCAGGGCCGGGATAACCGGCTTGAGACCGCCGCCGCCTTCTACCATGATGGTGCTTCCGGCCTTCTGGGCCACAGTCTCATGCGTGCACATGTTGAACGAGTACTGGGAGAATTTGGTGTTGTTCTCGATGAAGCTTACCTCATCCACAAACTCGGTTTCTCCAGGCACAAAGACAAAGGTGGAGTCTTTCCGTTCTCCGTCCCAGGTGCTGTTGACCGTGAGGAGGCCGATATTGTCATTGCGCTGGTAATAGCCGCTTACCACCGACAGGCAGGAGATGTCGAAGAGGTTGATGCGGCCGCCGATTTCCACGGGATCATCCGTTTCCATATAGATACCGGGCAGCTCGTCCACGTACTCCTTATATTTGTTGATGTGATTGCTGGTATCGCGGTCGATCAGCACCGGTCCCAGCTCTTTAATGACATCGACATACTTTTGGGCGAATTCCTGGGTGAAGTTGATGTCCAGGGCGCCCGTCCCGTTATAAGTAGGGGTGCCGGCCGTGATCCTGTAAGCGCTATGCCCGATTACCGTGCTGGTGGGCCGGCTGGAGCTGGGAAGCGAGTCCAAGAGTTCGTATACGTAGATATTCTGCAGGATGCGCTCCTGGGAGTCGTGCTCTACCGAGGTGGTGTCCGAGGTAAAATAGAGGTTGAAACTGACGGCGATGGGGTTGTCTCCCAGGTCGATTTCGTCCAGGGCGGGAACGAGCGTGAAAGCGGCATCGCGGGTGGTGAGGCCGAAGGTCTCGTCGCGGATGGCGCCGATGGTAAGGTGGGTGTCCGAGTAGGCCGACAGGTCACTGGAGTGCTTCATTGCGATTCCCGAGAGGGGAAAATCTACCGTATAGGTGTTAATCAGGAGGCTTTTGTCTATCAGTCCTTCCCCGAGGCTGTTGTCCACTTTTACGCAGCCGGGAATAAGCAGGGCTACGGCCAGACACAGTGCTAGAAATTTCTTCATTTTAAAAGGTTGTCGTAAAATGCGTTGTAGGCATCCATGTAGGAGCCGTCCGCAAAGCTTGCTTCGTTGTAGTCCAGGAGCGGAAGGCCGCTCTTCTTGCTGTATTCCACCAGGTTTTTGTCCACCTCCGGGCTGCCCAGGATGATGCCGTCTGAATACTGCACGGCAAGTTTAGCAAGATCTGTGCCTGTGGCAGGCTCCGGCAGGGTGATATCCGCCGCCTTGGCGCCACCAAACTGCAGGGCCTGGGCGAATCCGGGGGAGAGGGTCTGTGCCGGCGTGTCTTCGAACAGCGAGAGCACCACCTTGGCGTTGGTGAAAATGGGATCGTCTTTATATGCCTTCTTCAGGTACAGCGGAAGCACGTGGGAAATCCAGCCGGAGCAGTGGACGATGTCCGGTGCCCAGCGGAGTTTTTTTACCGTTTCCAGGACGCCGCGGGCAAAGAAAATGGCGCGCTCGCCGTTATCGGCAAAGAACTGGCCTTTGTCGTCGTGGTAAATCTGTTTGCGGCGGAAATAATCTTCGTTGTCGATGAAATATACCTGGATGCGGGCGCTGGAAATGGAGGCCACCTTGATAACCAGGGGACGGTCCACATCGCTGATAATGATATTCATGCCCGACAGGCGGATGACTTCGTGCAGTTGGTTTTTCCGCTCGTTGATGCAACCGTAGCGGGGCATGAAGGCACGGATTTCCTTGCGTCTTTCCTGAATTCCCTGGGGGAGTTCACGGCATACGTTGGCAATCCGGGTTTCCGGAAGGTAGGGAAACATTTCTGCGTTTACAAACAGAATCTTCTTTGCGGAATCTTCCATGTTATTCTCTTTTAGCAAACAAAGTTACGAAATTTTTTTGAGTTTTTCGGTGGTTTGGTTAACTTTGGGGCGAAATTAGGTGTGCTATGTCATCTCCCAAACGCAATATGGCCATTCGCCGGCGCATTGCTAGCGCCTGGATTTCTACGGTCATCAGCCTGTCGCTGGTGCTGCTCCTTGTGGGCGTAGGAACCCTCATGCTGGTGAATGCGCGCGCCGTGAGCGACTATTTCAAGGAAAACATGCAGGTCTCCGTGCTGCTCAAGGAGCAGGTGAACGAGGAGGAAGCCTTGAAGTACCAGGACAGCGTGGCGGCCCTTCCCGGCGTCCGTTCCACGCACTTCGTTTCGCGTGAGCAGGGCGTGGAGGAAATGGCCCGTATGCTGGGACAGGACTTCCTGGACGTGTTCGAGACGGCGCCGGTGCCCATCTCCATCGACGTAAACCTGGAGGCGGCTTATGTATCGTCAGACAGCCTGGCCGTGATCAAGTCCATCCTGGCGGAATCCCCGCTGGTGGAGGAGGTGGTGTACCAGACCTCGCTGGTAGATGCCCTGAATGCGAATCTGCAGAAGATCACGCTGGCGCTGGCCATCCTGGTGGCGCTGCTGCTGTTCATCTCCTTCGTCCTTATTGCCAATGTCATCCGGCTGGAGGTTTTTGCCCGCCGGTTTACCATTCATACCATGCATCTGGTGGGGGCCACCAAGGGCTATATCCGCGCTCCTTTCGTGGGACGTGCGGCCATACAAGGCCTGTTTGCCGCCCTCTTTGCCATCCTGATGCTGTTGGGCGGGCTGTTCTTCCTGCGTGACGAATTCGCCCAGCTGTTCCAAATTTTCCAACTGGACTCCTTGCTCCTTACCATGGGAGTAATGGCAGTGAGCGGTGTAAGCATTTGCGTCATAGTCACTTATTCAGTGGTCGGACGCTTGGTGGGCTACAACCGCGATAAACTTTATGCATATTGATTTATGGCTGCAGATCCTTCCCAATTTGCCGTTACGCGCAAGGGACTTAAACTGATGATAGCGGGGTTGCTGGTGCTGGCGGCGGGGTTCCTGCTGCTTAGCGGCGGCGGTTCTTCGGACCCGCAGGTGTTTAACTATGCCATGTTCGACTTCCGTCGGCTGGTGGCGGCTCCCATCGTCATTATCGCCGGTATCGTCGTGGAAGTGGTGGCCATCATGGGTAAATTCAAGGACTAACTTATGGATTGGTGGCAAGCTATTTTACTGGGCATCGTCCAGGGTCTAACGGAGTTTCTTCCGGTTTCCAGTTCCGGACATCTGATGATTTTTAAAGAACTGCTCGGGGCCGATGCCGAGGGTTTCCTGGACTTTACGGTGACGGTGCATTTTGCTACCGTGCTGGCCACGATCGTGGTGTTCTGGAGCACCATCTGGCAGCTCCTCAAGGGCTTTTTCAAGTTCAAGTATAACGACGAGACAGACTATGTGTGCAAAATCCTGATTTCCCTGATTCCGGTGGCTCTGGTAGGCTTCCTGTTCAAGGATCAGGTGGATGCCCTGTTCAGCGGCTCGCTCAAGCAAGTGGCTGGGGGACTGTGCATTACGGCCTGTCTGCTGTGGGTGTCGGACAATGCCGGCCGTCGTTTCAAAGTGCCGGTGGCCAAGGACACGCGCAACGGCATTTCTTACTGGCAGGCCCTGGTGGTGGGCGTGGCACAGGCGTTCGCCGTGATCCCGGGTGTTTCCCGCAGCGGCAGCACCATCTCCACGGGACTTCTGACCGGCGTAAAGCGTGAGTCCATGGCCCAGTTCTCCTTCCTGATGGTGCTCATTCCCATCATTGGCGAGCAAAGCCTTGACCTGCTCAAGGTGGCCGTGGGAAGCGAGTCGTTCGGTGGGGGAGTAGGGCCGATGGCGCTGTGCCTGGGCTTTATCGCCGCCTTCGTGAGCGGCCTCTTCGCCTGCAAGTGGATGGTAGCCATCGTCAAGAAGGCCAAACTCATGTGGTTCGCCCTCTACTGCCTGGTAGTTGCCGCCCTCATTTTCTTCCTTGCGTAGGCTGGGATGCCCAAAAATCTGACATACTTCGTCTCCGACGTCCATCTGGGCCTCCAGGTGGGGAACCCCGCCGCGCGGGAGGGCGCCTTCGTGGCCTTCCTGCAGGGAATCGACCCCACTCAAACGGAAGCGCTATACCTGCTGGGCGACATCTGGGACTTCTGGCACGAGTACCGTGACGTAGTGCCCAAAGGCTATGTGAAAGTGTTGTCGGCCCTGATTTCCCTCATGGAGGCCGGCGTGCAAGTATATTTCTTTCCGGGCAACCACGATATCTGGACCTATCACTATTTCGAGGAACTGGGCATGCGCCGCCTGACGCAGCCGTACGTGGTAAAAATCGGGGCCGATACCTTCTGCCTGGGCCACGGCGACGGTCTGGGACCGGGCCGGACGGGGTACAAAATCATGCGCTGGGTTTTCCACAACCGCTTTTTCCAGCGGTGCTTCTCTGCGCTGCACCCGTGGCTGGCCTTCCGCCTGGGCAATGGCTGGAGCCGCCGCTCGCGCCTGGGGAAGAACATCACCTATACGTTCAAAGGGGCTTCCGAGCCGCTGTACCGCTATTGCGAGGCCTTCCCTGAACAGGTTCAATACTTCATCTTCGGCCATTATCATGCGCGGGTGGACATGCCGGTAGGCGCATCGGCCCGTCTGGTGATGCTGGGAGACTGGATTACCGGTCCCAACTGGCTTGTCTATGATGCCGATGCCGGCAAATTGAATGCGAACGATGGCCGATAATTACTTGGAAAAACGCCAGGAAGAGCTGGCAAATTCGCAGAAGAAGGTGGTCAAGAGAAACCACCTTTCGCTGGATACGCTTTTGCACCGGAACCGCAGCTACAGGGGCTTCAGCGCCTCCGTTGACGTTTCCGAGGCACAACTCCGCGAACTGGTGGGCGTGGTGCCGCTGGTGGCATCGGGCATGAACCGGCAAGCCTTGCGTTTCCGTCTGGTTACCGGGGCCGATGCCGCATTGGTGCACCCGCTGGTGAAGTTGGGCGCCGCACTGCCGGAGGAACATCTGCCGCATCCGGGCATGGAGCCCAAAGCGTATATCGTGGTATGCAGCGCCGTGCCGGAGGACAAGGTTGTCGATATGGATCTGGGCATCGCCGCGCAAAGTATCCTGCTGAAGGCCACCGAGATGGGGTTGGGCGGGATTTTCATCCTCAATTTCCGCCGGGAGGCTTTGCAGGAAGCCCTGGGGCTTTCGCTGGAGCCGCTGGCCGTACTGGGCCTGGGCAAACCCGCCGAGACGGTGTTCCTGGTACCGGGCGCTGCGCCGGACGCGCTTACCTATTATCGCAAAGACGGCGTGCATTACGTGCCCAAACTGTCTGTGGACCAGTTGATTATCTGAGCCGATGCATCCCAAGTTCATCCTGGTTTCCTCCCCTGAGCGCCCGCTGGTGGGCACGTTCGTGTATGGCATGGTAGGCCAGCACAAGGAATTGGTGCAGGGCTATGTGAAGGTGCACGGCGGCGGATGGTATCTCAAGGACGATGAAGCCAAAACCATGACGCTGTACGGCAGTTCCGGGGACTACGGGGAGCCCAAACTGGCATTTTTGAACCGTATTCCCTCTGAACTGCGCGGATATAAGTTTTTATTCGCCCCGGCCTGGAATTTGCCTCCTGCTGAATTGGATTTAACCGATATAGAATATGTATAAGTACAAGCAAGTAAAAGACAATATGTTTGTCCTGAGTCTGGACAACCATGTGGAAGTGGCTGCCGCGCTCAAGGCCTTTTGTGAAGAAAAGGGGATCCTGGCAGGGAACATTACTGGTCTGGGTGCCGTTTCTGAAGCTACGTTCCGTTTTCTGGACCCCACAACCCTGAAATACGTGGACAAGACCTTTACCGAGCAGATGGAAATCACCAACCTGACGGGCAATATTTCCCAGAAGGACGGCAAGCCCTATCTGCACCTGCACATCACCGCCAGCCGCCGGGATTACACCTGCATCGGCGGTCACTTGCTCACCGCTTATATCAACGGTGCCTGCGAACTGTACGTAGAGGCTTTCCCCGGCGTGGAAATCGGCCGATATGCGGACCCGCAGACCGGAATCAACCTGTATAAATTCTAAATAGTTATCTTTGCCATCGTGAGATGGTTGCGTCATACGCTGCTGATTGTGCTGGCCCTCATTCCGCTGGGGGTATCGGCACAGAATCACGTGCGCAAGGCGATGCAAAGGGCCCGCGAGCAGCAGGAGGCCATGGCGCGCGCCCAGGTGAACTCCGAGCGGGGCCAGAGTACCGGCGGTAACATGCGGATGCTGGTCCAAAACGGCGACACCACCTACCTGGACCGCCTGCCGGCCGTGTACATCGTGGGCCGGGGCAAGTTTACGTCCGACAAACAGTTGCGCCAATATTACAAGCTGGTGTGGCGCTTCGCTCGCGTGTACCCGTATGCGCAGGCGTCAAAAGTATTGAAGGAGGAAATCGACAGCACCCTCAATGCGGAGCACTATGGCTCTTTCCGGAAGAGTCGATATATATCGGCCATCCAGAAAGAACTTTTCCGCGACTTCGAGGGGTCGCTGCACCAGATGACCATCCAGCAGGGGGCGGTGCTCCTGAAACTCATCGACCGGGAAACCGGCATTACCTCCTACGACATTATCAAGAATTACAAGAGTGGCGCTGCGGCCGTCTTCTGGCAGGGTGTCGCCAAAATTTTCGAAAACGACCTCAAATCGTCTTATGACCCCACTGGTGCCGATGCCCCTCTGGAGGAGATGGTGCAGGCCTGGCAGCGGGGCGAGTTCCGCGATCTCTACTGGTCCCTTTTCTGGGAAGAACCGCCCGTGGTAAACGTTCCGGACCGCTATAAACGGTAGAGATACACTCGGCCTTCGGCCTCGGTATGACAATATTGCCCTGTCATACCGAGCGAAGCGAGTGTATCTCCCAATTCCCCCAAACGGCGCGGTCGAAAACCGAAGAAAGATTTTTTCAACAATATACCTAACTTGCTTGAAAATCAGCGAGTTAGGTATAAAAATCCGCGGTCGAAAATGTTGAAAAATCGTGCAAAAATATTTGCAGAATCAAAAAAAAGTTGTAACTTTGCAATCCCCAAATTGGAGCAAAATGCACCCAACCAGCTGAGTTTCAATGAGTTAGGGAATTATAAGGAAAATTTAAAGCATTTAAGAAAATGTTACAGCCTAAAAGAACCAAATTCAGAAGGGAACAGAAAAACCGCATGAAGGGCAATTCCGGTCGTGGAAACCAGCTCGCATTCGGTTCTTTCGGCCTCAAAAACCTTGAGAACTGCTGGCTCACAGCCCAGCAAATCGAGGCTGCCCGTCAGGCCATCTCCCGTCGTATGAACCGTGAAGGTCAGATCTGGATCCGTGTCTTCCCTGTGAAGCCGTTCACTGCCAAGCCGCTGGATACCCGTATGGGTAAAGGTAAGGGTGATCCTCAGGGCTTTGTTGCTCCTATCACTCCTGGCCGTATCCTCTTCGAGGCAGAGGGTGTTTCCCTCGCCGTCGCCAAAGAGGCTATGCGTCTGGCTGCCAACAAGCTCCCCGTTGCCACCAAGTTCGTGGTCCGCAGGGATTATGTAGAAGAATAATCAGTAGGAGGAGAAAAACAATGAAAGTATCCGAAGTACGTCAGATGAGCGTCGCAGATCTGCGCGACCGCATCGAAGTCGAGAAAAGCAACCTCGACACCATGAAACTCAATCATGCAATCTCCCCTCTGGAGGACACCTCCAAGATTCGCAAGACCCGTCAGGACATCGCTCGCATGATCACCATCCTGGCCGAAAAAGAGAAACAGCAGAACTAAAGTAGCATCGACCTATGGAAAGAAATCTTCGTAAAGAAAGAGTAGGCATCGTGGTCAGCAACAAGATGGACAAGACCATCGTCGTGGCAGTGGAAACGCACGAGAAGCACCCCATTTACGGCAAGTTCGTAAAGAAGACCACCAAGTTCGTTGCTGAGGACGCCAAGAATGAGTGCTCCGAGGGCGATACCGTCCGCATCATGGAGACCCGTCCTCTGAGCAAGACCAAGAACTGGAGATTAGTTGAAATCGTAGAAAAAGTGAAGTAATTATGATACAGCAGGAATCACGTTTAACGGTTGCCGACAACAGCGGAGCTAAGGAAGTCCTTTGCATCCGTGTTCTGGGCGGTACCCGTCACCGTTACGCCACCATCGGCGAAACCATCGTAGTGACCGTGAAGAGCGCCATCCCCGGTGGCGACATCAAGAAAGGCACTGTCACCAAGGCTGTTGTTGTTCGCACCAAGAAGGAAATCCGTCGTCCGGATGGTTCCTATATCCGTTTCGATGAGAACGCTTGCGTTCTTCTGAACGGCGCAGGCGAACTCCGCGGTACCCGTATCTTCGGCCCCGTGGCCCGCGAGCTCCGCGAGAACTACATGAAAATCGTTTCACTGGCACCGGAGGTCCTTTAATCAGTAGCAGTTATGAAAAAGTTCAATATCAAGAAAGGCGATACCGTGTATGTGAATGCCGGTAACGACAAGGGCAAGACCGGTAAGGTCCTCGAAGTGCTGCGTGACAAGGATCGCGTCATCGTAGAAGGCGTGAACATGGTGTCCAAGCATACCAAACCCAACCCGAAGAACCCTCAGGGCGGTATTGTAAAACAGGAAGCAGCTATTCACATTTCCAACGTGAACCTCGTAGACAACGCTGGCAAGCCCACGCGTATCGCTCACAAAGAGGTAGACGGCAAGAAAGTGCGTATTGCTAAAACAACCGGAGAGGAGATCAAGTAATTATGGCAAAGAAAGCAAACAAACCCGCAGAAGTCCAGGCACTTCCTACGGGCTATACCCCGGACCTGAAAAAGGTTTACAAGGAGGAAATCGTTCCCGCTCTCACCAAGCAGTTCTCTTATAGCACTGTAATGCAGGTTCCCAAGCTGGTGAAGATCACCCTCAACGAAGGTGTGGGCGACGCCACCCAGGACAAGAAAATGGTAGAAGAGGCCGCAGAGGAACTCTCCATCATCGCCGGTCAGAAGGCTGTCATCACCAACTCCCGCAAGGATATCTCCAACTTCAAACTCCGTAAGGGCATGGCCATCGGCACCAAAGTGACCCTGCGCGATGTGAAGATGTACGAATTCCTGGAGCGCCTCATCCGTGTTGCTCTCCCTCGTATCCGTGACTTCAACGGTATCTCCGAGAAAATGGACGGCCAGGGCAACTACACTCTCGGTATCAAGGAACAGATCATCTTCCCGGAAATCGAGATCGACAAGAACCCGCGCATCCACGGTGTTGAGATTACTTTCGTGACCACCGCCAAGTCCGACGAAGAAGCTTACGCTCTCCTGAAGGCTTTCGGTCTCCCGTTCAAGAAACATAATAACTAATATAGTAGCATGGCAAAGGAATCAATGAAAGCACGCGAAGTAAAACGCGCGAAATTAGTTGCTAAGTACGCCGCCAAGCGCGCTGCTCTGAAAGAGGCCGGTGATTACGCCGCTCTGGACAAGCTCCCCAAAAACGCTAGCCCCGTACGTCTCCACAACCGCTGCTCTCTCACCGGTCGTCCCAAGGGTTACATGCGCGAATTCGGCCTCAGCCGTATCCAATTCCGCGAGATGGCTTCCCAGGGTCTCATCCCCGGCGTAAAGAAAGCCAGTTGGTAATCGACAACACAAGTATTTATTTATAATTAACAATCGGATATCGGGCGTAAACAAGCGCCGGTCCACAAAAAGACAAAACAATGACTGATCCTATTGCAGATTATCTGACCAGAATTCGCAACGCTTATAGCGCTGGCAAGAAAGTGGTGGAAATCCCTGCTTCCAACATGAAGCTCTCCATCACCAAAATTCTGTGTGAGAAAGGTTATATCCTCAGCTACAAGGTTGTTGAGGGTAGCCCTATCAACACCATCAAGATCGCCCTCAAGTATCACCCCCAGACCAAGGCTGCTGCCATCAAGAGCATCGTTCGCGTGAGCACCCCCGGTCTGCGTAAGTATGCCGATGTGGCCAACATGCCCCGCGTCCTCAATGGCCTGGGTATCGCCATCCTGTCCACCTCCAAGGGCGTCATCACCGACAAAGAGGCCAAAGAGCTGAATGTGGGCGGTGAGGTTATTTGCTATGTATACTAATAGAACAAAACTATGTCAAGAATTGGTAAATTACCTGTAGTCCTTCCGGCCGGTACCAAGGCAGAGCTCCTGGACGGCAACGTAGTGAAGGTGAAAGGCCCTCTTGGCGAGATGTCCCAGAAAGTAGATCCGGACATCACCGTTACCATCGAGGGAAATGAAATCAAGTTCACCCGCCCGAGCGACCTCCCTCGCTTCCGCTCCATGCACGGTCTGTACCGCGCTCTCGTTCACAACATGGTTGTGGGCGTCAGCGAAGGCTTCACTATCAAGCAGGAGTTCGTGGGTGTAGGTTACCGCGTGGCTGCTCAGGGCCAGCTTCTGTCCATGTCTCTGGGTTACTCCCACGACATCCAGATCATGCTCCCCAAGGAAGTCACCGCCGAGACCCCTCAGGTGCGCAAAGGTGAGAACCCCGTCCTCATCCTCAAGAGCGCAGACAAGCAGCTTGTCGGCCAGGTGGCCGCCAAAATCCGTTCGTTCCGTCGTCCTGAACCTTATAAGGGTAAGGGTATCAAGTTTGTCGGTGAGCAGCTCCGCCGCAAGGCTGGTAAAACTGCTTCGGCCAAATAATTAGGAGGAAAGAGTTATGGCATTGAATAGAATTGAAAGAAGAAGAAGGATTCACTACAGAATCCGCAAGCATGTCAATGGCACTGCCGAGCGTCCCCGCATGGTCGTGTTCCGCTCCAACAAGCAGATCTATGTCCAGGTGGTGAACGACCTCGAAGGCAAGACCCTCGTGGCTGCCGCCTCCAATGACAAGGCCCTCGCCGCCAAGACCAAAGGCCTGAACGGTAAAGACGCTGCCGCCGTCGTTGGCAAGGCCATCGCTGAGCGCGCCCTCGCCGCCGGTATCACCCAGGTGGCTTTCGACCGCGGAGGTTATCTCTTCCACGGCAGAGTTAAATCACTGGCAGACGCTGCCCGCGAAGGCGGCCTCGCTTTCTAATCATTGAGACTACTATGGCAAATTCTAATGTAAAAAGAGTAAAGACCTCTGACCTTGAACTCAAGGACAGACTGGTGGCCATCAACCGTGTGACCAAGGTCACCAAGGGTGGTCGTCACTTCCGCTTCGCTGCCATCGTCGTAGTCGGCGATGAGAACGGTGTGGTCGGTTACGGACTGGGCAAAGCCAACGAAGTTACCGCCGCTATCGCCAAGGGCGTAGAGGACGCTAAGAAGAACCTGGTGAAGGTCCCCGTGATCAACACCACCATCCCTCACGAGCAGGTGTATCGCTTCGGCGGTGCAGAGGTGTTCATGAAACCCGCTGCTGCCGGTACCGGTGTAAAGGCCGGTGGTGCTATGCGTGCCGTGTTCGAGAGCGCCGGCGTTCAGAACGTGCTGGCCAAGAGCAAGGGTTCTTCCAACCCGCACAACCTGGTAAAGGCCACCATCGCCGCTCTCACCGAGATGCGCGACGCCTATACCGTGGCTGGTCTGCGTGGTATCCCCATGAGCAAAGTTTTTAACGGTTAATTCTGAGAGAGACTATGGCAAAGCTTAAGATTACCCAGGTCCGCTCCAAGAATGGAGAGACCAAGCGTCAGATCGCAAACCTCAAGACTCTCGGTATCCGCCGGATGCACCAGACCGTGGAAGTGGAAGATACTCCCATCACCCGCGGCATGCTGGCCAAAGTGGCCCATCTGGTTACTTGTGAAGTAATTGACTAAGGAGGACTAAGAGATGAAACTTGAAAATCTGAAGCCCGCAAAGGGCGCAACCCATAACAGCAAGCGCGTAGGCCGCGGCCAGGGTTCCGGTAAAGGTGGCACCGCCACCCGTGGTACCAAGGGTGCACAGGCCCGCGCCGGCTATGAGCACAAAGTAGGTTTCGAAGGTGGTCAGATGCCCATTCAGCGTCGTCTTCCCAAGTTCGGCTTCAAGAACCCTACCCGCGTAGCTTACAAGGCTGTCAACGTGGCTACCCTCCAGGCCCTGAGCGAGAAGCTCGGCGTGAAGGCCTTCGACGTGGACACCTTCATCGCTGCAGGTATCGCTTCCAAGGGCGAACTCGTGAAGGTGCTCGGTAACGGTGAACTCACCGCTGCCGTAGAGGTTAAAGCCAACGCTTTCTCCGCATCCGCTACCCAGAAGATTGAGGCTGCCGGTGGTAAAGCAATCGTTATCGAATAGCCACAGCTATGAAGAAGTTTATCGAGACAATTCGAAACATCTACAACATCGAAGAACTGCGCAAGCGGATCGGTTACACGATCCTGCTTGTGCTGGTTTACCGACTGGGTAGCTTCATCCTTCTCCCGGGCCTGGATCCCGAGTATCTGAAGGGTGGTATCAGCGGAACCCAGGAGGGCCTCGTCGGACTCCTTAATATGTTCTCCGGCGGCGCCTTCGGTAACGCCAGTATCTTCGCTCTGGGTGTGATGCCGTACATCTCGGCATCCATCGTGGTCCAGCTTCTGGGCATGTTCGTTCCTTCTTTCCGCAAAATGCAGATGGAAGGGGAGAGCGGCCGCCGGAAGATGAACCAGATCACCCGTTACCTCACCGTGGCCATCCTGGCCATCCAGGGTCCCGCCTATGTGGCCGGTATGGTTCCCGCCGCCGCCCGCACCGTGACCTGGAGCCCGTTCGTATTCAACCTGGTGTCCACCATCATCCTTATGGCAGGCTCCATGTTCGTAATGTGGCTGGGTGAACGTATCACCGACCGTGGTATCGGTAACGGTATTTCCCTCATCATCATGATTGGTATCGTGGCTCGTCTGCCGTACGCCCTCGTAGCTGAATTCGGTCAGAAATTCACTGCCGGCGGCGTTGGTGGTCCTATCATGCTCATCGTGGAGATGGTCATCTGGGTGCTCGTCATCCTGGCCGCCATCGCCCTTGTGCAGGCCGTCCGCAGAGTGCCCGTGCAGTATGCCAAGCGTGTGATCGGCAACAAGCAGTACGGTGGTGTACGCCAGTACATCCCCCTCAAGATCAACGCCGCCGGCGTTATGCCTATCATCTTCGCACAGGCTCTCATGATGTTCCCTATGCTGCTGGGCCAGTACGATGCCACCCGTGGTATCGCCGCTGCCTTCTCCAGCTACACTACCGTCTGGTATAACGTCGTGTTCTTCCTCCTGGTGGTTGTATTCACCTACTTCTACACCGCCGTTACCGTGAACCCCACGATGATGTCGGAAGATATGAAGAAGAACGGTGGCTTCATCCCGGGTGTCAAGCCCGGTAAGAAGACGGCCGAGTACCTGGACACCATCATGACCAGAATAACCCTGCCGGGTTCCGTATTCCTGGGCCTCATCGCCTGTCTGCCGGCACTGGCCAATGTACTGGGTGTGAACAACCAGTTCGCTTCCTTCTTCGGTGGCACCTCGCTGCTGATCATGGTGGGCGTAATTCTGGACACCCTGCAGCAGATCGAAAGCTATCTGCTGATGCGCCACTACGACGGACTCATGAAGACGGGTCGTCTTACCGGACGTTCCGGCATGTAAGTTTGAATGTCAGTAGAACTTTGACAATATGTTCAGGCCCAAGACCGAAGAAGAAATCGAACTGCTCCGCATCAATGGAGAGCTGGTGTCCAAGACGCTGGCAGAGGTCGGTAAGCTGGTCGCCCCTGGTGTGACAACTGCGAAGTTGAACGAGGTGGCCGAGACCTTTATCCGCGATCACGGTGCTGTCCCTTCCTTCAAAGGTTTTGATGGCTTCCCTGCAGCGCTTTGCATGAGCGTGAACGATGTAGTGGTACACGGTTTTCCGTCGGACCGCCCCTTGGAAGAGGGTGACATCGTCTCCGTAGATTGCGGAACCCTGTACAAAGGATACAACGGTGATTCGGCCTACACCTTCCCTGTTGGGGAGGTGGACGCCGAAACCCGCCGGCTCCTGGATGTCACCAAGGCATCGCTGTACAAGGGGATCGAGGCGGCCATTGCAGGCAATCGCACCGGCGATATCGGATACGCGGTGCAATCGTATGCGGAAAGTTATGGTTTTTCCGTTGTCCGTGAGCTGGAAGGCCACGGCGTCGGCAAGGAAATGCACGAAGAACCGGGTATTCCCAATTACGGGAGAAGGGGACACGGCGCACGTCTTGTAGACGGAATGACCATCTGTATCGAGCCGATGATCTGTGCAGGCGGCAGAGGTGTGTATCTTGCAAGAAATGGTTGGGCAGTTCACACCGCCGATCACAAGAATGCGGCCCATTACGAGCTTACGGTTGTTGTCCGAAAAGGCCAGGCCCAGCAACTGTCGACGTTCGACTACATTGAGAAAGATGGTTCCATTAATATCTAAAGTGAGTTTAAGACTATGTCCAAACAAGTAGCTATCGAGCAGGATGGTACGGTGATCGAAACCCTCCCCAATGCGATGTTCCGCGTGGAGCTGGAAAATGGTCATGTCCTCCTCTGCAACATTTCAGGTAAGATGAGGATGAACTTTATCCATATCCTTCTCGGTGACCGGGTCAAAGTGGAAATCTCACCTTACGATTTAACCAAAGGAAGAATTTCTTTCAGATACAAATAAAAACTAGATAACGATGAAAGTCAAGACCTCCATCAAGAAACGCAGTGAAGACTGCAAGATTGTCCGGCGTAAAGGCCGCCTGTACGTTATCTGCAAGAAGAACCCCAAGTTCAAGATGCGCCAGGGTTAATAAGTGTAACTAATAAAAAGTACAGATAGAATATGGCAAGAATAGCCGGTGTTGATTTACCGAACAACAAACACGGAGAGATAGGCCTGACCTATATCTTCGGAATCGGCCGCAGCAGCGCCAGAAAGATTCTGGACACCTGTGGCATCGACCGCACTATCAAAGTCGGAGACTGGAACGACGAGCAGATCGCCGCTATCCGTACCCTCATCAACAACGAGTACAAGATTGAGGGTGAACTCCGTTCTTCTGTCCAGATGGACATCAAGCGCCTCATGGATATCGGTTGCTACAGAGGCATCCGTCACCGTGCAGGTCTGCCCGTCCGCGGCCAGAGCACTAAGAACAACGCCCGTACCCGCAAGGGTAAGAAGAAGACCGTTGCCAACAAGAAGAAAGCAACCAAGTAAAGTCTGAGAAGTTATGGCAAAGAAAACTACAACTACCAAGAAAAGAGTTGTCAAGGTTGAAGCTTATGGCGAAGCCCATATCTCCTCGACCTTCAACAACGTCATCGTGTCCCTGTGCAACGCCCAGGGTCAGGTGATCAGCTGGTCCTCCGCCGGTAAGTGCGGTTTCCGTGGTTCCAAGAAGAACACTCCGTACGCCGCCCAGATGGCCGCAGAAGATGCGTCCAAGACCGCTTTCGACGCTGGTCTTCGCAAAGTGAAATGCTATGTGAAGGGCCCGGGTGCCGGTCGTGAGAGCGCCATCCGTACCATCAACAATGCTGGTATCGTGGTAACCGAGATTATCGACGTCACCCCTATGCCGCACAATGGTTGCCGTCCTAAGGGCCGCCGTAAAGTTTAATTTTAAAGAAGTAAAACTATGGCAAGATATACTGGTCCTACCACTCGCATCGCCCGTAAATTCGGCGAGCCCATCTATGGCCCTGACAAGACCTTTGAAAAGAGAAACACCCCTCCGGGACAACATGGTCTGGCTGCTAAGCGTAAAAAGCAGAAAGAATACGGCACCCAGCTCAAGGAGAAGCAGAAAGTCAAGTACATGTACGGTGTGCTGGAGCGTCAGTTCCGTAACACCTATGCCCGTGCTGCCCGCATGAAGGGTCAGACCGGTGAGAACCTCATCCTCCTGCTTGAGGCCCGTCTGGATAACCTGGTGTACCGCCTGGGCTTCGCTCCCAGCCGTGCCGCTGCCCGTCAGCTGGTTCTCCACCGCCACATCACCCTGGATGGTGTAATCTGCAACATTCCTTCCTGCCAGGTGAAGCCCGGTCAGGTAATCGCTGTCCGCGAGCGCTCCAAGAGCCTTGAGGTTATCCAGAATAGCCTGGCCGCAGCCACCAAGTATTCCTGGCTGGAGCTTGATGCTGCCAACCTCTGCGGCAAGTTCCTGAACGTTCCCGCCCGCGAGGAAATCCCCGAGAACATCAACGAGCAGCTTATCGTTGACCTCTACTCCAAGTAACAGATTTAACACCGTATAAAATTATGGCAATCTTAGCATTTCAGAAACCGGACAAGGTGATCATGCTCGAAGGCACCGAGACCGTGGGACGTTTCGAGTTCAGGCCCCTTGAGCCTGGCTACGGACAGACCATCGGCAACGCCCTCCGTCGCATCCTTCTCAACTCTCTCGAAGGTTTCGCTATCTCTCAGATCCAGATCGCGGGTGTTCAGGACGAGTTCCAGACCATCCCCGGCGTGATTGAGGGAATGCAGGACATCATCCTGAACCTGAAGCAGGTACGCTTCCGCCGGATGGTGGACACTGTAGACTCCGAGGTGGCGAATATCACAATCAGCGGCAAGCAGGAGTTTACCGCTGAGGACATCTCCAAAGGATTGTCTTCTTTCAAGGTGTTGAATCCCGAGCTGCACATCTGCTCGCTGGAGCCCTCCGTCAAGATTACCATCTCCCTGACCATCACCAAGGGCCGCGGCTTCGTTCCCGCTGAGGAACTCCGCGACGAGAACACGCCCATCGGCGCACTGCCCGTGGACGCTATCTACACGCCTATCCGTAAAGTCAACTGGACCGTGGAAAACTACCGCGTGGAACAGAAGACGGACTACGAGAAGCTCAACCTGGAGATTGTCACAGACGGTTCCATCTCTCCGGAAGCCGCTCTGCAGGATGCAGCCAACATCCTCATCTATCACTTCAAGCTCTTCACCGACGACAAGAAAATCGCCATCGAGTCGGCCGTAGAGACCGAGAGCAAAGAGCTTGACGAGGAGTCCCTGAGAATGCGTCATCTTCTGCTCACCAAGCTTTCCGACATGGGCCTTTCCGTAAGAGCCTTCAACTGCCTGAAAGCCGCCGATATCGACACGTTCGCAGACCTTGTGTCTTATAGCCGCAGCGAACTCATGAAGTTCCGCAACTTCGGCCGCAAGTCCCTGAACGAGATCGACCTCCTGGTGGAGAAGATGAAGCTTTCCTTCGGAATGGATGTCACCAAGTACAATATTGAACCTAAGAAAAAGATCGTTTAACAATGAGACACAATAGAGCAGTCAATCATCTTGGTCGCAAGAGCGGTCACCGCAAGGCGATGCTCGCCAACATGGCATCCTCCCTCATCCTGAAGAAGAGGATCACCACTACCGAGGCCAAGGCAAAGGCCCTGAAGCCTTATGTAGAGCCCCTCATCACCAAGTCCAAGGAAGACACTACGCACTCCCGCCGCGTTGTTTTCAGCTACCTGAAAGACAAAGAGGCAACGGCCGAACTTTTCCGCACCATCGCCCCTAAGGTGGCAGACCGTCCCGGTGGATACCTCCGTATCCTCCACACCGGTTTCCGCAGCGGTGACGCCGCAGAAATGGTTCTGGTAGAGTTCGTGGACTTCAACGAGGCCGCCCTGGCTTCCACCAAGAAAGAGGCCAAGAAGACCACCCGTCGCAGCCGCGCCAAGAAGGCCGAAGCCGCTCCTGCAGAGGAAGCCGCTCCCGCCGCCGAAGCTCCGGCAGCCGAGTAAGAGTTTTCACTCGCCCTTACAAAATGCCCAGCCATCCCGTATGGTTGGGCGTTTTTTTGTGCTCCGGGATACAAGTCGATAAAAAAATGATTATATTTGAAAACTGATTGCGACAAAAAGGATTAATACTATAAACACTAAACACTATGTCCAAAAAAAGTGATTCCAATATCATTGCCGTTATCACAATGATATTCCTGTTTGGCATGATTTCCTTCGTGACCAACCTGGCAGCCCCTATCGGTAATATCTGGAAGATGCAGCCCGGCATCGAGGGCTCCAACTTCTGGGGTATGATGGGTAACATGATGAACTTCCTGGCCTATGCCATTATGGGTATCCCGGCCGGTAACCTCCTCAAGAAGAAAGGTTACAAGTTCACCGCCGAAGCAGCCCTCCTGGTAGGTCTGGTGGGTGTCTTCGTACAGTACCTGTCCGGCATCGTGGGCGTTGGCTCCACCATGGGCAACATCCCCTCCAACTTCTTCGTGTACCTGCTGGGTGCCTTCATCTGCGGTTTCTCCGTGTGCATGCTGAACACCGTCGTGAATCCTATGCTCAAGATCCTGGGCGGCAAGCGTTCCAATCAGTACATCCAGATTGGCGGTTCCTTCAACTCCCTCATGGGTACCCTCACCCCTATGCTGGTGGGCGCCATGATCGGTGAACTGGTGAAGGGCAAGTCCCAGATTTCCGACGTTAACACCCTGCTGTTCATGGCCATGGGCGTGTTCGCGCTGTCCTTCGTCATCCTGCTCTTTGTCCCCATCCAGGATCCGGAGCAGACCAAGAGCGCCGATGCTGCCGCTGCCAACCCCCTCAAATATCGCCACTTCATCCTGGGCGCCATCGCCATCTTCGTGTATGTGGGCGTTGAGGTCGGTATCCCCGGCACACTCAACTTCTACCTCTCGGATAACGAGAAGGGTGCAGGTCTGGATCCTGCCAAGGCCGCTTCCATCGCCGGTTTCGTAGCCGGTACCTACTGGTTCCTGATGCTCATCGGCCGTCTCGTCTCCTCCACCATCTCCGGTAAGGTAAGTTCCCGTACCCAACTCTCCTGTGTGTCCGGTCTGGCCGTGATTCTTATCGTGCTGGCCATCTTCCTGGGCAACGCCTCGCAGGTTTCCATGCCCGTGTTCACCGGTAAGGGCTTCGGTATGGTACAGGTTCCCATCGCCGCTCTGCTGCTGGTTATCTGCGGCCTGTGCACCTCTGTGATGTGGGGCACCATCTTCGACCTGGCCGTTGACGGCCTGGGCGCCGCTACGGAAAAAGCTGCCGGTATCTTCATGGCCATGGTGGTCGGTGGCGGTATCGTTCCGCTGGTACAGAACGCCATTGCCGATGCCATCGGTTACCTGCCCAGCTACTGGCTCCTGGCCGCCTGCGTGGCATTCATTTTCTACTTCGCTATTTCCGGTTCCAAGATCAAAAAAGCATAATTCAATATGGCACAAGACTTAGTAATTGGTATCGACGTAGGAGGACAGACCTCCAAATGCGGCATCGTAGATGCCCGTGGTACAGTTGTGGAACAGACGGTTATCCGCACAGATACCCATGATACTGTTGAAACTTTCATCGCAGAACTGGCCGAGGCCCTGAACCGCATCATCGCGGAGGCCAAGGCAGAAGGCCGCATCCGTGGCATCGGCGTAGGCGCCCCTAACGGCAACTATTACACCGGCTGCATCGAGAATGCTCCCAACCTCAAGTGGGCCCATAAACGGGTAGAATTCGCCAAGCTCCTGAGCGAGCAGATGAACGGCATTCCCGTGTCCCTGACCAATGATGCCAATGCCGCCGCCGTGGGCGAAATGACCTATGGCGCCGCCCGTGGTATGAAGAACTTCATCATGATTACCCTGGGCACCGGCGTGGGTTCCGGTATTGTGATTAACGGAGAGGTGGTATATGGTCACGACGGTTTTGCCGGTGAACTGGGTCACACCTGCGCCGTGCGTCACAACGGCCGTCAGTGCGGCTGCGGAAAGCATGGTTGCCTGGAGGCCTACTGCAGCGCCATGGGTGTTGCCCGTACCGCCCGCGAATGGCTGGAAATGAGCGACGAACCTTCCGAGCTCCGCTCCCTGGACCGCATCACTTCCAAGGACGTGTATGAGGCCGCCAAGGACGGGGATAAGATGGCCCTCAAGATCTTCGAGTTCACCGGTCGTATCCTCGGCGAAAAACTGGCCGATTTCATTGAGTTCTCCGCTCCGGAAGCCATCGTGCTCTTCGGCGGTCTGGCCCGTTCCAAGGAGTTCCTCACGGAGCCTATCCTCAATGCCATGAATGCCAACGTGCTTCCGTTGTGGAGGGACAAGGTAAAGCTCATCTACTCTTCTCTCAAAGAGTCCGATGCCGCTATCCTGGGTGCATCGGCCCTGGCCTGGGAACTGTAATGCGAGGTAAAATTCAACGTTTGATGGGGGCGCTGGCGATAGCCGGCGCCTTCCTTGTGTCCTGCACGCTGGCCCCCCGTGTCGACGAGGCGCTGGTGGAAAAGGAACTCGCGCAGATGACCCTGCGGGAGAAGGTGGGCCAGTTGTTCTTCCTTCGGGCGGAGTCCCTGGACACCACCATCCATTATGTCGCCAGCGACGAGCTACCGGCCTTCGCGCTACAGGCGGTGAATGACCAGATGCGCGCTTTGACGGCGGAGTATCCCGTGGGCGGCATCACGCTCTTCGCGCACAACATCAAGGATCCGGAGCAGTTGAGGACCTTCGTAGAGGAGCTTCACGCCTTGCCCGGCCATCCGATGTTGAGTATAGACGAGGAAGGGGGACGCGTGGCCCGTCTGGCCAAAAACCCGGCCTTCGGCCTGCCGCAGTACGAGAACATGGCGGCACTGTCCGATCCGCGGGAAGCAGGGGAGGCGGGCCGCACCATCGGCACATATCTGGCCGAATACGACTTTGACATCGACTTTGCACCCGTGGCCGATGTGAACACCAACCCGGAAAATATCGTCATTGGTAAGCGTGCTTTTTCCGATGACCCGAAGGTGGCGGCCAAATGCGTATCGGCCTATGTGAAAGGCATGCAGAAGGCGGGCATCCTGAGCTGCACGAAACATTTCCCCGGACATGGGGATACCCGTACCGATACCCACTTCGGTTATGCCGTGAGCGGCAAGTCCTGGGAGGAGCTCAAGTCCTGCGAGATGGTGCCTTTCAAGGCGGGTATTAAGGCCGGCGCCCGACTGGTGATGACGGCCCATATCGCGCTTCCGGCCGTTACCGGCACAGACTTGCCTTCCACGCTGAGCTCGGTAGTGCTACTGGACAAGTTGCGCGGCGAACTGGGCTATAAGGGAGTGATTATTTCCGACGCCATGGAGATGGGGGCGATTGCCCGGCAATTCCCGGTGCCCGAGGCCTGCGTCCTGGCCCTGGAGGCCGGCGTGGATGTGCTGCTGTGCGTAAAAGATTACCCGGCTTGCTTCAATGCGGTGTTAAACGCTGTAGAGCAGGGGAGACTGACGGAAGCCCGTATAGATGAGAGCGTTAGACGCGTTCTGCGCCTCCGCCAGCTTTCCGCCGGCTACAAAGAAAAGTAAAAAACTTGTAAAAATTTTTGCAAGTTCAAAAAATTGCCGTATATTTGCAATCCCGTTTGACACGGGAGCTCATTACAGCACTGCGGAAATAGCTCAGTTGGTAGAGCACGACCTTGCCAAGGTCGGGGTCGCGAGTTCGAGTCTCGTTTTCCGCTCACAGAAAAGCAGCCTTCAAAAAGGCTGCTTTTTTTGTGTGCATACGAGACCGAACGTAGCGACCCCAGCTCCCCGACATATAATAGACATTTTCGGTTGGTGAAACACCATATAAGTATTTGATTTATTTTCATTTATCTATACTTTATTGAAACGCGTTTCAATAAAGTTGTGATATGGTGAAAATAAGGAGGCGTCAAAGG